>Ga0209427_10008210_pt1 | contig 11761 bp, 5 predicted proteins | sample DeeMarSWOR136_30_FD_187465 | JGI IMG/M metagenome (GOLD analysis project Ga0209427, IMG submission 187465) | Marine sediment microbial communities from White Oak River estuary, North Carolina - WOR-1-36_30 (SPAdes) (version 2) | ecosystem: Environmental > Aquatic > Marine > Intertidal zone >... | reverse complement strand
TCATCAGCCAGGATAATCTTGGGATTATTTAACAATGCCCTTGCTATAGCGGCACGCTGCTTCTCGCCTGCACTAAGCTCGGCAGGTTTGTGTTCATTTCTCCCAGCCAGGCCAAGTTTTTCTATTAGTTCGAGGGCTTCGGCATTTTTATTTTTTTTGTCGACTGTTCCACCGGCAAGAAGGACATTTTCCAAAACGTTCAAATAGGGCACGAGATGAAACATTTGAAAAACAAAACCAATATTTTCAGCCCGGTATTTTGCTCTGGCCTGAATGCTCATTGAGTAGAGGCTTTTTGATTCTACGTAAACTATGCCGCTGGTTGGGTGAAGCATGGCCGCAATGGTCATTAACAAAGTCGTTTTTCCGCTGCCGCTGGGTCCGCGGATAACTACAAATTCGCCTTTTTCAATATGAATATTGATGTCATTTAGGGCCGTGACGTCGCCCCTTCGGGTTCGGTAAGTTTTTACAACATTTTCAAGACAAATCATATCTATTCTTCCCTTAACGTAACTGCCGGGTCGCGACTTACGGCGTAGGCAGCCGGTATGAAACTGGAGACACAAGCGAATGCCGGCGCCGCGATAAAAGCGTAAGCAAGCAAAATATACTCCGGCCTTATTGCTTTGGCTGTTACTTTGAATATATCCGGGCCAAAATTCAGAGCCAGAGCTGTCCCTATAAGATAACCCAAAACCGCTCCAAGCAGGCCGATTATTACGGATTTTCCCAGGAACAGTAGAGTGATTTTACCGGAGCCGTATCCGAGGGCTCGCATTATGCCTATTTCCTGCTGTCTATCCCGAACGTTTGTCATCGCCAGTGCTCCAATCCACGCTCCACATACGACGATAATAACCGGCATTAAAAATGCTAAATATCCCTCCATCGCAGCTCTTTGTTTTTGACGAATTTCGGCAATGCCCTGCAACAGGATTACCTTTGCTTCGGGCAGTATCTTTTCAAGCTGCGTCTCGGCAAGAACGAGCGGATCTATTGGAACTTTGCTCGACTCTATAATGCACAGGCACTCCAGCGCTTTTATCTCGTTAATTCTGCCCTCCAGAGTTAGGATTTTTTGTATATCGTGAAGATGTCCGTAGATGCGAATATCGTCGCTGCTTCCGGTTAGGGAAAGACACTCTACCACGGTAAAAGTTTTCCCCAAAATATCAATTTTATCTCCCTTTTTAATCCCCAATCTGTGTGCCGGTTCATACCCTATGTAAACAGTAGCGGATTCAACTGAGAAAGTCATCGGTTTTTGCTGCCGCTTATCCAGTGGCAGCACCTCCGGCAAGATGCCGGTCAAAATAACATTCATACCCCGCCACAACACCTTCTTCTGAAGAGTGGCGGTCAGGTGGGTATAGCTGAAATCCTTCAGCGAGGCAAAACGGTTAACATATTCCTCCGGCATTGTATTTTCTGAGAAGCCGACCGACCAAAATTCATCTATACTTGTTTCCCTGGGGATAATACGAAGGTTCTGCCCCATGTCACGCATTATTCGCCTTGTCTCTCGCCTATAGGCACTGCCGGTTGTCACGAAAGCCACGAACAGAGCAACAGCCGTTATTGCCGCCAGCGAACCAAGTATAAAGTTAATCTTTCGGTGACGGATTTCTTTAAAGATAAGGCCAGGTATTGTCATATATTTCTCCACGCTGCTTTGAGTAGAGTCAAATAACTCACTCGGTTCCCAATTTTGATTTCAAGATTTCATTCGGAATAAAGGCCAAAGAAGTCTGCAAGGCAAAACCGCAGGTGCAGCCTGAACTGGATTCGGGAATAAGGACCAGTCCGCCGGCCGGGATGATATTTATCCAGCAGCCCGGTCGTGTTACGGTATTAAGCCGAATTGGGCCGCCATCTGGTCCTAAGTCGTACATCCAGGGATTGCCGCCTCGCCAGAACATGCACTGTGCCGAGGCCGATACACCGCCGCAGCCGTGCCCTCGCCGATCAAATTTCCACCCGTCAACCTTTTCACCGGTCTTCAGATTATATGCGTAGGGCCATGCATAGATTGTGTCATCAATAATTGTCGGATGGCGGTTGTATTCACCATGGCCGCCATCCTTTGCAAGCCCGCTATCATGGTCCGAGTTCCAGCGGTTTTCTCCGTTTCGGGCATCGAACGCATTGTAGTAGTAACGAATAGAATTTCCGACTAACTTTGATCCACTCAATAAAAGTATCTCTTTGGCATAGTTTAGATATACAGGTTCCTCAAAATTGCTGACATCAATCTCCTTTTTGTACACGACCTTTCCGGTTCTCATGTCCAGAGCAACCAGGAACTGTTCGCCACTGTCGAAAAGCGTTTTCACCGGCATTCTGCCGACCTTATCGGCCAATGCCCTTGGGCTGTTGGTCTCGACGAAGTGCATCTTTCCGTCGGCGACGGTAATTGTTGTGTTCACAATGAGACTGTCCTTATAATTCCAGAGCGGCTTGCCGTCATTTTTATTTATAGCGAACACGTAATCGCTTGTAACCAGTTTCATGTTTCTGTGCCAGAGCGCGGTGTCGGCATCGTAACTTGTCTCGGTATAAGAGGCACCTTCCCTGCAACCACTCCCAAACAGAACATCACCGCTGTAGGCGATGTATCCCCACTCACGCGGCTCGTTCCTGATGAGCTGCGGCATTGTGTAAGTGAGGCGGCGTCGGCCGGTATGAACGTCGAAGCCGAGACACTTGTCTTGGGCTGCTACATATAGATATTGTTTGTCTACTGCCATACTACCACAGTTAAGGAATACGCCAAGCCGACGCGAATTTGGAATTTCCGTCTCCCACAGAATCTTCCCATTGTAGGCGTCAACCGCATAGACGATGCAGTCACCCGGCACAAATAGTCGCCCGTCCTTGAAAAGGGGTGGCACGTTTCGATGGTGACGGTCAATCATCTCGCTCGGCCCGGGCCGGCCAAACCACTGTACGGCCATCTTGCCCTTAATCAAATTATCTTTGCTGCAGGCCGTATTTCCCGGCTCGGCATACATGTGTGTCCACTCACCTGAGCCTTCCAGCTCTTCCCGTTCCGCGATTGCCCATACGATTTTCTTACGTTCGTACATTTTCCAGTCTGAAGAAGATTTTCGAACCCATTTTTTAAGATTGCTTTTATTCCGTGTGTTTGCCGGGAGGCCCAAAGCAATGACTCCACCGTAAGGTCTGACGAGTTCAAAAACTTCATCTGTCAAATGAGGCAGTCTGCCTGTTCGCAGCGCTTCGTCCGAGACTATCAGGTTGGCGAAGTACTTGGTATATGGTAGTTTCTCAAAAGAGCCTTGATGGATAACAACTCTGCCATAGAGTCCTGCTTTATCGAGGACTTTTCGGGCAGTAGCTACTTTTTTTGCATCTTTCTCCACACCAATAATTTGTAAATCGGTCAGCCGGGCCAGCTCGTATGCAAGCCGTCCTTCTCCACTGCCCAGAACAAGGCAATAACCTTTTTTAATGTTCGTTTGTTTGACGATATGTTTAGCTGCTTCGTTATATAACTCTGTAAGCTCATCCTGTGGATACGGATTGGTATCTATTTCCGCTGTTATTACTTTATTCTTATCTTTCACACCGTTTCTTAAGCAATGTATATGTCCCTTGTCCGTACTGACATATAAACCACCGTTGATTACGCTCAAGCCGTATGCTGTGCCTGTAACAGGTGCGGTCCAAATCTCTTTGCCATCTTTCGTGCTAAATGCAGCTACTTGATTCTCACCCCCAGCAAAAAGAACGTCACCTGCCATAATCAGTGAGTACGGGTATTCGCACTCAACTATCCACAGGTAACAGTCTTTTAATTGCTGTGAAATCTCTCCAAGCTCAGCCTCTGTTTGACGTAGATTTTCCCGCAGCCGTTTTGCTTCCATTGAGTCATTGTTCAACCTGTCAAGCTGTTTCTTTGTCTGTTCGTGTTGCTGTTTCAAGTTGTTTCTTCGTCTCGACAGTTCTAAATACTTCTTTCGATTGAACGCCGACAGCTTCTTCTCTGATTGCATATATGCCATCGGTCCGTTTACCAACATTCGTAAGCCGCCGAAAGTTGCAATTCTATCTTTCGTTTTCACATCGTCTGCGCTGAGCTCTTTTGGGCCGCGGCCGGGGCCGGTTACCATCACATCCTCTGTCAGAAGGGCGTATACGCCACCGGCGCTTGGGTAACTTCCCTGGAATTTGCCGTCCGCACATGCAAACACCACCGGGCCTGTTCGACCCGTCGGAACATACAGCCGCTCATCTGAAGCAAGCATATAACCCTGCGGCGAAATATTCACCTTCTGTTTCCATTGTACTGTTCCGTCTTCAGCACTAAGTGCAATTAAATATGCTCCCTGCGTTGGAAACAAGCCTGCCGTGAAATATACTGTTCCTTCTTTTACTACCAATCCGGTTCGCACCGGCCACGTTGATATCATTCTCCCATTTCCCGGTATCATGCGGTTCTGCTCGGCGGCCTTATATTTCCATACCAGTGAGCCATCATCACCGGCAAGACAATAGACGTATCCGTCGTCGCAACCGGCATACACTCTTCCGGAACTAACGGTTGGAGCTAATCTCACAGGTCCTTCCGTGAAAAATGTCCAGCGTATCTTTCCCGTCATCGAGTCGAGGGCGTATATTTTGTCGTCGGCGGACGAGCCGAAGTACACCATCTCGCCCGCTCCAACTATATGAGATGCCTGGTCGTAATTTACTGTCGGTCTCAGGTTGTAATGATGGTGGAAGAAATCCTGCCTTGCCGGCGCCGGCCAGGCGGGTTGTGGCGGATGGATTGCTTTGAATACCCAGGATTCCTTCAACGGAAGTTCCAGTTGCTCACCGGTAGCACAGCTTCTGTGAGTGTTTGCCCCGAAGGTAGGCCAATCATCAGCTGAAACCGGTCCGCAAAGGGTAAAAACTGTAAAGAAGAAGACGATGTACCTGTTCATGTTTTTTTTGCCCTGACAAGTATTACAATGCCGGAAATCAAAACCAAAACACATAATCCGACAAGAATAAGTATCATGTTTTGGAATGGTGAGTTTGCTTCAGCTAAAGGATTGTTTTCTATAACCGGTTCCACCTGATTTGTTTTAATTATTGTAATGTCTTCGACCTCGTTGAGTGTATTCTGGTCGGCCCCTGTGTTGGGATCGGGTTCGACAACCAATTCCTGGTATCCAAAAGGCACACCGGGATAGGAATAAGAACCCCTTCTGACTATTGAGCTTATCTCCATTTTTATCATGGGATTTTCCGGGTCAAATCCCAGATTTTCCGTCACTTGTGCCTGCATTTTATCAGTCCATCTGGCCGGCAGCATCGTACCCTGCAGCCATCGATAATCAAAGCCACATTCGCAGTCGGCACCGATTATGAAAAGGACACTGGCCAGGTTGTTCTCATCTATTTCCTCACCCTTGAACATTGGTCCCATCCAGCGGCTTCTTCCATAAAGCACCGCCGCATGAGGCTCATTTAATTTTTCACCATCCAGCCCCAGGCTCCAAAGCAGGATTTTTTCATCGGAAAGAGACTCCTGGTTCATCACGATCAAAACAGGGGCAAGGGCGATGGTTTTGGGCAACATTTCCATTTGCGAACTTATTAGCCCAATAGCATCAGATGCGGCTTTCCTGGCCCTTGTATTCTCCTGGGCGTCTGTCCCTTCAATCAACAACACAACACCATAAGTTTTAATGACCTGCCGTTGAATCTCCTCGCGCTTGGGGGAGTACAGAATATCTTCTAACGCCGACCGCAGCGTCTCTTCAAAGGGCCCACCGCTCTCTGCAAGGGAGATGGGATATGACTGGCCATCGGGCGAAACCAGTATTGCAGCGGGCAACGATTTTACCTGCTGCAAATTAAGGAGTTTCATTGCAGGATGGTCTTTTTGCAGGTCGATATTGATTATTTCAAAATCGATGTTGCTATTCTCAAGACCGGCTTCTGCCACTTGTTTGAACCTGGATACGACATCTGCATCAGTCTCGTCGCTGATAAAGCCGAAGAGATAATACGGTTCTATCCGCAGGTCGACAAAGCCGGTCTCACGAACGTTATATCTACAGGCAAATGCATAATGAGTCTGTAAGCAAGCCAGCATACAAACCAGAACTGTCAAGGGTGACATTCCTCCCTTGTTGTGGTTCTGAACTAAAGCTAATCTAAGTAGTTTATTCACCAAATTCTTTAATCCTAAAAGGGTGCAATTTTGTTTATGACTTCAGTAAGTCGGCTATCAGGTGCATATTATACAGTATTCAATTAGTTAAGGAAAGGCAAAACAGCTATTCAGGCAGAATATGTATGTTATCCGGATGTAGCACAGCAATCAATAAAGTCATCACCGCTGTTTTATGGCGACCTCTTCAGCAACCGGCCGGGCAAAATGACGGCTGCATACCCTGATTTCAATGTGAATATTCGTCTGATCTTCAAACACCCTGGCGACATTATCCAGGAGTGCAGCACATGCTCCGGCACTGAAAATTCGCGTACAGTCCTGTTACTGATTTGTCAACTCATTATTTGTATCTTCACTTTCAACAGAATTCGTTATTTTCTGACTTGCCACACTATCATCAGGACCGTGTCGTTTTGGTCTTGCCGGACCTACAAACATTTTCACTGACACTAATAGCAGGACAGCCGCGAATATCTTCCGCAAGATAGGGCTCGGAAGTCTGTACGCCAATTCCGTCCCCGCCAATACACCTGCCAGAGCACCTAAGATAATCGATCCAATAATCGTTCCATGCATTTCTACTTCAGGATTCTTCCAGTACCTCAAGGCTCCGAGCAACACGACAGGCACCATCACTGCCAGAGCCATCCCCTGAGCGCTTTTCTGTTCAAAGTTACAAAGTAACACGAGCGTAGGTACAAGTATAATTCCTGCGCCTATTCCCAAAGCGCCGCTTAGGACACCCGCACAGATACCGAGAAGAATAAAAATCCACCAGGGATTAGACAATTGGCCTATCATAATTGATCTCCAAAATATTCCTGACTGTTCCAATTTTGGAACCTAAATCCCGCAGTGTAACCGGCGACACTACTATTTACAATAAAAATACTTACGAATATGACCTCGAATTGGAACTTGTATTGTCGCTGCCGGCAGACTCAAATATATTAGGGGGGTTGGAACTATAGTTATATTTTATAAAAACTTCCTGGCTCGCTTATAGGTTATGAAATCCACAAACTTTTCAGCCGGTTCTTTACATTTTTTTAAACCGCCTCTTTTATACCTTTCTTTTCCGGAAGCAGGTATACCATCTCGCCACACGTAGAATACTTGGGAAAAGCATCGTGTGTAATAAAGAGGTCGCGTTTTCGGCCCACTTTGATTGGAGGCAAAAGGCTTTCACCGCCTGCTATCATCGTGGCGAATTTTATTCACGTCTGTTCCGTGGATTTCGGGCAAAGCTCATTCGTAGGATTAGGAAATAAGCCGCTCCAAAGAATCACAAGCTATTTGTATATTGCTTCAGTCTTGTCTTTACCGCAGTTGGTAATGAGCAGGATAAATTGTGTCGTGAAAACAACGATTGAGAGTTATTCTGTCATTTTCCTCACGCTTGTCTCCTACTGCCGAAGCACATAATCTGGCCGTTCTTGAGACTTACTACCACATTGCCGTTTCGGTCCACGGCCAGGCCCCATAAAACAGGTGGCGATGGCACCGACTGCGACCAGAGAATACGGCCGTCCTTAAGACTCAACGCGACAATTTCCGTTCTATTGGCAATCACTACGGCATTCCTGCATACCGCAAAAGCGACGCTTTCTTTACAGTCGTAGCTCCACAGCGGTTTGTCTTTAATTCCGAGTTTCCCGAAGTCAAGGTTGAAGCGATTGCCCGGGTTTTGCATGCGTTGGCGTAGTAATTGTCTGTCGATGTTGTCGAAGCATAAAACCTTTTTGTTGTTCTGATTACTTACCCAGACAATGTCCCGTCCGCCGCTGGATGTAAAGAAAACCTTATTAAAGGAGGTAGCATCGAAAACGTTATAATTCGGGTGTGCATAGAAGGGCTTACCGCAAGCCGCGACCTGTTCACCGAGCAGAGAAAGCTCACAGCCGCGAGGACTTTGTGATGCGCAGTTAGCCAGTGGGGCCGGGTCGTTAAGGCATCTCCCATCGGTGATGTCATAGACGGCCGGTGACAGGGATGTGCCGCTCGCTAAGTAGAGCTTGCCGTCGTGGAGTAGCTGGTGGCCTTGCACGCTTACTCCGGTGCGGGCGGCCACGTCGAGATGGCCTGATGTGTTGTTCTGCCACTTGATGTTGCCGGTTTCAGCATCGAGTGCAAAGACATAAGTGCCGTCATAATTCACAATACCGGCGGCCACGTATGCGGTGCCGTCTTCGACAAGGATTCCACTCGCGGCCGGCCAGGTGGATAGCAAAGAGTCATAGACTGGTATCTTACGTTCGACAGGTGCAGCTCGAAAACGCCAGAGCAATCGACCCGTTATTGCCTCAAAGGCATAAACCCAACCATCACCCGAACCTACAAAGGCCTTATCATTCCATATCGTTGGTGGGAAGCGAACTGCGCCACCTGTATAGGCCTTCCATTGCTGCATGCCTGTTGCTGAATTCACTGCTTGAACAATACCATTATCGCCGCTGATAAACACCAGGCCGCCGGCCGCGACTGGAGCCGTCGGACAGGTAGTTGTCATCGGCTCAAACCGCCATAGCAAATTACACTTTTCGGGAATGGTCGCTTCAGTTGTTACACTGCCTGTGTTGTCTGCACGAAATGTGGGCCAATCAGCAACTGATTCATTTAGTTTTTTAACTTTCTTCAAGTCCCCAACACCCTTTTCCAGACGTTGGACCTCGGTTGCTCGTGGGCTGAAGTTGAAGTTCCCCGCCGGTCCCAGGCAGGTGATACCATAGAGCGTTAGCTGGCAGTCGCACACCGAGGGCCAGAAATACAGCAGACCGTTGGCGATGGTTACGCCATCGTGACAGGGCGGTCGCATCGGTGAAATCCACTGCGGGCGCTTGGTGGCAAGGTCCAAACGCACCGAACCTCCTTGAGCACGGAAAAAGATGGCGTCGGCGGAACCGTTCGGCCGGGTGCAGGCCCGACGGCTTTTGTTAATTTCCGCCAGGACCCGGCCGGTAAGAGGGTCAAATATCTTGCTTGGGTGTTTGTCAATCTGTCCGCTGATACCATAGAGCCCGTCATCACGCAGGATCAACTGAAAGTTACTGTAGGCATTCTCCCAGAGGATGCTGCCGTCTTCGGCCGAGACGGCGAGCAGCTTGCCTATCTGCGGGCCGGCAAAATACACGGCCTTGTCACTGCACTGGAGATAGCTTGTAGTTCGCCAGTTGGTACGCCAGTCCTGCCGATTCAAATATGTACCGAGCGACTCGAATAGTTCGGGCGCATTTGCCGGTGTTTTTCGCCAGATCGGCTTGCCGGTACTCGCATTAAGGCAGGTCAGATACGACCCGAATCGAAAGATATAGATTCGTCCGTTTTTCATACACATAGCCCGGCCGTCGGCCGACTCATCCTCCCGGTAAGACCACAGGACCTTTTTCGTTTTAGGCTCGATGGCCAGCACGTTTCGGCCGTAACCCCACGGATGCTCCGGTTGATTAAATCCTTTGGATATTGGATTCCACGGCCAGCCGTGTGCTTCGCGGCGCCACCGTTTTGTCGGGTCTCTTTGCTCCTGCTCTCCTATCAGCGCATAGAGCACACCGTCCTCCAACGCCATCCACTTCCAGAATGTGCCTCCGGCTTTTTCTACAGGAGGTACAATCTCATCCTGTAATCGCCCGGTTACCGTATCGATAACTTTGCACGACTTGTCATCGCCAACATACAATGTTTGTGGTGTTGCTATCATTGTATTACGGTGTATCATAACACCTTCATTCAGGTCTCGCTTCCACAGGGTTGTGCCGTTGTAACCGTTATACGCCACAAGCTTATTGAGCAGAGGTTCTTCCCGCTTCTTGAATGCCACATGTCCGTATGCCTTGAAAACACGACCGGCTGAGGCAACAGCCACCTGAGGTACGGGTGCATACCGGGGTTCGGCAAGAAACTGCGTCAGGTAAGGCGCCAGGATAACTTGGTCTTGTGATTGAGGGTTGTTGTCGGGGCCGTGATAAGGGTGGCTCCAGTCATCTATTCCTTCGAGAAGCGGTTTGGTAAGAACTTTTCGTCCTATTAGAGCTTTTCCCTCAGGTCGAAGTACGCGTAACACCTCGGTCCTGGAAATTTCAGTTGCATCACTTACAGCGACAAGGGCGTCGGCGATATTATCTGCCAGATGTAATCTTGTTAAATCACCCTTTTCGACAAAGATGCGTGTTCCATAGAAGCCGGCTGCGTCAACTGTCTTGCGTGCAGTTTCCACGTCTTTCTCTCGTGGAAGTTGGACATATATCAGCAGCTCACTTTGGCTCGCCAGTTTCAGAGCAAGCTCGCAATTCGTATCACCCGACACTACACAAATTCCGTGTCTCACGCCAATCTTCTCGAGAATCGGAAGGCTTCGCGCTGTACAAATAATCGGTTGAAACGAAATACAGGCAATTGTAATTGCTAAGAAGGCTGTAATTTTTTTCATTTTTCTTCCTTTCGATAGTTACAGGTAATAAAGCAAGCACACCTTAGAAGAATTTTACACGTCCAATTCTAAACCGAAAGCGATTAATTGTCAAAACTATGTTCGAAAGCGAATGGTAGTTATCCCGAAGGCCTTTATGGGCGCTGTAATTGTATGTTCCGTGAACGTTGTTTTTTCTTTATTTTCCTCCACCAGGTTTGTTCGATATGCCTGTTTGATAGTCAGATGAGGGATACTCAGCTTGGCTGTAACATCCTTACCCTCTGTTTCGATGAGACGTACTATTATTCCATCTCCATCCTCGGCGCGCTTTAATGTTAGTAAAAACACGTTTGGCTTATCAACCTGACAAAAGCTCATTTTGCTATCAAGTGTTCCCTGCCTTTTGCCGTTTAAATCTACGGCAAACAGTGGATTACATATCGCCCAGCCAAAATCACGGCAGTGACCTTCTTTCCATCCTTTTTCATGCGTCGTTATAGAATAGCGGAAAAGCATATCGCCTTGCTGGACCGGCTGAAAGTTTGTGCGGAAGTTGCTGTCCAAAACAAATGAGTACATATGGCCTTTCGTAAGTTGACTTTCTTTGACAAAATCACGCCCGAAACCGGGTGGCGTCACGCCGTGGTGGGCCTGTGAAACGTAGCAGGGCCACAGCCCGCCGAATTCCAACAGGTGTGAGTCGACACAGGATAATGTAACACCCGCCTTTCCATCTGATACGTCCGCCCAGTGCTGCACCGCGTAGTAGTTGGAATTCGAGCCGGGGAATTGGTCACGCAAGGGCTTGACGACTGAGTTGGTGCCTTCAAACCGAAAATCAGGATTGTTAATCTTAAACGGGAAGGCAAAATAAAGCTCCAGAAGGGGGGTGGAATCCTTCAAAATCCGGTTGGCGAAATCGATTCTTTTAATCTTGTCGTACAGGATAATTTCCTGGGTAAGCTGCGGGCAGCCTGCGCCCTGGCCGGAAACTATAAGACTACCGTACACAGGGCCGTAATGCCCTTGTTGAATCACCACCTTCTTCGGGACGTCCAGTTTGCCCGTTTGCACCCACCTCGCTACGAATTGATTCAGTTTGTGAGGTGCCTCTTTGTCCACGAGTTCTCGTGAAAGCTCCTTGTCGTAGATGCTTTCCA
>Ga0209427_10008209_pt1 | contig 11762 bp, 9 predicted proteins | sample DeeMarSWOR136_30_FD_187465 | JGI IMG/M metagenome (GOLD analysis project Ga0209427, IMG submission 187465) | Marine sediment microbial communities from White Oak River estuary, North Carolina - WOR-1-36_30 (SPAdes) (version 2) | ecosystem: Environmental > Aquatic > Marine > Intertidal zone >... | reverse complement strand
TTTCAAGGAGCACCGCAACAACCCGGATGCTGCAATAGTCCCCTGTGGATATCTCGCACCTCGTACACCCGGTTGGAATCTTATCCACGGCTACGAACCTCATGAGTGCAGGCTTGAGTACGCCAGACTAAGCGCACACTCTTCCGCATCGAATCTCAGACAGTATATCAACTCATGCTCTGGCAAGAAGATCATGGTTCATACCCCACATCCCAGTCCTCCAAAGGGAATAGTGATCCCGGGTTTCAAAGAAAGAATCGTGCTGAAGACGTAACTCGTTCTAAGTAGCTACGCAACCACATCAAGAACTCCATCTAGGACAAGTTTCGTGGCAACGAATTTCATTGCAGGAAGACTCACATTCAGCTTTCGCACTACGTCCTGCAGAGATGTAGCCCCGTCACACAATTCAACAAAGTTGACAACAACATCGCCGTAGGCCTTCCTGGTTTCAGAATCTACCTCGCCAGCCTTCTTCAGGTGACTATCAGGTTGAATCTCAACTTGGAAGTCAATCCATCCGTACCGCTCCATGAGCTGTAGAGAGCCAATCACTGTCTCTCTTGGCAGATCAAGACTTCTCACGATTCCACCAACTGTGTCCGAGCCGTCGATGGCAGCTTTCACATCAACGAATGCCTTCCCTACTTCCCGGCTGTTGAATGGCAAGGGCCTTCCTGCCTCTCTGGATCTGGCAACATAGTCAAAACTCACAGGACGTAGCGGAAGTCTGTTCAGCACTTCAAACAGTGAAACCTCGAAGTCGGTCACATTTCCATCCCATGAGGGCCAGATTTCAGAGAACATCTGTTCGATTGCAAGAAGGAGACCACACATTATCATTCGATAGTCTTCCTCTTTGCTGTTGTTGGTCACAATCAGTGCCATGACAAAGTGTGGCGATTTCTCAACCATGACAAGATTGCCCTCGTGTTCTATTGTTTCAAGAGCATCAGTCGCGGAAGCCATGCCAGATTGGTCCCCATCGATACCTCCAAAGGAATCCAAAGCAGAGATGAGTGAGGCTACGGCGTTCGTGTCAATCTGTTCGCCCGAGTAGTTCAAATGGTATGAAACTTCGGATAGTCCCTCCTTCTGGACAATGAGCAGTAGGTGCAGAATCTTCGGCGGATCATCTACCGGAACAGCAACAAGTCGGTCAGCTTCGGCGGCCTGTGGCTCGCTTGTAACGCCTACCTCAGTGGGCGATACCTTACTGCCACCCTGAGAGGAGGAAGCGCCAGCAACCTCACCTTCTTCGTAGGGCTCCTTGACATACTCCCCTCCCTCTTTTGGTTTCGCCGCGCTAGCAGGAGTTTCAATCTCCTCTGAGCCACGCCTTACGGTAATCATCTCACTAATGGGCCGATCAGGCAATTGCACTCCGACTGTCTTGGCAGAAACCTCCAGCATAAGCCGAATGAACTCGTCTCTCCTCGTCTTGTCAGTAGCTACCATCGGGAACGACGGAGCGCCGAGTAGTCTCTGTATCTTCTCGGCCTTCATCGACTCAGGCAAGTCCTGTTTGTTTGCAATTATGAAGAGTGGGACGGCTGGAGCTTCCTTCTTGATATTTCGAAGAAGCGTCTTTGTCTGCATGACGTTCCTGAAACTTGAATCACAGACAAGGAAGATGACGTCGGTCCCAGCAAAGTAGAACTGCCATAAGTCTTGGAACACAGCCTGTCCGGCAAAGTCCCAGATAGTGACAAGGAAGGTTCCGAATTGAATCGTTTCTGAGCTATCCACGGCGACGTTGATGGTAGGAACGTAACCACCGGGCGCTGGATCCCTTCCAAAGAGAAGTCTGAGTAGTGTGCTCTTTCCAACGCCACCTGAACCCACAAAGGACACCTTGAACCTCGTGAAAATCAATTCGCCAAGAATGTCCTCAAGATTGTCCTTGATGTAGCCCATGCTGTTTCCGCGGAGGGCGGTTGAGATACGGCCTGCGCCCTCTCGTACCTTGTGTTTGATCGTTCGTTCCTCGTCCCGCCCATCTGTAACAAACGTGAGAATGAACTCGTCGTCAACAAGAGAATGGAAGATCTTGTGCTCGTTGACAAATACCGGAGTGTCAGTTGCCAAACCCTCAGTGGTCTGAAGGTCACGCCACCCAGTAAGAAACTCCTGAATATCGTTGTCAAGGAAGTCTATCTTCCAAAATCGGGTACGAGTCACAACGCTGCCGTCGACTTTGCCAATCAACAGGACATTGTGTATCACTTTCTTCTCACACTCCGAGGTCCAGGTGGGACGTAGGGCCTTGTGTAGTCTGGGTACGAGTCTGCAATGAACATAGATAAACTAACCTGCTATCAAGATTGTCATGACAGACTAAACTCATTCTGAAACCTAAGATTTCCACGTCTGTGAAGCTCTCCGAAGACTGTTAGCAGAACACTAGAGTCAAGACCTAGGTCATCGCTTATCTCTGATATTGACTTCGTGCCATCTGCGAGCCCCAGAATCCTATCCAGGTGTGTGTAGAGATGACTCATTTCATCGTCTACGCTCCCGACAACAACTGGTACGTCAGATGGCAAGATCCGGAGTTTCCAGTCGATTGCTTTCATGCGCTTGAGTAGGTAGATAGCGCCCATCACCATATCCGCGCCAGAACCACTCATCAGCTGAGAAACTGTAATCTTGCCGTCAAGACTGTTCCAAACCGCTTCAAGAAAGTCCTTCACATGCGCAGACTCAAAACGGTCCCAATCAGGCGGCTCCATTGCGATAGGCACGGCGCGTCCTGCCAGGTCTTCTGGAGGCAGTGTTGCTAGCAGCTTTAGTGTGAACGGGGGTGACGCGTAGAGGTCGTCACTGGACACGGCGGTTTCCGGGCATTCATCAAGATAGAGGTCAGGTAAGAACGAGAACTGTGAACGCACCACCTCCACGTCACCTCGGACCCCGGTGACCAATGTGAATACAAGGTCGTTCCGCTCTATTATTGCATACTTGAGATTGCCCGCTTGGAATACTGAAGTGGCGGTCGGACTGGTACTATCAATCTGGAACTGAGAGATTGCGGCCACGAGATTTGGTGCCATGTCGAATAGCATGGACTCGTCCTCGTACAGATAGGTGAACTGAGGAACGCCGGAGTTCTTGTCAATGACAAAGAAAGCCTGGTGTCCAAGGGGTCTCATAGCCGGTTCCAAGGATTGGTAGTCTTCAACGTCAACGGATTCGTCGACAGACCATCGCTCTCGAGCCAAGTCAGGGTGCATGTCTGTGAATCCAGCTGTGGCAAGTGCTGAGAGAAGCAGCTCTGTGGGCTTCGGTGAAACAGAATCACAGAGTTCTAAGAAGTACTGAGACTCGTATTCGCGGGCCTTCTCGAGGTCATCGTCCGACCCAGGGACTATCAACATCTTTCCTTCAGAGTTTTCTCGTATCTTCTTTGCTGAATCGCCTACCGATTTCGATTCGGGATTGTCCTTAGATATTACAAGAGCAAAGATTTGTGCTCTGGAAAGGTCACCCTTCCATTTGGCAGCCAGAAACGATTCGTACGAGTGTGGCATGACATGCACGTCATAGGGTCCGATTCGTGTGGCATCTGTGAAGGGTCTATTCTTCCGTCCCCTTAATGCCACGATTGTTGCAACGGCCCGGCCCGAGAAGTCATTCTCCAATGGTTCTGGGTTTGAAACAAAGCAGATGCGAACCCCTGATCTCAGATGTTCTTCCACCAGCGGTGTGAACATCGTCTTTGCGTCCCTGACAGGAATGCGCTCCACAACGTGGCGCATCTCTTCGCCAATCCTGTCAACAGTTTCCAGTTCCTCAGATGAAAGCTCCTTGGAGTCACTGATTGCTACGACTATGGTGGCTTCATTGACTCTCGCAAGATATGTGACCTTATCTTGGATTGTCATGGGCACTACTCTGCGGGAGAGTTCTGTCATGACCTCAGAGTACCTGTCAACAACAGACCTCAGGAATTCGTCTGTAGTGATTTCCTTCACAAAGGAGCTAGAAGCAAGTACTTTGGGACCAACCAAGTCAAACAGCAGAACCTTGATGATCAATAGTCATTGCTCCTCGTAGATTTCGAATGACAGGTTTCTTCTCCTAGGATTCGAGAATCCCTCCTCCAAATCAGTCTTACTAAGCTCTCATTCTGATGAACTCCTTCCAACTGACAGCTCCTCTCATTAGTAACTGGTAGCTGTGTTCACAACTTGATGGCTCGTATACACTCACCTGTTCCCCTCCTCCCGAAACGAGAGGTGGAAGATCGGAGATGGCCTCCTCAACTGTTACGGCGGAAGGCAGCACAACATCACAGATCTCCTGTCTTCGCTTGCGTGATCCTCGGGGTGTCGGCATGAACAGTGGTGTGGGCGCGCCGAAATCATCTTCATCTCTGGACCCAAGAATGAAGACTCTCCTCCGACGTTGAGGGACTCCGTATTCTTCTGCTTTCAGTGTCATTTGAGCTGTGCAGTAACCTATTGATTCTAGGGAGGACAATATTCTCTTCATCGTCCTACCCTTGTTCATCCATTGAATGCCCTCAACGTTCTCAACAAGTACATAGTCAGGCATTATCCTCTCGACAACCCGAAGGAACGGACCGAAGAGCGAGTTTCTGGAATCGTTATTGTCCCAATTGCCTGCAGTGGAGAAGCCTTGGCAAGGAGGACCACCGGCAATCATCCTCAAGGTTCTACCTGCCAATGTGTCGTCAATCACAGAAACCAGCTTCTGAAAGGCAGTCGAGTCTGTGATGTCCAGTTGCATTACAGCAGTTTCAGGATGGTTATATTCGTAGGTCGCACACATGTGACGGTTAATATCTGATGCCACAATTGGTCTATGACCAGCTTGCCCAAGCCCCTCGGAGAGACCTCCAGCGCCTGCAAACAGATCTACTACGTCGCCTCTTGGAATCTGGGCACCTATTGCCTTTGCCAGGAGAGGTGGTACTGCATTACCGATTTGCTTGTAGATAGAAGTCGTACTGCCCAAGAACCGAAATCTATCAGGGAAGGACTGGAGCCTGGCAGCCTCTCTTTGTGAAATGAGACGGTCTTGGCTGGGGTGGATGAAAGTGCCGTTGCCGGGTCTGTTGAAGTACGTGTTTATAGTATAGCTAGGAAGGTGTTTCTGAAGCCGTCCATAGTACGTTGTACGCCCACCTGAACGCCGTATCTGAGTCAATCGCGAGGAATTCGATGCAATCTCAAGTGGAACATCTTGCCAATTGCCACCAGGCGGGACGGTACAAATCACCTCCATGTCGAAATCGCTGAGCTTGGCACAGACGTGATTATAGAGGACTGTACCTTCAGGCGTTAGAACATCCTGTAAAGACGACGCGATAGTCACCGCTTTCACTCCGGGTTCTGTACCCATTGTGAAATAGACAGCAAGCGCCGTCCGCTTTGTGGACTACCGGTTCAAAGTAGCCGACTCAAGTTCTTGAGAACAGCATCGGTTTCCTCTTCTGCCGCTCCTCGGTACGTCATGAGTTTCTTCGCCTCTTTCGAGTGAAGACCGTAGAGGGCATGCACGTGAGCTTCGACTGCCGCCATATCGCCGGTCTTCACAAGTCGGACTAGAGATTCCATGAGTCTTCTTTGCCGGTCGTCCATTGCTGTAATGTCCACAATAGGCAAGGAGGAAAGCTCACGGTTTGAAACATGGTTGTTTGTGTTACTCACTTCGAATCTCCAATTCATCAAATCTGAGTTCAGAACACCCAGCAGATAGGCTAGAACATCATGGCCGAGGTCTTCACTCGCCACAATGTAATTACAGGAGTTGGCTAGGACAGACTTTGAAGGGACGGGTGCGAACTTCAAACGCCAACGTTGAGATCTGTTAGATACTTGCTGGCATGCTATCCTCGGTTTGCCCATATGAACAGCCCGTTTCGAGGAACCAAGTTTCTTCGAAAACGCTTCAACGTTCACATACTCTCGAATCAGCTCAGGTGCCTCAACGAAACTATACCGTGAAATATGAGAACCCCTGATGAGACGATGGCCCTTTGGTTCCTTAAGCACATACTCTCTATCCATGGTAAGATCCAACTCGCCTCTTCGGTTCTCTGCCCAAGATAGAGTGCCCAATGATGGATTGCGATGCAGCTTGTCGAGTATGCCCCATCCTTCACGGGGCACACGCGGAATAGGGAGAGAGTCACCCATTGTCTTCTCGATGTCGTTCAGCCGAATGGTTATACATGTGCCCTTCCGCGCCTGGTCCAGATTCCCCAAATTGAAGCTGCCCTTCAGTTTGACGGTCTTGCCTCCGCGCTCCACCACCATGATACAAACGGCCTGTGTAACCCCTGGGAACAGTCGGCTTCCTTCGGTGAATTCCTCCACAATCTCAACCCGGTTGTTCAACAGAAGGTTACGCCTCAGCTTGCGGGCTGACAGGTCTCCGAGAAGTGTTGATGGAACTACAAAACCAACTCTCCCACCTTCTCTGGTTAGTTGAAGGGCACGCTCGATGAAGAGCCTGTACGTATCGATGGTATGCGTATTGCCCAGCTGGTATTCTCCTGAACTACGGAAGTATTCAACGTCTTCCAACAGCCTAACTCGGTATACTTCGAATTCGTCTTGATGAATATCTCTCGGTCCAGTCAGTAGTCTCTCGCGCATGAACTCCGCCATGTTCGGTTTGAGTCGTTCATAAGGAGGATTCATCAGGATGAAGTCAAACCCCTCATTCTCCTTCCCAACTACTCCAGAGAATTCGTGGGACCACTCAAACGCATTTCTTGATGATGGATTCTGGAAAAATGAATCCAAAACCATTCTAGTATTCTTGCTTTTCAGAGAGATGAGCGAGTTTCCGATTCGAAGATTGGCTCCGCGCAAGCTGTGAGAATCGGACATGTCCAACCCAAGTTCGTATCGAATAGAGAAATCGGCGATTTCAAGAGCAGCATCATCCAAGTCAACTCCATAGAGACCTCCAGCAAGCTTCTTTGCATGGCCACTCAGTTCTTCATTGGCGATACTGGCAAGGCCTCCCCGTCTGGCCGCCTCACGAATCCTCTCTAAACGGTCTGTGATTTGCTTTGCAGCGGATAGAAGGAACGTTCCGGGCCCACAGGCCGGGTCGAGGGTTCTGAGTTTCATCAGCCGCTCTACTGACTTCCGTGACCCATTGGAAACCTCCTGAATCAGTGAATCGAGTAAAGGTCCTATAGTCCTCTCTGTAATGTGGTTCGAGATCTGCCTTGGTGTGTAGTACGCACCCATTGACCTTCTGTAGACCGCATCTTGTCTACCCTCTGGAAGTAGGAAGCAACCCAGCGAGTGAGTTTCTCCTAGAATCTCTGTGAATTCAGCATCTGAAACACCCGAGATTCTGGAAAGGCTATCCGATTCTGGAACTGACTCGAGAACATACTTCTCGATAGCATCCACCTCGGACCGCCTTACTCCCTCGAGCTGCGCTGCACGAGACAACTGGGAGAATCTGAAGCCAGAGGATGACGGAGTAGACTCAGGTACGACTTCTTGTCGGGCTCGCCAAATGGCATTAAGAGATGCCAAGCGGGCGGCTTCTCTGACAATTCGTGAATTGGGAGAAATAGAGCTAGAGTAGTCCTGCGCGGTTGACTGGCAGGCTCTCAGCACTGACCATGCAAGCCTGCTAACAGTTTCAGTCAAGGAATACCCCTCTGGAGTATTGCATGAAGATCCCTAAAAGATGTTGATGCCTTGCTCGCTCTGCAAGAGTGAGCCAAGTTGATGGCTCGAAGTTCACTTCACGTCTGGATCGCGGTGCATCATGCCCCAAAGGTTCCCTTCAGTGTCCTTGAAGTAGGCGAGGTATCCTACTCCAGGAATCGCCTGCTTTGGTCGTACGATTTCTCCACCATTCTTCTTGACGAGTTCAGAGTACTTGTCGACATCATCAACATCGATGGTGTTGATAACAGCATCCTCTTCACTCTGCCGCATTCCGAAGGCTCCGTCAATTCCGGGCTCCTTCTCGTCGCCGGTCATGAGGAACCAGTATTCTATTGGACCTTCCCATTTCTGAACAGTCCATCCGAAGACTTCCTGATAGAACTTGGATATCCGCTCCGCATCATCCGCGACAATCTCAAAATGAACTACACGTGGCATTTCTATCAAGATGTCATTCACTATCGTTAATTTAAATGTTGGGTAGTTTCTAAAAGCGGTGATTCTGTGAATCGCATAAGAGAGCCTATGAGGTATCCTCAGTTAGAGGGCTCCATTGAATCACGTATGTGCCTCTGGATTTCTCTTTGAGCTTGGCTTTCAGACTCCCTATGACCAAGTTCATCTCATCTAGTGGGGCACGAGGAAGAATGCTTTGAGGGAGATCTTCCTCTGCAAGAAGTCTTCTAAACGCCCTCTCACCGTGAAGACGCTCTCGGGAAACATACCCCTTGGCCTCCATCTCTCCAAGAGCAGCTCTGAACAGCTCAAGCGTGACCAGGGAGCGTTCGACCGATATCCGAAGATATCGCTCATAGAGGTTGGTTTCGAGCTCGACTACGTTCCAACCGAAGGATCTCATGATGTCTAGCTCAACTTGGCCTAGTGTTGGTTTGCGTTTCCCGATAGGCAATGTAATACCCCAATATCAGCTTGGCAATACAATCGTTAACTATTCTAATAAAGGGTGTTAACTGGGCGCGTTTCTGAGGACCAGTGAAAGGGGATTGCGCAGGAGGGAATCGAGATAACTTGGACAACTCTGTGACTGAGTGGGTTGGTATCTATCATGGAGAGCGGAGCCGGAGAAGAAATCGAGCGTGTCAAGCAGACAGTACAAAACTATGTCGATGGAGTGGTAGGTTTTGACTTTCAGAAAGGTGAGAGTGCATGGATTCCAGACGGTCTGAAGATATGTTATGATACTCAGAAAAAGAAACTCCATACTGTGACCATTCTAGAAACAAGGTCCGATCTGAGTCCTGAAGAGATTGAGTCTGGGAGAAAGAAGGTATCGCAGAGCGGTACGATTCAAGCAGTTGATAGAACAGGTGATGCGGCATCTGTCAAGCTTCTCTGGCACTATGAAGGAGAGGGCGAAGCGAGAGAAATCACTGACTACATCTTGCTTCTTAGAATCAACGACGAGTGGAAGATAGTAGCGAAGGTTTTCGACGATAGAGTTCTAGATTGATAACCCAACGTGCTGCTCCCTAGGCCGCTTCCTGTCTACTTCCTGGCCAACGCGATGCTTCATAGGTCATTCTCCATCCTGCACCTAGGAAAATGATTCCTGCGAGCCCGAACAACAGGAGAAGTACAATGATGGTGTCTGGATTATGGAAGGTGTTCTGGACCACCATGTTCAGATATGACCTATCTATGTTGATGCCAATCCTGTTGTTGTAGCATAAGTTGTTTACCACGGTGTTGGAGTCTGATTCTGCGAGAACGATTCCACAGTCGTTGTTCCTACAGGTGTTGCCATCCACGGTGCTGGAATTAGATAAGACGAGGTAGATGCCGAACCATCCATTGCGATCGCAGGTGTTGTCTGAAACTGTATTGGATTTCGACATATAACCTACTTCGATGCCGATCCTGTTGCTGGAGCAGGTGTTGTCAACCACGCGGTTGGAGTCTGATTCCAATAGGAAGATGCCTTGTTCGGTGTTGCTCCAGCAGGTGTTGCTATTCACGGTGTTGGCTTGTGAGAAGGCGAGTTGGATACCCAATATGTTACTGTTGCAGGTGTTGTCGGCAACTTTGTTGAATTTCGACATGTAACCTACTTCTATGCCAATGCTGTTGCTCGAGCAGGTGTTGTTCGCCACGGTGTTGTAATCTGATTCCAATAGGAAGATGCCATGTTCGGTGTTGCTGAAGCAGGTGTTGTTAGCCACGGTGTTGGAATCTGAGAGCCAGAGTCCGATGCCGAAACGGTTACCTTGGAGGATGTTCTTCACCAAGTCGCTATTAGTGACATCACGTAGGAAGATTCCGGCTCCGTCACCATGCCACAATTGTTCCCCACAAGCACCAGTAAGAATGCAGTTGCTTATGATGAAGCTGACTTGTGTATTGCTGATGCTTATGCAGGACCCGTTGTTCCCTTCAAGATCAATATCCAACCCGTCAATTATGTAAGGGTTCCTAGGAGACCCATCACCGGGCCATCCCTCTAGCAGAGCTGTGTCCGAGAAGCTCGCATCCCCATCAATCGCTATGGGACCATGTGGGGTACCTGGAACAAGCCTACCCCACGGTCCATGGAAAGGATCATCAGGGTCGTCCCACGGCCCTGGCGGAATTGCACTTTGCATCATGAAGCTTATGAACCCCGTTGATGTCAAAATCAACGAAACACCGACTGCCATGAATGTTCTTCTGGGTCTCAAATGCCAGTTCAAACCCTTCTTGGATCCCGGAGGAACAGGGCATATTCTTACACTGGCATCTAATTCTGACCCCACTTGAGTCGCCTCCCAATTGTATCAACTAGGTATAGGCCGAGTTCTGTTGGAGGTCTATCGTCCGGAAGAGGGATTTCCCACTCTTCCGCTAATGTATGAAGGGTTTCTAGGCATTGTTTCTCCAATTCGCATGTGCCACAACTACCTTCGTGCACATACCAGGTTTGGAGACCGATTCTTGGAGAATAGAAGATGTATGTGTCTGCCTCGTAGGCATGGCAGTACCCTTTGGCAATGCCATATCGTGTACTGAGATGCTCTATCTTTACTCGGTTGACTGATGCTGCATGCTGAAGGAGTTTTAGGATTCGATCCTCAGCTGTCTTCTGGGCCATGGAAACAAAGGGTCTTGATACCTTCAGATCTTTGGCAATCTCAGAGGGCTTCTCCTTCTGGCGACGTCTGAGCCAAATTAGACCCTGTTGCTTTGTTGGATATCGAAGGTAGCTGAACATTTCTTCACCCATTCGAGTTAATGCGAATATCTTAACAGAATTAACCTAAACTCTATAACTACTTCATAATAAGTTCTTCGGTCGTTAGGGGCACTGCAACTATTCTAAAGTACAAGTGAGAGAGGATGATCCTCTCTCATGATTGAAACTGAATCTACATCTTCTTCTGTCGGCGACAGGCTTCTAATCACCACAAGAGCAGTGTCTTTGGTATGCCTCACCTCCGCCTTAGATAGACAACTACAACTAGAACTATCACAAGAGCGGATGCTCCTACAATGGCAATTGGCAACAGATCAAGGGGTGGAGCATCGTCAACCACGATATTGTCGGTAATTGACTCATATTTAAACCACAACCAAAACATCTCGGATGTGGTGATATCTGTGCTCTCTCCCTGCAGCATCAGTGAACCGTTGCGGAATACTGAGAACGAACCAGCTGCAGTCCTAGTCACTTCTAAGTGATACCAACCTGCAATAGGGAAAAGGTCTTCAGAGCTATCGATTAGTGTCTCTACACCATCAACTGACTTCCCAAGTCTGAATCCCATTTCATGGCCTTCTGCTGTAGCAACAGCCCTCATACTAATCCAGTACTCAATCGAGTCGCTTCCGTAATCACTCCACTCATAGAAATTCCCACTAATGAAACTGAAACTAGCTATTAGTCCAGGTTCAGTTATTAGGGCCTCGTTGGTCTTGAAATCAAAACTCCATTTCCCATATACTACATTACTGGGATGACTTATTATACCCCAACCTGCTTCTCCAAAACCTGATTCTACTTGGAGATAACCGTCGGCGGCCGTCCAGTTTGAACCACTCCATCCATAATTCCCGTCGTGGAGTGTCGAGTTATCACAGATGGTCCATCCATCATAGTTG
>Ga0209427_10008205_pt1 | contig 11765 bp, 8 predicted proteins | sample DeeMarSWOR136_30_FD_187465 | JGI IMG/M metagenome (GOLD analysis project Ga0209427, IMG submission 187465) | Marine sediment microbial communities from White Oak River estuary, North Carolina - WOR-1-36_30 (SPAdes) (version 2) | ecosystem: Environmental > Aquatic > Marine > Intertidal zone >... | reverse complement strand
TTTAATTTGTCCCATATTTCAATATGTGCACTTGGAATTATGCCCTACGTCTCTGCCTACGTGATTGTAATGTTATTTTCTTTAGTCCTCCCTCCTCTAAATAGATGGCGGAGCCAGAAAAAGAAAGGGCAAAGAAAGCTTTTTATTACTGCAAGATGGTTGACTTTACTCTTATGTATCATTCAAGGATATGGAATAGCTATTAGCCTTGAAAGAATGCCACTTCCTGATGGATCTTTACTGGTTAGCAGCGCTGGAATGGAATTCAGGATTATAGTTGTTATAACATTAACTGCCTGTGTGTTCGCCTCCTTGTGGATCGCGGATCAGATTACTACCAGAGGCATAGGTAATGGCATAAGCATGTTAATCTTTACAGGGCTTGCAATTACATTGTTTTCAAATCTTGTGAGATCATTTTTAGGAACATTGTCAGGTGGGAATCTTATGGAGCATACAGTTACAATTATCTTTTTACTGTTTATACTTTTTCTGGCAGCCACTTTCATTGTGTTTATGGAAAGAGGTGAAAGTAATATAAAAGTGAAACTTAGGAACAGCCGCCTGGTTGATCTGCCAATCAAATACAATACCGCTGGTGTGGTACCTGCTTTCTTTGCCGTCTCCATTGTTATGTTACCTGCAACACTCATGAGTTTCGGCAGTTATCATAGATTTTATGAGTATTTCCAATATGGTACTTTGACTTATTTTATGACCTATACAATTATTACGATTATTCTTTTTTTCCTGTTTACATCACTATTTTATGATCCTGATAAGATAGCCTCTTTTTTAAAGGAAAAAAACGCAGAGCCTCTTTTACCCGAAGGATTTTCTTTTAATAAGCTAGTGGATAAAAAACTCACCCTTTTCGCCATATACGGGGCTATATATTTGTTAGTTTATTCAGTGTTATTAAGCCCGCCGATTCATGCCTTCATAGTAATCAGTGGACTTTTACTTATCAGAATTGTTTCTATTTCTCTTGATATTTTTAATGAGTTGAGGGCTAGGAAAAATGGTTACTTTGTCAAGATTGATGAATTTCAAAAACCCTATCAGGCCAAATTTATAAAAAACCTACTTGAGCTGAATAGTATTCCCTGTTTTTTAGAAGGATATTATCACAGGAGTCTTTTATATTTTTTCGGACCTTTTGTTGAAATATCACTTTATGTAAAGCGTGATAAAGAATCTGAAGCCTTAAATATTATCTCCGAATTATGAAGCAGGGGCACGCTCTTCACATTGGACATATTTAGGGAAAAAATGGATGAAGAAATTTGTGATACGGATAGGGGGCGTGCGTGCAGAACATGCGTTGTGAAAACAGCAGGGTCACTGGCCCTGCCTTTTTTATTGCTATATCAATATATAGTGTATGACATTATGTAAACTTGGCGTTTGATTACTGCTACCGACATCATCTTTTTAGACGCTTAAAAATTTGATATATCTTTAACATATATGAACTTGAACTCAGCATTTGAAAAAGTTATGATAACTACTTGTAGTTGTAACCTTATTGGTTATCTCAAAAGTGCATATAACGATAAGTAATATGCAGTTCGTAGCGAATTAATAACTAATGCTAGGTATCATTATGAAATTACCTAAATTAAAAATTTCAAATTATTATGTGCTTATTGTTACATTATTACTTGTTGGAGCTACATTCTACCAACTTTTTCTATATGGGCAAGTTCATTGGGGACCTAGGAAGGAAGCTAGTTTAATTAAGTTTCGATTAGATGTATTGTATGATGATGAATCGACAGTAAAAACCATTGAGAAAAATCAGGATTTAACAGAGTTCTTTTCTGATCTAAAGGAGTCAAATTCGAAAGTTCGTAACTCTTGCCACATTTTGATGAAAATACTTTCGATGTATCATCTAACAGGCTTTTTATGTTTTTTAGTATCATTGATTTCTTTTTTCTGTAAACCAACGATAATATCAATAATATGCGTTCCTGTCGGATTCCTAGGTTTAATCATGGCACTTGGAGTAATGTAATGCCTAAAATCCTGCTGTAATGGATTTTTAGGGGCTGTGTCCCTTCCGGCCACTGCTCAGCCTGTTATAGACTTCTGATGTTAATGATATTTTTTAAAAGTACCATAAAAGTGTTGATAACTTCTGGTACTTGTAACCCTTTAACGTATCTAAAAAGTGCGTTTAACGATAAGTATTATAGCCTTGCATTTAATTATTTCGTAGGAAATTGATAAAATATTATACTTAAAGGTAAGGAGAAAGGTTATGAAAAAAATTATTATTTCCTTATTAATATTTGTACTGCCTAGCATTTCATATTCAGCCGATGAGAGTAAAAGAGAAAGTGTGGAAGAATTACTGGCCCTTACTAATTCAGAATCTTTGATTAACACAATACATTCTCAAATAGACCAATATTTTCAGAGCATAGGGCAGCAGCTTGGAGTAAAACCTTCGGAACAAGAATTATACGATAAATTTATGACAAAGGTGGCTTCATTAATGAAGTCTGAAATGACCTGGGACAAAATGAAAGAGCCAATGATAAAAATATACCTAAAGCATTACTCTGAAAAGGAAATACAAGACCAAATTGCTTTCTATAAGAGTGATTCAGGGCAATCCATAATACGCAAACAGCCTGCAGTTGCGACAGATTTAATTGTGCTATCGCAGGAGGCTATAAAAAATTTAATGCCTAAGTTGAAGAAAATCTCAGAAGAGTTCGAAGCAGAGTTAATTGCTTCAAGGTCATATAACGCTGCTGCTCAAGCTGATTTAAGGAACGCTATGATAGCGCAGGAAGCATATTATGTTGATAATATAACATATACTGATTCTCTAGAAAATCTACTAGGAAGTAATTATGGTTTAATTATCAGCGAAGGTGTTACACTTCAGATAATTTCAGGTGATAAACGTGGTTATACCATGGTATCTTTTCATAAAAATGGTGATAAAAAGTATCAAATTAAAGGGCCTGGAGGTATTATCACCAGTGATAAAATGTCGACAGTAGAGCCTAAAAAAGATTTTGATAATAAAGTAAAATGGTTACTTAGGTATGCAGCCACTGCTCAAGAGGCATACTATGTCGATCATCAATCTTATACAGAAAGTAAAGATGAACTCTTTGATAAAAAATATGGGCTTAAGCCTTTGGAAGAAGGGTTCCACCTTAATATTATTACGGCCGGAAAGAATCATTATGAGATGGAAACTTTTCATGATAATGGAACAAACATATATAGTCTTAAAGGCCCTGGAGGTATTATCACGTCTAAACCAAAAGAGAACTAATAATCATTGATGCCATTCCATGTATTCTGGAACCAAGTGTGTCATCGAACCCAAGCGTGTGAACGCACTCGTTATCAATTTATGATTACTCTTATTAATCATAACATATTTCAGGATCGTAAGAGTGTTGATAACTTCTAGTAGTTGTAACCTAATTCTGATCAGATTTTAGATATTCTCAATATATCTGAAATTTCGTGATATTTGGTTTCGTGGCAAGATATCCCTTGTTCTTTATATTATCGTGAGTTGCTAATATATCCAAAAGAGGAGAAGGATTATGAGCGATAGACAAGAGGAAGAACTGAAATGCCCGGAATGCGGGCACGCCCAAATGACCGTGTATTACCAATCGATCAATGTCAATTTCAACCCAGAGCTGAAGGAGGAGCTTTTCAAAGGCCGGCTTAACCTGTTCGAATGTGAGGAGTGCGGGCACAAGGCACTGATCGACCTTATGTTCCTGTACCATGACATGGAAAAGATGTTCTGCGTTCAGTACTACCCTTTTGAAAGGGTGATGCAGAAAGATGAGCGATTAGCCGAGATGTACACAATCGAGGGAAAGCTAAAGTTACCGGATAACGTTCAATTGGCTGAAATTGCGGGATATATGCTTGAGCCTCATGTCGTGCTTAGCCTCGAAGAGATGGTCAGGTATGTACAATTCCGAGATGTGCTTCATGAAAAACTGGCTAATAAAAGTAAGCACTAAGTTGTGATTAGAATGTGTAATCTAAACTTTTTGCCCCTCAAAACCGACCACAATATATTGACATTTTCTCCTTTCGATTCTGATTGACCTACTTATTTTTTCTTTATAAAATATTGGACCAAATTCATTTCTCCTTAACCCCCTATCTATAGGAGAAATTCAAATGGGAAAACACCTCAAAAATTATTCTCTTCGCTTAAAAATTATACCGATAATATTCTTGAGTATATTCCTTCTATGTCCTAGTGCAAACTCAGAGGAAGATCCATCGGAGAGTTTAAATAAGCAAGTTGTTACGCTTTATCAACAGGGACGATTCTCGGAAGCAACAGAGATAGCTGAAGAGGTGTTGCAATTAAGGGAGAAAGCCCTTGGTCCAGATCATCCAAATGTAGCCATTTCCCTGAACAATCTGGCGGCACTTTACGAAGCCCAGGGCAAGTATGCTGAGGCCGAACCTCTCTACAAGCGATTACTGGAAATACGGGAGAAAGCCCTTGGGCCAGATCATCCAAATGTAGCCATTTCCCTGAACAATCTGGCGGAGCTTTACCGAGTCCAATGCAAGTATGCTGAGGCCGAACCTCTCTACAAGCGATCACTGGAAATATGGGAGAAAGCCCTTGGGCCAGATCATCCCAATGTGGCAACTTCCCTAAACAATCTGGTGCTACTTTACCAAGCCCAGGGCAAGTATGCTGAGGCCGAACCTCTCTACAAGCGATTACTGGAAATAGCAGTTGACTTTAAAGAGGCACAATTTATCAGCTACACTTACCGAGGTATTTCCCATTTGGAAAAAGAGCAAATTGATGATGCCATTTCCGACTTTAATAAAGCCATTGAGTTAAATCCACGAAATGCTGCTGCATACATTTCTCGGGGAATTGCATATTATAAGCAAGGCCAAATTGACCAAGCCATCTCTGATTACGATAAGGCTATAGAGATAAACCCTGAGTATGCTGAGGCCTATTACAATCGGGGGAATGCCTTTGGTAAACAAGGCCAATTTGACCAAGCCATCTCTGATTACAATAAGGCCATAGAGATAAACCCTGAGTATGCTGAGGCCTATTTGGGTCGGGGGCTCGCCTATGATGAAAAAAGTCAGTATGACCAAGCTATTGCTGATTTCAACAAGGCCATAGAGCTGAATCCAGAGGCTACTGTCGCCAAAGAATCTCGGGATCATACCATTCAAATTCTCAGTCAAAAACTCTCCATCGAGAATATTCCAACCTATGATAGTGATGAACAGGCATGGATCCTGGAAGAAGTCATAGTCATTGGAGACCGGTCTTTGAGATCACTGCGGAAGGAGGTATACCAGGCGGAGGACATTAAGGTTGAGTTGTTTAATGCCCTTAATAGTACGGATGAATTCGATATTACGTGTGAATATAAAGCCCCCCTGGGATCTAGAATTAAAAGACGGGTGTGCGATGTAGGTTATATGAAGAAAGCACGCGCGGAAGACGCATACCTTTTCCTGACTATGGGGTTTCGGCCCCGCTCGGACTCCCAACTGGAGGTAGAATTTGCTCCTAAAACCGAAGCCTTGAACAAGGAAATGGTGGAACTGGCTATCAAGCATCCATCGCTGGCCAAAGCGATGATATATGAATATGTACTCAAACAAAGCTACATTGTAGAGCGGCGGGAGAGATTTAAAGACAGTATTTTGATCGGGCATCCTGAGCCCGAAGAATATTTTGGAGATGAACTGAAATTTTTAGAGTTTGCTTATATCGCGCATAATGATGGCATGTTGGAAGAAGAGATATGGAGTTACTGGGACGAAAGGTTCAGATCAGTAATTCATCAAGAGCCATACCGATCAATATGGTTATCATCCAACAGCGAAACCTACGCGGATGAATTTATAGCATATGTCAATACAATCATATCAGGAGAGTAGAAGCATCAGCTTTACACTTAAGAGCAGGCAGTTGGCTAATTTTTGGGATATCGGCAGAGATCGACCCTAAGCGGACATTACGATTTATTCCAAAATATAATCAAAATTGGTATTCCGGATAGTAATTTTTACTCCTCAAGTTGATAATTATTTCAATGATTCAACAACAAGGCTATTAATCCAAACTTCAGATCCTATGCTCTCAGGTTTTGATTTGATCTGGTAGCCATAACATTTTTCAGTGCTGTAAAAGTGTTGATAACTTCTGGTAGTTGTAACCCTTTAAAGCACCTCAAGGGTGCATATAACGATAAGTTATCATAACTTAATGAACAGGAAAGATTAACCAGAAAGTCGTTTTACCTAAAATTGTGTTCCACCTTGCTCCACACAATCATGTAAGATTTACTGTTAAAAGCGAAGGGAGAAACAATATGAAAAAGACGATATGTACAATATTTTGTTTTACGGTTGTTTTTTACATTTTTCCGGTTACAACTTTTGCAGACGATTTTAGTACCAGAGCCATATCGGTATTTCAGGAGTTTCGAAAATTAAACGATGAGGTGAGAGCCTCATTCTTATCCGGTGATAGTGCTGTACTAAGGGAAAAAGGAAAATTGCTTGAAACTCAAAAGATCGAATTCACCAAAATCTTGAGATCCTTGCCCGGGGAATATTGTGCCGATCCTCAAATTGATTTATTGAGAGAGTTCATAAAAACCTTAATTGGTACAACAGATGAATATCCCACATATGTGTTTGCCGAGCTTTATGCCTGTGATCCAGAGAGGATTACAAAAGAAATCCTGTCCCTAGCACCCGAAGATAAAAGGAAAATAGTCGAGAATCTGGATTGGGGGTTTAAAATTATGACCTATAAATTAGAGTCACTTCCAAATTATAAAGAACTGATTGAGAAACTTAATAACCTTAAAAGTATGCTCCGCACTGATAAAAAAAGTGATTAATAAGTCGTGCAGAATTCATGAACGAGAAACCAGCAGATAACATCCCATTCAAGATTGACGGGCAGGGTCGGTCGAGCTTTAAAGTATAGTCGCTCTGTACTATTATAAATCAAAGGGTATTTACACATCCGTATCACCTGCCCGCAACTTAATTCAGTGTTAGTAAAGCAAAAGTGTTGATAACTCCTGGTATTCGTAACCCTTTTAAGTGTCTCAAAAGTGCATATAACGATAAGAAATCTTTACCTTTGAATATGCCATTTTCCGGTTAGGCTTCCTTCCTCGGAAAACATTCTCAGGCCAAGGACGATAAATTCAGAAAGGTACAAATGAAGAGGAAGGTGAAATTTTCTTTAGCTTTTCTTCTATTCATTGCCCTGACATTTGGTGCACTTGCTGAGACAAATCTTACCCATCTCGTCAATAAAATCCAACCGGCTATCGTTACGATATACACCTACGATCAGAACAAAAAGCCGCTTAAAGTGGGAACTGGATTCTTCATAAATACCAATACGCTTATAACTAATTGCCATGTTCTTCGTGGAGCTCACAAGGCAGAGCTAATTACCCATGGTGGCATGAAATATCCAATCACCCAAGTGATAGCGGAAAATAAAGAAATGGATCTCATAAAATTATTTGTAGATATCCCTCGGGAGTCTAGGAAGTCTATCTCGCACGTAAATTTGACTAAGTCTTTGCCTTCCATTGCTGAAAAAATCATTGTTATCGGTAGTCCCTTTGGGCTTGAACAAACGGTCAGTGAGGGAATCATATCCAGCGTGCTTCTCATACCACCGCTAGATACAATTTTACAAATATCGGCTCCTATTTCTGCTGGTTCAAGCGGGAGTCCAGTCCTAAACATGAAAGGAGAGGTTGTTGGGATTGTCAGTTTCTTCATTTCAGAGGGACAAAATCTCAATTTTGCAATTCCTACAGAATACATTCTTAATTTGGCACCAATGGAAACTCTAAAAACGATTTCCGATTGGACTGAACAAGAAATGTTTCGGCTCTATGTTGACACTGAACCTGAAGGGGCAAGGGTGCGGATACTCAATATTAAACCAAAATTTTTTCAAGGTATTCCGCTTGAACCGGGTCAGTATCATATAGAGGTGTTATCTGATGGATATAAGACGAAAAATATGTGGATAAGGATGGAGCTTGGAGAGGATAAAATTTTAAGAGTCTCTCTGGAAAAACAACCTCAATTATTCTCTCAAAATCCGGATGAATTACTCTCAATAAGTGATACCTATGTGGAAAAAGGAGAATACGAAAAAGCAATTAATATACTCGATCAGGCCATACAGATAAATCCTGACAATGCTACGGCCCATTTCGCTTTGGGAGCTGCCTATCTGAGATCAAGAGACAAAAGTTCCGCCCTTGACCAATATAAAATTCTTAAAGATCTTGATAAAGAATTGGCAAATCAATTGTTCAATCTCATCTATGAATAACCATGCAGTGGGAAATGAGATTGTTGCAGTCACTCGTTATCCGATAATGCGGGAAGTTAGACAAATGCCTAGGTTCAAAGAACTTGCAAGGAAAAGAGGTCTAGTCGACTATTGGAACGAGTTCGGCTGGCCTGACCTCTGCCGGCCAGTCGGTGACGATGATTTTGAGTGTGATTAAAATATGCGTAGGGTGTTGATAACTTCTGTTATTCATAACCCTTTTGAGTGTCACAAAACTGCATATAACGATAAGGTAATCTATCGTTTGGGGAGTGATTTAAAGATCGACCAAGATGAAATTGCGGATCAATGATTTATTTGGGTAGATTTGAAAATAATCACCGATATGGATCTTCATCAAGTTAAAGGAGAAAAAAGGATGGAGAAGAATGTAACTAAGAATGAGCAGATAATAAGGATTGTTCTAGGGATCGTACTAGGCATCATGGCCTGTTTTATTAGTAGTTGGTCCGGATGGGTTCGTGGTGTATTGGGAATTGTGGCTATTGCTTTCCTTGGTACAGCGTTTGTAGGCTACTGACCTTGAAAGGGATTCGTGCTGAAGGTCTTCGGCAAGGAAAAAGTTAAAGAAGAAATTACGGAGAAGCAGGAATAGTAGGGGTCATCTTTAATTAAATAAATGGGTTGACTTGTACCATCTAGTCGGTTGATTATGATTTTGTGTGTGAATAATATATCCATAGGGTGGTGATTACTTCTGGTAGTTGTAACCCTGTTGGGTATCTAAAAAGTGCGTATAACGATAAGTATTCTAGCTTTCTCAGGCAATGATTTATTTGGGTAACCGGACAAAGCCGCAGGAGTCGAGGCGGCCATATGCGTTCGGAAAAACATAACACCGCGGCAGCTGGAGCAGGATGTTTCGGAATTGCAGGAAATCCTGCTGAAGCAAGGCGCGATTTTATATGGAACACATTAGTCGGCAAGGTAAACTGTAATTACGAATTACGAAATAAAATACCAATCACTGCTTTTCAATTCGTAATTTGTAACTTAGACCAAGGAGGAATTTATGGAATACAGGCCCTGGACCTGGAAACCACCGGAAAATTTTAAGAAAATGCAGGACGCAATGCCGCGGCAGGATGCCCATGAGAGGGCGAGCGGCAAAGCGACTTATACAAGAGACATCTATCTGCCGGGGATGCTGTACGCCAAAATCCTCACTTCACCATACGCCCACGCAAAGATTACAAAAATCGACACAAGCAAGGCCGAAGCCCTCCCAGGGGTGAGGGACATACTTAAATACGATGATCCCGACATCAAGTACGACAGCGGGACCGGGAACTGGTATGAGGTTTCCGGCATGTGCAACATACTCAGTCTTCCGGAAACCAGCGATTTCTATAACCATCCTATGGGCGTTGCCGTCGTGTCCGACAGCGAAGAGATCTGCGACCGGGCTCTGAGGCTTATGAATATTGAATGGGAAGAACGGCCATTCATTTTGGACATGGAGGAATCGGCTAAGCCGAATGCCACAAAGATCATGTCGGAAGTAAAACGGATTAATGAAAAGGCCAGGGAGCCAAACACCATTATTGCCGAAGACGTGACATACGGCGATATGGAAAAGGGATTTGCCGAAGCCGATAAAGTAATCGAGTACAAGATAACGAGACAGTACACATCGGCGGCCGGCGTTGAACCGGCTGTCTGCGTTGCACAGTGGCGCGGAGATTTTCTGGATTTGTGGATTCACCACCAGGACATCCCGCAATGGTTTTTAATCAATCCCTCTGATATCAGGGAAAAACATGTCCCTGCGCTTGCCGAGTGGTCCAAGATCACGGTAACGATGCCCTATCAAGGATCCTATTTCGGCGGATTCTCCTGGCTTGCCTATTCGATGTGCTTTACTCGCATCGCGGTCATACTGGCCAGGCGCGCGGAAGGAAGGCCGGTGAAGCTTCTGTACGACGAGAGCAATCACATGGTTTTGGGGGACGAAGCCGGGACCTATACGTGCAAGGTGGGAGCCAAAAAGGATGGGACGATCACCGCCTGTCACTGGCACGTGGTCGGGGTGCGGAATTCCGCAGTCGACAAAACTTACGAGAGCACAAAAATTCCCAATATCCGCGGCACGCTGGAATGGCCGCTGGTCAATAGAGGACATCTGATCTGCATCCGGCACGGCGCTCACGCCACCGTCCCGCACGATGTGATGATTAACCGGGTGGCCGCCGAATTCGGGCTGGATCCGACGGAAGTTGCGCTGAAAAACGACGGGTGCAGGGGGCACGACTGGGATTGGGTTACGCGTTACCAGAAGGAAAACGGCTTCCCTCAGCGATGGAGTCTCAAAGAGGTCATCGACAAAGGGAAAGAAGCGATAGGATGGGACAGGAAGTGGCATGCTCCAGGCGCCAGGAAACTTCCAAACGGAAAAATGCACGGCATGGGGTTCATGTCCATCAATGAGTGGGCCTATTGGCCGGCCGAACCGGCAATGAGCTTTGCCTGTTTGATGCTTCGCAACGGTATCGTCGCGATCGTAGGGGTGCGAGCCGATATAGGCGTGGACACCGAATCCGGAGCACGCCACATCGTGGCTTCGGAAGTCGGCCTGAAATATGAGGATACTGTCATACATGAGAAGCGTTCGGACAACAGCAGCTTTTACATGTGGCAGCCGGGCGGCTCCTTTTCAACGACATTCATCACCACTCAGTTGGTAATGGCCGCAAAAGAGCTGAAAAAGAAATTACTCGAATACGCAGTCCGGCCAACCCCTGCATACAATTCGAGCCATTTCTTCAAAACAGAGCAGCCCCCGGCATTTCCCGGGAAGAAGCCCGAAGACCTGGACATCAAGGACAGCGTGATCTACGAAAAAGCGAATCCCGCGAACAGAAAGACGGTCAGGGAAGTGGCTGACATATTCTGGGACCAAGATCCGGCAATCACTCATCCGGTGGTCGGCAGAGTGACCACGCTGACCATGGATGGAAAGACTGACCTCACCTGGTACGCGATGGGGAGGCAGGCGCACTTTATCGAGGTTGAGGTCGACACGGAAACCGGCATGGTTGACGTGACTAATATCGTTCTTGTCAACGATGTAGGGCACCTTTTTAATCCCCGCGGTGCTGAAGCACAGCAATACGGCGGCGCCATTATGGGTTTGGGCAGGAGCGCAACCGAGGAGCACGTTTGGTGTCCGCGTACCGGTGTGGCCTTGAACTTCGATCTGATCAACTACCACATCGGAACTATGAACGATTACCCGCCGTCCACGTGCCTCATCAACGAGAGCCATCTCGGATATTCGGCTTTTGGATCGTTGGGGATTGGGGAAGACACCGGCGCCTCTCTGTCGGGGATCACCGCAGGTGCAGTATACAATGCCACCGGGAAA
>Ga0209427_10008203_pt1 | contig 11770 bp, 7 predicted proteins | sample DeeMarSWOR136_30_FD_187465 | JGI IMG/M metagenome (GOLD analysis project Ga0209427, IMG submission 187465) | Marine sediment microbial communities from White Oak River estuary, North Carolina - WOR-1-36_30 (SPAdes) (version 2) | ecosystem: Environmental > Aquatic > Marine > Intertidal zone >... | reverse complement strand
AGAATTTCCAGGAGGTCACCCACCTCCTTGTCCTCATGCATCTTATGGCGGAGGGGCATTTCCGGGTCGATGCTGTACCTGGTACGCCTGCCTTCTCTTGTCTTGGTGACGTAGCCGTCGGCTTCAAGGTCAGAGATGATGTTATGAGTGGTCCTCTCAGTTACGCCCAGCGATAGGGAGATCTCGCGGGCGGTGATTCGCGGCTGCTGAGCAATCAGACAGAGCACCAGGGCGTGATTGGTCACAAATTTCCATCCCGTCATGCTGACACCTCCTCAAACTTTGCGGTTAAACCAGTTTTGCCAAAAAAGTGGCTAGCCACTTGACAAATTTCCAAAAATGTTTATAATTTATTCTGTAATTAAATTATTGAAATTTAATTCTTGTATATTGTAACAGGAAAACAGTTTCAAGTCAAGGGTCTTATAACTATTTGGAGGAGATAAAGGAAATGTGAGCTTGACGGAGTTAGCCCGGTTTACCAGAATTAACTCTAAAGGAGACAAAACTAAGGTGAAAGCGCCTTTAACGATGAAAAACCAATCCGCCCGGGGGGCGGAAAAATATTTTAGGGAAACTGCCGCCGAGGCCGAAGAGGAACCTCCTGGCGAAACTGCCCTATTGGCTCTTGAGGAAGAACCTCCCAGTACTGGCGCCCAGAGACGACGTTTCTTTGGGCATATAGCCGATAGCCTCTGGAACGACTGGAAGTGGCATTTCCGCCACCGCATTACCACCGTTGACGAGCTGGTCAGATATATACCTCTGACCGCTGAAGAACAGGTCAGGCTCAGGCAAGTCACCGTCAAGTACCCGATGGCGATAACCCCTTATTACCTCTCACTGATTGACCCCACCGACCCCAATGATCCCATTAGGATGCAGACAGTGCCCGTCTTTGATGAGATAGCCCTGGCCGGCATCGGCAGCGAAGACCCCCTTGAGGAGAGGCGGGACTCGGTTGTCCCTGGACTGGTGCACCGTTACCCCGACCGCGTCTTAATGGTGCTGACCGATATCTGCCCCATGTTTTGCCGCCACTGCACGCGAAAAAGGGAGTGGCATAACGGAGGGTGGGTACGTACAACAGCCCAAGTCGAAAACATGCTGGCCTATATCCAGCATCATAAGGCCATCAGGGATGTTGTCATATCCGGCGGCGACCCCTTAACTCTATCCACCCCGCACCTGGAGAGTGTTATCTCCCGGTTGCGGCGGATAGAGCACGTCGAGATTATCCGTATTGGCACCAGGTTTCCCATTGTCTTACCCCAGCGTATAGATGATGAGCTTTGCGCCATGCTGTCTAAATACGGGCCGATATGGCTCAACACGCACTTTAACCACTACCGAGAGATAACCCCGGAGGCAGCCGCTGCCTGCGATAGGCTAGTGCGGAGCGGCGTCCCGGTGAACAACCAGAGCGTCCTGCTGCGCGGTATCAATGACAGCGTGGCGATACAGACTAAATTGTGCCAGGGACTGCTCAAGATTAAGGTGCGCCCATACTATCTCTTCCAGTGCGACGAGGTTGAGGGTACAGAGCACCTGCGCACCCCGGTAGAGACGGGACTAGAGATAATCGAGGGCATGCGCGGCTATACCTCAGGTCTGGCCGTGCCCACCTTTGTCATCGACCTCCCCCAGGGTGGGGGCAAGGTGCCGGTGCAGCCCAATTATATACTGGGACAGAGCGGAGACGAGCTTCTGGTGAGAAACTACCGAAGTCATATCTATCACTGCCATAACCCGAAGGTAAAAGCCAGAGCCAATCCCGCGCCGCTAGCTGTCCCCCTCAAGGTGCCCGTACCGGTCAAGAAATTGAGGAATCAGTGATGCGGATAGGCTTAGCCTACGACCTTAAATCAGCCGTGCCCCTGGATACCGCCGACCCCGAAGACGCCTTGGAGGAGTACGATTCTAGGGAGACAGTGGAGATTATCGCCGCCGCCCTTAGCGCCGCCGGACACTCGGTGGTTATGCTGGGCGGGGGCGAGGAGTTTTTGGAGAATATCCTTCGGGAGAAGGTTGACTTCATCTTCAACATCGCCGAGGGGCGGGGTAACTCCCGTAGCCGCGAGTCCCAGGTGCCCAGCGTACTGGAAATGCTGGGCATCCCCTTTACCGGCTCGGACTCCCACTGTTTGACGGTCTGCCTGGACAAGCCGCTGGCCAAGAGGCTGGTGGCTGCCGAGGGTGTCAATACCCCGCGCTGGCAGCTTGTCAATGATGAGATAGAGCTGGGCAATGTGGCCTGGGAAAGATTCCCGGCCATCGTCAAGCCTGCCTATGAGGGCTCGAGCAAGGGAATCCGCCTGACTTCGGTAGTGGACAATGTGGAACAGTTGTGGCAGGAGGCCAGCCGCCTCCTCAATGACTATCGCCAGCCGGTAATGATTGAAGAGTTCATAAACGGCGATGAGGTAACCGTGGGCGTCGTTGGCAACTTGCCGACCAGGGTAATCGGCATGATGCGCATACTGCCCAGAAAGAGAGGGGAGCGCTTTGTCTATTCCCTGAAGGTAAAGCGTGACTACCTCAACCTGGTTAATTACGAATCGCCGCCACAGCTCGACGATAAGATTCTTGCCGAACTATCCGCCGCCAGCCTGAAGATATTCAAGTGCTCAGGCTGCCGTGACTTCGCCCGTATCGACTTCAGGCTCAGCCCAGAGGGTGCGCCCTATTTTCTGGAGATAAACCCGCTGCCTGGGCTGGGCATTTACAGCGACCTGGTTATCATGGCCCGCAAAATGGGCTGGGCGCACCAGGGGCTGATACAGGCTGTATTCGAGGCGGCGCGGAAAAGGTGCTCGCCGTGCGTCGCCGTGTAGCCATCGTCTATAACCAGCCACTGAAAAGCCGCTACGACCAGCGGGGCGAGCGAGCCGCCGTCAGCGGCGTCCTTGAGGCCGTGGAAGCGGTCTATGACGCCCTGCTAAAATTAGGCTACGGGGTGGTCAAGGTTCCCCTTTCGCCACCCTTACCCCGCGCCCAAAAAAGACTGGCCGCCCTGGGGGACGACCTGGTCTTCAATCTCTTCGAGGGCTTTGCCGGCCACCCCGAGACGGAGGCCGAAATAGCCGAGATGCTGTCGGTGCTTAAAATGCCTTTTACCGGATGTCCCGCCGCGGCGCTAAGGCTGGCCCTGGACAAGGCCAAGACTAAGTCACTTTTAAAGAGCGCCAGCATCAACACCCCCAATTTCCAGCTGCTCCGCCCAGAGACACTATCGAGCTTTCGTTTGAGCTATCCCTGCATCGTCAAGCCCCGCCGCGAGGACGCCAGCCACGGGCTTTCGGCGGAGAACGTTGTCTATGACTTCGCCTCGCTGGAGAAAGTGGTGACCACGGTCAGCCGCTACTACGGCGGGCAGACCCTGGTGGAGCGCTTTATCGAAGGTCGCGAGTTTAACGTTACCGTGCTCGGCGGTAGCGCCCTGCCCGTTTCCGAGATAGATTACTCACTACCGGAAGGGATGCCCCACATGCTCACCTTCGCCGCCAAGTGGCAGCCCGAAAGCGATTATTATAAGGGCACTAAAGTAGTCTGCCCGGCTAAAATCACCAAAAAAGAGAGGGAGAATATCGCCCGGACCGCCCTTACTGTCTTCGGTTTGCTCGGCTGCCGCGGCTATGCTAGAGTGGATATGAGGCGGGATGGGGCGGGGCGGCTCAATGTTATCGAGGCTAACCCCAACCCCGATATCTCCCCCGGCTCGGGTTCGGTGCGCCAGGCGGAAGCCGCCGGTATGAGCTACCCCCAGTTTATCGAGAGGATTGTGCAGATAGCGCTGGAGAGGAGAGAGAATGACGGTCAAGATACGCCCCATGATAAAAACAGACAGGCCAGCGGTAACCAGTATTCTGCGCGACACGCCCGAGTTCAAGCCTGCTGAGGTAGTGGTTGCGGAAGAGGTAATCGACAGCTACTTGGCTGATCCCCAAGGCTCCGGCTATAACGTGCTCGTTGCTGGTGATTCGGCTGTTGACGGCTATATCTGCTATGGGCCGACGCCGCTGACAGAGGGCACCTGGGATATCTACTGGATAGCGGTGTCGCCGCCGGAGAAGGGGATGGGTGTGGGCAGCGCTTTGCTGTCTTACGCCGAGGACAAAATCAAAGAGGCTGGGGGCAGGCTGATAGTCATCGAAACATCTTCCCAGGCAGGCTACGAGAGGACGAGGCGCTTTTACCAGAAGCATGCCTACGAAACCATTGCCCAAATCACCGACTTCTACGCCCCCGGGGATGATAAGATTATATTACAGAGGCGGTTGGCCTGATATGTTTCGCATCCGGCGGGTCTATGACGATATAACTCCGGCCAACAAAGAAGCCATCGCCCAGGTGCAGGAGATTCTGCACACCCAGTTCCCCCTGATTTCCAAGAGAGACATCAGAAAATTACCCGAGCAGCTACGCAACCCCTTGAAGTACCGCTTTCGTTCCATTCTATTCGTCGCCGAGGGAGCCAAAGGGAATATCGCCGGCTTTGCCCTGCTCTACCACGGGCCTATTCTTAAGTTCTGTTATCTTGACTATATCTCCGCCGCCGAACGGAGAACGGGCGGCGGCATCGGCGGCGCCCTCTACGAGAGGGTACGGGAAGAAGCGCTTGACCTTAAATCCGTGGGGCTTTTCTTTGAGTGCCTCCCCGACGACCCGGAGCTTAGCCGTAACCCCGAAGTCCGAAAACAGAATGCGGCGCGCCTGCGCTTCTACGAAAGATACGGCGCCTGCCCCATCATTAATACCAAATACGAAACGCCCCTCAAGCCCGGCGACGACAATCCCCCCTATCTGGTCTACGATGATTTGGGGCAGGGGGAGGGGCTTAGCCGCGACAGCGCACGTGAGATTGTGCGGGCGATACTGGAGCGCAAATACAAAGGGGTCTGTCCCTCCGAATACGTCGAGATGGTTGTGGAATCGTTTCGGGACGACCCGATAAAACTTAGGGGGCCGAAGTATGTCAAGACAGCACCACTTCCACCCCGCCGTGCCATAGCCGTCGACAAGCAAATCGTGCTCGTTATCAATGACCGCCACCTCATCCACCATGTCGAAGAGCTGGGCTACGTAGAATCGCCAGTCAGGATAGACACCATCTTAGAGGAGCTGGATAAGACGGGGCTGTTCAATAGGATCTCACCCCGCCACTTCTCCGAGCGCTATATCAAGACGGTACACGATGCCAAGTTCGTGGACTACTTCAAGAAGGTCTGCGCCAATCTCGAAGCGGGGGAGTCCATCTACCCCTACGTCTTCCCCATCCGCAACGTTGCCCGCCCGCCCAAAGAGCTGCCCGTCCGCGCCGGCTACTATTGTATCGACACCTTTACCCCCATAAACGGCAACGCCTATTTAGCCGCCAAGAGGGCGGTAGACTGCGCCCTGACCACCGCCGAGAAAATCCTTGAAGGCTACCGTTTAGCCTATGCTCTGGTGAGGCCACCGGGCCACCACGCCGAGCGCCGTGCCTTCGGCGGCTTTTGCTATTTCAACTCGGCGGCCATAGCTGCCCAGCATTTGAGCGCCTACGGCAAGGTCTGCATCCTCGATATTGACTATCACCACGGCAACGGTGCGCAGAACATCTTCTATAAGCGTGCTGACGTGCTCACCATATCGCTACACGGTCATCCCAGCTTCGCCTATCCCTATTTCAGCGGCTTTGCCGACGAAAAGGGAAATGACGCGGGCAAGGGCTATAACCTGAATATACCCCTACCTGAAGAGCTCGACGGCCCGAGGTACCAAAAGGCCCTCGGCGAGGCACTGAGGCGGGTGGAGAGGTTCCGGCCGCAGTTTCTCATTGTGGCCCTAGGTCTGGATACGGCCAAGGAAGACCCCACCGGCAGCTGGAGCCTTGAGGCCGACGACTTCGAAGCTGTGGGCAGAATGGTCGGCTCGCTGCGCCTGCCGACGCTGGTCGTCCAGGAAGGCGGCTATGATACCCGAGTTTTGGGCATCAACGCCCGCCGCTTTTTCAGCGGACTATGGGTGGGCTATTACTCGGCGTAGAAAGGGTATGTGTTCGGGAAGGTATTTCGCTATCTTTGTCGTTTTACGATTGCTTGGGTTGTTACCCTTAGGTCACAAAAGAGGCGATTGTTACCTCTTTGTGCTTTCTAGAGGAATGCGCAATGGAACCATTTATTTTCTCTGCATTTTGCGAAATCGTTTGCCAACATTTTGCCAACAAACTGCTTAGCACTCGCTAGCATCAGGTGGGACAGCCAGATACAAAATGCTTGCCGATGCTAGACAGAATAACACAAAATCATATCTAGAGGGGTTAGGTGGCACGACTAATCTTCATCTTCGGAACCGAGGGTCGTGGGTTCGAATCCCTCTAGGCGCATGCCCCAACTAACCCCATTCCAAACATTGACAACTTCCGCCCAACAGTCTATATTTTAATCCACCAAACTTAAATAAGAAGGGCCGAGGGAATAGTATTGAAGATAGCACTGGTTTCACCCTATGATTTCACCTACCCTGGCGGCGTGGCTAATCACATTTCGGCGCTGGAGCGTGAGTTCACTAAAATGGGTCACGATGTTAAAATTATCGCTCCCGCACCCAGAGGTGCCACCTCCCAAGGAAAGCTAATCTGCCTGGGCAGGGCCTTGCCCACCCCCAGCAGCGGCTCGGTGGCCCGCATAACCCTTACCCCCTGGATATCCTCCAAGGTAAAACCGGTACTGGCGCGTGAGAAGTTCGATGTTATTCACCTTCACGAACCGCTAGTCCCGACGCTGTGCACCACCATTCTGCGCCTATCCCGTGCCGCCACTGTAGGCACCTTTCACGCCATGGACAGCCGTGGTTACAGCATCTGGTGGCCTTTTACCGTTCTCTTCTTGAAAAAATGGTTCCGTAAGCTTGACGGTAGAATCGCCGTCTCCAAGCCGGCCAAGGATTTCATCAACGGGCACTTCCCCGGAGACTACACGATTATCCCCAACGGCGTTGACCTGGAGCATTTCTCTCCCGATGTGCCGCCTCTCGAGCAATTCCGCGACGGCAAGACAAACATATTATTTGTCAGCCGACTAGAGAAGCGCAAGGGCGTAAACTACCTGCTGGGCGCTTACAAAAAGCTAAGGAAGGAGCTGGGCAACTGCCGGCTTATCCTCGTCGGGCCCGGCACGCGTTGGAGCCGCCGCTACGAAAAGGATATAAAACGGGAAGGCCTAAACGACGTCGTCTTTGCCGGCTGGGTGCCCCAGGAAGATTTGCCCCGCTACTATCAGACGGCGGATATCGTCTGCTCGCCAGCCACTGGCCGAGAGAGCTTTGGCCTCATCCTGCTGGAGGCGATGGCGATGGGTAAACCCATCGTCGCCTCCAACATAGATGGCTACGCCAGCGTAGCCACCCACAACGGCGACGCCCTTATGGTGCCGCCCAAGGATAAACACAGTCTGGCCCAGGCCCTGATTATGCTGGCCAACGACGCCAAGCTGCGGCAAAAAATGGGAGCCAAGGGCAAAACCAAGGCCGCCGAGTACGGTTGGGATCACATTGCCCGGCGGGTTATGGACTATTACCAGGAAATCCTGGAGAAGCGCAAAAGCGACCCGAAATCGATACAGGAACCTTTTTAGACACCCGCTATGGAGAGTAAACAGTGTCCTATTTCTTGGGGCTGGATATCGGTTCGGTTAACGCCAAGCTATGCTTGACTGACGAGGACGGCAATGTCTTCAAGCTCGATGCCGAAAAAATAACCACCAACGCCCGCTCGGCGGCTAACTCGCTATTGGGCAGGCTGGGCGACCTCTCCGAAATCGTCGCCGCCGGCGTCTCCGGCTCCGGTAAGTCCGTCATCCCCAAGGAGTTAAACTGGGGTGATTACGGCAGCTCGCTGGCCATCGCCTCAGGCCTTCTCAGCCGCCACCCCGACGCCAAGACCATTATCCAGATCGGGGGGCAAAGCTCCTTTGTCATCGGGCTTGAAGACGGTCTGAAAAAGCCTTGGAAGGTGGCCTCCAATCCGCTATGCGCCGCGGGTACGGGAAGATTCGTCGAGCAACAGGCCTATCGGCTCGGCATCAGCATGGACGACTTCGCCCGCCTGGCTCTCCAGTGTCAAGACAGGCCACCGCGCATAGCCGCCCGCTGCAGTGTCTTTGCCAAAAGCGACCTCATTCACCTTCAGCAGAAGGGTGTTTCTATATCGGCTATGCTCTATGCACTCTGCGAGAGCATAGCCCGCATGGTCGTCTCCCTGCAAAAGGGCGCTTTCGAAGAGCCCGTATATCTAGTCGGCGGTGTTGCCGCCAACGAAGCCATCGTCAAGGCGCTCGGCGAAATGCTCACCGCCCGTGACGGGCACCCTGTGAAAGTAAACGTACCCGAACACAGCCTGCACATCGAGGCGCTGGGGGCAGCCCTGCTCTCCAGAGACCAACGTTCCTCGGTTGGCCTATTACCGGAGATAGATTCCCGCCAGAGCTACTTTGAAACGGCCAGGCTGGAAGAAACCCCCGTCCCCGAAAGCCCCACCGGTCTGGTGGTTAAAAAGCCCTGCTCGGGCTACCTGGGCATTGATGTCGGCTCCACCAGCACCAAGGCGGTCATCCTCGACGAGTCGGGGCATAAGGTTATCGCCAAGAACTACCTGATGACAGCGGGGCGGCCCATTGATGCCGTCAAGCAGGTATTCCAGAACCTGCTTGGCGACGGCGCCGCCAAGGTCAAAGTGAGAGGAGTAGGCGTTACCGGCTCGGGCCGATACCTAGTCGGCGGCTTTGTCGGGGCCGACCTTATCAAAAATGAAATCACCGCCCAGACCCGAGCCGCCGCCGAAATAGACCCCGAAGCCGATATTATCGAGATAGGCGGGCAGGACTCCAAGCTGGTTATCAAGAGAAACGGCGTTGTGGTCGATTACCAGATGAACAAAGCCTGTGCCGCTGGTACGGGGAGCTTTATCGACGAGCTGGCCGAGATGCTGGGCGTGCGGGTGACCAACGGCGACTTCGCCCGCCTAGCCTTCTCGGCGCCGCACACCATCGACCTGGGCACCAGGTGCGCCGCTTTCATGGGGCAGTCGGTCGCTTCCGCCCAGCAGGAAGGCGTGCCGCTGGAGGTTATTACCGCCAGCCTGTCCCATTCTATCGCCAAGAATTACCTCTCCAAGGTGTTGGGCAACCGAAAGCTCGGTAGCAAGGTCGTACTTACCGGCGCCGTCTTCCACAACGAGGCCATCGTCGCCGCCTTCCGCGAGCAGCTTGAGGACAAGACATTGGTCGTGTCCGAGCACCGCGAGGTCAGCGGCGCCATCGGCGCCGCCCTCCTGGTAAAAGAGGCCATGGACGGGCAGAAGTCCCGTTTCAAGGGCCTTCAGAAACTAATCGACAGTGAATGCAAGCTTAACACCTTCGTTTGCAAGGGCTGCGATAACAACTGCACCATCACCCAGATGAGAATGGCCGGCGAGAAGCCGACCTTCTACGGCAGCCGCTGCGACCGCTACGACAGCGCCCTGACTCAGGAAAAAAGGGAGACCTTCTTCGAGCAGCGGGAAAAACTGCTCCTCAAGGAGTTCAACGCCGATGCGGGCACGGGGCCGGTGGTCGGTATTCCTAGGGCGCTGCTGGTCTATGACTTCGCCCCGATGCTCATCGGCTTCTTGAACGCGCTCGATGCGCGTGTCGTACTTTCCGGGAAGACCACCAAGGAAATCATGGAGCAGTCGGTGGAGTTGGCCTACACCGACAGCTGTTTCCCCATGAAGCTGGTTCACGGGCATGTTGCCGCCCTCAAAGACAAGGTTGACTATATTCTCTACCCCTGCGGTATCAGGCTGGGCCCCAAAGAAGGCGATGCCAGCCAGCAATACGCCTGCCCTCTGGTACAGGCGTCGCCTTTTATCGTGCGCACGGTGCTGGAGTTGGGAGACAAGTTCCTTTCGCCATTGCTCGACTTCAGCCTCGGTGAAGACGAGCTGATAAAAAACCTGAGCGATGTCGCCGCCAAAATGGGGTTCAGCCATCGCCGTGGTAAAAAAGCGGCTCTGGCTGGTATCGCCGCCCAGAAACGATTCGAGGCCGAGCTTAGAACGGTCGGGGCTAAACTACTGAAGCAGCTCGCCGAAAGCGACCAGCTGGGCGTAGTCCTGCTGTCGCGTTCTTACATGTCTCAGGACTCCGGAGCCAATCTGGGCATCGCCGAAAAGCTGGCGCAGCTCGGCGTGGTGCCCATACCGCTCGATTTCCTCCCCCTGGATAGGGTCAGCCCCAAGGAATTTTCGGACCGGCCCTACTGGTCTTATGAGGGCAAGTTTATCGCCGCCGCCAAGATTATTGCTCAAGACCCCGAGCTCTACGGGCTAGCCCTGACCAACTTCGGCTGCGGGCCCAACTCTTTCATCCTGAAACTGGTGGAGGACATCATGAGCGGTAAGCCCATGGGGCAGCTGGAGATAGATGAGCACGCCGCCGAGGCGGGTCTGGTTACTCGCCTAGAAGCCTTTGTCGATACCATCACCAGCTACGCCCACACCGCCAAAGAACAAGAGGTCTCAGCTAAAGAGATACGCCGCTACGCCCCACCCATCGTCAGCGACCAGAAGACACTGGTGCTGCCCTACATGGCGCCCTTCGTTGCGGTCATCGGCAACATTATGGCAAGCTGCGGCGGGCGGATCATCGTGCTGCCCGAGCCGGATGAGCGCAGCCTCTTCTACAGCAACCAGCTGACATCAGGCACGGAATGCCTGCCCTATCGCGTCACCCTGGGCGACTTCCTCAAGTTCTTCTACCAGAACCCCGACCGCGTCAACGATGTGGAGCTGGGCATGGTCAGCTCCTACGGGCCCTGTCGCCTGGGCAAGTACGCCCTGGAACAGAGCACGGTCCTGAGGAAGGCTGGCTTCGACGTGCCCATGCTGACCACGGTGTCGAACAACGCCTACCGCGATATGGATTTCGGCCCCGGTTTCCAGCGTATCGCCATACGCGGTATCTTCGCCGTCGACTGCCTGGACAGGCTGGTATGGCGCACCCGCCCCTACGAAAAAGAGAAGGGGCTGGCGGATATACTATATAGCGACTACCTGGAACAGATTAACCAGTGCGCCCGCCGCAAAGAGGACTTCACCGGCGTTCTGGAACAGGCCACCAGCGCCTTCAAGTCGGCTATCGACCCCAGCCTGCCCAAGAGACCGCTGGTCGGTATCAACGGCGAGATATATCTACGCTCCAACCGATTCAGCAACAACAACCTGGTCAAGGTCTGTGAAGCGGCTGGGCTCGAGGTCACCGTATCCTCTACCGGAGAGTGGATAAAGTACACCTCCTACCGGCACCTCGAAGACAGCATTAGGTTCAGGAGAGTCCGAAAACTATTGAACAGCTATATCAAGAACCGCATCGTGGAAGGCAGCGAACACCAGATGTTGAACTGTATCAAGCCCCTTTCCGACGAGCGGGAACCTTCCATAAAGCAACTGCTATCGAGGTCAAGCCTTTATCTATCGCCGCGGTGCGGCAGCGAGGCGGTGCTCAGCATCGGCTCCGGGGTGGAGTGGATGGAGAACCCCGGTTTCGCCGGCGTCATATCGGTAATGCCTCACGGCTGTATGCCCGGGGGAATCGTGGCGGCGATGGCGGAAAAGCTCGGCCAGATTTACCAAAAGCCTTGGATAAGCCTGACATACGACGGCATCCTCGAAACCAACAACCTGACCCGGATCAATAACTTCGCCGAGGTAATCAGGTTCTGCAGCCAGTAGATTTGTGCCAAACTAATACTG
>Ga0209427_10008201_pt1 | contig 11772 bp, 8 predicted proteins | sample DeeMarSWOR136_30_FD_187465 | JGI IMG/M metagenome (GOLD analysis project Ga0209427, IMG submission 187465) | Marine sediment microbial communities from White Oak River estuary, North Carolina - WOR-1-36_30 (SPAdes) (version 2) | ecosystem: Environmental > Aquatic > Marine > Intertidal zone >... | reverse complement strand
TCATTTGAACATTTTCACCCCGTTTGATAAAGGGGCATTTAGCAATAAGCAGCTATTATAATCTAGGCTATCTAACGGGGTAAATTTTGGTCATTGTTTAGGATTTCGTGCTTCGGATTTCGAATTTCTAAAAGACAAAAGTGGGTTTTCGGTCAGACACTACTTAGAGAAGATCAATAATTTTATTGCCAAGTTGCAACTAACTGTTTATTATAAATTGATATACTTCTCCTATATCATAGTTGTCATATAAACAAAGCAAGATTTCAGCATGAGTATAGAGTTTTGTACCCTCCATGTACACACATTGTGGATGTAGCATGCCATTTGTTTGGATGTCAATGCAAAGCATTTGAGCCATGATAAGACAGTATAAACAGACTGAATCATGCCGTTGGGGGAAGAAAATACAATGAAAATCTATGTCGATTATAAGGCAATTGCCCAGCTTTTTGAACGTGCTCAAAGCGAAAACCGCAATTTCCTTTTTGAATACGAAGTATACGAGTTGATCAGACTCGCAGGTTCAGAAACCCCTCCGAAATGTGTTTTAATTCCTAAAGAGACCCGTATTGACAATGAAAAACTACTTTCCATTCCAGGAGAAAAAATTGTCATCAAGGTAATTTCACCGTATATTATCCGCAAAAGCGATTTGGGAGGAGTTTGTATTGTTTTCAAAAAACCTGAACAGGTCCTTTCTGCCGTTCGGAGGATGATGTATGAAATTCCAGAAAACTATGCTGGCATAATTGAGCGCTATCCTGAACATGCTCCCCAGATCTACCAAGGTCTGAAAGGCAAAGAGTTAACTGCAGCTATTTCTAAAGATATTCAAGGGGTGATTCTCTGCCAGTTCATGCCTCCTGACGCCCATGAGTTTGGAAATGAGCTTATAGTCAGTCTGAGGCGCACCCGAGAGTTTGGTATGATCATTAGTGCCGGTTTAGGGGGGACTGATACGGAATTATATGCTGAACGGTTTAAAAAAGGACAGGCTGTTGTTGCGGCATCAACCGGGATGACCGACGGCAATACCTTTTTTCGCCTTTTCCAAAAGACTATCTCCTATCAGAAGCTTGCAGGGCTTACACGCGGACAAAAGCGGGTGGTAACAGACGAGCAGCTTATTGAATGTTTCTCAGCCCTTATTGCACTGGGAAACCATTTTTCTCCTTTAAATTCCCATACTCCCTTTGTGATAGAAGAGCTGGAAATAAATCCCTTTGCATTCACTGACTATCTTATGGTGCCTCTTGACGGTCTCTGCCGTTTCTCTCTTACCTCAGAACAGCCCATATCCCGCCCGCTAAAAAAAATCGCAAAGCTCTTGCATCCTTCCTCCATTGCTATCATTGGTGTTTCAGCAAAAGAGCTAAATTTTGGCAGGATCATTTTACGAAACATCTTAGCTAATGGTTTTAATCCCTCTCGACTGTGGGTGGTCCATCCTTCAGCTGAGCAGATTGACGGAATTGCTGCTGTTCCTAATCTTAATTCCCTTAAGGAGAAACTTGATCTTCTCATATTGGCAGTCAAGGCAGATTATGTACCGGATCTGGTTTCTCAGGTCATTGATTATGATCTGGCTGAGAGCGTGATTCTCATACCGGGAGGACTTGGTGAAAAAGAAGGACGTAAGCAGCAAAGTCAGGAGCTTCAGAAAAAAATTCAAAATAGCCATCTCCGGTCTGACGGCGGTCCGATCTTTTTGGGAAGCAACTGCCTTGGCGTATTGTCCCATCCAGGCCTCTATAATAGCCTGTTTGTTCCTGATGCCAAACTCCCCATAAACCGCGGAAGGCATCCCCGAAAGAGCGCTTTGATCAGTCAGAGTGGAGCCTATATGATCACTCGCATGAGCAGGTTGTCTTTTATGGACCCTGCCTATGCAATTTCTCTCGGCAATCAGACTGATCTGACTGCCGGGGATATTTTGAGCTTTATTACTACAAGAGAAGATATTACTATTGTCGCATCCTATATGGAAGGTTTTATAGATCTGGATGGGCTGGACTTTGCCAGGGCTGTCCGTAGAGCAGTGCTACAGGGTAAAGAAGTTTTATTTTACAAGGCTGGACGTACACCCGAGGGAAAAAGCGCAACCTCCGGTCACACCGCCTCTTTAGCTGGAGATTACATGGTCTGTGAGTCCTGTATTCAACAGGCAGGTGCTATGGTAGCCGGCACATTTACCGAATTTGAAGGTCTTTTCCGTCTGGCCAGCTTCCTCCACCATAAAGTTATATCGGGCAAACGTTTGGCAGCGGTCAGCAATGCAGGATATGAAGCAGTTGGAATTGCCGATAACATCCTGGGGGATGATTACAAACTGGAATTAGCCTCCTTTACACAGAAGACGGAGAAAATGCTTGCACAGATTTTGCGAAAGGAGAAGCTCGAACCCCTCGTCGATGTGAGAAATCCATTGGATGTTTCACCTATGGCCACAGATGCTGTGTATGAATCAATGCTTAAGACACTATTAGGAGATCCCAATGTAGACGCAGTGGTAGCAGCTTTTGTGCCGATGACACCGTTCATGCAAACCCTGCCTGCGGGAATTATTCCCGATGAATCACTGGCATCAAAAAAGAGTATTGTCACGCGTCTCAATCGCCTGTCAGCGAAGGTCAATAAACCTCTGGTGATTGTCATAGACAGCGGCCCTATGTACGATCCTCTAGCAGATGCTTTACAGGAAGGTGGGTTGCCTGTTTTCCGTTCAGCAGACCAGGCTGTATGGATATTAGGCAAATATGTTCAGGGGAGGATTAGGGCACAAGGGATTAGGGAAGTGAGCGGTTCAGAATCATAGCTCAATTGAGTGATTTTTCATTTTCTATGATATAACTTGCGTTTAATAGTAATGAACGCTCTCTTAAAAAAGTTCTATACGGGAAGGAAGCAGTTCTCATGAAAGTTCTTTTGTCTGGAAATGAAGCTATCGCACGGGGTGCCTATGAGGCGGGAGTGAAGGTTGCCACTGCCTATCCTGGTACACCCAGTACGGAAATCCTAGAAAATGTTATCAACTATAAAGGGATTTATGCAGAGTGGTCTCCCAACGAAAAGGTAGCCTTAGAGGTAGGAATAGGAGCTGCTATTGCCGGTAGGAGAGCCTTGGTTGCTATGAAGCATGTTGGCGTTAATGTCGCCGCTGACCCTCTCTTTACCGCCTCTTATACGGGTGTGAGGGGTGGGTTGGTGATTGTAACTGCCGACGATCCTGAAATGCACAGTTCCCAGAATGAACAGGATAACAGAAATTATGCCAAGTTTGCAAAAATACCCATGCTTGAGCCCTCTGACAGTCAGGAAGCAAAAGATTTCGTGAAACTTGCTTTTGAAATAAGTGAGAGGTTTGACACACCTGTTATGCTCCGAACCACCACCCGGATTTCTCACTCCAAGTCAATCGTTGAGCAGTCAGAACCGCAGAGGCAGAGTGTGGAAGGGAAACTAGAAAAACAACCTGAGAAGTTCGTTATGCTTCCCCAAAATGCCCGCATCAGGCACCCCATAGTGGAAGAACGAGTAGGAAGGCTTGCAGCGTTTGCTGAAAACTTTGAAAAGAATGAAATTGAGATGCAGGATACCTCCTTCGGCGTTATTGCTAGCGGCGCCTGCTATCAGTATGCGAAAGAAAGTTTCCCGGAACAGTCTTTCTTAAAACTTGGAATGGTATACCCGCTACCGATTGAGATGATAAGGAAATTTGCTTCACAGGTTACAAAGCTCTATGTGTTTGAAGAACTTGATCCATTTTTTGAGGAACAGATAAAGTCTTTTGGTATAGAGGTTACGGGGAAGGATATTTTCCCCCTCTGTGGTGAATTCAATCCCAGCATTGCAGAAGAGGGGATTCGGAGATCATCAAGAAAGGAAGGAAAAAAACCGCTTATTACCTCTTTGCCGCCTCGTCCTCCAAACATGTGTCCGGGATGTCCCCATCGTGGCGTCTTCTATACCCTGAAAAAGCACAAGGTGTTTGTTACTGGTGATATCGGATGCTATACGCTAGGGGCTCTTTCGCCCCTTAATGCCATGGATACCTGTATTTGTATGGGTGCAGGTATTGGACATGCAATGGGGATAGATAAGGCACTTTGGCCTGAAGGGCTGGGCAAGGTTGTTGCTGTCATTGGTGATTCGACCTTTCTCCATTCAGGTATTACCGGAATTCTTGATATCACATATAATAGGGGTACGTGTACGGTGATAATCCTTGATAACCGCACAACTGCCATGACAGGAAGGCAGGAGCACCCGGGCACCGGTTATACAATAAGAGGCGAAGAGACAAAAAGTGTTGATATAAGCACTTTGTGCAGCGCGCTGGGGGTTGACCACGTTAAAAAAGTTAATCCCTACGATTTGGAACAGCTTGATTCCGTGCTGAAAGAAGAGATACACAGGCCGGAAGCTTCCGTAATCATTGCCGAGGCACCTTGCGTATTGCAACGAAGGGATAAAAAACCACTAGGGAAACCTCTGATGGTGGATGAAAGTAAATGTAGTGGGTGTAAAACCTGTCTGCAAATAGGATGTCCTGCCATTGAGTGGAGAAAAGGGGAAAACAAAAAGGGCAAATCGTTTATTAATCAAGTGCTATGTGTAGGCTGTGATATGTGTGCACAGATTTGTAAGGAAGATGCCATAACTAAGGAAAACGGGCACAATGGATAAGGTGACCAATATTTTAATGGTAGGTGTTGGCGGTCAAGGAGTGATCCTTGCGAGTGAGATAGTGGCTGAGGTGATGATGCGCGCCGGGTTTGATGTCAAGAAGAATGAAGTACATGGGATGGCGCAGCGTGGAGGAAGTGTTAACAGCCATGTTCGTTTCGGTTCAAAAGTATATTCACCTGTTATTAAAAAAGGTGAGGTAGACATTCTGCTTTCTTTTGAGCAGCTTGAGACAATGCGTTATCTTGACTTCTTGAAAGAAGACTCCATTATTCTTGTAAACAACCAGAAGATAGTGCCACCTTCAGTTACTTTTGGGACTGACGAGTATCCAGTAAATATCCCTGAGCTTTTAGCTGAACGCTATCCGAAATTTGTGCTGGTAGATGCATTGAATGCAGCCAGAGAGGCAGGGAGTATCAAGGTGGTAAATATAGCATTTATTGGCTTTCTTTCAAGATACTTTGATATCGATGTGGGAATATGGCAGAATACAATCTCCTCCATGCTCCCTCCGAAAATTGTTGAGCTCAATTTAAGGGTATTCGCAATTGGCAGAGAGAAAAACTACTCCCTACTGGCATCCCCATAACCAAATGAGGAAGATAAGACTGATTAGAGTATAAAGCTATTAATTTTAAGAATCGAGTGTTGAGGCATTCAGGAATTAAAAAGCATAAAGTGTTTTAGCACTTTTACTTTTGCTCACTTTACATTGTGTGCCGTTTATTCCTTAATTCCTCAATTCGTAATCCCTCAAATACTACATGTATATTTTACGGAGGATTATAAATGATTTGGAATGAAGAGTTTGAAACACTACCCCGAGAGGCACTGGAAGCACTGCAACTTAAAAGACTTAAGTCAACAATTGAGCAGGTATATGCTACCGTTTCCTTCTACAGGAAAAAGCTTGATGAGAAAGGTATTAAACCTTCGGATATTCAGTCTTTACAGGACCTAAGGCGATTGCCCTTTACCACAAAAGCTGATCTGCGTGATAACTATCCCTTCGGGCTCTTCTCTGTTCCCATGGAAAATGTGATGAGGATGCATGCAACATCTGGTACCACAGGCAAACCCATTGTTGTGGGCTATACTAGACGGGATATTGATATCTGGGCTGAACTTATGGCACGGACCCTTTCCTGTGCTGGTGTCCACAAGGGCGATATTGTCCATAATGCGTTTGGATATGGACTCTTTACCGGCGGCCTTGGATTTCATTATGGTGCTGAAAAAATCGGGGCGTCGGTAATCCCTATTTCCGGGGGTAACACAAAACGGCAAGTTACCATCATGAAAGACTTCGGCCCTACTGCTATCACCTGTACGCCATCCTACGCACTTTATATTGCAGAGGTTGCTCAGGAAATGGGCATAGATCCTGCAGTTGATTTTAAAATCAAAGCCGGATGTTTTGGTGCGGAGCCATGGTCAGAGAGGATGAAAGACGAAATAGAGAAAAGGTTCGGTATTGATGCAATTGACACTTACGGACTCACTGAGGTGATCGGACCTGGTGTTTCTAGTGAGTGTATTGAAGCAAAGTCCGGGCTTCACATATTTGAGGATCACTTCATTCCTGAAATGATTGACCCTGAAACAGAGGAACCTCTTCGTTATGGGGAAAAGGGTGAGCTGGTTCTCACCTCAATCACCAAGGAGGCCTTTCCGGTTATACGGTTCCGTACGCGGGATATTACCAGCCTTAACCCTGAGTGCTGTGTCTGCGGGAGGACCTTTGTGCGTATGGAGCGGGTGACGGGTAGGACTGATGATATGATCATCATTAGGGGGGTTAACGTCTTTCCATCTCAGATTGAAAGTGTGCTCATGCATATTGAAGGGATTGAACCCCACTATCAGCTCATCGTTGACCGGAAAGGCTCCCTTGATATCCTGGAGGTGCAGGTGGAGGTGAATGAAAGAATATTCTCTGATGAGCTAAAACAGCTTGAAAAGCTAGGAAAGAGGGTTGAGAAGGAGATTAAGGAAACGCTCGGAACTACCTGCCGATGTAAGCTGGTAGAGCCAAAGACCATCCAGCGCAGTGAAGGCAAGGCCAAAAGGGTTATAGATAAGAGAAAAATGTAATAATCAATGTAGGAATTGTGAATTAAGGAATTAAGAGATGCTTCAACACTTTAATCCCTTAATGCTAATCACATGGGAGGTCAATCATGAAAGTAGAGCAAATTTCCGTCTTTCTGGAGAACAAATCAGGGAGGCTTGCAGATGTTGCCAGGTCTTTAGGAGATGCTGGGGTTAATATCCGCGCACTCTCTATTGCAGACTCTTCGGATTTTGGAATACTTCGTATCATCGTCAATGATAATGATAAAGCTTTAGAAGTCTTGAAGAAAAAGGGGTTTACCATAAGCAAAACAGAGGTGGTGGCGGTTGAGGTGTCTGACAAACCTGGAGGATTGGCACAGGTCCTTGACCTGTTGGCCCGAGAGAGCATCAATGTGGAATATATGTATGCTTTTGTAGAACGCAGTTCAGACAATGCTGTTATTGTGTTCAGGTTTGATGCAATGGATAGTGCCATAAAGGTTCTCTCTTTAAACGGGGTAGTAATACTAGATGGTAGCACGGTATATAGTTTGTAGGAGATTGAATAACACGATTAAATGTATGGTAGAGGAGTACTGCTAGAATGTCTGAAGAAAGCACCAATTCAATTGAATATGCCAAGGAAATTGTCGGCAGGGATCCCATGGCAGCTTTTCTGGGTATCACAGTAGAAGAGGTAAGGTACGGTTTTGCCCGCTGCTCACTTATTATTAAGCCCGAATATCTTAACGCACTCAACAGGGCACATGGCATTGCCATTCACGCTGTTGCTGACCAGGCATTTGCAGTGGCTGCCAACTCCATGGAAAATAAGGCAATTGCCTTAAATTTTCATATTAACTATGCAGTAGGAGCCTCTGAGGGAGAAAGGTTAATTTCAGAGGCACGACCACTACACATTGGGAAAAAAGTCAGCATTTGGAGAATTGAGGTTAAGGGAAGTGAAGAGAGGTTGATAGCCTCATGTGAGGGAGTCGCCTACCATAAATAGTGCCTAAACAAAAAGTCTCTTTCAGGCAAAAATTCGAATATCGCATTACATAATGTTCTAAACTAATACAACGAATTTCTAGGGTTTTGACCATTTGACCATTTTAATTTTGGTCATTGTTTAGGATTTCGTGCTTCGGATTTCGAATTTCTAAAAGGGCAAGAGTTGGTTTTCGGTCAGACACTCAATAGCACTTTTGATAAAATAATATCATCTTGTGCTTCTCAAGATCGTTGCACCATATATACACTGATAACGAATTAATTCCTTTTATCAACCACCCGTACTGCTTTGCCCGGAACCCTGGGAATGGTCCCTTCGGGGAGAAAGTCAAGTTTATCAACATGAAATCCCAGCATATCATAAATTTCAGTGCTTATATCGGATGAAAGGCTTGAACTCACTTCTTCCTGAGTTTCAATCATTACCCTTATGATGTCCCTGCCTTGTTTCTTTTCGAGCACTATCTGATAATGATTCCCGATGGATGCCTTTTTCATTAGAATACTTTCAAGCTGCAAGGGATAGAAATTAACTCCCTTAATTTTCAGCATATCATCGGTTCGACCTTTAAGCCGATTGATCCGCAAAGATGTTCTTCCACAGGCACACAGTTCTCTACTAACTATAGAAGTTATATCTCCTGTTCTGTAGCGGATAAGAGGAAGACCTTCACGGTTTAAAGTTGTTACAACCATTTCACCTTCTTTACTGTCTTCCAGAACTTTAGCAGTGTGGGGGTTAATTATTTCAACTAGATACTCGTCTTCCCAGATGTGAATTCCGTTATGCTCTTTGCAGTCAATTCCTAGCCCCACACCGCCTGTCTCTGTCATTCCGATTATATCAAACGTCTCTATCTCCATCTTATCTTCGATTCTTTTTCTTATTTCATCGCTCCATACCTCGGCACCGAAAATGCCTACCCTGAGTTCCAGGTCATGGAAATCAAATTTTTCTTTTTCAGCAACTTCCATCAGCCTGAGAGGATATGAGGAGATGGCGGTGAGACAGTTAACCTTAAAGTCCTTTAAAAACTTTATCTGGAGCATAGACCTGCCGGTACCAAAGGGAACAATCATAGCACCCAGTTTTTCGGCTCCATAATGAAAGCCAAAACCGCCATTGAAAAGACCGAAGGAAGGTGTGATCTGCACCACATCCTTTGAGGTAACACCTGCTGCTACATAACATCTGGCCATTATCGTTGCCCATTGCTCTATATCATTTCTGGTAAACGGATTGATAATAGGTGTTCCGGTGGTGCCGGAGGTCATATGGATTCTCATAAAATCGGAATGCGTTGCGCACGAGTATTTGAATGGATAGCCAATACGAAGATCATCCTTGGTCATGAGAGGAAATTTCTCTAGATCCTCCAGGGTACGTATATCCCGAGAGGTAAGTTTGTTTAATTTTTCCGCATAGAAGCTATTATGGGTAGCAATGCGGTCAAGGGTTGTTTTAAGCCTTTCAATTTGGAGTGCTCTTAAATCGGCTCTCTTCATCTGTTCAAATTCCGGTTGAAACATGTTGTCTCCTCTTGCGCATTTATCTCTTCACTGCATTATATCCCTCAGTAAGTGCTTTGACATTGATAGCCAGCGCACGTGGAGGACTCATTTTTTTTAGAATATTCCTTACCGTCTCGTACTCAAAAGGGAACTCATGATGTCCGCAGGCAAACCCCAGCAGAACAAGGTTAGTAACAATAGTAGAACCAAGAGCTTCTGCTATTTTCTCGGCATTTATTGCTCCTTCCGTGCTGTCAGGTGAGTTAACATATATCTGTCTGCTTCCCTTTTTTAAAAGATGCGTGTAGAGGGGAAGTTCAGGCTCTGAGAGTACAATAAGAATGTCACCCTGTTCCGACCTGATAAGGGGTGAGTAGAATTCCCCGATTTTTATGTAAGAGGCGACCGAACCGCCCCGCATTGCCATGCCGTGTGTTTCAGAAGATATAACATTGTTTCCAAGTGAAAGTGCAACATTGTCTAGTAGTCGTGTTAGAAATAAAACACCCTGTCCCCCGCGTCCGCAGATTACTATCTGTACCTCCATTTTTTTTTGGGCCATTTTTCTATCTTTCTATTTTAATAGCTTCGATGGGGCATGCATGTATACATACACCACAGCCATTACAAAGCTTTTGATCTATGGTGACACACTCATTTTCCAGAACTAATGCCGGACATTCAAAATCTTTTATGCAGGACTGACACCCAGTGCATTCCTGTGATATGGTGACAGCATACCTCTTCTGCTCTTTTACATTCATTATGCAGGGGTGTCGAGCAATAATAACCGCTATGCCGCCCTCTTCTGCACGAGTGAAGGCATAGGCATCTTTTAATACTGAAATAAACCTCTGAACGTCATATGGATCAACGACCTTAAGAAACTTAATGCTGCAGCCTTCAATCATTTTTTCAAGGTTCATGCAGTTGCCGGAAGAGCCGTCAGGCAATAAGCCGGTAGCTGCTGTGGGTTGATTGCCTGTCATTGCGGTGGTATTGTTGTCCAGAATAACCAGGACAAATCGTGCACTGTTATACACAGAGTTCATGAGGGCTGGAATGCCTGAGTGGATAAAGGTTGAGTCACCAATTGATGCAACAATAGGCGGAATTTCAGTGCAATTTGTCTTAAATGAGTGGTAGAATCCTGCAGCCTGATTTATTGAAGCCCCCATGCAGAGGCAGGTATCAACCCCTCCCATATTAATCCCCAGGGTATAGCAGCCGATATCACCCGGATATAGTGCATCAGGCAGGGCTTTCCTGATCGCAAAATAAGAAGCTCTGTGAGGGCATCCAGGACAAAGTGATGGCCGATGTCCACCCTGTTTTGGCATTTTAGGTGGTTTCACGGGAATGTCTAAGAATTTAAGGATTATGGGATAAATAACATCGGGAGTGATTTCGCCTTCTTTCGGAACATATCCATTAAGCCTACCGTAAAGAGTTCTTCTGTCGGGGATCTGGAGCTCAATTACAGGATAGGTCTCTTCAACAACCAGTATTTTTTCATAATTCTTTGTTACTGAATTTAGAAAACCAGAGAAAAGTGGATAGGGTATGGGAATCTTGTAGAGTGCTATCCGGTCGAGCAGCTTCAGGTCATTAAGCATGTCTAGAACATAGGAATACGCAATCCCCGATGAAATAATGCACAATTTGCTGGCCTTGACAGTGCTATTGTGCAGAACCGGCTGGTATTTTTTCTCCTGACTTATGGCATTAAGCTTCCTGTTTAGTTCCTTATGGAGCTTATATCTGAATCTCGGAGTCGCTGCCCATCGGGAAGGGTCTTTTAAAAATTCTGCTTTCCACTCAGGTTTTAATATCTCTCTCAAAGTGACATTTTGACGTGCATGACAGATTCGTGTGGTGGGTCTTAGCATTACAGGGATGCTGTAGTGTTCCGACAGTTCCAGTCCGGTTTTAACCATCTCATATGCTTCTCGTGGAGAAGGTGGGTCAAAGACCGGAATCCTGGCGAACATAGCCATGAAGCGACTGTCCTGCTCAGTCTGTGAACTGTAGGGTCCTGGGTCATCGGCAGAAATTATTAAAAAGCCCCCAACAACACCTGTGTATGCAGCGCTCATCAGAGGATCAGAGGCAACATTGAGACCCACCTGCTTCATGGCGACAGCAGACCGGCACCCGGCGTAGCTATTTGAGAGTGCAACTTCAAAAGCTGATTTTTCATTAATAGACCATTCCAGGTGAACATTCAGTTTGTTCTCTTTGGTGTATTTGGTAGCTGCTGATAAAATCTCAGAGGCTGGGGTACCTGGATATGAAGTGATAACGGTGCAGCCGTTGTCAACGAGGCCATGTGCAATCGCTTCGTTTCCCATTAAAATATTTTCTTTTTTTGTCTGGCCTTTCATGAGCTTTAAAAATGAGGGTAAATTGGGGTCACATATGAAAAGTGAAGTCAAGGTATAACTCTCCATAGCAAAAAATTGATTTTTTTTGCAGGGTGACATCCTCGCGCCAGACAGG
>Ga0209427_10008200_pt1 | contig 11772 bp, 9 predicted proteins | sample DeeMarSWOR136_30_FD_187465 | JGI IMG/M metagenome (GOLD analysis project Ga0209427, IMG submission 187465) | Marine sediment microbial communities from White Oak River estuary, North Carolina - WOR-1-36_30 (SPAdes) (version 2) | ecosystem: Environmental > Aquatic > Marine > Intertidal zone >... | reverse complement strand
CCTATACCAATCGCTTCATTTTCCGCCTGCCTGAACTCATTTATATCGGCCGTCAGCAGTCCGGCGAGCTTTTCAGCATGTGGCTTCAACACCTCCTGCCAGTGGAGACGGTCGGATTCTTCGTATGCTAATATCTCTTCCAAAAAGCTCTCACGTTCCCTTTGTTTCTCTTCCCGTTCGGCTTTGGCTTCGGCTAAACGTTGTGCACGGTGCTTTCGGCAGGAAGCGGGCAACAGCATTTCAAGCGTTCCCGTCAACGGATCCACAATCACCCACACCAGAAAGGTCGCTCCAAAAGTGCCCAAAGCAACGCCCAGAAGGAATTCTTTAATTGTATGGATGCCCATCATTCCTAAACAGCCTGCAAGGCCGCCTAAAATCGGAATTGTGATGTAGAGCGCTGTATAGTAGTTAGTGCTGGTCAACGGGTGTTCCGCTTCTATATTCTGGCTCCTGCCGATGCCTCTGAAAATTGCAAATAGATACAGACTAATCGACAGGAAGGCTATCAATATGGAGTGACCCGACAGGGAAAATATAATCCACCAATGAAGGCCTGCCTGACGGAGTGCATACACAAATATATAGCCCACGCTTAGAATGAACCACGCCGTGCTGGCGATATGGATTAGTTTCAATATTTTTTGCTGGCTCATATTAATGCTGATTTTACTGAATTCGTCATATATCGTCAAGATGCTTGGTATTACTATCGACCGCCGCCGCGAAACTCAGGGCGGCCATAAACTATATTAACTGTGGAAAAGGCCCGGCCGATTGGTCGCACGAATTCCTCTACTACTTGGGCTATACCGGCTAATATTGTCGGTGGCACATATATAATATCGCCCTCTTGTAAGAGAACGTTTTTACTTGCGTCACCATGAGCTACCAGCTTGTCATAGTCAATTTCAAAGATTTTGGGTGGTATGTTCTTGTCACTTGATGGCCTGATGACCTGGATACGCTGCTTCCACGCCATAACATTGATTCGTGCATCAGCAAGGGCACTAAGCACTGTGATACGCCCTGTGTATTCCTTCTCACCGGGTACATAGACTTCACCAAGCACGTAGAACGATTTGCTTCGGAACGCAACAACCAGAACGTCCACCGGCCGGTTACCTTCTATTCTATAGAGTTCTTGCACTTTCACCCGAATGGCGTTCGCAACCTCGTCAATAGTCTTGCCTGCTGCCTCTATCTCACCTAATCCCTCGAAACTTATCATGCCGTCTGGACGAATTTGCTGCCGTACGAGATGGATTTCCGGAACCTTCGTACAACGTACTTCAACCTCGTCCGGTGGTTGCAGAATATAAGTTTTTGCCGTTACATTGGTTTGTCCGGGCTTTAGAAAAGCCTCTATGTCTTCAGGCCGAGAGGAGAAACAACCGGCCCCGCTAATCGTTATAAGCATTAAAACCGCTACTACCGCTATTACTTGAGCTTGCTTCATTGTCATCCTCCTTTTCCTCTTTGGTATGTGGTAAGCTGCTTATTGTCTTACCTGACATATTAGTGTGAAAAGTCAGCTTACACAGTGTTATATTATATTAATTTACTACCCCTTATGTCAAGTATTTTCTTCATTTATTTAGGGCTTGTCATCCGCAAACGCTGCGATTAATGCTGTTATCGGTACGACCTGCACGGGGCTTTAAAATAAGCAAATACTCCACATTCTGGGTACAGATTTTGGTAGGCAAAGTCTTGGCTTGCCCTTGAGAGCCGATTAGGTACAATACTGTGCAACGTATATCGGATTTAAAGGCAAGTAAATAAAACTTATTGGAGGCATTCAAATGTCTGAAGAGGTAATTGGAACGGTATCGGATTTCTTTGCCCACCCCGTCGTAGCGGCTATCGAACTGACTGCATCTTTGAAGTTAGGGGATAAAATCCGTATTAAGGGTCATACCACCGACCTTGAGCTGACTGTTGATTCGATGCAGATTGAAAATCAGCCGGTTCAGGAGGCCAAAGCCGGCGACTCTATCGGAGTGAAGGTCTCGGAGCGTGTAAGAGACGGCGACACAGTATATAAGGTTGTTGACTAAGAACCAAAAAGCTTGTCTTGCCGGCAAACCATAGGTTCGCACGGCAATCTCGTTCTTTCAATATATGGTAGCCTCAAGTGAGTCTCGGAAAATCGGGACGAACTTGTGTCTGGCTATGAACCGGTTCAAAATTATTGTTATTACGTCTTCTTTGAAAGGTCAGGGGCGATGTCATTTCCTAAGTTCGCTTTTATCTTCTGTTTTTCTCTAACCGTATGTAACATGTCACACGCCGATTTCATCCTCTTTGAAGACCGCATAGATGCCCAGCAGAAAACCGAGCTTCGCTACGATGTCCCCGATGGCTGTGTGGTCACCGGCCTCGGCTTTCGTGCCGCCTATGATAACATCACCACAATGCACTGCCGTTATCATCGCCTCCTGCCCGACGGAACATTGGCCGACCCCCAGGAAATTCAGCTTGGCTCCGAGCCCAATCATGCCTGCGAAGCCAAGGTCCTGCTGCCCGATGGCTGGGTGGCGGTCGGCTTTGGCGCCGCAGGTGAGCCCGAATGGGATGTGACGGTGCTTCGCGTCTGGGCTCGGCCGTTAAAGTCGGATGGAACCCTGGGTGATATGAAAGCTTTTAGCGATGGCTTCAAGCCCGAACGCGGTACCGAGCGCCAGTTTATCACCCCCGATCCCGACCGCATAATGGTCGGCGCAGGCCTCCGCTTTCACCATAATGATATCCAGGGAATTTACTGTCGTTCGAAGCGTATCCTTAACCTAAATGAGCAGCATCGCAAAAACCTGCGCAGCTTCACGGGCCGGGCCTGGGTACTGGATACCGACCACGTTCCGGATTTGGATAAGCTCTCCATCGACATCGAAAAATTCCGGCTCAATCGAATAGATTTGCGACTTCAACACGGCATCGGGCCGTCACGCGACAGCAAAGATATCCGGTTCCTGTCTGATTTGTCCGACAAGGCCCGCAAACTTAAAGTACAGACCTTTGCCTGGATTAACACAACCAACCGCAAAACCGTCCGGAATCTGTTTCGCATGTTACCTTCTCTCACCGGAATTGTCTTGGATATGTCCCGTTTTTCATATAGTGAAAAAAACGAAGAACAACTCAAGAACTTGTACGCCCTCTGTCGCAAAGCTAAACGTCAGCTATGTCTGCGCCTGGGAGAGTTTCAGGATTCCGGCCACGATAAAATCACGTCTCTTGTTCGTTCGTTGCCGAAAGATGTCGGCTTGATAATGCCTTTTGACGAATATCAGTTTCCCGAATGCAGGGATGCAGCTTTGGATACAAAAATATATGGCGAGCGTGATATTACTGTTGAGCTTGATGTGACAAGCTGCCCGTCCGGCCCCTTGCTGCCCGATGTCCGCATAAACGGCCTCGCCGGCATTATTCTCAATGCTGCATCGAATGGCGCAAAGGGTTTCATCGTGCACGCCAACATCTCTGACCACTATCTCCCCGACACCTTCAATGCCATCAGCTTATATGCCCTCCATCGTCTGGCCGATGACCCCTTCCAGCCCACCGATGTTCTATGGAGCCGGCTGTCTTCGATACACTATGGTGATGCTGCCGATGAGGCTGTGGCGGCCCTCAAGCTGACCGAATCCACAAACGACCTCATCTTCCAAATACTTGGTATACCCATCTTGTGGGATGGCGAAAAAATCTCTTTGATGGAAGTTGCCCAAAGCCGCGTAAATAGGTACCTGAAGACCGCCTCTTCCCCCACCGCCTCACAGGCACTGCACGAATTGCTGGAGCCGACAAATAAAACTGTCGACCTCGTAAGACAGGATAAGGAGACAGCCTTGTGGCTTATAAGCCAGTCGGTGAAAAGTGCCGAGGCTGCGGCGAAAATAAATCCCGCCGCCGAGTTGCATCCCTTACCCCAAGCCATGGAACGGCTGCAATTAGCTGTGCAGTTCTGGCGCCATGCAGCAGATGCGTATTTACTGGCGGCGATGTATGCTGTTGATGGCGCTCCCGTTACACGCTCGTCCGCCGAAGCTGCCTTGAAGTCCTTGCGCGGGCTCCACCAACAGTCGGCAGATATGCACGACCTTGTTTCCAAATTTAAGGGGATGGATGCGTTTATAGAATCAGTTGAGAATTGGCTGCAGGTCTACCAAAGGAAAGCGGTTCTCCCACGGAGTCTCGGTCATATTCAGGGACTCATAAACCTGCGGCAGGATGAAGCCGCCGTCGAGGCACTTGACAAGCTTATGAGAGGCGAAAGGTTCGCACCCCATCTTTCAAAGCATAATGATGCTATCGGTCGGATGTCGTCTTTGATGAATACACTTTGTAAGCCTTCGGATAACTTGCGGGTCGTTCGCGGCGGCGACGGCCAGTGGATGCTGCGGAAAGTCGCCGGACGTTGGTCCTGGGCGACGGAGCCGAGGCGTCCCTGTATTTATCTGGATGTGTTGGACGGTCCTCTGGATCCGCCTGCCGATTATGTTATTTCATTCGAATATTTCGACAAAGGCGACTGGAAGATATACTTCCACTATGATTCAGACTATCCGCCCGAACAGAAACGACAGTATCATCCTATCGAGCCCCTGCAGCTTACAGATACCGCCACATGGAAGAAGGCCTCGTTTGTTCTGACCAACTGCCTTTTTGCTTCGAGCCAGAATAATGAAGCCGACATGCGTTTCGTCTCAGGAACAGGCGCATGCATCCGCAATATCCGTTTGAGACGCAAATAATCACGGAATTATGGCTGCCTGAACATTGTAAGAATGATTGAGGTTGCATCCCTGAAGATAATCCCTGATTTACGGCTTTGTTCATCCCGCCTGAGCTACTATTGTCCTGTGAAAACCTGTTTTTGCTTATTTACAGCTTTTTTCCACAGAATACAGGAAAAAATAATAATAAACATAAAAAAACAATAAAATACTTGACATTTCCATATTTGGCATATATACTTGAACAAAAGCTAAAACATATTCGATCAAGGAGAGTATCATGGACAACACCAGCCTTTTATCGTTGGATTTCTTCAGGGATTTCCAGGACAAAGATAAATTCTTCGAAAAAATGACCAGCGATGAGGACATGCTCCGTAGAGCAGTCAGCCAATACATACTGCTCAGTATTTGTACCTTTCTTTACGGCGTTGTCATGGGAAGTTACAATGGTTTTCTACAAGCGATGTCCTCAGGAATAAAAGTCCCGCTCTTGCTCTCACTGGCTATATTGATATGCTTTCCCGCATTTTTCATCATTCAATACGCACTTGGTTCTAAGCTCGGTTTTTGTCAAATGTTTATGATAATTCTTTCCGGTTTTGTTATTACCGGCCTGATTATGCTTTCGTTTGCTCCAATTGTTATTTTCTTTCTCATAACCGGGTGCAACTACTCTTTTCTAAAACTTCTGCACGTAGCGATATTTGCGCTTTCGGGATTCTTCGGCATGAAAACAATATTGGATGCGTTGCGTTTCTCTTGTGAGAAAAAGAATGTCTATCCGAAGGTTGGTGTTGTGATTTTTCGGTTCTGGATCATAATCTTGGCGTTCGTGGGTATGCAGCTCGCTTGGAATTTAAGGCCATTTATTGGCAGCAGGGACCTGCCTTTTGAGCTTTTCAGGAAACGCGAGGGCAACTTCTATATAGCCGTGTTTCAATCGGTTGGGGACTTAATGTCCCCACCCAAGAAAACGAACAAGTAGGTTGCACTACCTGCCTCTTTAGGTTTGGATGATTAGACCGGGAAGGTCAATATAAGTGGAAGACGACATTATGACATTGGAAGAGGTAGCTGCCTATCTTAGGTTAAAACCTCAGACGATTTACACGTGGGCACAGGAGAAGAAAATCCCTGCCGCTAAATTAGGCAAAGAGTGGCGTTTCAAAAAGTCCATTATTGACGTATGGTTTCTCCAGCACATCGATGAAAAGTTCGCTGATGTTCTCAATGCTTGGAAAAAAAAGCAGCACAAACGGACCAATTCTGAAGATGACGGGATGTAGCGGTTGGCTCCCAAGCCGGTTCCAGATTCAAAAAACCCGTGCTACTGAGATTTCCCATGGACAGATATCGAAACAGGATGTATAATCCCCCGCATTGAAAAATATTGGGGAATAGTGTAACGGTAGCACGACTGACTCTGGATCAGTTAGTCCAGGTCCGAATCCTGGTTCCCCAGGTGATATCGTTCAATTCAGACCCTTGTTTTTTGACGGCCGATTTTAGTGGAGGTTACATTATGGGCAAGCTGCAAAAGCTGTCAGGCCTCGTTATCGCTGCTTCAGTATCGCTTTTCATCGTACTAACTCCAGCCTTATATGCACAATCGACTGCTGATCTCTTGATAAGAAATGCCAAGGTCCTTACTATCGACAGCGAAAATCCCCTCGCCGAAGCTGTTGCGATTAAAGGCGAGTTCATAATCGCCGTAACCTCGAATAGTGACATCGAACGCTACATTGATAAAGCCAAAACCAGAGTCATCGACGCAAAAAGTCGGCTCGTTGTTCCAGGCTTTAACGATGCTCATTGTCACTTTGAAGGCATCGACCCCGATTATATCGATCTGCGATATACAACAGACCCTGTCACTATTACCGAAAAGGTCAGGGAAAAAGTCGCGATGGCGAAACCTGGCGAGCTTATAAGAGGCGGTGCCTGGGAACATGAGATGTTCTATGACAGAAAATGGCCCACCAAAGAGCTCATCGACCCTGTCTCGCCGAACAATCCTGTTGTCCTGAGCCGTGCCGATGGTCATTCCGTGCTGGTAAACAGTTATGTCATCAAAAAATCCGGCATTACGAAAGATACACCAGATCCGTTCGGAGGTGAAATCCAGAAAGACCCTGTAACCTGTGAGCCGACGGGAATCTTCAGAGAAAAGGCTCAGAGCTTGTTGAAATATGGGGCTGTCGAGGCTCAGGTTACACCCGAACAGCAACGCCGGCGCCGCATCAGGCAATGGCAGGCCGCATTCGACAAAGCAGCCCGGCTCGGAGTGACAACTGTGCAGATTCCTTCGGACGATTTTGAAATTTATCAGCAGTTCCGGGATATGGGAAAGCTGACTCTCCGTGTTTATGTTGGACAGCCTTTGCCCGCCGACGAAAAACAACTGAAACGTTACGTTGAATTACGCAAAAAATATCCGCTCGAAGATAACTGGATACGCTTTGGTTTTCTTAAGGGATTTATAGACGGCACACTTGGTTCGGGTACGGCTTTGTTTTATGAGCCGTTCGTAGACCGGCCCGATACAAGCGGTTTATCCATGATGTCCTATGCCGAGCTTGAACGTCGTATTATAGTCGCCGATAAGATTGGGTTCCAAATCGGTATTCACGCAATAGGCGATAAGGCCAATCACTGGGTCCTCAATGCATTTGAAAAGGCCCGTCAGCTAAATGGCACGCGCGACAGCCGTCATCGCATCGAGCATGCCCAGGTCCTTGCCCTTGACGATATTCCCCGATTTGCCGAGCTTGCGGTAATTGCCTCGATGCAGCCTACCCACTGTATTACCGACAAACGTTTCGCAGAAAAACGCATCGGACGCCGGCGCTGCATAGGTGCTTATGCCTGGCGCCGCCTGCTCGACGCAGACGCAAAAATTGCTTTCGGCACGGATTATCCAGTTGAGCCCCTCAATCCCCTTGAGGGCCTGTACGCTTCGGTTACACGAAAAGACCGCGCCGGTGAAGCCGGCCCCGGCTGGTTTCCCGACCAGTGTCTTACTATTCAGGAAGCTATCGAGCTCTATACTCTCGGTTCTGCCTACGCCGAGTTTATGGATGACCGTAAGGGAATCATTAAAAAAGGATACTTGGCCGATATGGTCATCTTCCGAGATGATTTAACGACGATTCAGCCGGAAAAAATAATGAAAGCTCTCGTCGATTATACCATTGTCGGCGGCAGGGTCGCCTATAAAAGAAAAGAAGCCGGCTGAATTTAATCCCGCAATTTATCACATCGTAGGCACCCACGCCGTATGCGCGTCGTTTTTCTGTTTCATTGCGACGCCCTCTTTTCAGACCGAGGTAATCTCGACAATTAATCAATTTTTCAAAATAATTCCTTTGCATCAACGCAGGCAACTTGTTTATAATTAATTATATATAAGCAAATGAGAGAACCAGCCACACCGAAAGAGTAAATGTTGTTAAAACCTTCTTGAAAGAAGGTGATAAGCTATGAGCAACATTAAGGCATTTACCTTGATAGAATTTCGAAAGCGGAAGATTTGTCCCGAATCGCCCACCACATTTCTCCGGAACCAGTCCCCGGGAATAAGGGGCTTTACGTTAGTAGAGATTTTAGTGGTGATTGCAATTATTGCGTTACTGTTGGCGTTACTTATGCCGGCACTGGAGCGGGCCAGAGAGCAGGGCAGGCGTGCCGTCTGTCTTAACAATCTGAGGCAGTTGACGCTTGCCTGGAATTTGTATGCGGATGATAACGATGATAAGATAGTTAACGGTAATACGAGCACCGGCGCCTTCAATCCGGACGGCACTTGCTGGGTCTACTGGCCCGGCCAGGGTGCCACAGAAGGACAGCGAATACAGGGAATTGAAGATGGTCTGTTATTTAAATACTGCCCGAACGTAGAACTTTACAGGTGCCCGACTGGTTTGGCAGGAGAGGTTGTCACTTATGCTGTTGTTGATGCCATGAATGGTTATGACGCGATACCTGGCGCCGCTGGGAAGATAATTAGGACTCGGATGGAGATTCGCAGGCCGGACGAGAGGGCTGTTTTTCTTGATGAAGGCCGGCTAAGTCCGGCAAGCTGGACCATTTGGTACGACCAGGAACGATGGTGGGACCAAATTACAATGCGACATGGGAACGGCACGAATTTCTCTTTTGCAGATGGGCGTGGTGAATACTGGAAGTGGCAGGACTCCCGTACCATAGAGATTGCTGAGATGGACTACGACTACTGGCAAAATACCGCCCGTCACGACTTAAATATATCCCGTACACCGGGAAATCCGGATTTGTACAGGGTGCAGAAGGCCGTATGGGGTGAATTAGGCTATACTCCGTCAACTGCACCTTAGAGTAATTTTTTGCTTTTATTATTCTGTTACGTGAACCGGCGGCGTCCGGCCGGAAAACTGGCCCGAATGGATGAGAAAATTCAGAGACTACTAAAAATATTGCGTATGAGAGGCGAATAAGATGCGCGAGCCAAAAGGATTCACTTTAGTGGAGCTTTTGGTGGTGATAGGCATTATTGCGATATTGATGGCGATATTGCTGCCGGCGTTGGAGCGGGCCAGGAAACAGTCACAGGCAGTTGTCTGTATGTCCAACATCAGACAATGGTCCCACTGTTGGCTTATGTATCTCAATGACTACGATGGAATATTTCCGAGTGGTGCCGATGCCTCCGGCGATTGGCCTGATAAATTGAGGCCATATTACAGGGAACGGGGAGCATTGACCTTGTGTCCGTCGGCAACAACACCATATACGGAGGGAGGCGCGGTCCCCTTCGGAGCCTGGCGATGGACACCTCAGGGAGGAGGCTGGACAGGCTTTGAGAGCAAGCCGGGTGAAGATTACGGCAGTTATGGCTTGAATGAGTGGCTCGGTGATCGACCTGGTCAGAACTTTTGGGGAAATGACGACCAGGAAAAGGCAAAAAACATACCGATGTTTTTTGACTGTGTTGTCTGGGATGCCTACTGTGATGATACAGATGCCCCCCCTGTTGTTGAAGGCACTGTTACAAATGAAATGCACTTGGTATGCATCAACAGGCACGATGGCTATATAAATACCGTCTTCCTGGATCTTAATGTAAGGAGGGTCGGACTTAAGGAATTGTGGTTATTGAAGTGGCACCGCAACTTCGACACGGCAGGTCCATGGACCAAAGCCGGCGGCGTCCGGCCGGAAAACTGGCCCGAATGGATGAGAAAATTTAGAGACTACTAACAGCCTAAACACCTCACAATGTGCCCGAGAATCTCGTTAATACCCATAGTGGGCCTATTGGTCTTATATTAGCCTCTGCACCCATTTTCAGTAAAACTGTTACGTAAAAGGAATTTCTTAACCGGTAAAGGTGAATGTGGTAAGATTATTGATGTCGTACGGAGAAAAGTATGTTTCGTAAGAGTGTAAATGGGAAATGACAGGAAATATGAGGAGCATCACGATTATGTCACAATATAAGGTTAATCTTGAGTTCAGGATATGGCCTTTTGAGAGAGTTTGGCTATTATTTTTATTGATTTCTTCGATTGTTACCTGTGCAGCTACAACAGAGCTTACCACCCCCACTACACAGCTACCTCGTATCTTGGTACTCGACAACTGCGATAGTGATTATAAAATTCCCCCATTCAACGATGCAGTCCTGCTTCTTAATACGAAGGGTGAAGTCATAAATCAGATTAACGGCCTGAACATTTGTCAGAACATAGGCGGCAACAGGGCTATTTCAGTATCAGATGATGGTCATTTTTTTGTCGTATGTGAGAACGTTGCAAATAAAATCACGGCCTATGAGCTTATGACTGGAAATAAGATGTGGTCTTTGCCGGGGAGGTTTAGATCTGCTGCTATAGCTCAGGATGTAATTTATGTTTTGACTTCTGATGATAAGATATATGGGGATGGTATCTTGACTATCGACAGTAAAGGGAACATCATTAAGCAGTCAAAAGGGGTTCAGGCTTTCGATATTATTGTTGATCCCAATGCGAACTCTCTCTGGTTGGTTGGTCGTGACATTAAGAAATGCAACATGGACCTCCAAATTGTTCAGACGATTGATCCGATCACACATTATGCTGTTTCTATAGATCGTGGTCTTGATGGATCGGTCTGGGTGGTGGAACGTGCGCATATAGATGTTAAAGGAAGTCAGAACAGACTTTTAAGAATCTCATCTGAAGGTAATATATTGCAGAATATCCCGTTAAATGAACTATCCCCAATGTGTGTACGCGTTAATAGATCCGATGGTAGTGTTTGGATTACTGGAATATGTCTACGTATTAAAAAGAAGCTTTCATTTCGCAGATGGCCTCCGTCCTGGCAAAGAACTTATAAGTATGTTGGTTCAAAAACGCAAAAATACTCATCGGGGGGCAAACTCCTCCTCGAAATCAAACGTGGTGGACATTCAATTGACATTGATCCGTCGAATGGTTCTGTTTGGATTGCTGATAAAACAAACCTTTTGCATTATTCGTCTGGAGGGAAAAAACTTGAAACTTGTGATGATGTATCTGACGACCAAAAATGGATTACCCTAACAAGGTAAGGTGTGTACCGCACTCCGAACATCTTGCGCACAGAGCTGCCGCAGATCGTTGATGGTCAGTTAAAATATATAAATTTAAAAACGCCTTGTATCCACATTCAATACCTTTTGTTATCAACTATGTCTGCGTGAGATAAAATGTCAATGTTTGAACAAATTTCAGGCCTTATTCTTGAAAATAGCCTGTCTGCCTGCCCTCAGCACAAGATCGACGATTCTACGAGCGTAAAAGCCCCTGTGTGCCAGTCTGGGAGAAGCTGTTAGGCAGGCACGATGTTTTTTCTTGCAACAGCCCGGGCAATTTTGTTATAATTATTCAGAGAAGCTCAAATGCATATGAAAATTTAACGACGATTAATCTAAGCCCCTGTTACCCTTCTCCTCCTCCTCGCAATCAGGGGCTTTTTACCTGCATTAATTTTCTTCTTCGTTCGTGAGGTATCTGATACAATAGCTTTG
>Ga0209427_10008199_pt1 | contig 11774 bp, 9 predicted proteins | sample DeeMarSWOR136_30_FD_187465 | JGI IMG/M metagenome (GOLD analysis project Ga0209427, IMG submission 187465) | Marine sediment microbial communities from White Oak River estuary, North Carolina - WOR-1-36_30 (SPAdes) (version 2) | ecosystem: Environmental > Aquatic > Marine > Intertidal zone >... | reverse complement strand
CACAATCGGCTCCAGTTGCTTCCTCAATAAAAACATAATGTGTAGTATCCCAAGATGTATCCCCTCCGTTACTATCGCCATTTCCGTCATTACTTTCATTTTCATCCTCATCAATTATTTCACCTTGTACATTGTATCTATCGATTATTGGTTTATCACCGCATCTAGGTTCAACAAAAAATATTGCATAAGCAGAGAATACAATCAAGATAATTACAACTAATACTGCTATATTTTTAAATGAAGGCCTCATGTGTTATTATATTAAAACCTATTATATATATAAATTTAACTACAATATCTGAAATCTATCGTTTTAATGTAATTTTTTTCCCTTTCTTTAATGCATCAACAGATTTATCAGCAATCTCTTCTAGTTTAGCTTTATCCATAACAGCCTTACGTGCCCTGATATTTTGTTCTTGTATTGCTTTTTTTGCTTCATCCCTGCGTTTACGTCTTTCTCCTTTTATAGCAATAATCTTAGATCTCATTTCGTATGCTTTATCATGTATCCTTTGGGCTTCATTTCTGATTTCAATATATTGTTCATGCTTTTTATTTGATTCAGCAATAGACAGAGAAAGCTCATTTACAAGTTTAATATATTTCTCATGTTTCTTTTGATTTTCTTCATAATATTTTCGAACTAAAGTATGTTGTTCATCAGCTTTTTTAAACAGCTCATCTATCGCCTTATCTTTATCTGTTATATCAATTTCTACTAGTTCCTGCTTTTCCATTAGATGCTTTGTCCTTTCATATTCTTCTTTTTTCTCGCGTATCTTCTCTATTAACTCATTTTCCTCTGCAGGACTCATTGGAACTGTTTCCTGTCTATATTCAAGCATCTGGGCATCGGCTTTGAGTTCCTCAACACGTAATGGAAGATTCTTAAAAACCTCGCCTTTTTTCTTACGCCTAGCTTCAATAATCTTTTTTGCTTCCTCTTGAAGCTTGTTCCGCATCTCCTTATGATATCTCATCTTAGAAACTAGCTCATCCCGCTCCTTTTTAATCTTATCTGCTTGTTCCTTAAGGTCTTTGCGGCTATTATTAATCATATCCCTTTCTTCGCGGATAACCTTAGCCATATCGTTTAGTTCGTTTCTTTTTTCTATATACGACTGATACTTTTTCTCTGCATCTTTTAATTGTTCTATTTCTTTTTTATAAACAGTTTTTTTTTCCATAAGGAACACTAGGGATATCTTGTAATTTGATACGCTAAATTACTTAACTACTATATTAATCTCGTTTTTACCTTTTACGGCAATCCAAGGAATCTCAATTTCAGCGTATCCTCCACAAGGGATAGTAATATCCTCTACTTTATTCTTTTCCTCACCATTGACATATAAAAAAACAGATATATTGTCTGCAGCAACCGTTCCTGTATTATTGAGTCTAAATGAAGATGTAACTCTATCTCCTTTCCTGAAAGTAGTTGGCCATTGGGTCACACCTAATATTTGTACCTCTGGTTTTGAGTCTTTAATCGATATAACGATTGAAATCTCCTCTTTTTTCTTTTTATTTACTGGTTTTACTATTATCTTTACCTCTATCCAATCATCATGTTTAATATAGTCTGTTGGATTAACAGTTAATTCAACTACCTGAGTTTGTTTTGGTTCAACATCTATTTTTTTTGTATCAAGTGAGATATCCCATCTCTCAGATGATGAATCTACTTCTTCTTGATATATCTCATAGGTATGTTTGTCTTTGGTTGGATTTAGTAAAGTAATTTCAAATTCAGCTTTACCATCTGGACTTATTTCTTTTATCCTCTCCACACAAATAATTTCTACATATTTTTTTCTAAGTAGATATATGATAGGTACCAAGAATAATATAATTATAAAAAGAACTAAGAATATCAAGAATGCTGCTGCATAGTCTCCGAGAAATTCATCAAGACCAATGCTTTCTGATACTGATTCAAAGAAATTATAGGTATGTTCTAAGATATTTGGTCCAATTACTATGGTAATTACCTTTAACGTCCAAATCTTTTCTTTTTTATGATCTTGACTTTCTTTTGATATTATCCTTAATGTTAACACATCAAAACATATTTCAGAGTCTTCTGGAACATAAACTTTAGCTTTAACCTCAATTTCTTCCCCATTTTCAACGTTATCCTTATCATATTCTAAATCAACTTTCCATTCATGCTCTGAGAAAGCTTCAATTTCATAACTATCATGCCATAGACCAGTGTTTATATTTTTAATTTTGAATGTATAAGTACCACTTGTTCCATGTTTTATTTCTTTATCTGAAGGTATTTTGACATCGATGTAATAATCAACTGCATCATCTGAAACTTCAACTTCGGCATTTTTGCTATCAAAACCAGTTTTTCCAGAAACGTTAAATAAAAGATCAATTTCGGTATTATATGCTGAAAAATTATTATTTGTAGAATTTACGTATACATCAATTTTAACTGAACCATTCTCAGAAATTTGAATTGTGTCTAGATATTCAATATCCCAGTCATCTAAATCATTAGGATTCTCTGGAATAACTTCAATTTTTAGATTATCTTCCCTGTATCTACTTTGGATGTTTAATGTAAATTTAGCACTTCCACCTGGAATTACAAACTGGTCTTCTAAATCGTTTTTTATTTTGATATTGTCAGTTTCTGCAAGATTAAAAATAACAGAAGATGGATAATCCTTAGAACCACAAAAAAGTTTAGTTTTTCTAAGAGGATAAATTAATGGTTCTCCACTAGAAGTTACAATTAGTTTTAAGTTATGTCCATTCCAAATTTCTTTTCCGGCTGCATCATCAAAAGTAAATATTGTAGGACTATCTGGACCTCCAGATAATAAACCTAGCATGGTTGCTCTGTCTAACTGTTGCCGATCTGTCGCAATAGCTTCATTTAAATCTTCGTCAAAAAGAGTTGCTTCTAAAGTTATTTTCCTTATGAAAAAAGCTTTCGGATAATATGCGTATAGTTCTGCTGTAGCATTATTTATTATTTTATTTCTGCTAAAGGAAATACCTGTCCATTCTTTTGGTTCTGAGGATAATGTAAATTTAGATGTTGAATCTGATTCTGGCTCATCTAAAACAAGGGTATTTTCACTAGTTAAATAATATGTAATTAGGTTTGTTTCTTCTTCATCTGGAAGACCTCCACCGAGTGTTATATATGCAAGCCAAGTGGAAAACCATAATAACCAATCCTCTGAATTAATTCCTGGTTCATAGGGGTCCATAGAGAGAATTTTAGTTGGCCATGTCATGACAGTTCCATTGGGGACTTTTTCGATCATATCTACTAAGGATTCAGCTTCATAATCTTCATCATACAATAAACTATGAAAATACAAAGTAAGATTCTCATCTGAAGAAATTGGGAGAATAACTGAAGATGGATATTCATTAGAATTATATACAAAAGAAGAAGAACTGAAAGAATTAGCTAGACTGGCAAATTCTTCTGCAGTAATTCCAAATTCTTCAGCAGTCCCTAAAATTTGCGTAATCACATCGCCGATTCTAACTAGATTTTCATTACTACTTTTATTTAAAAATTCTGCAACTTTTATAGCACGAGATTTCAATTTTTTCTCATATCGTTTTTCTATAATATTTCCAATTGGTTTACCACTTTGGATTACCTCTACTGCAAATATTAAAATATCTCCATCACTTAAATTATAGTTAATATTTGGTAATGTAACAGTACATTTTTGTACTGCTTCACCAAATAATTCATGTTCTAATGTTACTGTTGTATTCGCATTTTCTATTTTTGTCGGAAAAGCAGATTCTGGATCCATTGAGTAGATTGTAACTTCAATATCATCTTTCCATTGTGTTTGTGTTGATAATGTAGTAGAAAAATACAGATCAAATACTACGTCTCCATCTATTAGAATTGATTCATCACCATAGTATTCATACCATCCTGCTGTTACATAGGGATGAAATCCAGATAATAGAAGAATAAGTTCTTCCAAGCCATTTTCATTGTATGCTTTTACAGATTCAGGAGCTACAATGAAAATTGATAGTGAGCTAAGGATTAACGTAAATATTATAAATGTTGCTCTGAATTTTATGTTAACCTGCATTCTATTTACTCACCTTTATACTTAAGTTGGCACTATTTATATATAAATTTTTGTTTACAATAGTTACCATTTCTGCCTATAAGTGCCATTCTTACAAGCAAAATAATATAATTAATATTTAATAAATATTGTGATAATTTTTTTATTTTTATCTATAAGAAATAATTAAAATTACTTGAAATATCAATATCAAAAAGTTTATATCTATTTTTAAGCAAACATTTAATATAGAATAAATTATCTGAGAAAAAGCACTCTAATAACAAAGGTGTTCAATGAGGAGAAAAACCTATCAAGATATAGTATTAAGTTACAAAGCAATTCTAATTTTTATATTCATAATGTTTTTTATTAATATATTAACTACTAATCACATAATTGCTGATCCTGGTGAAAGTTTAGAAATAATAGCACCTGAAGAAGTTTATGAAGAAGATTATTTCTTAATTAGTGTAATGGATCCAGAAATCATAGAAGATTCACCCTGGTTAATTGATGTAGAAATTGAGTTTAATGGAAATATTTATCATATTAATGAAACTGCTGAAGTAGAGATTCAGGCTCCTAATGTGAATCAAGATTCAAATTTTATAATAAAAGCATCTAAAGAAGGATATGAATCTTCAAATAAGACAATTAAAATTCTTAATACCGAAATTAAGTATTTAATAATCTCTCATGATGATTTTGTTGTTGATGCTAGCGAACGCTTTTCAGTGACCATAACTGAGAATGATAAATATGGAAATCCTGTGGTTGGCGTAACAGTAGCAATTCAGAGTTTTGGAAAACCTTCTTTTACAGATGATAATGGACGTGCTTGGTTGACTGCACCAGATGATAGAGAAACAATTACAATTTTAGCTTCTAAGGTTGGATATGAAAATGGAGAAGTAAGAATGGAGGTGAATATTCCTCCAACTTTGCTTGATTTAATAATTCGAAACAGATATTTTACACTACTACTGGGAACAATTATTTTGATCTGTGTAATTTTATTAGTAAATCTTAGACAGAGAAAATCTATAAGCTCCAGAGCAAAAGAAATTTCCGATGATAGGACAGTTCAAAAATATAATAGCCAAAATGGTTCAACAAAATCAGATAAAGCAGAAGAAAAACATGAAAGAAAATATTATGAAAAAGATTTAGTAAGAATCCAACCAAATAAAGAATCTAGGATAGAAGAAATTAGAATTACACGACCTTATAAAGAAAAAGAAGTAGTGCCAGTAATTACAAAAGAAGATGAATTAGAAAATGTAATTAAAAAAAGTGAATTGCGAAGGCGTAACTATGATTGGTTTGAGGGAACTGATGATATAAGATATGAGATAGATAAACTTACAGGCGAAGTAGATGAAGAAGGTCTTGACAAATGGTTTGAGGGAGTAGATCATCATAAAGATAAGATATATAAAAAAGTGAAGAAAAAGGACAAAAAGACAGAGTAATAAATCTGTTGAAAAGTAGTTTTTATATATAGGTTTTTAATTAACTAAAAATCGATGGCAAAACAGATTAAATTAATTTCAGACTTTTATAATCTTGAAGTAAATCAATTAATGGATAAAAGAGTTTGGGACCTTCCATTGATTGTGGAGAATGAGGATATTCTCCATGTCCTATCTATTCTTGGAGCAAGGAACCATATTTGGGTGGTTAAGGATAAAGAGAGTAAAGAATTAGTTGGTGTTATTACAGAACATGATGTTCTATCGATACTTGCCCCTAAACATTTTCCAACCTATGTTTTTGGAATGCCGGATATTAGATCTATTCAACATGGAACTGCAAAAACAGCTGGAGATGTTATGGCCAATAAGATTATAACCTGTAATCCTGATGAAAAAATTATTGATGCCCTTATGAAAATGGTAAAATACAAACTCAGAAGATTACCAGTTATAAAGGATAATACAATTGTTGGAGAACTAACATTAAATCAATTAATTAGGAAATATTATAGTGCTACTCAATATCATCCTATAATAGATGATAAAGAAGGTTGATTTCAACGGAAGAATTATTTAACATTTTATTATTAGTTGCAATAGCATTGTTATTTACTAGGATTCTGGGATTTTTATTCCACAAATTAAAACAACCAGTAGTAATTGGTGAAATAATTGCTGGAATAGTTTTAGGGGCTGTTTCAGTATATGTTTTTTCGGGTCAAAAATTTATATTTTTTAATTATATAGTTACTCCACCAAATCTAAGTGAACTTTTTCAATCTCCAGAGTTTACTCTTTTTGCTGAAATCGGAATATTATTCCTTCTTTTTATATCTGGACTTGAAACAAGTTTATCAAAGCTTAAAAAGACGGAGAAAGCATCATCATTTGTAGCTGTTGGCGGCGTTATAATGCCTTTATTATTGGGATTTTTATCAGGTATAATTCTTGGTTTTTCTGTTATAGAAAGTGTAATGATAGGATTAATTCTTACAGCAACTTCTGTCGGTGTGACTGTTAGAACATTGATGGATTTACATGTTTTAAACACAGATGTTGGTGCCACTATATTAGGCGGGGCAGTTATTGATGATATTATCGGAATAATACTTCTTACTTTTGCTCTTGGTATTGGATCATTAATTGATGCTGTTTGGATTGGTGTTAAAATAGCAATTTTCTTCTTAGTTTTCCTATATCTTGGATTAAAAGTAATTGACAAAGTTCTTTTTATTGGTGAAAAGATTAACTTACCAAAATCTTTTCTTAGCATTACTTTGGCTATTCTGCTTTTATACTCTTTCTTTGCAGATGAGGCTGGTATTTCGGGTATAATTGGTGCATTTGTTGCAGGAATTCTCATTGGTCAAAATGTTAGATCAAAGAAAATTATTGATGACATAAAAGCTATTGGCTATGGATTTTTTATACCTATCTTCTTTTTTTCAGTTGGATTAAGTCTCTGGACTAGTGAAAATGTTGAAATATCTTCTTTTAGTAACATTTTAATTTTTATAATCATAATAATTTCAATGAGTATTATTGGAAAAATAGTAGGATGTGGAATCGGAGCAAAACTCTCAGGTATGAGTAATCTGGAGTCATTACAGGTTAGTGTCGGAATGATTCCGAGAATGGAGCTTGCTCTAATTATTGTTACAGCTGCTATTTCTCATGGTATTTTAACTGGACAAGTAGCTCATACTGTTTTATTAACTACTATATTACTTACGATTATTACATCGCTGATCACGCCATTTTTAATTAAGGCTACTTTTAAAAATGACAAGTAATTATCAAGAGTTAACATGAGATATCTATTTGAGTTATCTAAAGAACATAAAACACTCCCAACTGCTGAGATTATAGCATGCTTACACGCTGAAGATATTAACTTTAATATTTTAGAATCAAATGAAGATATTTGCATTATTGAAACAGATTTAAAAAAAAATAAATCACAAGAATTGGCAAAGAGATTATCTTTTTCATACTACATAGATAGATTTCTTTTTTCATGTCCACCTACTACTCAGAAAATAAAAACCCAGGCGATAGATAATATAATTAATCAATCAGGTTCAATAGCTGTAAAATATAAGAATAGATCAGATCATGTCAATTCTCAACACATAGTTAGAACTTTAGCAGGGATTTATACAAAGGGAAGAAGGGTTACTCTTAAAGATCCAGATATTGAGATACGAGGATTGATTACCGATTCAACACTTTATGTTGGCTTAAAAATTGCTGATATAAATAGAAGACAATTTGAGGATAGAAAGGTTCAAAACCGTCCCTTTTTTTCACCAATATCTTTACATCCAAAAATTGCACGTGTCATTGTTAATCTCTCTTCGATAAAAAAGGATGAGACATTATTAGATCCATTTTGTGGAACTGGTGGGATATTAATTGAAGCTGGACTTATAGGAGTAAAATTAATTGGTAGCGATATTGAACAAAAAATGATTGAAGGATGTAAAAAAACTCTGGATTATTATAAGATAAAAAATTACAAGTTATTTTGTTCTGATATAGGAGATATTTACAAACATATTGATGAAGTCGATGCTGTTGTAACTGATTTACCTTATGGAAAATCAACGACAACTAAAGGCGAAAAAATGTTAAAATTATATGAACGGGCTTTTAAGAGTATATCAAATTTGTTAAAAAAAGGCGGAAAAGCCGTCATTGGATTATCAAATAGTGATTTCATAACGCTTGGAGAGAAATATTTTTCATTAATAGATAAACATGAATTCAAAGCGCATCGAAGTCTAACTCGTCATTTTGTAGTATATCAGAAATAACCACAATGCTTTTACAATAAAGCATTATCTCTCTTTTTGATGACGCAGTTTAGAATCATTTTCCTTCGTACTAGTGGCAGTTGGCCTACAATCAAACGAAATGCGCCTTCGGTTGCCATAAAAAGGGGGAGGGAGGTAATACTTTTTGATTGTGGAGAAGGTACACAACGTCAACTTCAAAAATCAAAGCTTAGTTATATGCAGATATCAAAAATTTTTATCACACATTTTCATGGGGATCATTTTTTAGGAATTCCAGGACTAATACAAACAATGCAATTAAATGATAGGGAACTCCCATTGCACATTTATGGACCAAAGGGAATGAAGAAACTTGTTGGTCAACTTTTATCTTTAGGTTATTTTATTAATAACTATAATATTATTGCACATGAAGTAGATGAGGGATCAGATTTAGATTTTAACGATTATTCGGTTCATGTTTTAAGAGTAAAACATGGTGTTCCAACAATCGCTTATGCTTTAGTAGAAAAAATGCGACCTGGAAAATTCAATAAATCAAAAGCTTTAAATTTTGGTATTCCTGAAGGACCACTTTTTAGTAAACTACAAAGAGGAGAAATTGTAATTTTAAAGAATGGTAGAACGATAAAACCAAATATGGTACTTGGTCCCCCTAGAAAAGGTAGGAAAATAGTAATATCTGGTGACACAAAACCAATAGAAGGAATGATTGATTTTGCTAGAGATGCTGATGTTTTAATCCATGAGGCGACCTTTGATTCTACATTTGAGGATATATCAAGTGATTTTGGACATTCAACTGCATTGCAGGCTGCAAAAATAGCAAAAAAAGCAAATGTAGATAAACTTTTATTAAACCACATTAGTCCAAGATATTTAGATGATAATATATTACAAGATGAAGCACGGAAAATTTTTAAAAATTCTTATGTTGTAAAAGATTTTCAAGAAGTAGAGATTAAATTAAAAAAATAAATGTTTTTATCCTTGATTTTCTTTTTTAAAAATTGAGCTTAAACATTGAGTTATACTCTTTTGTGCTTCAAGCTCGAATACAACAGGTGCATCCGATGCCCATCCCCCGAAAGCTTTGATAACATCTTCAATATCTGCGTCTTTTGTTAAAATCCAGTTATCTTGATTAATTTGATCATTATCAATATAAGCAAATACAGTTTTTCTATCCTTTTCATCTTTTAACGGAGTAACAAAAATATTGAATGTTGATTGATTTCCATCCTCATCTTGTTTATAAAAAACACAGCTTTTTGAAGAAGTTTGATAAATTCCATATTTATGAGTCATCTTTTATCCCTCCTTTATTTGAAAATATTCATTAAGATATCTTTTTTGTACTTTTAATAATAGCGATGTAAATAATTTTTCAAATGTTTATAAAATCATAATTTTATTAAGCAATTCATGCTATTATCTTTTTGATTTTTATGGAGGAGCGTCCATCATACGATGAATATTTTATGGAAATGGCTCATGTCGTTTCAAAGAGGAGCACTTGTTTAAGAAGAAAAGTAGGAGCATTACTTGTAAAAGACAAACATATTCTCAGTACTGGTTATAATGGAGCTCCAAAAGGATTAAAGCATTGTTCTGAGGTTGGATGTCTTAGAGAAAATATGGATATTCCATCTGGAGAAAGACATGAACTATGTAGAGGACTTCATGCAGAACAAAATGCAATTATTCAAGCAGCTGTTTTCGGGGTTTCTATTAAAAACTCAACACTATATTGTACTAATACTCCATGTGTAGTATGTGTGAAAATGTTGATAAATGCAGGTGTTAAAGAAATTTTCTATTCCGGTGATTATCCAGATGATTTAGCAAAGAAAATGCTTAATGAAAGTAATATTAAAATAATAAATCTCAATAATAAAAATCTATCTGGAATCGAAAAAATGAGAAAAATATAAATACCCACGAATGAATTACAAACCTGAGGAGAATATGAAGCGAAAGAACTCGTTTGTATTAGATGAAAAAGATGACAAAGCTGTCCTATTATTCTCAGAGTTAGGGATGCCTAAAAATCTTGCAAAAACCTTAATGTACATCTCTCAGGTTGATGAATGCAGGTCTGCTGATGTCGAGCAGGGAGCTGATCTTCGACAACCTGAAGTTAGTGTTGCTATGCAAGAAATGAGAAGGAGAGGATGGGCTAAAAAAAGGGATCTCAAAAAGAAAGGTAAGGGTCGTCCGGTACATATATATAAATTGACTAAACCATTACCAGATATTTTGAAAAACTTCGAACAAGAAAAAATGAAACAGGTAGAGACTATAAAAAACGATTTATCAGAATTACACAATTTAATCAAGGGTTACAAATAGATAATTTTTCATCAGGGAAGCATTTGTTTAACTTTTCGTATTTTAATTTAATCTACAATCTCAATCTAATATCGGTGGTGTGAGATTGGAAAAAAGAGTTAGAAAAATATTTAATAACATAGAAAAAAAACCTGATGTTATTCTAATAAAAAATTCAGAAATGCCATTTTTTGATGACAATTTCTTTTATGTTACTGGTCTTACCCAAGGTCTATTTGAAGGTTCGTTTGCTCTTCTGTTTCCTGATGGAAAAATAGATCTGGTAGTTTCTCAACTTGAGGCAGAAACAGCAAAAAAATCAGATGCAAATGTTAAGGTTTATAAAGATGATAATGAATTTAATGAAACCTTAATAAAATCTATTTCTTCATTTAAGAATATTGGTTTAAATTTTAATGGAATTACACTCAAGGACTTTTTAAAAATCCAGAAAAAATTATCAAATTCTGATTTTTCAGATGTCTCAGATTCTATTGCAAAAACAAGACTTGTAAAGGATGAAATTGAAATAAAATTGATTAAAGATGCCTGTAAAATTGCTGATAAAGTAATAGAAAAAATACCACAAATTGTTCATAATGGTATATCTGAATATGAACTTGCAGCAGAAATTGATTATCTAATGCAAAAAAATGGTGCTGATAAATCTGCTTTTGAGACAATTTCATCTTTTGGAAAAAATACATCTGAACCTCATTATACTCATGGAGATTCTAAACTAATTAAAGGAGATTTTGTTTTATGTGATTTTGGTGCCTGTTTTAAAAAATACAACTCTGATATTACGAGAACTTTTATATTTGGTAAAGCAAGCAATATTCAAAAGGAAATGTATGAAGTGGTTTTGGAGGCCCAAAGCATTGGTTTTAATAGTATAAAACCTGGAATAAAAGCATATGTTGTTCATGAAGCTGTAGATTCTTATATCCAAAATACCAAGTTTAAGGGATGTTTCATCCATTCAACTGGACATTCTATTGGTCTTTCAGTACATGATAATAACGTTAGGTTAGGCGCTAATTGTAGTACTTTGTTGGAAGAAAATATGGTGTTTACGGTTGAAC
>Ga0209427_10008198_pt1 | contig 11775 bp, 5 predicted proteins | sample DeeMarSWOR136_30_FD_187465 | JGI IMG/M metagenome (GOLD analysis project Ga0209427, IMG submission 187465) | Marine sediment microbial communities from White Oak River estuary, North Carolina - WOR-1-36_30 (SPAdes) (version 2) | ecosystem: Environmental > Aquatic > Marine > Intertidal zone >... | reverse complement strand
CTGGCGGGTTGACGAGGTTAATGACACCGAGCCGAATAGTCCGTGGAAGGGCAAAGTTTGGAGCTTTAGTATTCCTCCAAAGACTGCATACTTTCCCGAACCTGCTGATGGTGCCGAGTCTGAAGATCCGAATGTTAAGCTTAGCTGGACGGGTGGTTTCGGCGTGAAATTGCACTATGTGTACTTCGGTGAAAATTTTGATGATGTGAACAATGCCGCGGGGGGACTACCGCAAGGAACGACAACTTATGATCCCGGCCCACTTAAATTGGGAAAGACTTACTACTGGCGTGTTGATGAGTTTGATATTATTGACACGTATAAAGGAGACGCCTGGAGCTTTACAACTGAAGGCGCCGTTGTGAGCCTGAAACCTTCTAATGGCGCTGTGGATGTGAAGCAGACACAGATTCTTGGCTGGCTAGCGGGAGACCTTGCCGCTTCACATCAGGTGTATTTCGGAGCTGATAAAACGGTCGTGCGCAATGCCGATACCGGTTCACCTGAGTATAAAGGCGCCAGAGACCTTGGGGATGAGAGCTATGACCCCGGAAAGCTTGAGTGGAATACCACCTACTATTGGCGTATTGATGAGGTCAATAACGCCAATCCCGACAGTCCTTGGATAGGTCCTGTCTGGAGCTTTACGACGGCCAACTTCCTTATCGTGGACGATTTTGAGGACTATGATGCCGGCGAGAACCAGATATGGTACACCTGGAAAGACGGGCTTGGCTATGGTACGCCGGGTACTGATGGCTACTATGCCGGTAATGGGACTGGCTCAGCCGTGGGCGATGAAAGCACAACCTCTTACACCGAGGAAACTATCGTTCACGGAGGCAATCAATCGATGCCTGTATATTATGACAACAGCGTCTTAAAGTATTCTGAGGTGGAGAAGACGCTGACTTATCCGCGTGACTGGACTGAGAATGGTGTCAGCATATTAACGATTTGGTTCAGGGGCAATTCGGACAACGCTGCTGAGACTTTGTATGTGGCTCTCAACGGCAGTGCAGTGGTCAATCATGATAATCCTGATGCAGCACAGATAGATGAGTGGACCCAGTGGAATATCGACCTGCAGGCATTCGGCATAAACCTTGCTAATGTCAATACGATTGCTATTGGTCTGGGTAACAAGAAGAATCCGGTAGCAGGTGGTTCAGGTACGATGTACATCGATGATATCCTTCTGTATCCTCCGCCACCGGAGCCGTAAGCACCATAAGCTGCAAGTAGCAACGAAAATTGCGCAGTTGACACTACGGATTTGCATTAATTCGGGGCCTATACTGACTGGTTCGGTATAGGCCTTTTTGTTTTCATAAGCACTAAATTAGATACACGAACCTCTTTCTCCCTCTGGTTAGTCAAAAAATATGAAACGACCATCTCTTCATAGGCATATCGGGGGCAGCGGTGCAAAAGGTATATAATGAACACGAACAAGTAAGTATTTTTTCAGCGGCACAAGCAAAAAGACTGGACGGGAGCAGCAAATTTGATTATCATTCAGTTTGGCTAAGCCGGCAATGAGGTGGACTGATTGGTATATCAAATATCTTTTATCTTGCTAATGAGGAGTTATCCAATGAAGCAGCAAAGCAAAATGAGTAATAAAGAGCTTGTATCGGTACGTTTTTGTATTCTTATTGGTTTTTTAGGCTTTCTGATGCTGTTTGTTGTCTGCAGCGTTGGTATAGCTGAGGATTGGCCGACTTACCGGTCGCAGATAACACGAAGCGGGATTAGCTCTGAAACCGTTGGCCCGAGGCTTTTTCTGCAGTGGAAATATATTCCAATCCATCCGCCCAAGCCCGCCTGGCCGATGCCTTCGGAAGAGCTGCCAAGAATGCACAACGACAATGCGTATCACGTGGTGATAGCTGAAACAGAAGCTTATTTCGGTTCCTGTCATAGCAACAAGGTTTATTCAATCGATGCGGCTAAAGGCGAGATACGCTGGACATTCTTTACCGAGGGGCCGGTTCGTTTTGCTCCGGCCGTTTATGACGACAGGGTTTATGCCGGTTCCGATGACGGTTATGTGTATTGTCTTGATAGAAAAGACGGCTCGCTCATATGGAAATATAGGGCCGGGCCCAGTGACGAAAAGGTCATTGGCAACGGCAGAATGATATCCCTCTGGCCAGTCAGGACCGGCGTTCTGATTGACAACGGGATTGTTTATTTCGCGGCGGGTGTCTTTCCATACGAAGGGTTATACATTTGTGCTCTCAAGGCTGAGGATGGCTCGGTCGTCTGGAAAAACGATACTATCGGTGACCTTGCGCATGAACTGGAATACGGCGGGATATCGCCGCATGGTTACCTGGTTGCATCGCAGGATGTTCTGTACGTTCCATCAGGGCGGTCTATGCCGGCTGCCTTCGACCGCAAAACCGGAAAATTCCTCTTCTATGCCTTCCCCGACGGCAAACGGGGCGGGGTCTGGGCCCTGGTGGACAATGACAAGCTTATCGCGGGCGTCGATTACTCCGGCACTCCTCAGAAAATCGCTTATGATACCAAAACCGGCAGTCGAAAGGGATATGCTTTCGCCTGGTTTCCGGGAATTGATATGGTCATTACCCGCGACGTTTCTTATGTCTTAACTAAGGAAGGAATTTACGCTATCAACCGGAAAACGTACGCCAGTGCTGCCAAAGAAGCTGATGAACCAGCAGATGAGCGTAAAAAGTTGGAGGACGAACTGAAGAACTTGAGAAAGGAAGCCAAAGCCGCCGACGAGAAAACCAGCAAAGAGATAAACCAGCAAATTGATGAACTAACTCGCAAGACCGCCTCTCTGGCTGCAAAAGAAAAGCGATTTCGAGACTCGCACTCTCAGTGGCACTATTCCGGAGGGTACCCCAGAAGAGGTTTTAGTTCGTTGATTATGGCTGGCGATGTTGTGTTCGCAGGCGGTGAAGGATTTGTCGTCGGTGTTGACTCAAAAACCGGCAAGGAAGTGTGGAAGAGCGATGTAAACGGCGCCGCAGTGGGACTGGCCGCCTCCGGTGGTCGTCTCATCGTCAGCACTGACAAAGGCCCTATCTACTGCTTCAGCAGAACCAAAGTCACGGCGGTGAAAGAAATCAGACCGGAAATTAAAGCTAATCCCTATCCCAATGATTCGCTTACTGAAACATACAAGGCCGCTGCGGAAAAAATCTTAGCGGAAAGCGGCATAAAGAAAGGATACGCCTTAGTTCTGGACTGTGGCCAAGGACGACTCGCTTACGAATTAGCGAAAAGAACGGAACTAAAAATTGTCGGCCTGGAAAAAGAGCCGAAAAAATTAGCCTCGGCCCGAAAAAATCTCGAAACCTCCGGCTTGTTAGGAAAGCGAGTTGTTGTCGAGCCCTGGGATTTAACTTCTCTGCCGGACTATTTCGCCAACCTGATCGTCTCCGACGGTATGTTGATTACCGGCAAAACAGAAGGTACGAGGGAAGAAGTCAGGCGCATTCTTCGTCCATGGGGAGGCGCAGCGTGCTTGAGTTTTCATCGCGATGGAGAGGTTGTCTGGAGAAAATTTGTCCGAGGCCCCCTGGAAGGCACCGGCGCCTGGACACAGCAATTCAGTGACCCTCAAAATACCGCATGTTCAGGCGATGATTTGGTTTATGGCCCGTTGGGGATTCTTTGGTTCGGAGGGCCCGGCCCCCAGGGAATGGTTGAGCGACATGCTTGTGCGCAAAGCCCCGTCTCTATGAACGGCCGAGTATTTATGCAGGGCGAAGAGCTCATCACGGCTGTAGATGCGTTCAACGGAACCTTACTGTGGAAAAGGGAAATTCCGGGAGCGGTCCGTGTTAAGGTTAAGGCCGATTGTGGAAATCTGGTTGTAACTGAAACCGGCCTTTATGTGGCCGCCCATGATAAATGCTACCGTCTGGATCCGGAGACAGGTGAAACGATGCGTGAATATAAAGTCCCCGCATCTTCCGATGGAAGCCCGCGCCGATGGGGTTATATATCCGTTATCGGTAATATTCTCTACGGTTCTGCCGCGACAGCTATGGATGAAGAATACGGCGCTTTGTTTACAGTTTTCTTGGAAAACGGAAGATGGAGGGACATAGATGAAATCCCGGAAAAGCACAGACGGTGGTATAAGTATTACAAGAGGAAATATCCTGCCCCGGAGGATTGGCGGAAATCTGCTCAAAGGTCGGGAGCTATGTATGGTTCAATGACATCTTTCGCCCGAGGTGGAGAGTTCCTGCAGAAAAACGCGGTGACCGAAAATCTAATGGTGAGCGACAAACTATTTGCCATGGACACGGAAACGGGCGAGCTTCTGTGGAATCGCAACGGGAAAAAAATAGCTAATATAACGATAACGCTGGGAGGTGGGAAAATCTTTTTCGCCGAAAGCACGACCACAGAGAGAGAAAAGAAACGTGCTCTTAACAATAAGCGTAAACTCATCAGAACAGGAATTTACAAAGAAAGGGAAGGTATCCTTGAAGCATTAGGGGAGAAGAAAAGACAGCTTGCTGAATTTTTGAGCCAGAACAAACCATTCAACAGAGAGCATCTGACTCATCTGACTGGTTCTTTGGAATCGAAACTATTGACTGACGAAGGGAGCCTGACCTACGATGATGCCGACGTTAAACTCATTGGAGACCGGCTGACTTATCTGATTAGTTCCTTGGAGTTAGAACTGTTTAATGAGGAAATCAACGAAGGGGGCCTGACCTACGATGACGCCGACGTGAGAGCTGTTGTTGCGCTCGATGCCGTTACCGGAGAGTTAATCTGGAGATGTCCCGTCGATTTAACGGGGTGCTGCGGTGATAAAATGGGGGCCGCGTATAGCGACAGCATGTTGTTCTTTTTCGGCAACCACGGCAACCATGATGCGTGGCGGTTCAAAGCCGGCGCCCTGAAGTGGCGACGTATCACAACTCTGTCCGCCGAGAACGGCGATGTCCTTTGGTCTCGTGCCCTGAACTACCGCACCCGACCGGTCATTGTCGGGGATAAAATCATCTTAGAGCCGCGCGCTTGTAACCTTCGTACGGGCGAGATTATTATGCGCGACCATCCGATTACCGGCGAGGCAGTTCCCTGGGAGTTCTTACGGCCCGGCCATACGTGCGGTATCACCGCCGCTTCAGCGAAAGGTCTTTTCTACAACTCGGGCTGCACGGCGTTTTACGACCTTGAGCATGACAATGGAGTTACTACTTTCGGCGCCTACCGTCCAGGCTGCGCCATCAGCTTGATACCCGCCGGCGGCCTATTGCTTTCTCAAGAGGCGGCGGCCGGCTGCACATGCTCATACCCGGTTCGCTGCTCATTGGCGATGATGCGCAAACCAAACAGAACTCAGCCCTGGACGGTCTATGTCACGCCCGGCAAGCTGAATCCTGTTAAGCGTTTCGCTATAAATTTCGGTGCCTCCGCAGATATTAAGGATGATGAAGGAACCGTTTGGTTCGGTTATCCGAATCCGAAAACTAATCCGAAATTTCATCATCATTATCCAAATTACGGCGTTAAGTTTAATCTGCGTGACCAGACCCTGCCTGGAATGGGGTATTTCTGTCGCGACTTCAAAAGCGTTAGTATAGCTGATACCGACAAGCCGTGGTTATTCACATCCGGCTGCCGGGGGATGCTGCGTTGCGAAGTACCGCTGATTGATGACGCAGCCGGACAAAAACCCGCAATGTACACGGTTCGTCTCGGCTTTAACGCTTTTCCGGGAGACCAGGCAGGCCAGCGCATCTTTGATATCAAGCTTCAGAACAAGGTGGCGCTGGAAAACTTTGATATATTAGAAACAGCAGGAAAAGCCAACAGAGCGGTCGTAAAAGAATTCAAAGGTGTTAGGGCCGAAAGCATTCTCGTCCTTGAGTTACTTCCCAAATCGGTTAATCCGCAGATGAATCAAGCCCCAATAATCAACTTTATTGATGTCATCAGAGAAGATGCGGAAGAGATTTCCCAAATGCCAAAGAAGAGTATCTGATAGGAGTTAACTACGCAGGACACCTGACGGTTGAAACACGTTCTTTTTGTCTGTGGTCGAAAAACACAGAACAACCAGTCTCTTGACTTAACAACTCGGCTCTGGCTAAAAAAATTATACAATCAGTCTCGTGATACAGAAATTTTGTCATACTCCAAAATCATCAAATCCTCTGAATTAGCCTTTTTGTGCGTTCTGGCGGGCAAAAATGAAGGATAGAAAATTTTTCTCAAAAAATATTTATTTTTTTGTTGACATCTACGTCAAGATGTAGTACTTCATAATGAGGTACTTAATTGAAAAATTTATTAGAAGAAAGTGAGGTTGATTTTATGGGCAAGAAGCCACTTGACCACTTTGGCGAATTACAGCGTGCGGTAATTGAGGTGGTCTGGGAGCTTGGCGAAGCGACAGTGCGTCAGGTATGGAGGCGTCTTTGCCGCAAGAAAGAGCTGGCATATACGACAGTTCTGACCGCGATGCAGAGACTTGAGAAGAATGGATGGTTGAAGCACCGGGCAGAGGGCAAGAAAAACGTATATCTGCCGACACGGACCCGGGCACAAGCCGGGGCAAAGTCAGTTCAAAAGTTCGTGCAGCGGATGTTCAATGGAAACGCCCTTCTGCTGTTTCGGCAGCTCGTGGAGCAGGGCGAGCTAAGCGATGGGGAGCTTCAAGAGCTTCAAAAATTGATTAACAAAAAGCGAAAGGAGAAACGGAAATGATACGCGAACTATTCCTAAAAGATTTGTCGTTGTGGGGCTGCGTGTGGCAGAGCACATTGTTTGCCGTGATGGGGCTGGTGGGCAGTTTCCTCTTAAGACGCAGACCAGCCAGAGCCTCTCAGGTGCTATTTCTTGCCATGATAGCAGCAGTGCACGTGCCTGGAATTAGCGTCCTGGTTAAATACTTTGAGTTAGGCCTCTTTACGGAAGAGCCGATTTCGCTGCCGTCAGTAGTGAAAGACATATCTGTGGGAACATCTGTTGTTCCCGCCTCATTAGAGACCAGGACCGATGATTATGAAGGAGTGACAGATTTTGAATTAATTGAGGCCGGTTCAGGATGTGCTAATATCCCGTGGCGTCCGATTGTGCTGTATGGGTGGATGATAGTAATATTAATCTTGTTGGGGCGCCTATTTGCTGCATTTTTCAGTGGACATTGTCTGCTGCGACGGGCACAATCCCGGGGCTGTGAGCAAATCCAGCGAGCGGCGGATTATGCAAGAGCAAGACTTGGAATCACCAAAGACCTACAAGTCCGCAGCAGCAAGGATGTGCGTAGTCCTGTGATATGGTGCTGGAGCCCAACTCCCGTCTTACTGGTGCCAGGCGATTTGGATGACAGAGTCGATTGGGAGGGCGTGATATCTCATGAGCTCGCACACTGGAGGCGGTGGGACCACGTGAGCGGCTTTATTGCTGAGCTAATAGTGTGTATTCTATGGTGGAATCCGCTTTTGTGGTGGTCAAAGAAGCGAATGGTGAGATTGAGCGAGCAGGCATGTGATGACTGGGTCCTCTCTGATGGGCAGCCTTGTGAGGATTACGCACAATCGTTGCTCAACTTCAAGCCTCAGAGACAGGTGGCATTTGTGCCTGCGGTCGTACACAGCCGAAGGGGACTGGCCAGTAGGGTCCGTCGCATCCTGAAAGATAGCTGTTGCAATCCGAGAGTAGGGGCCGGATGGACTTTGGTAGTGAGTATGGTGGCGGTACTTCTCACTGTCGGGGTCGCCTTTGCTCAAACTCGACCTGCAGAACCAAAAGAAAAGCTATACAAACAAAGTAAGATAATATTTTCATCAAAAATAAATGTAAATCCTGAGATTTACGTTATGAATCGTGAGATTTACGTTATGAACGCAGATGGGAGTGAACAAAAAAAACTAACAAATAATCCTGCTTTCGATACTCGTCCTTCTTGGTCGCCTGATGGAAAAAAGGTAGTTTTTTCATCAAACAGAGATAGAAATAGTAAGCGTGAGATTTACGTTATGAATGCAGATGGAAGTGAGCAAAAAAGACTAACAAATAATCCTACTTACGATAGCCGCCCTTCCTGGTCACCTGATGGGAAAAAGATAGCTTTCGTTTCAGTAAGAGATGGAAATTATGAGATTTATGTTATGAATGCAGATGGAACCGAGCAGATAAATCTGACAAATAATCCTTCTGGGGATACTCGTCCATCCTGGTCACCTGATGGAAAAAAGATAGCTTTTGAGTCAGAGAGAGACGGAAACGGGGAGATTTATTTTATGAATCCGGATGGGAGTGAGCAAAAAAGACTAACAAATAATTCTGTTTTTGATAAGGAGCCTGCGTGGTCTCCAGATGGGAAAAAAATAGCTTTTTCATCAAACAGAGATGGAAATGAGGAGATCTATGTTATGAATGTGGATGGGAGCGGGCAAAAGAGATTAACTAATAACCCTGGGCCTGATCAGGGGCCTACTTGGTCGCCAGATGGGAAAAAGTTAGCTTTTTCATCAAACAGAGATGGAAATAGATATGGAAATCGGGATATTTATGTTATGAATGCAGATGGGAGTGAGCAGAGAAATTTGACAATTAGTTACTCTGCTGACGATATTAATCCTTGTTGGTCGCCATTTCTTTCCTCTGAAAAATAAAATAATGGAGGGTACGTGACACTGGTATGCCTACATTAACAATCCTCGAGTTGTGTTGAAAATATGCAACGGACGTTCCTTTAGTTGCTCATAGGTCGATAATGCAATAGAGATGTTCTTTACCCTTTAGGAACAATTCGTCGCCAACAATAGCGGGTGAGCAATCGAACTTATCATCGAGGGTATTCGTGGCTAAAACCTGGAATTTCTCTGATAGTTTGATGACCTGGGTCTTGCCGTTTCGTCCAACGAAATAAACCCTTTCGCCCGCTCCCACCGGTGATGCGAAAATCTCTCCCATCCCCTCAAGGCGCTGCTCTACGAAATTGGCCTTGCCGGTCTCGGCCTGGTAGCAGGAAATTACCGCTCGGTTGACAGAACAGACATATATTTTATCGCCATAGAGCAGTGGTGATGGCACATACGGAGTGGCCTCATTAACCTGCCAGGTGATTGCGCCGGAACCAGTGAGGTCACCGGTTCGGCCAAGCTCGATAGCCTGCAAGGCGCTGCCTCGAAAACCGCTCGTACAAAATACTTTTCCGAAGCCAACGACCGGTGAAGGTATTACGTTGCCGGTTTGTCCACTGCATCGCCAGAGCAACTCACCTGTTTGAAGATCATAGGCGCGAATGAAACCCGTTGCGCTCGTGATTACCTGCACCTTGCCTTTTACTTCGACAGCAATCGGCGTCGCCCAGGATGTGGTCTCATCACGGCCTTTTTTCCAGATTGTTTCGCCCGTTTGTTTATTGAGCGCGTAAATAAAGGAATCATCTTCATGGTCGAGCACGACGATTACTGCATCGCCGGCCAGGACCGGTGAGCTGCCTTCGCCGAACATCATTTTCTTTCTCATCTTCCCAAGGTCCCTGCTCCATTTATGATTGCCATCGATGCCGTAACAGTGCACACCACGCGAGCCGAAACTTGCCCAGACGTACTTGCCATCGGTAACCGGTGAATAGGAAGCAAAGCCGCCGTAATTCGAATGATGGCCCTCGTGGGGCAGCTCTTCACGGGCGGTCTTCTGCCAGAGAAGCTTGCCGGTCTTTCGGTCCAGACAGACAATATCAAATTTATACACATTCTTTGGAGGCCTGCCGCCGTGAAAGGGTGGTCTTCCACCTCCCCCACCGGCTGCGTTCTGTGCAACTGGCAAGCCTTCCTTGTCGGTTTCAATTGCGGTTAGAAAGAAGATTCTGTTACCCCAGATAACCGGGCTTGAGGTGCCCTGTCCGGGCAACTTGACCTTCCATTTAATATTCTCCGTCTCACTCCAGGTCAGAGGGGGATTACCTTTTCGGGCTGCACCTGTGGCGTCAGGCCCGCGCCAGGTCGGCCAATAATCACTGCCCGAATCCCCGTAGGTATCCGTCGACCCCAGAGCTGTCAGTAAGCCGACACTGATTGCAAAAACCGCCACTTTGTACATTTGAGTTTCCTTCCTGTCTGATTGTCACTCTCAGGTCAAATTCGCAAGTAAGCCTGCTCAGCAACGCTGCTGAATTTATCTATTGATATAATAGTCGTTTTGTCTTATAAATACAACGGTGTTGACTGGTGTTTTTCAATGTTGGCTTTTATAAACAAAATTATTCTTAAGCGATTCGCTCGCTAAAAGGCGAATCGCTGTTAGCACAAGAACTTAATAGTGTGACTTGACAACAGTCTATTCCATATCGGTGTGCTTATGAGTAGGATACTGACGCTGATAACAGCTGTCGGATTACTGTTGGCCGCTCCGACCTTGGGCGCAGATTGGCCTCAATGGCGAGGTCCAAATCGAGATGGTGTCTGGCGTGAAAAAGGTATCATCGAGAAATTCGAGACTTCACGGCTTGAAATCCGGTGGCAGGCCGCAATTGCTAACGGCTACAGCGGGCCAACCGTTGCCAACGGCCGGGTATATGTCACCGACCGCTTAGCTTCCCCGACTCAAATCGAGCGTGTTCACTGCTTCGATGCCATGACCGGTGAGAGAATCTGGGCTTATGATTATGAATGCAAGTATGAAAAAGTTGAGCACAGGAACGGCCCCCGCGCTTCGGTTACTATCGACGAAAACCGTGCTTATTCGCTCGGCACAATGGGACATTTTTTTTGTTTCGATGCTGCAAAAGGAGAAGTCCTATGGAGCAAAGATCTCACTGCCGAGTACAAAATCAGAATGCCCCTTTGGGGTATTGCAGCTTCTCCACTTATTGAAAGCAATCTGGTCGTAATACAAATCGGCGGCAAGGACAATGCCTGCATCGTCGCCTTCGATAAAGTCATCGGACAGGAAAGATGGCGGGCTCTCAACGACACCGCCTCATATTCGGCACCCATCGTTATTGAACAGGCAGGCAAACGCGTGCTGGTCTGCTGGACCGTCGAGAGAATTGTAGGCCTGGATCCCATGACCGGAAAGCTTTACTGGCAACACCCATTCCCCCCGGACCGTCTCAGCCAGAACATTGCCACCCCGGTTTTCAAAAACAACTTTCTTATTGTCAGCAGCTTTTTTGACGGTTCACTACTGCTAAAAGTTAATCCCGACAAGCTCGCTGTGGAAAAGGTTTGGCAGCGCAAGGGCCCAAATGAAAGAAACACTGACAGCCTTCACTGCTGCATATCCACCCCTGTACTTAAAGGGGATTACATCTACGGCGTGGACAGCTACGGCGAACTCCGCTGTCTGGAGCTGCACACTGGTGACCGTGTCTGGGAAAGTCTCGACGCTGTCCCCAAGGCCCGCTGGGCCAACATTCACATGGTACAACATGAAGACAAGGTATGGATGTTTAACGAACGCGGTGAATTAATTATCAGCAGATTGACGCCAAACGGATACGATGAAATCAGTCGTACGAAACTTATCGAGCCTACACAAGGACAACTAAACCAACGCGGCGGGGTGTGCTGGTCCCATCCCGCATTTGCCTACAAGCACGTTTTCATTAGAAACGACGAAACACTTCTCTGTGCAGACCTTTCGGCAAAAGATTAGATGCCGATGCCAAGTTACCATTAATCATTAGGCAGCTATTTCAGGTCGAACTTCTTCTTGAAGAAACTCAGAGACTTCATTTCGGCATAAGGCAAATAGAGGAACGAACTATAATGACCCGAAAAAAGATAAATCACTTCCGGTTTGCCA
>Ga0209427_10008197_pt1 | contig 11775 bp, 9 predicted proteins | sample DeeMarSWOR136_30_FD_187465 | JGI IMG/M metagenome (GOLD analysis project Ga0209427, IMG submission 187465) | Marine sediment microbial communities from White Oak River estuary, North Carolina - WOR-1-36_30 (SPAdes) (version 2) | ecosystem: Environmental > Aquatic > Marine > Intertidal zone >... | reverse complement strand
AATCGCAAACGCCCTTATCCTCCGCGGGATCGGGAAGGGAGATAGGGTGCTTCACTGGATGATGAACTCCATCCATTGGCTTGAAGCCTATTTTGGTATTATTAGAACAGGAGCCATTGCCGCACCGCTCAACTTTAGATTTATGGAAAAGGATTTTAAATACTGTGCGGATGTGGCAGAACCCAAAGCAGTGATCTTAGATGAACGGTTCGCCGATAAGGTGAAAGCCGTTTCCCATCCAATGCTGGCTCCGCAAAGATGTATCGTGAATGGTCAGACGGTTTCTCCTGGTATGGAAGGTTTTGAAGATGTGATTGCTGAATCTAGTCCCAAACCAGTGAGGATAGAGATCAAAGATGAAGATCCATGCGGGCTTTACTTTACTTCGGGTACCACTGGAGTCCCGAAGCCAATCCTTCTTACACACAAGAATATGGAATGTGCGGCAATCACGGAAGTGGTTCATGGTCTTCGAAGGCCGGGCGATATCTGGGTGACCCTGAAACCCCTCTATCACACGGGAGACTGGATACACTGGCTCGCAAGTCTGATTCTCGGTGGAGGTTCGGTGATACAGGGCGATAAGATCACCCCTCGTGCAATTTTCGAGGTCATACATGAAGAAAGGGGCACCGTCGCCATGCTCCTCGTGCCCTGGCTCCAGGATATATTAACAGCTTTGGAAAGTGGTGAAATAGAAGTTGAGGAGTACGATCTAAGCTGCTGGCGTCTTGTTCTCTTTGGAACGCAACATGTCCCTCCAAATCTTGTTCTCCGGTGGAAAAAAAGATTCCCCAACATGCTCTATGAGGTCAATTATGGCCTTACCGAAGCCTCGGGGCCTTGTTGTATCCATCTCGGGATTGGAAACGAACATAAGCTCGGGTCCATTGGGAAAGCGGGTTTCAATTGGGAAGCTCGGCTTGTCGACGAGAACGGGAAGGATGTTAACCTGGGGGAAGTCGGCGAGATTATTGTGAAGGGTAACGGTGTGATGAGGGAATACTACAAAAACCCGGAGAAAACAATGGAAACCATTAAGGAAGGGTGGTTATATACCGGTGATATGGGTAAGATGGATAGTGATGGGTTCATATGGTTCATAGACAGAAAGAAGGATGTCATTATCTGTGGGGGTGAAAATATATATCCAATAGAGATAGAAGATACCCTCCAGAGCCACCCTAAGGTCCACGATGTGGGAGTAATAGGCGTTCCCGATGAGAGGTTAGGAGAGATTGTGGTAGCAATCATTGAACTTGAGCCTAATGTGTCCCCATCCATTGAGATGAAGGAAGAGCTCTCCCGGTTCTGTGAGGAAAATTTGCCGAGATATAAGCGGCCCAGGCATATCATCTTTGATAGTGTTTTAAGAAATCCTACGGGTAAAATAGAAAAATCGATAATCAGACAGAAATATGGTAAATGGAATGCTGATGAAGCATCCATTTCTAATAAAAAAGGATTATAGCAAACCTGTCAATTCTGAATTATGAAACCTTCTAGGTTTACAGAGCAGATGATTGCAGAGTATGTAAGGATGGGGTACTGGGATTCCACCTTGATTTCTGATTATTGGGACCAGAATGCAATCCTCTATCCTAATGAGGAAGCCATTGTTGACGAGAATGTGAGAGTTACATGGTTACAGGCAAAGCAGCAGATTGATAGAATCGCTTTAGGGTTATTAGAACTTGGTATTAAAAGGGATGAAAAGATTGCTATACAGTTGCCCAATTGCGCGGAGCTCTATACCTTTCGCCTTGCCTGCGAAAAGGCTGGTATTGTGGCGGCTACCCTGCTCCCTAATTTCCGTCATGCTGAAGTATTGTCCATCCTCAAGTATACTGAGTCAGTAGGGATAGTCATTCCTCTTGAATTTAGAAAATTTAATTACTTTGAGATGATTCAGGAAATTCGGACAGATTTACCTTCTCTAAAATATATTTTTGTGGTAGGGGATGACAATCTCAAGGGAGCCATATCAGTTAAAGAAATGGGGAACCGCCCCCTCGATGAGAAGTACTCTTCAGATTATTTCCGGAAAACGAGGTTTAGTCCCTTTGAAACATTTCAGATAGCCACGACAACTGGGACGACAGGCATGGCAAAGTGCGTTGAGTTTGCCTCTTGCGTTCGTCAGTTTACAGGTAAGGTGATCGCCAAAAGGCTAAACATGAGAAAAGAGGATGTCGTGGGAGCTTTTGCCCCGGTGATAGCTGGCGGCTGTTACAATGAGGCCTATCGGGCCGCGCCAATGGTTGGAGCCAAGATCATCCTTGCAAAATATTTCACCCCTGAAGAAATTCTTAGATTGATTGAGCAGGAAAAAGTCACAATCATTGCTACTGTCTCAACGGTGCTCATAAGAATTCTGGATTACCCAAAATTTGATAGGTTCGATCTGAGATCACTTCGAATAGTGAAGCATGGTGGAGCTCCTCTTCCGTACGATCAGGGACTAATGGTTTGGGAGAAATTTGGACGCCCTGTGCTACCGGCCTATGGCGGACTGGATGTTGGGACGATAAGTTCCTCTTCTGTTGATCTTCCCAAAGAGGTTCTTCTTAGTGCAGTTGGCAAACCACTCGATGGAATTGAAATCAAGTTACTCGCTGAGGATAATAAAGAGGTTTCCATCGGGGAGATAGGGGAAGTGGTCGTAAGAGGACCCCATTGTCAGCCAGGTTATTACGGGGACCCTGAGACTACTCAAGAGACTTGGAAAGATGGTTGGTTTCATACAGGCGATCTCGGTAGTTTTGACTCTGAAGGAAGGCTTACTATCAAGGGCAGGTGTAAAGATATCATTATCCGTGGGGGGCAGAATATTCATCCTTTCGAAATTGAAAATATCCTTACCCGACACCCAAAGGTGCTTAAGGCTGCTATCGTCGGGGTGTCCGATACTGAAATGGGGGAGAGGGTTTGTGCTTGTGTCGTTCCTAAATCAGGAGAGAATTTGAGCTTCTCGGAGATGGTTCAATTTATGAAAGATCAAGGCATAGCAGCCTTCAAGATCCCAGAGAGGCTTGAAATTATAGACGAATTACCTCTTGCGGGGGGGATAAAGGTAGATAAGAAACGATTAAGACAAGACATTGAAGACAAGCTCAGAGAAGAACCTCTTTCTCCATTTAGGAATGATTTGCTGAAAAAAGAGCCAGGTGTTTAGTCCTTTTTATCCTTGGCAGAATACAGTATCGGCCATCGATACGCCTAGGGATCTCTCCTTAAGGACCAGATGAGAACGCCTCGTCATGGTTGGTTTCATTAAGAAGCGTACTCATTGGTTCTTGAGTAAGTGATAAAAGAGGATTTTGATTTGGCTTAAAGAGTTAGAAAATAATGATTGATAAACAGGGAGAGGAGAGTGAGTATCCTATTTGAACCCACGAGTATAATGAATATGAGCTTAAGAAACCGCTTCGTTAGGTCCGCTACCTATGATGGCTGTGCAAATGACGGTTATGTTACTGAGAGTCAAACAAATCTCTACTCGATGCTTGCGAAAGGGGGCGTAGGTTTAATTATTACAGGCATCACGTATGTTCATCCCGCTGGGCAAATTTCCAAATTTCAGAATTCTATTGCGGGAGAAGAATTTATTCCTGGGTTAAAAAAATTAACTCATACGGTGCATGATGGGGGAGCAAAAATTGCTGTACAGTTGTTTCATGCAGGAAGAGAGGCGAGATTTCCTCGCTCAAGGGAAGAAGTACCATTGGCTCCATCCCTTCTTGAAACAGACCCTTATCATGAAAGGGAATACCGGGCTATGAGACGGGATGAAATCTGGGAGGTCATTCGTGCTTTTGGTGATGGAGCAAGAAGAGCAAGAGAGGCTGGGTTTGACGCTGTTCAGCTTCATGCGGCTCATGGATATCTATTAAGTCAATTTCTTTCTCCATTTACAAATCGCCGACAGGATGAGTGGGGTGGCAACATAGGAAATCGCCTTCGCCTTCACCGTGAAATATATCAAGATGTCAGACGGAAAGTTGGAGAGGATTATCCCGTACTTATAAAAGTTGGAGTGCAGGATGGTTTTCCAGAAGGACTGGGATTTAATGAGGGAAAGCAGGCAGCAAAGTTGTTAGCCACAATAGGATATGATGCCTTGGAAATCAGTCAGGGTCTAAGAGGATTAGGTTACGAAAATACAGAATTTAAGACAAACATCCATGACATTAACCATGAAGCTTACTATCGGCAGTCGTGCCGAGAGATAAAGAAAGAGGTGGATGTTCCTGTAATATTGGTTGGAGGGCTAAGGACCTTCAAGCTAATGGAAGAAATCATACAAAACAATGAAAGCGATTTTGTCTCTCTGAGTCGCCCATTCATCAGGGAACCTGATATTTTAGACAAATGGAAAAAAGATGATTCCTATAAAGCAAGATGCATATCATGCAATCGGTGCTTTGACGGATTATTGAAACGTGAAACATTACGGTGTTTTCAAGAAGATAGAGAGAAACATCGTGAAGCGAGAGATGTCCACAACAAAAATTGAGGTGAATTTTTAAAACTAGGGAGAATTAACTTGAATATTGGGTCAAGAACTTGTCTGTGTAATTAACAAATCTGATACAAAATTTTTGTTAGATATTTATCAATTCGTCTGTCGCTTGATTAAGACGCCTATATCCATCAGATGTGATAACGTAGGTTTCACCTACAAACATCTGGGTATCTCCAGCCCCGGCAACTATAGGGTGAAGTATTAGCACCATTCCGGGTTGCAAAATATCCTCACTCTCCGGAGATATTCTACCCTCTACTAGATTAAGACCACAGAGATGGCCCATTGGAAGACGAAGTTCAAAACCTTCCGATTGGATCACTCTCTTGGCCTCGCAAAGAGCATCGCCCAATTTTGTACCTGGTTGAAAGTATTTGGTTGCAGCCTCAATTGCAGCACGAGCGACACGGTTATAATTGACAAGAAGCTCGTTCTGCCTTCCAATGGTTACGACACGCACCAATTGGTCCCAATATCCACCATAGCGAGGGGTGATCTCGAATAAGACGCTGTCCCCTACTTCAATGGTTCTACTGGGTTCTCTCCGACCAGTGATAGCAAAAGGCACCATCTTGATTCCATGCCCAAAGGGTCCTGAAAAGATGAGGTCGAAGAAATCATCTCCCCCTCCTTCTTTCATGGGAAGTTCAAGCAAGGCTAACGCTTGAAATTCAGTCATGCCGGGCTTTAGGCCTTGAAGAATATTGTCAAATCCTCTATCGGCAAGCTGAGCTGCTCTTTCGGCCAACTGAATCTCTTCTTCTCCCTTGATATAACGCATCTCTTCAATGACCGGGCCCATTTCTATAAAGTCGATAGAAGGAAACTCCTTGTGTAACATTTGATGCCATGAGAAAGGAAGAGATGCTAAACTTGCTATCCCTAGTCTTCTGCCTTTTGGCTGTAAAGATTTCAGCGTATCAACAATGTCGGAAATCAAATTTGAACTGAGACGGGCATCCTTTATCCAAGAAAGCCGTTTGGCCCAATTCGCCTGTAAACTACTGAACATAAACATAACAGGTTCTTGATCAATGGGAAAAACCAGAGCAGAGTTACCGAAAATTACTTTCTGATTGGTCAAATACCGCAGGTTACCATAACGTAGTCCCCAATCTCCTGTATCTCCAAAAACCAGGAGGATATCAACACCTGCTCCTTGCATCCTTTTTCTCAACTCCGTGTAGCGACGCTCTCTTTCCTTTTCTGAAAGCGACATATGTGACTCCCCCTTCAATTTGGAATATTTAGTTAAGCTTCCCATATCAATGAAGAAAAAAAATGTCAAGAATAAAAATGGGGTTTATTCTGGATTTGTTAGAAATCCACTTGCGGTCATCTCCATCACCTCAACCTCTTTCAAATTTCCTATTATTTCAAGCTCCAGTTACGAAAATCTTGATTCATGACTGATACGGAAAGGATCTAGATTTTTTCTTGAAAATGTTGTTCCGCTTTGTTAGTTTTAATTGGAACGAATTAGGAAGTTGTCTAAGAATACTTCTGTAAACAAAGATAGATGACAAGTATGAAAATGTGGCATTTGAAGAGTCTTAAGGGGTAAAGAAGATAGAGCTATGAAAGAGATGAGGTTCCATGGAAGAGGGGGGCAAGGAGTTGTTGTTGCCGTGCAAATACTGGCCACAGCATTAGCTCGGGAGGGGAAATATGCGGCAAGTTTTCCCACCTTCGGCTTCGAGAGGCGCGGAGCGCCAGTCGCGGCTTTTTGCCGTTTAGATGACAAACCGATTCGAGAGAGGACTCAAATCTATCACCCCGATTGCCTCGTCGTATTGGATCCACTTCTTGTCAAGTCAGAGCAAGTCTTCGCAGGTATAAGAGAGGGTGCCATCCTGGTTGTCAATACAGGCAAACCGATTGAGGAGCGTCGTCATAAGAATTTATCAGCAATAGGCTCTGTGGATGCTACCAAGGTAGGATTGCAGGAAATTGGCGAACCAATAACGAATACCTGCATGTTGGGTGCTCTTGCTGCTGCTACAGGATGGGTTCAATTAGATTCCCTCTGCTCAAGCTTAGAGGAGTTTTACAGCGGTCAGGTTCTTGAGAAAAACATAAAATGTGTTAAAAGAGGATTTAAAGAAACGGTTATGACACAATGGTGAGGAATGACGTATGAAGAAAATGTCCTCCTATGAAGCGCCATGGGGCAAGGGAGCTGAATTACTCATCATTCGGACGGGAGAATGGAGATATCAAAGGCCAGTGTTCAACGGAGATAAATGCTGCCAATGTGGAAGCTGTTATCTTTTTTGTCCGGTCGGTTGTATCGAGGATAAAGGCAACTACTATGCTGCCAATGGAGATTACTGCAAAGGATGTGGTATATGCGCTAGCGTGTGCTCCGCGAAGGCTATCAAAATGGTAAGAGAGGATGGAAGCTAGAACAGAGCAGAACGAACAATTAAAGGTCCTCGACGGGAACAGGGCCGCTGCTTACGGGGTCATGTTATGCCGACCAGACGTAGTCTGTGTGTACCCCATCACACCACAAACTCAGCTTTTAGAGACCCTTTATGAATTCAGGTCTAAAGGTTTGTTAAGCGCTGAGATGCTGGAACCGGAAAGCGAACACTCCTCGATGAGCATCCTGAGAGGTGCTTCCGCTGCTGGAGCTAGAACTTTTACTGCAACGGCTGCCCAAGGATTAATGTTTATGTACGAAGCTTGCATCAGTGTAGCGACGATGAGGCTCCCGGTAGTGATGGTTATTGTTTGTAGAGAGCTTACTGCTCCTCATGGAGTGACGTCTGGTGAGCAAGATGCCATATCCGCAAGGGATGCCGGCTGGATTCAGATACACACAGAGTCATGCCAAGAGATCCTCGATTCGATAATCATGGCGTATCGGCTTGCAGAAAGTCCCGATGTACTCGTTCCTGTCGCTATCTGCTATGACGGTTATTTCCTATCCCACCTTTGGGACCAGGTCTATGTACCTTCCATAGAAGCCGTTCAGCGGTTTTTGCCTCCCCTTGAAATGGCTCCGGTGGTAGACCCGCAATCATCAATGATCATCAGCCCTTTCTTGCCTCCAGGTGGAGGAACAGAATATCGTTACAAGCACAGTGCTGCTCTTCAGCGGGCAAAAATAAGATACGAAACCATTGACAAAGAATTTCAAAAGGCCTTTAGAAGAAGCTATGGAGGTACGATTGAACAATATAAGTGCGAAGATGCTGAAATAGCCCTCATCACTATGGGTAGTTGTACGGGCACGGCAAGAACCGTCATTGACCAAAAGCGTGATGAGGGCGTTAAGGTGGGATTAATCAAGGTCAGGATGGTCAGACCCTTTCCTAAAGAGAGACTCCTCGATGCTTTGAAGGGCAAAAAAGCGATAGGTGTCATCGATAGGAATGTCTGTTTTGGCTGGAACCAAGGGGCTCTCTCTGTGGATTTGAAAGCAACTGCGTATGAACTTGGAACATTTGTTCCCATCATCAACTTCATTGGCGGTCTGTGTGGGGCCGACATAACCAAAGACCATATTGCTCGAGCCATCGATGAGACGAACCTTGTCGCTAAGGGGAACACTTTTCGTGAGGTAGTGTGGTTAGATTTGGAATAAACGAATGGCTGGGAAACATCTTATCATAGGATCAGGATTAGCAGCGCTCAGCGCCCTAAGAAAAATTAGAGAGATAAATAGGACGGATGAAATTCGTCTGGTAACCATGGAGAATCACCCACCCTATTCCCTTGCAGCTTTGCCCTATCTGATCTCAAAAAGGATAGATAAAGCTGGTTTATGTCTTGCTGACAAGAGTTATCTTGACAAAATGGAGTGTTCTCTCGAGATGGGAAAGAGGGTAATTCGAATCGTCCCAGACGCAAAAGAGGTGATCTATCAAGATCATAGCCGTGAGAATTTTGATAATCTACTTATTGCTTCAGGTGCTGAACCAATTACGCCCAATATAGGCGGTTTAAAAAAAGTGCCTTTCGCAAATCTTCACACCATGGATGACTGTGATAGGCTTCAGAAGCTCCTGGTAGGTAAGAAGGAGGTAGCGATCTATGGAGGAGGGATGATTTCTTTAGAGATCGCAGCAGCCCTCCTGGAAGCGGGGTACAGGGTTAATATTATCGTGAGAAGCTATATCTTAAGGCGCTATTTAGACCAGAAGACTTCCGAGTCCGTTGAGCGCCTCTTCCGTGACCATGGGTGTCAGATTTCCAGCGGTAGCGAGATAGCTGAAGTGAGGAAGAACAAGAATAAAGTGGAGATACACCTTGCAAAGGGCGGAGTTATCTTCACTGCTCTCCTTATTATGACGACAGGGGTTAAATCCAGGACCGCTTTCTTGGAGAATTCTGGAATCGAGGTGAATCAAGGAATTGTCGTTGACAGAAGAATGAGAACAAATGTTTTGAATATCTATGCCGCTGGAGACGTTGCTGAGGCGCCGGACTTCTTCTATCGTCAACCGGGTGTTAGTGCCATCGCCCCGAGTGCGATCCAACAAGGAAGAATAGCCGGAGCAAACATGGCTGGAGAGGTGATGGAAGACAGAGGGTGGGTTCCCATGAATGTGGCTAAGTTCTTCGGGCACAGTGTTTCCTCCCTTGGCCTACCTCCTGATGGATCTAGCCAGGTTTTAAGAAACGAACCTGGTAGCAATCACCATTATAAAGAACTTATCTTCCGCGACAATAAACTTATCGGGGCGAGATTTTTGGATGTCGATATCGACCCAGGGGTTTTTCGCTACTTAATTGAACAAGAAGTGGATGTCGAACACTATAAAGAAATGCTGTTTGAAAAGCCAAAGGCGATGAGCCGATGGCTTATGTTGGAATACGAGAAGCGATGAAAAATTTCAAGGATGCTCTAGTCTCGAAATATAATTCTTGTCCGCCATTTTGCCGTCTCTGTGAAGAAGCGTGTGCTCGAAGAGGGGGGAAAGGGTCTTTTGAAGCAACAACCATTCATGCGGTAGACATTCCCGAGGTCGATTTTCATGGTGTGATTGCCTGTATTCAGTGCTCCACTCCCCGGTGCATGGAGATATGTCCGACGGGTGCAATTGCAAAAGATGACGTTACCGGAATTGTAAGGATCCAGAGCGAACAGTGTATTGGGTGCGGGTTGTGCACCCTGGAATGTCCGTACGGAGGAGTGTATTACAATTCAGAGAAACAGAAGTCTATCAAGTGTGATACTTGTGATGGCGAACCTGAATGCGTCATTGCCTGTCCTTATGGCGTTTTAGAATTTTTGAAGAATAGTGAAACGGTGAAACGTCTTCATGAGGAAGACTTTTTATCCCCGGGGGTGAGAAGCTGTGCTGGTTGCATGGCCGAATTAGGGCTTCGGCTTGCCCTGAGAGTTCTGGGTCCCAACACGGTACTCTTTGGCGCACCTGGGTGCATCTTGCCAGTTATATTAGGCTTGGACACGCAATCCAGTACAAAGGTGGCGACCTTTCCCTGCCTCTTTACTAATGTCATAGCCACCATGACGGGTGTTTCCAGATATTATCGCCATCTCGGCAAGAGTGCCAATCTGTTGGCTTTTGTTGGAGATGGTTGTCTGGCCGACATAGGCCTTCAGACGCTGTCTGGTGCTGCGGAGAGGGGAGAAAATCTTATTGTTATTGTATATGACAATGAAGGCTATATGAATACTGGTGTCCAAAGAAGTAGTACCACACCCCATTCTGGTTGGACAAACACGAGTCCTGTAGGGGGCTCATACCAGGGTAAGGCCCAAAAAAGTAAATACCTACCACTCATTATGCTTGCCCACGAGATACCTTATGTAGCTACAGCAAACTTGGCCTACTTGGATGATTTTGTTCAAAAACTTACTAAAGCGATGGCCGTTAAGGATGGCTTGTCCTATATCCATCTATTTTCCCCTTGTCCTGTAGGTTGGAGAGCCACAGCGGATAGTGGTATCACCATAAGCCGATTGGCTGTGGAAACCAACTACTTCCCGCTTTGGGAAGCGGAAAATGGAAAAGTCGTCCTAACCCGTGACATAAGTTCTCCTAAGCCTATAAGGGAATATACGAAATTGATGGGAAGGTTTTCCCATTTAACAGAAGAAGACCTCAATCAGTTCGAACTATTTGTCGATAAGAGATTAGACTTGATTAGATCCTTTAGTCATCCAAAGACATAGGATAAAGGCGATCACTCACCAGAAGCAACCCATTATTCATGGCATGGATTGCTGGGTCAGCGTTGGGCTTATCCTAGATTAAATATCGATACCATACCTTCCTGAATCGACAGTTTAAAGAGACGGTTCCTGACGTGAAGCATTTCAGGGATGGACCGACTGTGTGATGGTTGTGTGGGTTTATTTGTGGATGTCTTTAGAAATGGAAAGACCTGTGTGTCAATGTTCAATAGAAGGTGATCATAATGAAGACCAAGGTTGTGTGCCTTCGGCCAAAAGATGACTTTGATCGTGTTAACGTAACCTTCCCAGAATCTTTTGATGTCCATTTTTTCCAAGAATATGATGAAGACCTAGTCGCGCAGGCTTGCGTGGATGCAGATTTCATCATGGCTCCTTCCCCTTTTCCACCCATTACGGCCAAGATCATTTCGGGAGCGAGATCACTAAAACTCATCCAGCTGACGGGATCCGGATTTGATACGGTAGATCTGCACGCTGCTGATGAAGCCGAAATTCCAGTGGCCAATTGTCCCGGACAAAATTCAAAGACTGTAGCTCAATTAACATTTATCACAATAGGTGCACTCAACAGAGGGATTATAGAAGCAGATATCGAGACGAAAAAAGGGAACTTTCAGGAAGTTCGAAAGAAACTAGAAAGGGAGGGTATGTATGAGTTTGAAAATTTGAATTTGGGCCTCCTAGGTATAGGATTAATTGGTAAAGAAATGGCGAAAATCGGAGCCTTCTTTGGACTCAATTTATATTACTATGATATTCTACGTCTCTCACCGGAGCAGGAAAGGGAATTCAAAGTTACCTTTGTGGGGTTTAAAGAACTTCTGAAAGTTTCGGATATTGTCAGCATCCATCTTCCAATCAATGAGAGCACCAAGAAACTCCTTGGTCGCGAAGAATTCGCTTTAATGAAACCTAATGCAATCCTTATTAATACCTCTCGGGGCGCCATCATAGACGATGAAGCGCTTATCCATGCCTTAAAATCGAAAAGGTTAAAGGGGGCTGCGTTGGATGCCTTTGACCCGGAACCTCTGCCTCGCGAGCATCCTTTTTTGTTACTGGATCCTGAGATTAA
>Ga0209427_10008196_pt1 | contig 11776 bp, 11 predicted proteins | sample DeeMarSWOR136_30_FD_187465 | JGI IMG/M metagenome (GOLD analysis project Ga0209427, IMG submission 187465) | Marine sediment microbial communities from White Oak River estuary, North Carolina - WOR-1-36_30 (SPAdes) (version 2) | ecosystem: Environmental > Aquatic > Marine > Intertidal zone >... | reverse complement strand
AGACGAGGTGCGTGGGATGGTTGATGAACTCATCAAAGAATGGGGGAAAATAGATATTCTGGTCAACAACGCCGGTGATGTCCGGGACGCCTTACTCAGAAAAATGACTGAAGAAGACTGGGATTTTGTGGTGGATTTGAATCTGAAGGGAAGCTTTCTGTGTGCTAGATCGGTCGCTCCTCATATGATTGAACAGGGCTATGGAAAAATCGTAAACATCTCTTCCATGGCCTACAAAGGAAACATAGGTCAAACAAATTATGTCTCGGCAAAGGCAGGCGTTGTTGGGCTGACTCAAGCTCTCGGTCTGGAATTAGCGAGATATGGGATCAACGTAAATTGTGTCGCCCCGGGACTCATAGACACACCGAAGGCACGAACTCTGGATGAGAAAACCCGCGAAAGGTTGGTTAAGATCACACCCATGAGACGTATGGGAGAAATCATCGATATCGCCAATGCCGTCCTATTCCTCGCATCGGATGAATCCAAATACATTACCCGTCAGACCATTCATGTGAGTGGAGGGATGGAAGGGTTCTAATACGACCCCCTCACCCCGACCCTCTCCCCCAGCGGGGGGAGAGGGGAAGGGTGAGGGGGAGGAGATTCCACGACCCTAAGTGCGTTTGTATTGGTTGGAGACGAGTTGCTTTCAGAGGTCAAAATTTAGCCATTCAGGAGCATCGTGTATGCCTGAGTCGAAAAAGAGCTCATCAAACGAAAGCGATCAAGGGTGGGTTCCTGTTCAGGCGGGCTTATTTGACTATCCTGTGCCTGCAGGACAACAGCCGGTTTTATTGGCGAATCGATGCAAACGTTGCGGGAAAACATTTTTTCCAAAGCGGACTCTTTGCACAACTTGTTATGATCATGGGGAAATGGAAGATGTGGCCCTTGACAGACGAGGTGTCATTTACGCGAGTACAGTGGTCCACATTGATTCACCGGCTGGTATCAAGGCCCCTTACGCCTATGGTTATGTGGATCTGCCAGCCAATCAGTTGCGCGTATTTGCGTTATTTACCGGCGCTGATCCGACTACATTCGCGCCCGGCCAAGAAGTTGAAATGGTGCTGGAGCCTCTCGGCATAGACCGGGACGGGAACAAGATTGTGGCGCATAAGTTTAGACCAATCATTTCCCAGAAATAACTTGAAGAAGTTCTTGGTTGCTGGAGGGGCCGTTGCGGGCTGGACGACCACCTCCCGACGGCCCCATGAAAACGTAATTTTGACCATTCCCTCTTTGGGAATTATTCAAGGAATTTCTGGGACACGAGACTAGGAGTAACAGAAATGAGGGATGTCTATATTATTGGCGCAGGCATGACCCAATTCGGCAAGCATCTGGAGAGGAGTCTGAGGGACCTGGGGCGTGAGGCTTGTCTCGAAGCGATTAAAGATGCCGGCATAGAGCCGGAACAAATCCAAGCCGGATATTGTGGTAATGCCTTGGCACCGGCCATTCAGGGCGAGACAGGTGTGGGCCAGAATGTATTTTGGGAAGTGGGAATCAAGGGGATTCCGATTGTCAACATGGAGAATGCCTGTGCTTCAGGATCGACGGCCCTCAGAGAGGGCTGGATGGCAGTAGCCGGTGGGTTCTATGATATAGCCATTGTTGCTGGTGTAGAGAAATCCGTCATGCCCAAAGGAAAAATGCTGGATGTTGGAGCGGGAGAGCTGGATACAAAATTGGGGGATGTGTTTCCTGGATATTTTGCAACCATTGCCCAGAAGCATATGGAGCGCTATGGAACCACGCGTGAACAAATGGCTCAGGTCTCGGTAAAGAACCATTTCAACGGAACCCTGAATCCTTATGCCCAGTTTCAAAAGACGTTTACCTTGGAAGAGGTTCTTAACTCACCAATGATTGCTGATCCACTCACCTTGTATTCGTGTTGCCCCAATAGCGACGGCGCCGCAGCGGTGGTTCTATGCAGCGAAGAAAAGGCAAAAAAGCTGAACGGCCGGCGAATAAAAGTGGCTGCTTCGGTTTTAACCACAGGAACTTACGAAAACCAACGGGATATTACGAAATGGGATGTGGAGATTCGAGCGGCTGAGGAGGCCTATGGGATGGCATCTCTTGGGCCTGAGGACCTGGACGTTGTGGAAGTTCACGATGCCTTTACTATCTGCGAGATCATTCATTATGAGGGCCTGGGTCTGTGCCCGCTCGGTGAGGGTGGCCGTCTCATTGAGGAGGGGGCAACGGAATTGAGCGGTAGGATTCCAGTCAATCCGAGTGGAGGCTTGTTATCCAAAGGTCATCCGGTAGGTGCATCCGGTGTCGGACAAGTCGTTGAAATTGTATGGCAGCTCCGAGGGGATGCGGGAAAACGGCAGGTAAAAAATGCAAGAGTGGGCATGGCCGGGATCATGGGAGGGAATAAAGAAGGGGACACCCGAGCCTGTACAGTACATATTCTGATCAAGGAATAGGTCAAGGAAAGTCAGCCCAGATTAAATCTGTAGATGAGAAGGAGGAGATGCCCTTAATGCAAATCTCCTCTTTCTATGAGTAACTACCCCGAAGAAAACACAGGAGGATGTGGAGCCTTTTTCAATGAGTGCTTCGTACTGCACCCTGGCTGTCACAGGACAGGATTGATAAAGGGCGATCGGTTTTTGCCTTCCGACGTCTCACCAAAAAAGCGATGTTAATCAAACCTTTTCCAGAGTTCGAAAGCATCCATGCCATAGCGATTCCCCTGCCGGACGTGTCCGACCTGATCACGGCCAATCTGTATGCGGTGGGCAACGGTCCCGTCACTTTGATCGATACCGGTCTCAAGTCCCTGGGAACATTGGAATATATTCAAGGTGAGCTTGCAAAGGCAGGTTTGAGAATCGAGCATGTGGAACGGATCATCATCACCCATGGCCACATGGATCATTTCGGCCTGGCAGCCAGCATCCGTGAAGCCGTGGGGCATCCCGTGGAATGCCTTATTCACGCTGAAGATGAGTGGCAAATATCGAGCGAGAATTTTCTGAAGGAGATGTGGACTGAAGAGGCAGAAAGGCTGATGGATATGGCCGGCATGCCCCAGGAAGAAATGGAAAAGGTAAGAGAACGCTTTTCCACCTTCAAACAGTTGGGAGATCCTTTGGACGGGGCGTCTCTGTTACGAGAGGGAGACCAATTTGAGGGGGACAATTACGCCCTCGAGGTCATTCACACACCGGGTCACACGCCGGGCAGTTGTTGCGTTTATGAATCCAGGAACAAGGTGTTGTTCAGCGGAGACACGATCATCAGACACATCACGCCTAATCCCCTGGTGGTCATCAAACGAGAACGCCTCCAGGATCCCCATTACCAGAGCCTCAAGGCGTATAGGGATTCTCTCGATAAACTCTCCGGTCTCGATGTGCGCTATGTTTTCCCGGGACATGGGGAATATATTGAAGATCTACAAGGGATCATAGCCACTTACAAAGCACATCATGACGACAGGAAAGAGTTGGTGTGGAAGGCGCTCAAGAAAAGGAGGCGGCCCTTTTATCAGATGATTGATGACGTATTCCCATTTGTGCCGGAAGGGGATGTGTTTCTGGCCATATCCGAGATTATTGTCCATCTGGAGATCTTGATTGAGGAAGGCAGGGCCGAGCTGGATGAACCTGGGCCGCCCGCGTTATATCGAGCGCTGTAGAAAAAGGAATGATGGAATTTTGGGTTTTAAGTGACTTAAAGGATCTGGCGCACGTCGTAGCCGGATTCTCGCAAGTTGCTGATCACTTCTTTGGCATGATCGTGGCCGCGGGTTTCCAGGTTTAGCTTTACGCGAGAGACCTGAATGGGCGTTTCAAGGTTCAGTCTATCGTGGAAGATATGAAGAATGTTCGCCTTTTCCCCGGCGATAAGACCCAGAAGCTTGTAAAGGGACCCCGGCATATCCACGAGTTTGACCTCGATTCGGATCAAACGTCCCATCTTGATGGAGCCCCTTTGGAGGATCCGGTCGATGGTGTTGATCTCGATGTTTCCGCCGCTGATGATGAGGATATAGCGCTTCGCCTTTGTGGAAAAGTGACCGTCCGCTAGCGCGGCAAGGGGAACGGCCCCTGACCCTTCGGCAACAATGCTGATTTTGTCGATGAGGTTGAGAATAGCGCCGGCAATCCCTTCCTCAGGTACAGCGACCACCTCGTCCACAAGCTTTTGAATCATCGTGAAATTCAGATCCCCCGGTCTGTTCACAGCGATCCCGTCGGCAATGGTGAGGCCCACATCCACCACCGTGGGGGCGCCTTTTTCGAGGGATCGAATGGTTGAAGGGCAACTCTGGGTCTGAACGCCGATAAGGATAGCGCCCGGTCGCAAGGCTTTCACCGCCGTGGCGATGCCCGAAATCAGTCCTCCACCGCCGATGGGGACCACCACGGCGGTATCTTCATCAAGGTATTCGGAGAGTTCCAATCCAATGGTGCCCTGGCCGGCGATGATATGGGGATCGGCAAAGGGCGGAATCATGGTTTTCCCTGTCTCGTCTGAAAGCGCCGCGGCATGGGCATAGGCGTCATTGAAACGGGATCCGAAGAGAATCACGTCGGCACCGTACTCTTTGACGGCCAGGAGTTTCCTCAGGGACACATCTTCGGGCATGACGATGGTCGCCGTGATTCCCAGTTTGGCAGAGGCCCAGGCCACGCCTTGGGCGTGGTTGCCCGCTGAAGCTGCAATAACGCCTCGTGCTCTTTCCGAACTGCTCAACTGAAGAAGTCGGTTGTAGGCGCCTCTTACCTTGAAAGAGCCTGTTTCCTGAAGGTTCTCCAGTTTCAGGAAGACGTCAGATCCGACCATGCGGGAAAAGTAGGTCGAGCGTATGAGCGGGGAAGGATGGATAACCCCCCTCAGCCTGTCCCGAGCTTGCTCGATGTCTTTTATGGTGGGTTCCAAGGGCGACCTCGTTGCGCCCCTCCATGGGGAGCGCAGAAGGGGAGGACCTGTGTCACATTCCCTTGAACGGTCCAGTCACCCAACATTCCATCATTCCACCGTTCCAGTATGGCTATCGGAATGTTCCCAACTGGCACGAGGATATTTTAATCTTCAGTGCCTCACAGGCCGCGGAGATTTCCATTTTCCTGAGGCCGAATTCTTCAGCAATGTCCCACGCGGCTTTGCAAGGCAGTTTGCCCTGGACAAGGGATTGGCGAATAGCGTCTTGCAACGCCGGGGAAACCTGATCGGCCGGTCTAACCACCATCTTCTGCGATCCGTATCCAAAGAGGCCGAGCTGGCATTTGGTGACCCTTGTTTCCAGCATGTCTATGGTCAATCCCACCTCTTTGGGAGTCACTTTCGCTTCTCTGGCGATATCAAAAGCAACAGCACAGGGGATTTCTCCGTCTGAAGTTCGGGCTTTGACGGCATCGGCAATGGTCGGGTTGATTTTTGTATCCGAGGGATGTTTTTGGGCATAATGCCCGCGATCTTCATGGGTCATAGTCACTCCAAATTGCGAATATAGGGTATTGCGACCGTGTACCATTTTTTTCCTTACACTTCAAGTCCAACGAACAAGCCGCCTCCAAAGGGATCCGGAAATTTACCGGCCTAAGCAGAAAGCCACGGGCTCGCCTTTGGATGAATGCTAGGCAAGGTAATCCGCCGAAGGATGTGGAGAGGCCTGCGCTTGCGCATGGGGCTCCACAAAGATTTTCTTGACCTTGACCCCCGAAAATGGATGCTATATGCTGCCGAGATGATTGTAGAACGGTATACTTAGTGCTTCGATTCGCAAATACGGCCACGTGTTTTTTTGAGACGATACGAAGGATTTTCTCACTCCATTCGGCCCGAGCCGTTCGGCCCCGAGCTCACGGCCGAGGGGCTCACGGCCGAGGGCAGCGCTAAGTGCTGAGGGAATAAATTCTTTAAGGAATTCAGGTACCGTAGGGTTTAGCCTTACGGCAGCCGGGCAATAGACCAACGAGTTCAAAGGGAGGCGCGCTATGGATCGTAAGGAGCTGATGGCACTGTTTAATAAGCAGCCCAGGCTGGGCACGCTCAGTACAGCGAACAAGCTGGGGGATGTGAATGTGGCTGTGTTCGGATCACCGCGGATGGTTGATGAAGACACGATTGTTATGGGCATTGGCAACAACCGATCCTTCCGGAATCTTGAGAGAAATCCTAAGGCGGCCTTTATCGTGATGGAACCTGGCGAAACGCCTTCGGACTGGAAGGGTGCGCGGGTCTATCTCGAGGCGGTGGATATGGAAACAGGGGGTCCTTTTTACGAGGACATCAAACACACCATTTCCAAGCAGTGGGGTCAACAGACAGCGGATAGGGTCCACGCAGCGATCCGCTTCAAGATTACAGAAGTGAGGCCGATCATTGATTGAAACCTTACTGAATCTGGCGAAATGGCCCCCAGGTCGGTGCAGAAGGCTCCGGAAGAGGCGATCTTGGGGTTAGCGGAAAAGCCGGATTTCTGGGATGGGTGAAAAGAGAAAAGCGGAGACACCCTCTTAACCGGGTGACTGCAAAGGAGGGCGTCTCCGCTTCTTTTAGATAGGGTTTGGTTTGTGGATTAGGAGGTTAGGCTGAATTTTTTCCAGTTTACAGGGCCTCGGTATCCCGCGATGTCGTTTTCCACTACGTCGCAACCCGCCTGGTCTCAGGTGAAAGCTGCTCTGGAGAAAGCTTGAGAACGAGCACCCGAGAAGCCGCCTAAGTGCTACCTCATACTCCCTTACTCGCGGTCAAACCCACGGTGGCTTTAGGCCGGCCCGTGGTTCTTTATCCGTTGCTGAAGTCGGGTAGCGCTCTTGTCTTTTAACTTCTGCAAAAATCGTGCAAATGAAGAGCATCGCCCCCTTCCTTTACAAAGCATTGTAAAGACGAATACTTACAATTACCGCCCCCATGGGCCTGTTCGTGGTGGGTGTAAAACAACGTGACATTTTGGAAAAAACCGCGACACCGCCGCGTCATCAACACATAGAATCTTGAAACGATTCTATATTTCGTCGGTTTGCCCGTCCGTGAGAGAGACGGGGAAGCCGCGTTAGCGCTTATAATATCTCAGGATGCCTTCCAGAACGCCCCCGCCGATGGCCAGGGCTTTTTCAGAGATGGTATCGCAGAACGCCTTTATGCCCCTGGGATCAATATCGCCGATTTTGAGTCCTTTGTTGACCGTGAGGCCCGGCCTGATGAGGCCGCGCAGGACCCCGTCGATGAGCGCATGGACGGGCTTTTGGGCCACGGTGCCGACCTGATCCCCTTTGTGTACCATGTCCCCGATATCGGCCGCGGTCTGCCATTGGCCGTCCGTCGGTGCCCTCAGAACCCGATCTGTGGTGACCCCCTGGACGGGTCCAGGGACTCCCGTATCCGGTTCTGCGGCCCCTGCGGTCAGGAGTCTCCCAAGCTGATGGCCCCGGTTGGTCTCTACCACAAAATGGGCATCTTTAGCCGCCTCGAAACCCGGGCCCAAAGCAATAACCAACGGCGCGTCCTCGCGGACCGTTCCCAGGTTTTTTTTGGCTAAAATGGCATCGACCATCACATCCGGTTTGATCACATGCTTTGCCTGAGCTTGGGGATCCACGAGCACTGCAATGCGCCCTTGACCCCAAACCTCATAAGCGGTGTTGGCATCTTTAATCAGAACCGCCACAACCCCCTCCACCTGGGTTTGACCGTCGTAAACGGCCTCACAAAAGGACACCTTTCTTCTTACAGCCATGGGGTGAGCAATTTCCGTGATCAGGACTTTGAAGCCACATTGATGGAGCCGCCAGGCGACGCCGGAGGCAAGGTCACCACCGCCACGTATGAGGACTTTAATTGAAGATGTATTGAAGCTTTTCATCTTGCGGTCATGCTCCTTATAGCAAACGCTTCAAGACTTGGAGGCACGGCCTCGTGGTCCCGGCACCCGCGACCCGCAACCCGCAACCCGTAACCCGTAACCCGTAACCCGTCACTCGTTGCCGATATTGACCAATTCATAGTCCCTTTTTCCCAAGCCGATTTTTTCCCCATATTCCAGTTGCACGGTCCAGTCGACTTTGGGATAGAGCGCCCTGAATTTATCTTCTCCGGGTCCTTTATGGGTCGAAAGGCAAGTGTTTTCCAGGGCCGGCTGGCCGTTCACCAGATCTACGGATGCCTGGTCGATTGCGACAGGGTCTGTTGAAGCCAGGATGCCCAGGTCTTGGACAATGGGTGCATCGTTATGGCCGCAACAATCACAGGCCGGAGAAATTTGGGTGAGGAAGTTGAGGCATGCAAAGCGGTTTTTCTTTCCTTTCAACACGGCGAGGCTATACTCGACTATTTTTTTCTGGAATCGGGGAATATCGGCATTATATCGGATCTGAATAGCGCCATTGGGGCAAATGATGATGCATTCCCCGCAACCCACGCATTTTTTGGGATTAATCTCAGCCTTTTCACCCTGAAGGGCAATGGCGGACTGGGCGCAGTGTTCCACGCATTCTCCACATCCGATGCATTTTTTTTTCTTCACTTTAGGTGACAAATCAGCGTGCTGGGCCATTTTCCCTTGCCTGGAGGCGCAGCCCATGCCCAGATTCTTGATCGCTCCACCAAACCCCGATAGCTCGTGTCCTTTAAAATGGGCCACACTGATGAGGGCGTCGGATTCAACGATTTCCTTGCCGATATAAGCGCCTTGGAAGATGTCCTGATTGATTTTCACCAGGACCGAAGAGGCCCCTCTCATGCCGTCTGCAATGATGATGGGAGCATTCACAACCGCATAGGCAAAACCGTTCTCAATGGCCGTGATGATATGGGAGACGCTGTCTGCCCGCGTTCCGGCGTAAAGGGTATTTGAATCGGTCACAAAAGGAATCCCCCCGAAAGATTTCACGCGGTCAACAATCTGGCGGATAAAATTGGGCCGGATATAGGCGACGTTGCCCTTTTCGCCAAAATGCAGCTTGATCGCTACGAGTCCCCGCTGCGGCACAATGGACTTGAGATCGATCTTGTCCGTCAGCCTGACAAGCTTTTCGAGCAGGTTCTCCTTGGGAGAAGCCCTGAGATCGGCAAAATATACCTTGCTTTGGGACATGCCTTTCTCCTTTCCAAAATCGTAGCGGGTTGGCTGTATGAAAACGCCGCCTTCTCGCCGAGCTGTTTCATCTGGCTAGAATGCTGGTAACGTTCAAAAAGGTTGGCACGGCGAATGAACCCTGAATATGTTCAGGGAGGCCATGACCTTTTTCGAAAGGGGATATCTCACAAAAAAATCCCACTGAGTTTTGATGTGGCTAAGAATTTGAGGTCTGCGCCCCTGAACTCCTAGGAATCTCCCGTGAATTTCTTGGACCTCGAATTCTTAGCCACCGGCTCCGAACCCTTTAGATATCCCCTTGAGAAAAATGGCCATGGCCGGAAAAGGGCTTTTAGGAACGAGACAGGCCCGATGCCAACACTTCTGAACGTTACCGAAGTTTTACACCAAATGCATATGTTTGCGGGGTGGCCCGATATTAGACAGAGTAGGCGGACGTGTCAATAAGGGGGCGAAAAGGGTTTATTTTTCCATTGACAAACAAAAGGATCTTTGATTATTAACATTTTGAAATTTCAAGTCTTAATGATACACCGCTGGCTTAGACGTCTCTTTTCTGATACGATCGGCGTCTTCTCAAGACAGGACTATGATGAAGAAATCGCTGGGTTATCCATGGATTGTGTTGTTTGTTTTTCTTCTGTTGTTGCCCGGGCGGGTTTTGGCTCAGGACGGCAAGAAGATTAGGAGTATTGAGGCCTTTGATATGCTCAACACGGTTCCCGATACCTACCTCATTGACGTGAGGACCCGGGCTGAATATCAATTTGTCGGGCATCCTTACAAGGCACACCTTTTTCCCTACATGTTTTTCACAACCAATTTCGTCCAAGGGGAGGAGGAATCGGGCTATCAGATGAGTGCAAAGAATAAAGCCTTTGTGGAAGAGATCAGCAAAGTGTTCAAGAAGACCGATAACTTGCTGATTATCGGCAGAGATGGCAAAAGGAGCGCCCTGGCTGCAAAGGATTTGATCGAGGCGGGTTTCAAGAATGTGTCTGACGTTTGGGATGGCTTTGAAGGACCCGCCTTTCCCACTTTTGAGGATACCAATCGGCACAAGTTCTATCGCCAGCTCGCAAAACGGAACAAAATCTTTGGATTTGAACATCGACGCCATTACGGTTGGCAGTGGTGGGGGTTGCCTTGGACATATGAAATGGATCCCAAGTATGTCTACCCCCCGGACTTGAGGCCGCCAGAGAAATGAGATCGTGAGACTGGAATTTTGGAGTAACTCTATGGAATCCGAAGAACTTGTCAAGTTGATGGAAGAGGTTGATGCCAAAGGTATCGGCTGGGATAAGGTGGAGGAAGCGACAAAGGTGTCTTATCCTCTATTGAAGCTTTACGCAAATTCCGGGCCGGTTCCCGTGACGCTCATCAACAAACTCAAAAAATTACTGGAATCAGAGTCTTAGTGAGCCGACTGGCGGCTTGGACCCCAACGTGATCAGGCCCGTGAGGCAAAGACCCAACAAGGTCTTTACATCCATGATGAGACCCTTTTCAATCATTCCCTGGATCTCCCTGAGACCCAATCTCTCGACAGAGGAGATTTCCCTTTCATCGATATCTTCCTGGGTTTTTCTGAGCTGGTGAGCGGAATAGATGTGGATCAGTTCATTGGAGTAACCAATGGCTGGTGCAAAGGTCACGATAAAGGCGATTTTTCCTGCCTCATACCCCGTTTCTTCCAGCAGTTCCCGCTTCACACAGGCCTCCAGCCTTTCTCCCGGGTCTAATTTTCCTGCCGGTATCTCGAGGGTCTCCCGGCCGAGGGCGTATCTGAACTGGCGCACCATGAGGATCTCATCGTCAGCAACGAAGGGAATGATCGCCGCTGCTTCAGGATGGTCCATCTTGATCCGTTTTCCTGGTTTCCCGTCTCTGAGGAGAACCTCATCAAGGTGGACTGAAAAACTAGCTGTGTTCAGGGTGCCGATAGTTTGAATTTTTTTCTCCATAGCTGCAGATGACCTTCTGCCCGATTCTCGCTTCAAGTTCTTTAATCATTTCACGGCATGGAGTGACTCTATAGCGATGATGGGCGATTATAAGGAATTCTTCTCCCCCTGGGGTTCCGACTTTGAAGAGGATGGCGGACTCACCGGGATATTTAAAGATAATGTCCTTGATGTCTTCCAGATTGCCCCTTGAGATCATTTCTTGAGGCAAGTTGACCTCAATTCTTTTGATAGCGGTCTCTCTGACACGCTCCAGGGAACTGATTTCCTGGGAAATGATCTTGGCTGTGGCGTCATCGACCTCCGCGGTGCCGCTGATCAGCAAGGGCTCTTCGCTTTTGAGGAAAGCGGAGTAGGCACTAAAAGCGTCTGGGAAAACGATGACTTCCACGGAGCCGGTCTGGTCTTCAAGGGAGAGGACGGCCATCTTCTCCCCCCGCTTTGTTCTCTTGATCTTCAGGTTTTCGATAACGCCGGCCACCCTAACCGTCGTTCTATCGGTCAGATTGGTAAGATCCTGTATGGTGCACGTGGCAAAATGCTCAACCTCCGCTTCATACCGGTCAAGGGGATGACCGGTGATATAAAACCCCAGCGACTCTTTCTCCCTCTTAAGTTTTTCTTTCTCATCCCATTCCTCCAAATCGGGGAGCTCGAGCAGTGCCGGGGTCGCCGAGTCGTCGCTGTTAAGGCAGGCGAAGATGTTCAACTGATTGGGGTCCTGGCCGGTTCC
>Ga0209427_10008195_pt1 | contig 11776 bp, 7 predicted proteins | sample DeeMarSWOR136_30_FD_187465 | JGI IMG/M metagenome (GOLD analysis project Ga0209427, IMG submission 187465) | Marine sediment microbial communities from White Oak River estuary, North Carolina - WOR-1-36_30 (SPAdes) (version 2) | ecosystem: Environmental > Aquatic > Marine > Intertidal zone >... | reverse complement strand
AAAAAAACCGCTCGTTACGGGTGACAACTGGGGGGAGCGCGGCACCGAGCAGCTCTACATCGATCTCATCCTGCAGCCGGAGGGCCTGTTCGAGGTTCTGGAGATGGTCCACGATTACTACTGCAGGCTTCTCACAGCCTGGGCCGAAACCGACGTGGACGGGCTCTGGCACATGGATGACTGGGGGGCGCAGCAGAGCCTTCTCATAAGCCCTGAGCTGTGGGTAAAACTCTTCAGGCCCCTGTATAGGGATTACATTGACATCGCCCACGACCATGGTAAGAAGGTCTTTATGCACTCAGACGGCTACATCATCGAGATCATATCCCACCTCATCGACCTCGGTCTCGATGCTCTCAACTCACAGATCTTCTGCATGGGTGTGGAGAACCTCAAGCAGTTCAGGGGAAAGCTCACCTTCTGGGGGGAGATAGACCGCCAGCATCTTCTCCCCGAAGGGACGACCCGTGACATCGAAGCCGCGGTACGCCGCGTCAGGGAGAATCTCTGGCAGAACGGCGGGTGCATCGCCCAGTGTGAGTTCGGCCCCGGGGCTCGGCCCGAGAATGTATACACCGTTTTCAAGGCCTGGGAAAGCACGTTCAGTCCACAATTCTCTTGAAATATTAATTTGTCTAATATAAAGTGGTTGAGAGACAAAACAAGAAAGTGGTGTGGCTTCGAGGCTGTGGAAAAAATATGTCAAAGACTGCTCTGAAAGGGGGAATAGAATTATGAAGAAATGGATTGGCTGTATCATAATTATTTGTATCATCACTCCCTTTGTCATTTTTGCTGCGGGAAGCAAGGAGGAAGTGAAGAAGGAAAAAATTACAAAAATAGGGTATAGCCCTCTCTCCACACAACTAGAATATTTTCAACGCGTCATACTGGGAATGGAGAGAAAATGTAAAGAGAACGGAATAAAATTGCTTATCGATGATCCGCAACTGGATTTGAACAAGCAAGTAACAGGTCTCGAGAACCTCATGACAGCTGGAGCCCAGTCTCTCGTCATTTGTTGTCTCGATCCTGTTGCCGTCGAGGCTGCGGTTGATGAGGCGCATGCAAAGGGGGTTTCGGTTGTTTCACATGTGTCAACTTTCGAGGGAGCAGATGTATACGTTGGCCTCAACGAGTATGAGTTCGGTTTTGCCGGAGGTGAGACCTTTGCAAAGGAATTCAAGAAGGTACACTCGGCAAAGGCCTATATCGCGAATTTGGATGCCAATACCTTGGGTGAAGGATTGGTGCAGAGGAACAATGGCTTGATTGACGGTTTTAAAAAATATTTTCCAGACGCCAAAGTTATTGCACAATCGACGGCATTCGATGAAGCAAAAGCCCTTGAGGTGTTTGAAGCCATGCTCCAAGCCCATCCAGAGATAAACGTCATGCTGCCCAACAATGATCCGGCAGCTTATGGGGTTATTGCCGCAGTTGAAGGTGCGGGATTAGGGGTAAACAAGGACGTGTATATCGGCTGCGTCGGTGATCAGTTTAAAACCCTTGACCTCATTGAGGAAGGCAAGATTTTCAGTTCCGTGTCAGTTAGCCCCGAAAGAACAGGCGAAATCATGGTCGAAGTGGCAATTGACCTTTTTAACGGGAAAGAGGTACCGCTGAACGTGTACATCCCCCATAAACCGATAACGAAAGACAACGTTATTGAAGTAAGGGATTACAAACTGTCATTCGGACCGATGGAATGAAGTGAGGCAGATAATCAAAAGAATGAACAGGAGAACCAAAGGTTCTCCTGTTCTTCTTTTAAAGAGAGGAATGAAGAGAGCGTAATGAGTCCAGAGAAGGGAACCCTCTTGGAAATCAGGAATATCAGTAAATCATTTCCTGGTGTACAGGCACTGAAAAATGTTTCTTTTTCCGTAAGGAAAAAATCCATACATGGTCTGGTCGGGGAAAATGGTGCTGGAAAATCGACTCTTATAAAGATCCTTTCGGGTGTGTATCATCCCGAAGTGGGCGAGATTAGAATCGGGTATCAACCCGTGCATTTCGAAAACCCCCGCGAAAGTCTTAGAGCGGGTATATCGACCATTTATCAGGAGCTGAGTGTCATCGATGATTTGACCGTCGCACAGGATCTTTTTTTCGGAGAGGAGAAGAGCTTCATACATTATGGTTTTATTAATTTCAAACGTTTAAATTCTGAAGCACAAACCATTCTTCATGACCTGGGAATCGAGCTTGTTCCAACACAGAGAGTGAGAACACTGACTGTATCTCAAAAGCAACAACTTGAAATAGCAAAGGCAATGAGTAAAAACGCTAAAATCATTTTAATGGACGAGCCTACATCAGCACTTTCAGAAAGAGAAGTCGGATTCCTGTTCCATAATATTGTGAAGATTAAAAATCGGGGGGTTTCGGTCATCTACATCTCACATCATCTCGATGAGATATTCAATATATGTGACTATGTGACAATTTTGCGTGACGGCGAGGTTGTGGACACGTTAAAAGTTGAGAACACACAGACGTTCAAAGAGACAGTAATCAACAGCATGGTCGGAAAAAAGATTGCAACCATTAAAACAAACAGACACAGAAAGATATTCAGTAATGAGAAGGTCCTGGAGTTACACGATTATACGACGACGACTGGCGTACATAATGTAGACCTCGAGCTTTATCATGGTGAAATTCTCGGTATCTACGGAGTGCTTGGATCTAAAAGAACCGAATTATTCAAATCCGTTTTCTCCGGAAATGACAAAGAAGCAGGAAAGGTCATCCTGAGATCGAAGGAGATCGACGGCTATAGCGTTGCGGATTCCATTTCGCGGGGTGTAGGTTTTCTTCCCGAGGATAAAAAACTGGAGGGTCTTTTTCTCAATTTGCCCATTTTAAAAAACATACCGTTTATTCTCTATGACAAGGAATCTCGTTTCGGGTTTTTAAAGCAGAAGGCGGGATTAAAGGTCACGGAGCATTTCAGAGACATCCTTGATATAAAGACACCTTCTTTAAATCAAATCGTCACATATCTCAGTGGTGGAAACCAACAAAAGGTCGTACTGGCTAAGCTTCTGGCTGCAAAATGTGAGATACTCATACTTGACGAACCTCTTGTGGGAATAGACGTAGGAACAAAAAACGAAATTCTTGATATAATTGACGACCTCGCCAACGAGGGCAAGTCGATCATCGTAATTTCTTCCGAACTTCCGGAGTTGATTAAAATAAGTGATCGTATCCTGATCATGAGAAACGGCAGCATCGCCAAAGAAATTAGAGAGAACTTCAACCAGGAAGAGATCATATCCTATGCAGTAGGAGGAAGAACGGCATGAGTAACGATCGGGCAGTCTTTAAAAGCCCAAGGCTGCGGCTCGATACTGACCGATTGCGAGTGGATTTTTGGGAGATCTACGGTATCCCGATTGCATTCGTTGTGCTTTTCATCATATTCAGTTTGCTACACGATAATTTTCTCACATTTGACAACATCATGAACATCCTCAGAGCCACCTCTATTATCGCTATTGTCGCCATAGGGACTACCATTCTGATGATATCAGGTAATGTCGATATATCGATGGCATCGACCATGGCTGTTTCGGGTGTGGTTACGGTAGGGCTGATCGTCGACTACAACGTTAACCAGGTGATTGCAGTAGTCTGTGGGCTTGCTGCCGGCTGTCTATGTGGGATTATTAATTCTCTTTTTGTCATTTTTATTCGAATACCTTCGTTTATTGCAACTCTTGCAACAATGTCTATTTATCGTGGCTTTTGTTTCATCTATACAAAGGGTTACTCGATATATGGGGATCAAATCACGGATGCTTACAAGTTTATCGGACGAGGCTACCTTCTGAAAATACCGATGCCCGTCATCACCATGATTCTACTCTTTTTAGGATTTATCATCATATTCAAATACACAAAGCTGGGACTGTATACTTACGCCATTGGTAGTAACGAGCGCGTAGCGCTGCTTTCAGGTGTAAACTCCAAACGTGTAAAAATCATACTGTTCATTCTTGGTGGATTTACTTCGGCGGTTGGCGGAATCATCATGACTTCAAGGCTCGGTTCTGTACAAGGAGGTCTCGCCTCCGGGATGGAGTTTGGGATCATAACTGCAGCTGTACTGGGGGGTGTAAGCCTTGCCGGTGGAAAAGGCGTTATCTGGCGAACGCTGCTCGGGGCACTGCTCCTCGGTATTCTCAACAACGCGATGGTGCTGCTCAATATTTCCTCATTCTGGCAGATGGTTACCAGCGGTGGTGTACTATTGTTCGCCCTCGGACTCGACAGCCTGAAAACGAGAAAGGAGTAGTTATCCTCACACTTTATGAAGCGTAGTGTTATGTGCGAAAAATACTATACGGGGGTAATAAATGACCCATCGTGACAGAGTATTGACCGTACTAAATGGGGGTATACCCGACAAGATAGCCCGTGGTGATGTGATGTACCACCCCAAGATCATCGATGAGGCGCTCGGTTATAAAGCAAAGGATGATTACGGGAATGCCCTCGCCGCCTGGATGTACGAGCGAATGCCGGAAGAGGAATTCGATAGGCAGAAAAGATTCCGCGAGCTTATACAGTGCGACCTTATTGCAGTGTTTCCAACCTTTATATTGACGGAAGAAAAGAGCGAAGGCGGCCGAAAAGTCGTCCGGGACGTGTTCGGGAACCGTATTACGGTACATGAAAACGAAACTAAAATTGAACATGTTATTAAAGCACCGGAAGATATGGACACCTACGCATACCCCGATGTGAGCAGCTTCGGATACGAAAACATTAAACTCTGGTCAAAAAAATCGAACTTCTGTGTTTTACCGATTACCGATAGTGCAAATTTTGGTATCTGGTTTAACCTGACCGGTTTTGAGAATTACATGGTGTGGTTTTACACTGAAAGGGAGCGGTTGCTGAAATTGATGAGAAAACATGTTGAATTCAACGTTGAGCTTGCAAAGGAGTGTTTCAAGTATGGTGGAGATGTCGTATGGATCGGTGACGATTTTGCATCGAACCTGGGCACCTTCATCAACCCTCGGGACATGCACGAGCTCTACTTTCCCCTCCTCAAGTGGCAGGTCCAGGAATTGAAGCGAAGCCTCGGCGTTCCGGTAGTGCTTCATTCTGATGGTGATCTCACCGAAGTGATGGATATGATAATAGAAACAGGGGTCGACGCAGTGATGGCTCTTCAGCCCTTTTGTGGTATGGACATCAGGCACATAAAGAAACAGTATGGCCATCTCATAACACTTTGGGGAAACATCAACATTAGTGATCTCCTCATATTCGGAACGCCAGAAGAAGTAAAGCAGGTAGTTAAAGAAACAATAGGGGTGGCGGCACCAGGGGGCAGGTTTATACTCTCCACTTCTAATTCTCCTGCAATCCCGGATGTACCGACAGTGAATCTTCTTGCCATGTATGAAGCTGCTGAAGAATATGGTTACTATCCAATCGAATACGAAGTGACGACTGAGCACTATCGGAAATACATACGAAAATGGCGATAAGACCAGTAAGGATTTCTCCATTCCATCATCCCATACGCATACTGTTTTCATATTATATGGTTTAATGTGGAGCACGTGAACAATGACTTCTATCAAGCCTAAAGTTGGTATTGTCATGGCCTCACATGTCCGCGAGCCCTCGGATTTTTCCCTCGGGCTCATCCGTTCAGGTATAGACCTCCTACAGAAACAGCATATTGAGGTGTATTTCGAGGAATCACCCCTTACAAAAGATCAGGATATCAGACAGGCCATAGTTGAAATGAAGAGTCGAGATCTGGACGCTTACATTATATGTCCAGGAAATTGGATAGAACCGCCTGTACTCTGCCACCCTCTGGAGGAGATACGGGGTGAAAATATATTACTCTGGGGATTTCCTGAAAGTATGAAGCTTATAAGGAATGGACATTTTCTCGGCTCCCACTCTGCTTTCACTGTACTGCGGAACGCCTTGAATCAGATGGGATTTCGATTCAGAGGAATACAGGGGTTCCCTGAAGAAAGCACAATTGAATGCATCGCCGATTACTTGAGAGCTGCATGGGCTACGAGGTATTTGAAAAGGGCTAAGCTGGGCCTGATCGGGTACTGTTCAATGGGCATCTATACCACCTGCTTCGATCAACAGAAGATCAGAAATGTATTTGGAACGGAGATCGACTCCTCAGCAGATTCCTATATCCTGTATAAAGAAATGGAGAAAATTCCCACATCTGAAATAGAAACGGCAGTTCATGATATCAGCCGAAGATGTGACGTCGACGACAGTATCAGGGAGGATGGGTCCCTCGAGACATCAATACGCATGTATCTTGCGTTGAAAAAAATGGCTTTTAACAACAACTGGGTGGGACTGAGTGTGAAATGCCAACACGAATTCTCGTCCTACTTGAAATGCACGGCATGTCTGCCTCTCTCTCTCCTTACCGACGAGGGCATTATGTGCACGGATGAAGGCGATGTGCATGCATTGATCACCATGAGTGTTATGCGATCTTTATCGGATGGTGAAGCCATCTACTTTGGCGACATCTACCGACTTTCTGAGGGCGGTTTCCTCATGGACCATTGCGGTCTGAGCCCCCACAGCTGCTCGAAACAAGACCAAAGGGTACGGCTCCTCGCGCAAACTCCAAGAATCAGCAAAGATGGCAAGACGACAGGTGGTGTCATCTCATCCTACCTTTTCAAGGAAGGATTTGTGACAATCGGGAGAATTGAGAATCAGAGAGACGGTAGTTATCAATTCCATTTTTCAAAGGGTAGGGTGAAACCCATCAAATCAATTGCCTATGGATGGTCGAGTTTAATCTTTACGCCGGAAGAGGATGAAGAATGGTTTTCTGAAAATCAGTTGGCCAATCACTACATCTTTGTATATAGGGATATCAAGAACAGGATTACCGAGTTTTGTAACATCACTGGAGTAAAACCGGTAACCTATGGAACAAGGGTATTACATTGAGGAGCTTCTTTGTACAATGGTATCGTTTTCTAATCTGCCAAGTTTCCCTGTGAAACCGGAGGATACATGAGATGAGAGAGAAAGATGGCGGCGTAAAAGTATGGGAGGGCGAGCTCAAAATACCAACCTACCGCCTTGGCCCCGATGATCAGAACCCTCCTATTCTCATCGACAGGCGAAATCCCATCCATCCGGGCGGCTCCATCATATATCCCTACCCCATACAGGAATGCCTTACAGACGTCAAGAAGGACAGGGTGTGGAAGGCGGTCTTCCTCGAGAACGACTACCTCCGCCTTACCCTTCTTCCCGATCTGGGTGGCCATCTCCTGTCCGCATTCGACAAGGTGAGCAACGAGGAAACGATATACCGGAACCACGTGTTGAAGTACGCGCGGATCGGCATCCGGGGCGCATGGGTTTCGGGCGGCATCGAGTGGAACTTCCCGAACGGGCACACGGTCACGACTACGTCTCCAATCGACTGCTCGATCCAGGAAAACCAAGACGGGAGCAAAACGGTGTGTGTCGGTGATATGGAACGGGTTTCGAGAATGAGGTGGTCCGTGGCAATCACGCTCTTTCCCCAGTCTGCGCTCTTCGAAACCGAAGTGCGGCTCTTCAACCGCACCTTTCTCCCGAACCGTTTCTGGTACTGGGCGAACTCCGCCATACCCGCAAGCCCCGGGCTCGAGTTCGTCACCACGGCCTCCAAGGTGATGACCCTTCAGGATGTGATGGACTATCCCGTGAACGGGGGTGTAAATATAGGGTGGGATAAAAACCACCTGGAGCCCCAGGATCTCTTCAGCCTGAATTCCCTTCAGGATTTCGTCGCCTGGTACAATCACGATCTAGAACGCGGGATGGTCAACTACGCCAGGCGAACGGACGCACCGGGAAAAAAGTTCTACACCTGGGGGAACAGCGGCGACGGAAAGATATGGACGGAGCTTCTCACCGATGAGGACGGCCCCTACGCGGAGATGCAGAGCGGCCGCCTGCTCACCATGCGGATCTGGGAGATCATGGTCCCCTTCAGGGTTGAGACCTGGAAGGAGGCGTGGTATCCGATTCGCAAGATCGGTGCTCCCGTTTTTGCAAACCGGGACACCGCCTTTTCTCTCAACATCCGCAAAGGCAAGGTGCACCTTGGTGTACACGTCACTTCATCACAACCCGGTGCTCAGCTCACTCTCCACGCTGGTGATGCCGCGATACTGAGCGAGAGGGTGGACCTGGGTCCTGAGAAACCGTACCTGAAAGAGATAGTTACTACTAACAGGGGCGGATCAGGCCGCAAGGGCTTAAAAATCGCGTTGAGGGACCAAAGCGGCAGGACCATCGGCGAATACCTTGAGGGTGACAGGTCACCTCCCGGGCGAGAGATACGGGGCTATATTAAGATCGAGCCCAATGCCAGAGTTCGGGCCGCAGAAGAGCGGTGGCAGGCGGGGGTCGAGTTCGAGAAGATCGGGGATTTCGTCCAGGCCGAAATGCAGTATAGAGGGGCTCTCGAGGAGGATACTGGATACTCACCGGCCCACCGGTCCCTCGGTATTCTCCACCTGCGCCGCGGCAACCTGAGCGAGGCGCTCCGTGAGCTCAGGGCTGCACTGGAACGAAACACCGCCGATGACGGGGCACGCTTCTTCCTCGGTGCCTGTTTGATCAGCATGGAACGGTTCGATGAAGCAGTGGAGGAAACCCTTACGCTGTCCAGGAGCAGCAACTACGGTGCTGCGGCTGCCCACCTGCTCGGAGGACTGCTTCTCGGCAGGGGAAGAATCGACGAGGCCGTTCACCAGATCGGTAAAGCTCACCGGCTCAACCCCGAGAACCAGGACACCCTTGCCTTCCTCGCCGCGGCGTACCGCAAAAACGGTCAGTTCGGGGAGGCCCACACCCTTGTACAGGACATACTCAAACGGGACCCGCTGAACTTCAACGCCCTGGTCGAGGATTACTTCTCGGCCCGGGAACAGGGTGCGGAAGGACAGGCGAAGGAGAGACTGAGTATTCTGAAGCGGATTCTGCGGAACGAGGCTCAGTCCTACCTCGAACTGGCAACCGACTACGCACGATTCGGTCTCTATACTGAAGCTGCGCACATACTGACGCTCTATCTTGAAGACCAGACTGGCTCGGCACCTCTGAATCCCCTGCTCTACTTCCATCTAGGCTATTATCTGGAAAAACTCGGTGCGAAGCGCAAAGCCCTTCAAATGATGAAACGGGGTGGGGAGATGGATCACAACTTCGTGTTCCCCCACAGAATAGAATCCGAAACGGTACTCCGCAGAGCTCTCGAACACCTTCCCGGCAACGGTAAGGTAATGTATTATCTCGGGAACCTGCTCTGTTCCAAGGACCGCCCCCTAGAGGCCATCGGCCTGTGGGAGCGAGCCGTGAGAAAGCAACGGGGGATATCGGTCATACACAGGAATCTGGGCCGTTCGTACTGGAAGGTCCTCAATGATCCAGACCGCGCCGTCAAGGAGTACGAGAAGGCCCTAAGATGCGATCCGGGAGACTACAAACTCTACTATGAGCTTGACAAGCTGTACGCAAAGCTCGGCCTGCACGAAAGACGGCAGAAACTGATAGGAGCCATCCCGCAAGGGCTCATGCAGAACGACATGATCGTCGAGCGGGTTGCACACTTTTACACGGATAGGGGCGAGTACGACCGGGCCCTCGGAATCCTCCTGAAAACCCGGTTCTTCCCCTGGGAGTTCTACACCGAGGGGAGAAACCTCTATGAACAGATCACGATCGGAAAGGGCATCGCCCTCATGGCACAGGGTTCATATGATGAGGCGATTGATAGCTTCAAAGACTTCATGAAGTACCCGCGTAACATCGGAGTGGGAGAGCCGTACCACAGGAGACATGCAGAGGCTCTGTACCGTATGGGACTGGCCTTCGAGAAGCTGGGAGAAACCGGCAAGGCGCGGCAGAGCTGGGAAGAGGCTGTGCGGGAGGAGCACGCAGAGGGCGATGTGCTCCGCTATTACCAGGCACGAGCACTGCAAAAACTCGGGAAAAGAGGGGAGGCAACCCGGTACCTCGAGGCCCTCCGCCGTGCTGCAGAGCAGATTTTAATTGATAATTCGGGCAAGGAGGGTGATAATCTGTACCTGCTGGGGCTTGCATACAAGGGGTATGGAGACGTCATTCAGGCCCGCATATACTTCAAGCAGGCCCTTGCGCTCGATGGGTCCCTTCGCCGCTGCACCTGGGAATTTGAGGGACATACGGGGGAGTAGCTTCGGGAAAACCTCCTCCCCCACAATAAACCGCACCTACATGAAGAAGGAGAGAGACTATGATTAAGGTTCTATACGTCGGTGATGCTGCAGGAGTACTGGGTCCCCGTTTCATCGCTTCACCCTTCAACGTTGAGAACAAGGGATTCAACGTGCACATATGGTGCCAGCCTGTACTCGATGCACTGAATGCCGATCCTGACATCGAGGCTCGGCACCTCACCAATTGGGATGCCTACCGTGATTTCCCCAGAACTCCGGAGGAGTTCGCCCAATACGACGTGGTATTCCTGAGCGACGTGGAGAGCGAGGTGCTTCTCCTCTATCCCGAGTGGACGCAGGCACCCATGGGGCCAAACCGGCTCAGATCCCTCAGGGACTACGTTGAAAAGGGCGGAAGCTTCGGCATGATCGGCGGCTGGTCATCCTTCAGCGGGAGATTCGGCACCGCCGCCTATCAGGGCACGCCGGTGGAGGAGGCACTGCCCGTGAACTGCATCCCCGCAGGCGACGACCGCGTGGAAACGCCCGAGGGCACCTGGATCGAGGTTCTCGAGCCCAACCACCCGATCATGGCCGGCATTCCGTGGGACGACTGCCCCTGTTTCCTGGGATACAATAGGATCATTGCGAAAAAGGGCGCGCACGTACTGGCACGGACCAGAGGCTCGCAGAACCCGTTTATCGTCACGTGGGATTTCGGTAAGGGCAAGAGCATGGCCTTCGCCTCGGATATCTCACCCCACTGGGCTATTGCCTTCCAGAAGTGGGAGCACTACGGCCAGTTCTTCCGGCAAACCGTGAAGTGGCTGGCCAAGAACTAGGGATGAGGTTCCCCATACATGCACACAAGAGGAGGGCCGCTTATGTCTGAAAGAATTGGTGTGGGGGTGATCGGTGCCGGGTTCATGGGCATGCTGCATGCACGGGCCTTTTCACAGCTTCCCGATGCGTATGTTCCCGCTCTTGCCGATGCGGCATTGAAGAGTCCACCTTCCCTGCCGGATCAGGCTGAATCACCGGATATATACACCGATTACCGAAAATTGCTCGACCGCAGCGATGTACACGCAGTCGTCATCGCCACACCCGAGGACCTGCATAGGGATGCGGTAGAGGCGTCGGCAGCGGCAGGCAAGGACATCCTACTCGAGAAACCGATCGCGACGACGCTCGAAGATGCCGATGCCATCATCGAGGCAGCCTCCAGGGGGAATGTCAGGCTGATGATGGCCCACATACTTCGTTTCGATACACGCTACGCCCAGATCAGGGCCGCTGTCAGCGAGGGCACCATCGGCAAACCCCTGGTCTGCTATGCCCGCAGAAATGCACCCATCCAGGAGGCGCGGAGGCTCGGGGGGCGCGTGGAGGTGGAGGATTACATCTCTGTGCACGATCTCGACCAGGCCTTCTGGTACTTCGACGACGAGGCGGTACGGGTGAGCGCCGAAATCATCGAGGGCCCTGTAATGCGCGAGCTGGGCGTGCACGCGCAACGACGCGAAAATTTCCCGGGCTTATGG
>Ga0209427_10008192_pt1 | contig 11779 bp, 13 predicted proteins | sample DeeMarSWOR136_30_FD_187465 | JGI IMG/M metagenome (GOLD analysis project Ga0209427, IMG submission 187465) | Marine sediment microbial communities from White Oak River estuary, North Carolina - WOR-1-36_30 (SPAdes) (version 2) | ecosystem: Environmental > Aquatic > Marine > Intertidal zone >... | reverse complement strand
GAACTGGAAGCGGAGGTCATGCGCCTGAAAGAGCAGGTAGACGAAAACGCCCGGGCTAAAGACTACCTGGAGATATGGAAACTGCAGTCTCTCTATGCCCATCTGTATTACATCGGCAAGAGGAAGGAAGTGCCGTCGCTTTTTGCCCAGAAGACGCCGGGCGTAACTATGGAAATCGAAGATAGCGGCGTTTACGAAGGCATCGAGAGTGTCCGGAGGTTCTGGAACACGGTATTCAGCGAGGAGAAGCACATGACTGCGGGCTGGCTGGCGATACATATGACCATGAACCCCGTCATTGAGATTAACCGGGACAGAACGAGAGCCAGGGGCATCTGGCATTCCCACGGGTACGTGTCTATGGCAGGGGGGATGGGTGCGTCACCCAAACAGTTTTTGTGCCTGGGTAAATACGATATGGAGTACGTGAAAGAGGACGGAGAGTGGAAATTCCTCAAGTTCGGCTACCGTATGGCTTTCATGTGTCCCTACGAAAAGGGCTGGGTGGAAGAACCGGTGGGTGCCAGTATCGCCGCTTCGCCGGACAATATCCCCGATAAACCCACCACCTACCACATGCCGTACAGCCGGCACAGGATAAATATAATGCAGCCCCCACCCCCGGAGCCTTACGAAAACTAGAGTTTGGTCCCCAGTTTCTTCGTCGGTCTTAATATTGCCGATAATATCAGGCAGACAATCCCGAAAGCGGCACAGACCACGAAAGCAAGCTGGTAGCTCTCGACCCTATCAAATATGTAACCGGTCACAACCGGACCGACGGCTCCTCCGGCGGTAAAGCCAAGTCCGACAACACCGTAAATCAGACCGTGGGAGCTCAGCCCGAAGAGCCTGGCTACCAGGGGCGACTCCGATGTGCCCATACCTCCAAAGGCCAGGCCGAGGACAACCGCGAACAGGTACAGCACCCATAATTCGCTGGCCGGCACTAGCCAGAGTAAAGACGCAACCATCAGGATGGAGCCGATAATGAAGACTTTCCTGTTGCCGATTCTGTCGCCGATGATGCCGCCCAGCACGAAATTACCGATTATACCAATCCCGCCGTTTACAGCCAGGACATTGGCAGCATTCACATCCGAGATTCCCAGCTCAATGGCATGGGGCACGATATGCACCGTGATGGAGAAAGCGGCATAACCGAAGCCGAATAAAATTGCGAACAGCAGCCAGAACTGCGCGGTATAAACCGCTTCCTTGAAGGTATAGTCCTTATTATCGTGTTTCGTTCTTTTTTCTGCCTCTTCATTTTCATTACCGGACGACGGCACCATCTGGCCGGGGTCGCGCCTGAGAAACTGGGCCGCCACAACAATAATTACGATAACGACGCCGCCCAGTATTGCGTAGGACAGGCGCCAATCATAGGCGGCGATAAGCCGGCTTATCAGCGGCGGCGCTACCAGCTGGCCTATGGTCAGGCCACAGATAACGATGCCGGTCATCATGCTTCTTTTTCCGGTAAACCATCTGGCTACGGATGACAGCAGTGGCACCCAGAGACCGCTCATGCCGATGCCTATTATCACGCCATAGAACAGGTACAGCTGCCAGACAGCGTTGACCTGCGACATCAGAAGATACCCCACCCCCAGAAAGATGCCGCAGAAGGTCACGACCAGACGTGGCCCGAACCTGTCGGTGAGGCCGCCCATGGCAATACCCAGCACACCATGCAGAATCGAGGAAAGGGAGAAAGCTCCCGAGGTCATGGCTCTGGTCCACCCGAACTCATCAAGCAGAGGATTGAAGAAAACGCCGAAGACGATGTACAGACCCCATGACACCACCATAATGATAAAGGCGGCAGCCACCACGATATAGCCGTAGTAAATCCGTGGTGCCTTACTTGGGGGCTGGTAGAGTTCCTTGTCGGTCACGATATGCCGGTTCCTGAGCAGCCTTCCTCGTCAGAATCACTCAATTATAACATAGATAAACAGGTAATGTTGGGCGGCAGGTCAGGAAAAAGAAGAGAAGCCTTCTATGGATTCGGGTAATACAGCGAGCCTTATCAGGGTAGAATCTGGTTTACCGTGCCGTTGGCGTAAAAGGTGTAACTACAGCCTGTCTTAATACAGCTTTCATCAAGGCCGAGCAGATAGTCCGATAACAGCAGCGGCGGCGTATCGGTGGTCCTGACCCGGCTCATATTGTCCGTGGGACCAACCGGCAACAGTATCCCGTCACAGCTATCACTCAGCATTTCGGTCACGGCCGTCTGGATATTATGAAATTCGGCTTCGCACGATTCAGTCTTGCCTTTGTTGACCAGCTTACCAATACTGGGGATAGCTATAGCCGTAAGAGTACCCAGAATAGCCACAACTATGAAGACCTCAAAGAAAAAGGAAGCACTCTTTCTTTCCTGCATGTTTTCGCCGTTCTATACGCTCTGGTCGGTATAGTACTAACGTACTGGATATTGTAACCATGCACATCTATACAGACAATTATTTCTGTTAAAAGTTACCCCCAGTTATTGAAACATGGCTTATTATATTCCCCTTTAGTTGACAATTAAATAGATAATTACTAGACTAGATGCAAATCGTCGTACGTGAAATATATAGTCTGGTGCGAATAAAGGAGGTGCAATAGCGAGTATTAGAAGCTGGACAAGAGTATAGATGGGAACTGAAGAACCTTACAACAGTGGATTTCTCCTGATAAAAAATGCAAAAGGAGGATATAAATAAATGGGGAAATACGAGAAATACGTTAACGAATTAAGGCTGTTTACAGAGATTATACGCCCGTCGTATCGCGGTAAGATAGCCGATTTTTCCCTGCTCTTTGATGAAAAGGTTTTCCCGGAAACAAAAATCTGGGTCGAGATGTTTCATGTATACGCACCAGGCTCCGGAGTCTATATTCCCGGCGAACTACCGATGATAGTCGAGGGTAGAGAGAGGCCTGGGGATGGCGGACAACACGCGCACCCCGACTTCGACGAGCTCTTTCTTTTACTTGGGAGTAACCCATACGATAACCTTGTTTTAGGAGGTGAAGTCGAGTTCTGGCTGGGCGAGGGAGAAGATGCGCAAAAATTTATAGCCAAGACACCAACAGCCGAGTGGGTTCCAAGGAACGTGGCGCATAATCCGCACTACTTTAGTAAGGTCGATAGCCGCGATAGACCAATCATAATGATGGCTATTGCCATGACGTCTAAATATAACCTTGCTCCTGGTGCTTCTCGTATGACACCATTACCACCGGCCTTTTCATTTGAAAAAGTTGGACGGGAGCAAGCGGGTAAAGGATTATATACAGAATATGTCAATGAATTGAAGTTCGCCTCGGACCGTATATTCCCATGGATGCGGGGCAAGGCAGCCGTGCCGACCCTGATGTTTGACAGGACTATCTATCCGGGGGCGAATCTCTGGGTCGAAATTTTTCATGTATACGCGGGGGGAACCGGAGTAGGCCTTCCTCTCCTGGAGCCGCCACCCATGATGGAAATAAAAATGGACGGTATTAGAGCGGGGGATATGGGCAAGGGCGGAGGACACGCTCACGACTTCGATGAACTCTTCCTTTTCTTCGGGACCGACCCACACGATACGCTGAACCTTGGGGGTGAAGTCGAGTTCTGGCTGGGCGAGGGAGACGAGGCCGAGAAATTCGTGAGCACCAAACCAATAGGCGCGTGGGTTCCCGGGGGCGTGGTACATAATCCGACCTACATCAGGAGGGCAGATAGGCCTATCATGTGGGTGGTTATTGCCCTGACAGGCGAATATGCCGGTAAGATGCGCAGCGTTCCATTACCACCGGGCTTTAAAATGTAAAACAGACTGATAAACTATTAAGTGCTATAATCGGTAACATTTACTTATTCTGTGACATTTCTTAAAGAAGAGCTGTCCAAGGCTATACACGTGTAAAAATGCCTGTGTTCATGAAGTAGTAATGTAAATCAGCAAGATTGGAACAGCGAACTGAAGGCAGATATGTTATCATGCTACTATCCGTGTCAGGATAGAGCCATGGACTATCGGCCAATACTGCAGAGGGTAATCTATAGAATCGAATACAATCTGGAAGATGATATCAACCTAGCCCAACTCAGCAAAGAAGCCCATATTTCCGCGTATCACTTCAGTCGGCTGTTTGCGGTCTATACCGGCCTATCACCTATGGAGTATGTCCGCAGAAGAAGGATGTTCCACGCAGCGAGTGCAATCTGCTCCGGTGAAAAGATTCTGCCAACAGCAATCCAGTACGGGTATTCCAGTCATAGTGCGTTTTCTAAATCCTTCAGGAAGATTTTTGGTTGTTCTCCCAGCCTTTACCGAAAAGCTGGAAATACCCAAATACGACCATGTGTCAACCTTTACACGCAAGAAACGAGAATGGGAGGTAAGATGTCGAAAGCGTACGAAACGGAGAGACTTATAATCAGGAACTACCAGTACGATGACTGGAAGGCGATTCAGGCGCTGGCTATAAATAAAGAAACATCCAAGTTTGCCAAATATGACATTACCTGGCCAACCTCAGATGACGAATGTAAAAAAATGGTTAAATTTCTGTCTGGTACTGACTTCTTCTGGGCGGTGTGTCTGAAGGAGGACGGGCAGCTCATCGGACTGATTGCTTTCAACTCCATTGATGAAAACCGAATGCTGGACATCGGACATTTGTTTCATACGGATTACTTGTCGGGGGATATCATGTTTGAAGCGCTCCAACGGATGGTTCAATATGTGTTTGATGAACTTGAGGTTGACCGTATCGGCGCACATAACGTGGCTGAATGGACGGAACAGATCGCCCCCCTGAAGTCACTTGGATTCACACCAATCGATGACGACCCCGGTCATTTAGGAATCACCAAAGAGGACTGGGAGAAAAGGAATAAATAACCTCCTATCGGTTTGTCCATTTTCAATTAAGTTGTGCCAGTTTATTGCTCTGGTCAGTCCAGCCTTCTTTTCAGAAAATCACATTACCTCACTGCAAATACCCTTTAATATGACATACAGCTGTCAGATACATATATGTACAATAGAGAAAATGGAATGTATTATCAGGCATGTCTTTAAAAATGCTTTGATGGTCCTCTTTCGCGATTCTTGACCTGCCTGTTTGATGGCCATATACTGTAAAGACTTATTTATCACAGGGAGAATTGAAATGAAAAACTACGAGTATCACCGTATCGGGAAGCTGGCAGAGCAACTGGAGATTGCGGGGATTAACCGGGAGATAATCGACCGGATTATGGAAGGCGGTGAAGATATACTCAGGAAAACCAGCCCTGAAAAGAAAGCTGATTGGTTCAGAGAGGCTATGATCAAAATGGATGAGCTCCTCGATATTGAGACCCGAAAATCCGTGCGTGAAGGCTGCGCCTGCTGCCTGGGCGGGCAACGACTAAAAATCTCTCAGGGAATCGCCAGGGAGAACGAGTCGCTGGAGGAAAGGATAAAAGCCGCTAACGAGGCGCATCTCGTGTTCGGAAACAGCGTGACTATGACGGATGAAGGAGAAATCCGCGTACGCTTTTTCCCTGAAGACCTTGACCAGTACCGGTGTGTATGCCTGCCACAGGCTAAAGAACCGCTGTCTATTACCTACTGTTATTGCTGTGGAGGCCATGTCAAACATCATTTGCAAACCGCCATCGGCCGGAAACTGGATTGCACCACGCTTTCCTCGGCGCTTTCCAGCGGGGGTAAAGAGCCCTGTACCTTTAGCTTTCGGATAATGCAGTAAGGTTTCAGAGGAGGGTATAAATGATTGATATGAAAGACTATGAGTATCGCCATATCAGGAAGCTGGCGGAGCAACTGGAGATTGCCGGGATTGACCGGGAGATAATCAACCGGATAATGGAGGGCGGTGAAGATATCCTCAGGAAAACCAGCCCTGAAAAGAAGGCTGATTGGTTGCAGGTAGCCATGATTAGAATGGACAATCTCCTCGATTTACCCAACCGCAAGGCCATCCGCGAGGGCTGCGCCTGCCGCGTAGGCAGGCAAACCACCAAAATTTCCCAGGGCATTGCGAAGGACAACGCCACTCTCGAAGCCAGAATCGCCGCCGCTAATAAACTGTTTATGGTTTTCGGGGGCGGCGTCTGGATGCAGGAGAACGGCGAAGTCATGGTGCGTTTCGCCCCGGAAGGCCTCGAACGCTACCGTTGCTCCTGCCTCCCGAAAGCGGAAAAGGCCTTATCGGTGACCTACTGCTACTGCTGCGGCGGGCACCTCAAATACCACATGCAAATCTCGTTCGGCCGGAAGCTGGACTATACGGTGCTTTCCTCGGCGCTTTCCAGCGGGGGCAAAAAACCGTGTACCTTTAGTTTCAGGATAGTGGAATAGGGTTTCAGCATTAAGGAGGCAAATTATGGGCAAAGAAAAACATATTGAGCTTCCCTTCTGGACTGAATATGTTTCCAATAATATGGAGGAAACCAATAATTTTTTACGGGAGATTTTTGCCTGGAAGGTATTTACCAAATCTGAAAATGATGTGTATTTGATGATTAATGATGCACCGGCACTGAATATCTCACAAAGAAATGCGGAGATGGAAAAAGAAAGCATACCTCCACATATCAGAAACTATATCCAAGTGGCTGATTACGACAAATCCTTATCACTGGCATTGAAAAAAGGCGCGAAACTGATCCATGAAGCTGTAGTCCCTGATTACTGCAAACTGGGCGTACTGAAAATCCCCGGTGACCTTTACCTGGCCATTGTGCAATATTTTAAAGGACACCCCTGAATCGAAGAACTGGGAGGGGCATATGATCGAAATACCAGAAGCCGTAAGTCTGTCAAGGCAACTTAACGAGACAATTGGTGGCAAGAAGATTGCGGGAGTAATCGCCGGTCTCTCCCCACATAAGTTCGCCTGGTACCACGGCGACCCAAAGGACTATGATGCTCTACTGCGCGGAAGAACTATTGGCACAGCGGCAGCCTGCGCAGGTATGGTGGAAGTACGGGCTGGTGATGCTGTGATTCTATTCGGTTGTGTCGTTCCAAGGTTTCATACCAGAGATGAAAAACGTCCCCGGAAGCACCATCTGCTGATAGAATTCGAGGGTGGCACTGCCATCAGTGCCACCGTTCAGCTGTATGGCGAATTATACTGCTTCAGGGAAGGTGAATTCCACAATCCCTATTACGATGTTGCCAAAGCCAAGCCTTCACCCCTATCAGATGAGTTTGACCGGGCATACTTCGACCGCCTCATCACCTCTTCTGATGTTCAGAGATTGAGTGTCAAGGCATTCCTCGCAACCGAGCAGAGGATACCCGGTCTAGGTAATGGTGTTTTGCAGGATATCCTCTATAACGCCAGGATTCATCCGAAGCGGTTGGTAGAAACACTTACCGATGATGAAAGAGAGACCCTTTTTCACTCCGTGAAATCCACTCTCAGGGAGATGACTGAACAGGGAGGCAGGGATACAGTGAAAGACCTGTTCGGCAGACCGGGAGGATACAGGACCAGGCTCAGCCAGAATACCGTGGGCAATCCCTGCCCGACATGCGGTGGCATGATTATCAAACAACCATACCTGGGAGGCAGTATATACTTCTGCAATGGATGTCAGAAGTTCTAGTGTTAAAGCTGGTTTTGGGAGGTGTATATGACCGAGGACTCTATAGCCGACTCCGAATGGGATTTATCCGCACCTCCGCAACAGCTTCAGTGGCCGTACAATAAGTGATGGAAAGCCAATATCGGCAAGCGGATCATATACAGCTCATGAAGCAGGCTCCTGACCTGACAGAAGAGTAACGGTCTTATAATCGTTCCTTTTTTAGCGTATCATCTTATAAAAAGCACAAACAGTATCGAATATTTATAACTATGTCTGGATAGACATCCTCTGTTTGTCCAACGTTGAATTTTAACTGCTCAAACCCAGAGCAAATGTAGCGTTTTTGCCAACCTGTAAAATCTCCGGAGAATGGGAGTAAACACCCAATCAAATTAGAGGCTTGTCTGCTTTTCGCATATGCACGGGTATATTACATTTTATTTATAAAAATGACTAAAAAGGTACTCTATATAAACAATATTGGAAAGCACCCGACCTTCTCTCAACTTCTGACTAAAGAAGGTTACAGGGTCGATACAGTCCATGATGTTGACGTGGGGCGGCAGCAGCTTCACGCCCGGGACTATGACGTCATCATCCTTCAGGAAAATCCCGAAACTGAGAGCTGGCAGCTCTGCGAGGAAATACGCCGACTCTCCGACCTGCCACTGATTGTTATAAGCAGGAGCGCGAGCACCGAAACATGCGTAAGGGCCATTAACGCCGGCGCCGATTACTTCTTGAGAAAGCCTTTCGGCCCGCTGGAGTTCGTAGCCAGAGTGCAGTCGCTGCTTCAGCGTATACCACTGAGACAGGCAACGTCCGTCAGTCAATAACCTGGCTGCTGTAATATACCGGATTATAAAACAGGGTAAAGAGGATGTATAAGAAAATAGTAGTTCCCCTGGACGGCTCTCCGCTGGCCGAGGTAGCCCTTCCATATGCCGAGGAGATAGCCGGTAAGACAGCCACAAAAATCGTCCTGCTATCAGTACTCCCGACCGAGGAGACTCATGAGTATGCGAATCACCATGCCTACGCCGCGAAGATAGTGGAATCTACCAAGCGTCACGTTGAGAAATACCTCGAGACACCCATAAGCAAAACTATCGACGTAGCCATGGCAACCAGGGTCGGCAGTCCCGCCGAGGGAATTCTGGACTATATCAACAAAGGTCACCTGAGCCTGATTGTCATGGCAACCCATGGCAGGTCCGGACTGGGCCGCTGGGCCGTGGGTAGTGTTGCCGATAAAGTCGTGAGAGGCACGTCAAGGCAGCCATTACTGCTTATCAGAGCGAAGGGGGCCCACCCGGATATACGTGCCAAGCGCATACTGAAGAAAGCCCTTGTGCCGCTGGACGGTTCGACAGGAAGTGAAGCCGTAATCCCCTATATTGCCCAGGTCGCCAGCAGCCTCCAGATGGAACTCACTCTCCTTAGAGTTGTCTCGAAGAACAGTCACATTGCTGCGGATGCCGAAGCCTACCTCCAGAGATGGTGCGCCCAATTTGAAGAAGAAGGCGTCTCAACCAGATACGAAGTAAGAGTCGGTGCCGCCGCCGAACAGATCATTGACGTTGCCGATGAACTGGCCAGTGACCTGGTAGCCATGTCAACACAGGGACAGTCGGCCATCAGTCTCTGGCCTCTGGGCAGTGTAGCCCAGAAGGTCCTGCTTGGAGGCAATACGCCACTCCTGCTGATAAAAGCGTAGTTCTCCTGATTGATAGTCCCACTCACCCAGAGTATCACCTGAAGCGCAGCAGGTCTATCCATTGAGATTAACAATTCAATCGGCCCAGCTTTTACAATTATCCGGTATTTTCTTACATTCTTCCGAGGTCACTCAGGAGCGTGACACAGGAATCAATTTGAAGTCGCCTACATTAGGCACGACAACACCCATCATAATTGGACTCTTGACATTCCTGAAAATCAGCGGGAAATGGCCGACACCAGCCGGTACATAAATGCTGCAGGATTTATCAAACTTGATTTTTTCAAGGTCATTTCCTTCACCCAACCAAAATTCACCATCACCCCCCAAATAGCTTGTATCGTATGGGTCATTACCGAAGAAAATGAAAATCTCCGCATAATCATGTTTATGTGCGCCGAAGTCTTTGCTATCAATAAGCAGAGTTATATCGCCCATGACCCAACCATACTCGATTTTGGATGTGGCTTCCTTCACGACATCGTTGGAAAATATTAACCGCGGCCCGGTTGTGTTTTTATTCGTTATGGGGATCTTATCTGTTTCGGGGACTCCAAATTTTATAACTCCGTCAGGCCCAGGCCCGAGGATGACCGACGCTCTTCGGGTAATATATTTTTCGTATTTCGATTCTGCCATTAGCTTCCTCCTTTACTTTTAAAAATCAAACAGTTGATAATTACTGATTTAACAAGATAATTAAAATTATCGGTGACTTAACACTATTATTGCGTACTTGACCTAAAGCCATCAAATCATAATCCAGAGAGTCGTAACAGTAGATGATATATTGCTATATGCCAGCGTGGCTGGACGGAAAAGTTATATAATGAGGGGGGAGAGTCAAACTCCACCTGAAACAAAGGTTCTCTTTTCTGCATGCTAGGAGTGATACCATCCAGCAGAGGAGATTGCCTGGACTGGGTGCCTTCATGGGACATCCAACAGAATACATAGGGCAACTCTAATGTTGCTGACAACGCCATCTAATAATGCTCTGATTTCAGAGGATTGACAAATAATACACAAAGTATTACTATTCCATAATACAGGTACTTTGCACATATATGAGTTGCGATATCAGACCGGGATGATTGTTTAAGAATCTGAGGAGATGAACAAAGGACAAGAATTGAGGGGTTAAAGAGGAGACGGTGATGAATGAGGCAAAAATTAAACAGATGCTCAAGGAAAAACACAACATAGATATTCCAACTGATGCAAAACTGGTGAAGTCTACAAAGACAGCCCGGTTTGAAACTTATGTGTGGATGCATACCTGCGGTTCATACCTAGTAGACGGTGACCGTATTGTAGTCAAAGTGGAAAGAGCAAAACACGGTAATCCGGGCATATCAATGCCAGAGAGGAAGTGGTCCGAAGGGCTAGTTCCACCTCAAGAACCACCAAAGAAGCCGGACAAAAAAGCAGTGGCAGTCCTAATCGATACCGAGAATCCTTTCTACATATGGGATAAGAAGCCAGCCCCCAGAGCCCCATGTTTTTTAGTACAAAAAAAATCCGAACTTACAATATACGATATGGAAGGGAATATAATCGGGAAAGGAACCCCAGCCCCATGAAAGGTTTTACATATTCTGGCACCCATGGTAATGGAGAGGACGTCTGGCGTAATTATCGAGAAAGTGCTTTCAGATTCTTCCAAGAATGTGGATTAACTGTTTCTTCTCATTTTTCAGACTGCTCGAGCATCTCACAAATATCGGACCCGGATTTCGTTTTCTACTATGCCCTTGCTCATGGTGACTATGAATATTATATCTGCGAGCCGGGAGCATCATGTACATCAAACCATATAAAGGACTATCTTAAGGATAGAGGCAGAATGGGCTTTGCTTTTTGCGGGCACTGCCACAGCCATGTGAAGACTGGTAGTGGAACCTTCTCACATTGCTTTAGAAAGGGAATGACTGATGGCACAATTACCATCGGTTACCATAAAGCTGAGCAGAGTGAAGGATGGAGATTCAGTCTTCAGTGGCAAGAAAGCCTTTTCTCATACCTTAAAGATGGAATGACTTTTGGTGAGGCATTTGATGAGGCGACAGCGGACTATCCCGAGATAGCCGAAATGGTCCGCTTTGTTGGTGACACCAACCTAACTCTGGAGCAGGCTAAACAAAGAAGGGAAAAGGAAGAGGAAAAAAAGAAATGCTGGTTATTAGAACTACTGCATATACAATAAGACAAAGTGGCGGAGACTGTCCATCGTCTCACAGTTTCACTAGCCATGAGACAAGACCAGAGAGTATTATTGGACTAACAGTATCGGTAGAAGCTACGAGAATCGGATGCCTGTCAGAAAAGGTTCGTGTTTACCGACGGTAAGGTTCCGTCTTTCTATGCAGCCGGTTTACGATGGGTACAGGGGAATTGACTGCCTGAAGAATCTGTACCGGTTTCATCCGCTATGTTAAGGCAGCACTGCTGGCAGAGGGGAC
>Ga0209427_10008191_pt1 | contig 11781 bp, 9 predicted proteins | sample DeeMarSWOR136_30_FD_187465 | JGI IMG/M metagenome (GOLD analysis project Ga0209427, IMG submission 187465) | Marine sediment microbial communities from White Oak River estuary, North Carolina - WOR-1-36_30 (SPAdes) (version 2) | ecosystem: Environmental > Aquatic > Marine > Intertidal zone >... | reverse complement strand
AGCCACAGACTCGGGAAAGTGAGTTTGAAACCAGAGGAAGAGCCCTGCCTCTTTGCCCCAAATAAGGGCCACCAGGCCGGGGAACGTCCAGAGGAAAACCGTAACTAGAAAGGCGACCAGGACATTTTTTTGAGCCCGGTTCAATCCCCTTTGGATTTTTTTCTCCTCAAGGGACATCGAACCCCTCTTTTCCTCGATTCTTCCACCCTTGCCCAGTTTATACCGCATGAAAAAGAAAAGAGCCAAATACATCGGGATAAGGACCAAGAAACCGAGCATCATCCACTGGAAAAAAGTAATTCTGTAATCGGCCAGTCTTTCGAGAAGGCCGATGGCAATAAGATTGGGGGGACTGCCGATGGGTGTGCCAATTCCACCGATCGAAGCGGAATAGGCAATCATCAGCAGCAGGATGAATCCGAAGGATGAGGATCGCTTTTCTTTTTTCTCATCGACGAAGGCGCTAAGAATGCCCAGACAGATCGGATACATCATGGCCGTCGTGGCCGTGTTGCTGATCCACAGAGTCAGGAAGACTGTCGTCAGGCCGATGGCAAACAGAGTTCTTGTCTTCTTGAGAGCGATAGATTTAAAGGAGAGGATGGAGAGGGCGAGTTTTTGGTCGAGAGCATGAACGCTCATCGCTCTCGCCAGTACAAAACTTCCAAGGAAGAGCATGATAATCGGGTTGGCAAAAGGGGAAAAAGCGTCCTTGACAGGAGCGACTCCGAAGACAGTGATCAAGACGGGAATAAGAAGTGCTGTGGCCGGAATTGGGATGCATTCTGTAACCCACCAGGCGACGACTAGAAGAAAAATGGCCAGCAGACGATGGGCGTCTGGATTATGGCGAAGGATAGGCAGGCAGTAGGCCAGGAGAAACAAGAATGGGCCTAGAAAAAAACCAACCGTCTTTCGCTTCTCCATCTTTAAACGCTGTGAGTATACCATAATCAACGAAAAAGAGGACAGTCTGGCAGGGTTGACTTAAACATCTCCATTTCCGTGACGTGAGAATAAATGTAGTATGGAAAGGTACAATGAAGGCGAGGTCCTGTCCGTTACCCGCTTCCGCGGGCACAGGCTGAGCCGCATTGTGGTGGGTGGGAGGGTCTTCGGTGAGGACGGATTGGGCCTCGCATTTAAAGAGCTCGTCTAATAACAACTTAATCATAGTTTTGGGGATGTTTCCAAGGTTGACTAGGGAGGGAGATCGATTTATGATGAGAGCGAAACGAGAAAAGATGAAATTCGAATCGGTTATCGTCGGACCCCTCGAGACCAACTGTTATCTCGTTTATTGCCCTGAGACTTTGGAATGCGCCGTTGTCGATCCCGGGGCAGAGGCCCCCAAAATAGTCCGTCTGATCGCGTCCAAGGGGCTTCAGCCCGTGATCCTCCTCAACACCCATGGACATATTGACCATATCGGAGCGAATAAAGAGATCAAGGAGAAGTTCGGAATCCCTCTCTGTATCCACCGTCATGACGAGCCCCTGCTTACTAATGTTCAGCAATCCGAGCTGGCCTTTTTTCTTGGGGCCCAAGATTCGCCGGCGCCCGACCAATACCTTGAGGACGGCGAGACGATCAAGGTAGGTCAGTCATCTCTGCGGGTGATCCACACTCCGGGTCACTCACCAGGAAGTGTCATTTTCCTGGGCGATGGATTCCTTCTTTCAGGTGATACGCTGTTTTTCGGAGGAGTCGGCCGAACTGATCTGCCTGGAGGGTCTTGGCCAGAGCTGGTCGATTCGATCAAGACAAAAATCCTAATCATGCCCGATGAGATGCCAATCCTTCCTGGCCACGGTCCTTTCACCTCCGTGGGGCAGGAGAAGAGGTCGAATCCTTTTATCCAATGATCAATTTGTCCTCATCGCCAGAGGATCTTCTTCAAGTATTCCTGGCTTACCTTTCCGTTGAGAAAGGCCTTTCTCAGAATACAACTCTTTCCTATTCAAGGGATATAAAGAAGTTCTTCTTATTCCTGCGGAAAGAGAGAGTCTCCTGGCCAAAAGTCAGAGAGAAAGACCTGATAAGGTTTATCCACCAGCAGAGCAGAGCGGGGCTTTCTCCCCGCTCTTTGGCGCGGCTGATCTCGACCTTGAAATCTTTCTATAAATTCTTGCTGCTGGATGACATCATGAAAAGGAATCCGGCTGCTGGCCTCTCCTCTCCCAAAATATGGTTCAAGCTGCCCCATTTTCTCACGGTCGAGGAAGTCGAATCTCTCCTCAAACAGCCCGATGAGACGAAAGCACGAGGCGTTCGGGATAGAGCCATGCTCGAACTCCTGTATGCCACAGGGCTGCGGGTCTCAGAGCTTATCTCCTTAAAGCTTAAAGACTTGAACATGGAGGACGGGTTTCTTCTCTGCCGGGGCAAGGGCGGAAAGGAGCGGATTGTTCCGATCGGTGAATCAGCGAGGCAGGCCGTCCAGAGATACCTGGCCGAGGCGCGTCCAATGATGCTGAAAATCCCGAGCGAGACCGTGTTCCTCACCTCCCGCGGTGGAGCCTATACACGGCAGGGCTTCTGGAAGCTCCTTAAAACCTATGCCAAAAAATCTGGACTGGAATTGAAGATCAGTCCCCATATCCTCCGCCATACCTTTGCCACCCATCTGCTCGAAAGAGGTGCGGATTTGAGGTCGGTTCAGCTCATGCTGGGACACACCCAAATCACGACCACCCAAATTTACACCCATGTCAGCCGGGAAAGGCTCCGCAAAGTCTACGAAAAATACCACCCTCGGGCCTGAGAATCTGTCCCCCATCAATCCCTTGCCTCTGTCATTCCTGCGGAATGACGAAAGGTTGGGATGTCAACAGTTTCGAACCTGTAGATTGAGGGCAGAAATCAGTAATGGGGAATAATTGTTAAGGTCACCTTCACTTTGTGAGAGTTGAAGAACGAGATAGGCTTCTCATCCTCCACCAGATATTTTTGGTGCCTCCAATCCCAGGAGTAGCTTTTCTTAAAAGAGTCTGAGTAAATGTCCTTTTCTTCGAGCTGGATGCTGTTGGAGCCTTTGGTGAGATAGGTGTTATAGTCAAATGTGACCGGAGGCTTTGTGTTTTCTTTTGAAGCGGGCAGGTTGAGATAGAAACTATGCTCAGAATTATCTTGGGGAACACAGAAGCTTTCGACCCGAAAATCGAAATGGAGGTCTTCTCCTTTCCTTAAGATATAGTTGAAATCCATACTCGGCTTTTCCGAAAAATCCTCCTCTGTGAGTTCGAGGGATACTTCAGAGGATTTGACCTTTTCCTTGACTTTCCAGTCGAGAAGTTCAGAGTTCTCATGGTAGATGATGTAATCATCCTGATCTTGCTCCATGCATCCCGTCCAGAGAAGTTCGAAGGAGTAACGGCCTTCGTTAGCTTTTTTCCCTCCTTTGAACTTGTAATCCCCGGAGGAGGCGATGTGGATCTTGATCTCCCAAAAGAGAGGGCAAAGCTTGGTCGCTTTCTTCGAATCCTCGGAGATCGAGGCAGATGAGCTCAGCCGTCCGCCAGACTCGCTGGCTGAAGTGAAAAGGAGGAAGAAAGCGATTAAGAGAGAGCCACGAAAAGCGATGGTCTTTATTCTATCCACTCTTTATTTATAGAACATCTCTGAGATTATTTCCAGAAGAAAAAATGTTGACCTTTTTCATTTTTTCTGGTATTTTGACGAATCAGTTTAGTTATTAAACTGATGAGTCTAAAAAAGAGCTGTCAGGGTTTAACCATGAGAAAAAAAGACTTAAGGCTTGAAAGAAAACAGCAGCGGAGGGAGGAAAACAAATTGTTCATCCTGGAAGCCGCTGAAAGGGTGTTTTCGCAAAGGGGGTATGATCTGGCCACGATGGATGAAATCGCCGCAGAAGCCCAATTCTCCAAAGCCACCATCTACCGCTATTTCCAGAGCAAGAGAGACATCCTGACTGAAACCATCTTGAACTTCTTCGAGGATGCCGAGAGAAAACTTGGGCATATCCTAAGGAAGAAAGCCACAGCCAGGCAGAAGCTAAAAGATACCACTCGCTTCCAGCTCCAGTATTTTCAGCAAAAAAAGAACATTTCTCGCGTATTCCTGATGGAAAATTCGTTGATGAAGGCAATTTTTCACATGTCTCCCGGAGAACATAACAAGCTTTCCAATGAGGAAAAGCAATTTCTGGCGGATATCATGGCGAGGAAAGAAAGGTTTTTAAAAATCATGACCGAAATCATGGATGAAGGAATCAAGAATGGCGAATTTCGGAGAATGGACCCTCATGACGCCGCCCGTATCTTCGAGGCCATGCTCCACGGATTCTATTTTACCAAATTTAAGGATGAGAAGGAGAACAGTCTCGATAGCGAAACAGATCTGATCTATAAATTCTTTCTTCATGGAATTAAAAAAGGCAGTCAATCCTGAGGAGGAGGATGAAAATGAAGAGATTTGGCAGAATTGCAGTGACCCTGTGGATGTTGGCCTCCCTGAGCCAATTTTCTTTTCCAGGCGAAAAAACCGTCTTGACTCTTGAAGAGAGCATCGAACTCGCGCTCTCTCAGAATCCCTATCATCTGGCGACAGAGAAGAGGGTTGAGGCGGCTCAGAATCGAGTGAGAGAAGCGGTGGCTTATTTTCTCCCGACCTTTGAGGCCCAAGGACTGAACACCCTTGATGAGAAGCTGTTTGAACTGGAGTTACCCTCTCTCATTCCTGGTGATGCCCCGAGAAAGGTTCCTTTCGATTTTACAAAGGACTATCAATTCACCCTTCAATTCTCTGTCCCTCTGTACACCAGCGGTCGTTTGATGTCAGGCCTCCGGCAGGCACAAAATAACCTGCGTTCGACTGAGGAATATGTCAGGCAGTCCCAACACAACACTGTGTTTAACACAAAAAGAGCCTTTTACGGTGTGTTACTGGCGAGGGAGTTTGTCAAGGTCGCCGAAGAGGCTGTCGAAGTAGCGACCGACCATTTTCGGAATGTTCAGAGTCTCTATGAAGTCGGGATGGCTTCCAAGTTTGATCTCTTAAGATCAGAGGTTGAGCTGGCCAACCTGAAACCTCAATTGATCAAAGCCCGCAACAGCCTGAATGTCGCTGAGCTCAGCCTGAAAACTCTGCTGGGGCTGGAACTTTCGCAACCTATTGAAATCAAGGGGGATCTGTCTTATCAGCCGGCTGCTCCCGATCTTGAAGACTGCTTGATAAAAGCAGTCCAAAACCGTCCTGAAATCGGCCAGCTGAAGTACCAGAAGGGGGTGGCCCAGGAATTGGGAAAATTGGCCCGGGCCTCTCGCTTCCCCACCCTGGCCATAGCTGGGACGTACAACCTTTGGGCCGACAAATTTAACTTCAGCAGTGAGACCTGGCAGAGCTTCTACACCATAAATCTTGTGTTGTCGGTTCCTCTCTTCGGAGGATTCTCTTCATATGCTCGAGAGGCTCAGTCGAAAGCGGCGATCAAGGAGTTGGATCTGACGTTGAAGGGGCTCGAGGATACGATAAAATTCGAAGTGAGGCAAGCGATCTTGAATTTGGATGAAGCCAGAGAATCGCTCCTCTCCCAGGAGAAAAATGTGGAGCAGGCCCAGGAAAGCCTGAGGATTGCCGAGTTGAATTATTCCGAAGGTTTGGCAACTTCTCTGGATGTCAGTTCTGTCCAAGCCCTGCTGACCCAGGCCAAAACAAATTACTCTCAGGCTTTGTATGACTATGTCCTTTCCATCGCCGAGCTTGATAAGGCAATGGGGGTCGGTTGGAAGGATTAAAGGAATGATTTTATTGGCTGAAAAGGCAGATAGGAAAACACGGAGGATTCCCATGAAAGGAAATATCAGAGGAAAAATTATTTTCATGCTGATCGCCTTCTGGCTGATCTCTTCTTGTCGATCTCCTGAACAGAAGGAGGAGATGAAGGAAGAGGTATTCGGAGCCACACCGGTCAGAGTCACCCGAGTGGAGAAGCAAAAAATATCAGAAAAGCTGAACTACACGGGGACGATCGAAGCCCTGCGGAAGATAAACATCACACCTGAAGTGGCCGGAAAGATCACCAAGATTTATGTCGATGAGGGAGACAGGGTTCAGGAAGGTCAGCTCTTGGCCGAATTGGACACCCGCGCCATCCGTCTTCAACTCGAACAGGCAGAGGCTGCCCTAGCCGTGGCCGAAGCGAGCTATAAAGACGCCCAACGTAACTTCGAGAGGATGGAGCGTTTAAAGGGAGAGAAGGCCGTTTCTGACCAGCAGTACGAGCAGGTCAGACTGCTCTTCGAGTCAGCAGAAGCCCAGCGGCAGCAGGCCAGAGCTGCCGTGAACCTCGCCCGTTATCAGCTGGATGTGTCCATGATGGAAGCCCCATTCAGCGGGATCATTGCCTCGAAGAATTCTGAAGTGGGGGACGTTATCAACCCGCTGATGGGAGGATTCGTCCCAACCAGCGGTGTGGTCACCCTGATGGATTTTTCTCAGGTCAAGATTGAAGTGGATGTGTCCCAGACGGATATCAACCGGATCAAAAAAGGCCAACCCGCTTACCTGAAAGTGACAGCTTTACCTAATCGAGTCTTCGAAGGGAGGGTGTCGCTGGTCAATATGACCGCCGATCCACTCTCCAAAAAATTTAAGGTTGAAGTCAGGATCGATAACCCGGATTTGATCCTCAGACCAAACACCTTCGGCGAAATCACCCTCGAAGTCAGCTCTCACGAGAATGCCCTTGTCATCCCTCAAGCAGCGATTCTCGAGGATCGATATGTCTTTGTGGCAAAGGAGAACCGAGCTGAGAAAAGAGAAGTCACAATCGGCCTCCAGAATACCGAACTCGCGGAGGTGCTCTCGGGAATCCAAGAAGGAGAGCTGGTTATCATCGAAGGGAATTACGGCCTTGAGGATGGAGCGGAAATTGATATAAAAGAGGTCCTTCAATGAAAATAGCGGAATTTTCAGTCAATCGAAAAGTCACGACGGCCATGCTGGCCATGATTCTGGTCGTCCTGGGTTTAATCACCTTCTTCCGACTCGGTCTGGATTTTTTCCCTGATATCGAGTACCCCACTGTCTCTGTGATCACTGCCTACACCGGCGCCTCTTCGGAAGATATCGAAAACACCATCACCAAGCCCTTGGAGGAAATCATCAGCTCGGTCAATCGGGTCAAAAAGGTGACCTCGATGACTATTGAGGGGGCATCCGTGATCATGATCGAGTTTGAATGGGGAACAAACCTTGACTTTGCAGCTCAGGATGTCCGCGACCAGATCGGTCTCTATGAAAACTATCTTCCCGATGAGGCCAATGAACCGCTGGTCGTCAAATTCAGCATGTCTCAAATCCCCATCATCTTTTACGGAGTGACGGCCAAGAGACCGACTTATGAGTTGAAAGAGCTGATCGAGGATGAAGCCGTGGGTCGTCTGGAGAGGATTGATGGAGTGGCCTCGGCCCAGGTTTTTTCGATGGAGATCAGAGAGATTCTGGTCGAAGTGGATAAGGGAGCCATCGAATCTCAAAACCTATCTTTGGACCAGATTCTGCTGGCCCTGAGGCTTGAAAACCTGAACCTTCCAGCGGGCCATATCGTCGAGCGCCACTCAGACTTTTTGGTACGAACCGTCGGAGAGTTCGAGAACCTGGAGGACATCCGGAACACCGTCGTCGGAGCCTCAGCCAACGGGGAACCGGTTTACGTCAGGGATATCGCCGAAGTCAAGGATACTATGAAGGAGACGCGTTTTTTGGGTCGCATCCAGGGAGAGAACGGGGTTTTTTTGATCGTCAACAAGCGCTCGGGAGCCAACACCGTCATTGCCGCTGAAGCCGTGAAAAAGGAACTGGAAAGCATCAAGACCACCCTTCCTTCGGATGTGACATTTTTTCCGTTCATGGACCAGTCCGAGATGATCCAGAAAGTGATCAACCGGACGGCGAACAACGCTCTGGTCGGCGGGATCCTGGCCATGTTTTTTATCCTGATCTTTCTCCGAAATTGGAGGCCGACAGTCACCATCTTCCTGGCTATTCCACTTTCTGTGATCACGACGTTTATCGCCTTCTACTTAGCCGGCTATACCATCAACCTCCTCACCCTGGGAGGCTTGGCTTTGGGCATCGGGATGCTCGTGGACAATGCGGTGGTTGTCATCGAAAACATTTTTCGCCACCTCGAGGAAGGCGAAGGCAGGAATGAGGCCGCCAGGGCTGGAGCCTCGGAGGTGGGGATGGCCATTACAGCTTCGACGCTGACCACGATCGCCGTCTTTTTTCCGATGGTTTTTGCCCGGGGGATAACTGGAACTCTGACGCGGGGGCTGGCTCTGGCCATCGCTTTTTCTCTTTTGGCCTCTCTGTTTGTGGCCTTGACAGTCGTGCCCATGGTCGCTTCGCTCCTGTTTAAAGTCAACAGAAACAAGGAGGGTGAAGTCGAGAAAAAAAGGCAGAAGCAGTTCGAAAAAGCCAGAAATTTTTACCGGAAGATTCTCCATCAGGCTTTGCGACGGAGATGGCGGGTGTTGGGTGGCGCTTTGGGTTTGCTGCTCCTTTCCTTGGTCATCATTCCTTTCCTGGGCACGGAATTCATGCCGGCCATGGACCGAGACATGCTCATCCTGAAAGTGAAAATGCCCATCGGGACCTCTCTCGAGGAGACTGACCGGGTGGTGACGATGGTCGAGAATCTCATGAAACAGGAGCCTGGGATCGCGACCATCTCGGCTCAGGCAGGATCGCAGGCCGAGGAAAACCCGGCTGATTTGGCCGGTCAAATCAACACCACCGGAACCCACGAAGGTCTGCTCTGGGTTGGACTGGTTAGCAAGAGTGAAAGAGACCTCTCGGATTTAGAGATTTTAGAAAACATCAGGAATAAATTGCCGAAGCTGAAGGACGTTGATTTTGAAGCTATCGATATCGGTGAGGCTATGATGAGCGGGGTATCGGCTCCAATCGAGATCAAAATTTTCGGGAAGGAGTTAGACCGTCTTAAACAGATTGCCAATTCCGTGGTCGACAGGATTCAGGATGTGGAAGGACTACGGGATGTCACCCATACTCTGGCTGAAGGGACGCCGGAGTATCATATCCGGATAGACCGAGAAAAGTCCTCACGGATGGGCCTGATGGTCAACCAGGTGGCCAACACGGTCCAGACCGCTTCTTTGGGCAAGGTGGCCACCCGCTACAGGGAAGGGGATGAGGAGGTCGACATTCGGGTGAAGTTTAGTGAGAAGTTCAGAGACAGCCTGGACGATATTCGGAGTATTCCGCTCGTCACCCCGGCCAAAGAAGTGGTTTACCTTGACCAGGTGGCCAGTATTTATCCTGGAGAGGGGCCCATCCGGATAACCCGAGAAAACCAATCTCGGGAGGTGGCGGTCACAGCCAACATCGCCGGCAGGGATTTGGGCAGTATCGTCAGAGAGATCAAGAGCCGGATTGCCGTGATCGAGAAGGGTCTTCCTCCTGGATATTTCATCGAATTCGGCGGCGAGTATGAGCAGATGCAGGAGGCCTTCATCATCATGGCTGGGGCTTTTGCGCTGGCCACCCTGCTGGTGTACATGATCATGGCCTCTCAATTCGAATCCTTTGTTCATCCCTTTGTCATCATGTTCACCATCCCGCTGGGACTGGTGGGGGTGATTATAGCTCTGCTCATCTCTGGTCAGCCTGTCAGCCTTCCCGTGCTGATCGGGTTTATCATGCTCGGGGGAATTGCTGTGAACAACGGCATTGTCATGGTCGATTACATAAATCAGTTGAAGCGGAGAGGGGTGGAGATGAAGGAGGCGATTCTCCAAGGCTCTGTCGTCCGCTTGCGTCCGGTTCTCATCACAGCCTTCACCACGATCATGGGCATGCTGCCCATGGCTTTGAGCACGTCCGAGGGAGCGGAGATGCGGGCGCCGATGGCCGTCACTGTCATCGGCGGGTTAGTCGCCACGACCTGTCTCACTCTGTTCGTCATCCCGATCATCTACAGTGTGGTCAACCGCGTCCGGTTTAAATAATCATTACCTCTTTTCGTCATCCCTGCGGAGCTTGTGCCCGTGAAACTTGTGCCCGCGCAGGCGGGTAACGGGTAGCAGGAATCCAGTCCAATCCCCCCTCGTCATCCCTGCGGAAGCTGTACCTGCGGAGCCTGCACCTGCAAATCTTGCGCCTACGAGGGCATGTGGCAGGTAGTGGGTAATGGAATCCAATTCTCTCCCTTCGTCATCCCTGCGGAAGCAGGGATCCAGAAATATCTGGATAAGTATCTTTCTTAGTTCTGGTTTCCTGCTTCCGCAGGAACAAGTCTTGATTCCCATACCTGCTGCCTGCCACCCGCCTACGCAGGTGCAGGCTTCTTGATTACAAGCTCCGCTGGAATGACAAAGAACTGGTTAATACCTAAGAAAGGCCCCGATTTTCCCGTATCTATTCAGCCGTGAGGGGGGTGTGATATGCTTGACGTGGCCGTGTTTTTCCAAGGCCGTCTCGACGGCCTCGTCGATAACATCCTCCACAGGTTCGGTCTTCTTCTGGCAGGAAGGGCAGCGAAGTTCGTCGCTGTACAAGAATCGACATTTTGGGCAGTACCGACCGGGTTGAGTGAAGTTCCTGGTGACGAGGAGCGACTGGACTTCTCCCCGGTTGAGTTTCTTCAGCGTGCTTTTTAATCCTGAAATCGCTCTTCCCCCTTTTTCCAGTTCAGAGATAAAGCTGCTGACAAGGCTCTCCTCTTCTTGTTTTTTGAGTTTTTTCTCCAGAATTTGGCTGTGCTTGAGCACCTTATCCGCCGAATCATCAGGCTTGGCCTTGATCCGGCCCTTCAGTCTTTTCTTGAGGTACGGATGGAGCAAAGGCTCAAACTCAGTCCAGTGCTCTTCTTGGCAGCCGAGAAAAATCCAATCAAAATGATTTTTCTTGAACAATTCAAATGTCTTCTGGGCGGCTTTCTTGAAGAAGTCATGGAGATGAGAGGCTATGTGACGTTCTATGCGTTTGGATTCATAGCCTTCCCAACCGCCCTCTCTCACTTTGCTCGGCACATCACCTTCCATTGTCCCGAGGAGGGAGATGTCTCCCATGGTAGCGTCATACCATTTTGCCTGGCGCCGGTCGAGAGTCAGGACAAAAATGTTGTGGTATTCATCCAGGATGGAGGAGAGGAGGCGCACATATGGGTCCCTATCGAAGATGAGCCGGTTCCGGGGGGCATGGGGAAGGTCAAAAAGCTGCCAAAAATCGAGACGGCTACAGCTGAAGATGGCCAACCCAGGATATTTGTAGGAGTTTAGAATCTGAGAACAGAATTTTCTGATCTTATCCAGGTCTGCGGCGAGGGATGTTTTTTTTGGCTTGCTGATGTCCATTGTCTCCAAGCGAGATTGGCCGTTCCGGATAAGGTTTCTTGAGGAAAGGGAGATTTCCTTCTTGGTCAGCCGGCTTTTGTCCGTGTCTAGATAAAAGGACGTGGTTAAAAAATTTTCGCTCTGAAAACTCGAGAGACTTTCGATCTGTGCCCGCCTATAAAGTTTCATCTGGCCTCCTTGATGAAGGAATGAAAAGAGTTGATAAGGGAAGGATTCTTGGTAAACAAAAGAGATAAATGAAAACACCTCGGCTTAAAATAAAATAAGAACCAGACCCCCATTTGTCAAGTCTGAACCCATCTTTACTCTTTTTCGAGATGGGATTATAATAGAGAGCCTGGATTGATGCGGAAGTGGCGGAATTGGTAGACGCGTAAGCCTCAGGAGTTTATGGCCCGATGACGGCCGTGTGGGTTCGAGTCCCACCTTCCGCACCACG
>Ga0209427_10008189_pt1 | contig 11782 bp, 12 predicted proteins | sample DeeMarSWOR136_30_FD_187465 | JGI IMG/M metagenome (GOLD analysis project Ga0209427, IMG submission 187465) | Marine sediment microbial communities from White Oak River estuary, North Carolina - WOR-1-36_30 (SPAdes) (version 2) | ecosystem: Environmental > Aquatic > Marine > Intertidal zone >... | reverse complement strand
GAGAGGCAGAAGCTGCTGGAGGAGGCCGCCGTTAGCCCTATCCATGACGTCCTGCATCCGTTTCTGGCTCTGTTTCTGGGTGTTCTCCAAGTCCGCCTTAGCGTACTTGAGCTGGCTTAGATGCTTCTCGGCTTTATTCTCCGCCTCTTTTAGTTGGATTTCGAGTTCTTCGACTCGTTTCTGTAATTCCTTCTTAGTAGGTTTCTTCGGCGACATGGTTACGCTCCTCAGGCTTTTCCTTGATAGAGTGGGTCTGTTCTTTATTTTCTTTACGGTATGTCATAAATATGACTTTTTATAAGGTTTTTTATACAGAAGACGGTTGAAGCCAGCATCGTGAACACCTGAGCAGATATCACTAGCTATATCGACAGAAGTGACGCGGCTCTCTCAATCAGGTACATGAGATAAACGACGAGGACCCCTAGCCCGACCTTGATGAATAGAGGCATGAATGACAGGAACTCTCTGACCGAAAGCTGGCTGCTCACAAGAATTTGAACTCTTAGGTACCGATAAAATGGTTTTTCAGAATCAGTTCAGAATCTTCGGTCACACCTTCGCGGCGTCAACGACCATAAAATCTATTACTTTGGCGAGATCATTTGGCGACAGCTCTATGCCGTAGAGATGGTTCCCTGAGCCGAAGTTGATCCTTTCTTTCATGAAGACGCGTTCATCGACGTACAGAGGGACGTCCAACATAAGGGGACAAACTGCACCGGGTTTAACCCCAGTAGCCTCCTCCACATCGTCCGACACCGCGACGCTCGCCTTCCCTATAACTCTCCGTAGCTTCTTGAAGTCTATCCTGTCTCCGCCTCTCAAGAACACCGCGAGCATGCGTCCCTCTCTATCCTTGAGGACTATAGTCTTACATATCTCGTCTGGGTCTACCCCATGTTTAGCGTACCTCACCACATCCTCAACGGTAACGGCTCTATCAGTCAGCTCGATTATCCTGTAATCGATCCCCTTCTCATCTAGGAGCTTCGCCGACGCTAGTTTCATGCCTACACTACTTTAGCTGAAGTTGAAGAATTGTTCGACGTAAACCACGTCTTTTATAGTGGATGCCTTCAATCATAGAAGATCAATGGTAGATTCCTATGAGTGAAGGCTTGAACATCGTCGTCCCCATCAAGCAGGTCCCGGAGACGACCGAGGTGCAGTTCGACGAGGAGACGGGGAGACTCATACGCGAGGGCGTCGCAGCCATAATCAATCCCTTCGACGAGTACGCCATCGAGGAGGCTCTACGCATAAAGGAGAAGCACGGGGGCGTGGTGAAGGTCATCACCATGGGGCCACCTTGGGCGGCGGACGCCCTCAGGGACGCCATTGCCATGGGAGCCGACGAGGGGTGGCTGGCCACAGACCGCGCCTTTGCTGGGGCGGACACGTGGGCCACCAGCCTCACCTTGGCCAAGTGCATCGAGAGGATGGGCGCTCCCGACCTCGTGATATGCGGCCTGAAGACCACAGATGGCGACACCGGGCAGACAGGCCCCGAGATGGCGGAGCACATGGACATACCCCATGTTTGTTACGTCAGCGAGATAACGGAGATCGGCGGCGGCAGGGTGTTGCTGAAGAGGAACATGGACGAGGGCGTAGAGACCCTCGATGCCCCAATCCCCCTCCTCGTCACTGTGGGCAAGGACATCAACCAGCCGAGGCTAGCCACCCTCAGGGGCCGCCTCAAGGCCAAGAAGTCCGAGATAAAGGAGATCACAAACGACGACCTCAAGATGGACCCCAAGGAGATCGGGCTTGACGGAAGCTTCACTAGGGTCGTGAAGGTGTTTGAGCCCGAGGCCCCCGAAGCCGGGGAGATCGTCGAGGGGACCCCAGACGAGCTGGCTGACGCCATTCTTGCGAGGCTGCAGGAGTGTAAGGTGATCTAGATGGGCGAGGTGCCTGTTAAGGTCATGGACGCCTGCACTGGATGCGGCGTATGTGTGGACGCCTGCCCCTTCGGCGCCATCGAAATGGTGAACGGGAAAGCGGTTATCAATGAGGCCTGCCGGGCGTGCGGTCAATGCGTCGAAGCCTGCCCCGTTGGCGCCATCGTCATGAGTGAAGCAGAGGTCGTCGACCTCTCGGGCTACCGGGGCGTCATGGTTTACGCCGAGCAAAGGGGTGGAAGGGTACACCCGGTTAGCTACGAGCTGCTGGGAAAGGCCCAGGAGCTAGCCGGCCAGCTATCCGAGCCCATCTACGCTGTCATCGTCGGCAACGACATAGGCGCAGGCGCCGAAGAACTCGTCAAGAGAGGAGCAGACAAGGTGTTCCTGTACGACGACCCTGCCCTCGCCGAGTTCAGGGACGACCCGTACACCGACTTGCTGGCGCAGTGCTGCCGGGATGAGAAGCCAAGCATATTCCTTATCGGGGCTACGAGTCTGGGCAGGAGCCTAGGTCCCAGGGTTGCCGCAAATCTGCGCACCGGGTTGACCGCGGACTGCACGTATCTCGACATCGATCCCGAGACGGGACTGCTCAGGCAGACGCGGCCCGCCTACGGTGGAAACATTATGGCCACTATAATCACGCCCAATGGCAGGCCCCAGATGGCCACAGTCAGGTACAAGATGTTCCCTGAGGCGGCGAAGGTAGACAACCCCAAAGGCTTTATGGTCGAGAAGCCTGTCGACATGTCCAACGTGAGGGACAGGGTCAAGGTAATCGACTTTGAGGAGGCCAAGGAGCAAGTGAGCATAAGCGAGGCCGACCTCATAGTCTCAGGGGGCCTCGGAATGGGCGACCCCAAGGGATTCGAGCTTATCGGGGAGCTGGCCGCGACCCTGGGAGCCGCAGTCGGGGCCTCAAGGCCCACCGTCGACGAGGGATGGATCGACTACAGGCACCAAGTTGGCCTCAGCGGTAGGACCGTCAGGCCCCAGGTCTACATGGCGTGCGGCATCAGCGGCGCCGTCCAGCACCAAGCTGGCATGAAGACAAGCGACGTCATCATCGCCGTGAACAAGGATCCGGAGGCCCCCATCTTCAAGATTTCCAGCCTCGGAGTGGTCGGGGATTTATATGAGGTGGTTCCCCGTCTCGTAGAGAAGATAAAGGAGTACAGGGGAGATGCCTGAATACAACATGGTAACACCTGAACTAAGGAAGAAGATAGAGGCCATCGTGGGGCAGGAGAACGTATCCTCCACCCCAGAGGATCTGGAGAAGCACGCCGTAGACGAGAGTCCGCTGGAGCCCCACCCGCCGCAGCTGGTCGTGCGGCCAGGCTCGACGGAGGAGGTCTCTAGGGTCTTGAGGCTGGCCAACGAGAGAATGGTCGCGGTTACGCCTCAGGGCTCCCGCACCGGCCTAAGCGGCGCCTCACACCCGGTCTATGGGGGCATAGCCCTGAGCTTGGAAAGGATGAACCGCATACTTGAGATAGATGAGGATAACCTCATGGCCATCGTGGAGCCTGGGGCATTGATCAGCGACATCCACGAGGCCACCGAGGCCTTGGGTCTCTACTACCCCCCCGACCCAGGCCAGGAGTCAGGGAGCATCGGTGGCAACATCTCGACCAACGCGGGTGGCATGAGGGCCATGAAGTACGGCGTAACCAGGGACTTCGTCAACGGCCTGGAGGTGGTCCTGGCAGACGGCGAGGTCATCAAGGTAGGCGGTAAGAACGTCAAGGACAGCACGGGGTACAGCCTCATCGACCTAATCATCGGTAGCGAAGGGACCCTCGGCATCGTCACCAAGGCCACGCTGCGCCTCATCCCCAAGCCCAAGCTCACGGCGCTCATCTATGCCCCCTTCACATCCACCATCGATGCGGCCAACGCTGTCAAGGAGATAATACGCCAGAAGATATTGCCCTTCGGCCTCGAGTATATGCCGCAGCACACCGTGCTCACCGTCGAGAAGTACCTAGAGAAGAAGGTTATGCCGGACAACACCCACCCCGCATACCTCTTAGTGGCTGTAGAGGCCGATACCAAGGAAGAGCTGGATAGACAGCTGGAAACGGCGGGCGAGATATGCCTAGAGATGGGAGCTGTCGACGCCTACATTGCAGATACCGCCAGCAGGCAGCAGCTGATCTGGGAGGGAAGGAAGGCCGTGTTCGACGCTTATATCGCCCTGTACACCGTGGACGAGGCCGACGTCTGCATACCCCGGAATAGGATACCCGAGTACGTCGAGCGCGCCGAGGCCATAGGAGAGAGACATGGCGTCCTTCTTGTGCCCGTGGGTCACGCCGGCGACGGAAACCTCCACTACAACATACTCAAGCGGGACGAGACACCGATGGAGGAGTGGCCTGAGCTCATGGAGGCGGCGCTCAGCGATCTCATAGACATGTCCCACGAGATGGGAGGAACCGCGTCAGGCGAACACGGGCTCGGATACACAAAGAGACACTACTTGGAGCGCGAGGTAGGGCCCAGGCAAGTGGCTCTCATGAAAGCGATAAAGGCGGCGTTCGACCCCAACGGGATAATTAACCCCGGGAAGGTCTGGCCCTAGTACTCCCTATAGGCCTCAGCGAGGGGATGGCCCTTGCAATAGAGGCCGAAGGCCTTGTACCAGCCGAAGGGGCTCTTATGCACCGTAAGCCCCTCGGCCTCCAGCCTTTCCTTGAGGTCGCTGAGGAACTTCTTGGCGCGTCTGGGGCTGCCCAGCTCGTGGCTTAGATGCGCGTATGGGTACAGAACCACATTATTACAGCCTATGCGACCAGTGTCTGTTTTGATGTTCTCGACGTAGGCCTCGATTATCTCTGGCTCCCGGTCCACGTCTTTCTTCTCGAAGCACGTGAAACAGACCAACGCGTTCTCGTACTTGCCCTCCTTGGGGCTCGCTGGATGTTCCGCGACGGGAGTCTCCTTGGTGACCTTGTAGCTGAACTCCGAGCAGTGAAGCTGTAGAACCTTCAACTCTTATCGTTTGAATGACGCCTCAGAAGGTTTTAGAGGTTTCTACGCTTATCTGTCTAGAACTCTTTGGCTGCCTCGATGAGCTTAGCGGCCTGCTTCTCGCTGAGGGTCGTCTTCTCAGCCAACGTCACTGCGTTTGCCTTGGCTACCTTGGCGACCGTGTCGTATCCTCCACTCAACAGCTTCTCCTCAGTGGCCTTACCGACTCCCTTGATATCGGAGACAGGCTTCTTCGGCTCTGCCTTTGGTGCCGCCTTTTGTGTCGCCTTTGGCACTACCTTTGGCTCCGCCACTTTCTTAGCGGGTTCCTTAGCTCCTGCCGCTCCTCTGCTAAGCTCTATGGTTATGCATGAGACGTTCCTCTCAGTATCGCCGTCCTTGATCCTCTCCGTCTCTATGGTGATCTTGGGCTTCGTCAGGTTGTCGATGTACCTGTTACGGGCTATCTCGACGACGTCGACGGCCGTGGTGATACTCCTGCCTCTCGCCTTGATCTCGACGGTGTCTTGGTTGTTGAAGGTGGCCAGCACAGCCATGACGTAGGTCATGGCCGGCTTCCTACCTATGTAGACTATGTTATCTCTACGCATTGTATTCAATTCATTTTTAAGGAGTGTACTTAAAAGTGCATCTTTCTTAGGGAAGGAAGAAAGGGAAAAAACAGTGTTTTTCTACTGATCTGACGAAAAAAGGCTTGGTCTTCAAGGCGGCTGCAATGCATTATAGCAGATGATCACATGTTTTTTACATTCCATGGCTTTCTTCTATACCATGTCTGACAATGATTTCTGGCCAGACGGCTACAGTTGTTGTGTTCAGTTAAGCTTCGACTACGACTCCAACAGCGCCCTCGTCCGCAGGGAGCCGCTGGACATCGTCGCCCAGAGCAGGGGAAGGTTCGCCCCCAACACGGCGATCCCCCGAATACTGGACCTGCTGGACAGGCATGGCATCAAGTCCACTTTCTTCACCCCTGGGTGGACGGTGGACAACTTCACCATGAGCTGCGAGGAGATAGTTAGCAGGGGCCACGAGATGGGAGCCCACGGCTACCTCCACGAGAGGCTCGCCGAGTTGAGCTGGGAGGCTGAGCGTGTCGTCTTCGAGAAGAGCATGGTGAGCTTCGAGAGGCTCGGCGTCAAGCCCGAGGGCTTCAGGGCGCCGTACTGGCTGATAAGCGACAGGACCCTCGACCTCGTCATCGAGCTGGGGTTCAGGTACGACAGCAACTTCATGGACGACGATATGCCATACATGCTCAGGTGGCGCGGCAGGGATACGGGGCTCGCCGAGCTACCCGTGGAGTGGCTGCTGGACGACTGGCCCCACTTCGAGACCAACAGGATGACACCTAGGCAGGTCTACGATATGTGGAAGCCCGAGTTTGAGGGCATCCACGAACTGGGCCGCTACTTCGGGTTAACGTGCCATCCCCAGTGCATCGGCAGGGTGAGCCGCCTTAAGATGCTGGACAAGCTTCTTGGAGAGATGAAGGCCAAAGGAGACGTGTGGTTTCCCACATGCAAGGAGCTCGCCGACTGGACCCGGAAGAAGCTAGGTTAGCTTCCTTATCTCCTCTACGAGTATCGGCAGGCTCTCCCCCGAGGGGGCGTAGACGTTGACATCGCAGATGTAGCTTATCTCGCTGCGCCTTATGTTGAACTCCGTCAGCCTGCCGCCGCTCCTCTTCACCATCACGGGTAGGTTGGCGGCGGGGGTCACCGTCGCGCTGGTACCCGCCACGATCATGCAATCACTCTTGGATGCCTCCTCGAAGCACCTGTTGAGCACAGGCCCCGGTATGGGCTCCCCGAACATCACGGTGTCGCTCTTCACGACTCCGCCGCACTCCGGGCAGGCCGGCGGCACCTCCTCCACCCTGAAATCCTCGTTTCTCCACTTCGTGTGACAGTCTATACAGCGGAGGTACCTGGTGTTACCATGAATCTCCAGAACGTTTCTGCTACCAGCGGCCAGATGGAGGTTGTCGATGTTCTGGGTAATGAGGGTCCTCAGGACGCCCATCTTCTCCAGCTCCGCCAAGGCGACGTGACCCGGGTTGGGCTCGGCCCCCTTGATGCTTATGCCGAACTCGCCGGCGTCACTCATGCGGCGCTTCCAGTAGGAGGCAGGGTCCTTGAGGAACCTCTGGTACCCGTCCATGGATGGCTCACCCTTCTCGGTCCAGAGGCCTCCGGGACCCCTGAACGGTCTGATGCCGCTCTCCACGCTTATCCCTGCTCCAGTGAGGCAGGTCACGTAGCCGGAGTCCACGATCGTCGTAGCGGCGTCTCTGATCGCCTGAAGAACATCCTCTCCTAGAGCCATGAGTAGAAATGGGAGGGGAGAGTGAAAAGACTTAGGCTCGTTCACTGAGCGCCTTGGTCAGCGCGGGCAGCACCTCGTAGACGTCGCCGACAATGCTGTAGTCGCTGATTCCGTGGATGCCCGCGCCTTCGTCGCTGTTGATGCTGACGATGATCTGGCTGTCCCTGATGCCGGCGACGTGCTGTATGGTGCCGCTGACGCCGCACGCCACGTAGAGGCTGGGCTTCACCTTCTTGCCGCTGATGCCCACCCACTGGTCCATCCAGCCCAAGTCAGCGCTTATGGGCCTCGTGCACCCGATCTGGGCGCCAATGATCTCAGCGATCTCCTCCAGTAGCCTCAGGTCCTCCTTGGCCTTGAAACCGCGGCCCGCAGAGACTATGATTGACGCGCTCTCTAGGTCGGCCTTGCTCTTGGGCTTCTCGCGGCGCTCCACTACCTTGACCCGAGGCTCCGGGAGATTCATCTCCAGCTCTACTACCTTCCCGCTTCGCTCCACAGACTCCAGCTTCTCGAAGCATCTCGGGGGGAAGCTGATCACCGTGGGGATGCTCGTGCTCGTCTCCTCGGCCACGTTGGAGCCACCGTAGGTCAGCCGCTCCACGACTATCTTGCCGTCCTTCAGTTCTACGCCGCTGCACTCATTCATGCATCCGACGCCCAAGGAGGAAGCCACCCACGGCGCGAGCTCCTTGCCTCTCTTCGTGGCCCCAATGAACACCGTGGACGGCTTGGCCGCCTTCACGGCCTCCACCACGGCGGTGCCATAAGGCTCAACGTTGAACCTGTCTAGGCCGCTCAACGTGTAGACCCTGTCCGCGCCTTGGCAGACATACTCCTGGGGGTCTGATCCCGTCGCCAGCGCCGCGACCTCAGAGCTCATCTTGTCAGCCAGCTCCCTAGCCTTCCCAAGCAGCTGGAAAGCCAGCTCCCTGTCCTCCGAGAACACCAAGAACGACACTAGAGGACCCCCTCCTGCATGAGGGCCTCGACCAGCTTAGTAGCTGCCTTCTCCACGGTCTCGGCTTCGATCTTGATCTGTTTGCGCTCCATCTTGGGGGCTGAGACGCTCATTATCTGGACGTAGCTCTGGCTCTTCACCTCCGAGGCGTCAAGCCCTATGTCTCCGGCGCCCCACACCGTCTGGGGCTTCTTCTTCGCCCGCATAATGCTCATGAGGTTCGGAATGCGTGGCTCATTGATTTCTCTCACCACGCTCACGACGGCAGGCAGCGCCGCCTCGACGACTTCGTCCACGTCCTCCAGGTCCCTGATGGCCCTGACCTTGCCGTCTGCTACATCTAGCTCCTTTACGTATGTTATCGGGGGGAGGTCTAGGAGGTGGGCTAGCCGTGGCCCGATCTGGCTCGACAGGCTGTCCAGCGTCATCTCTCCCGCGATTATAAGGTCGTAGTCTCCCACGTTTCTGACGGCGGCCTCAAGCACCTTACTGGTGGCGTTAGTGTCCACCCCTCTGAACTCTGGCTCGTTGACTATGTAAACTGCGTCGGCTCCCATGGCTAGCGCCTCTAGGAGGGCGGTCTTGGTCTTGTTGTCGCCCATGGAGAGCGCAACGACCTCGCCGCCCACTTTCTCCTTGAGCCTGATGGCGGCCTCCAGTGCCCTCTTGTCCACCTCACTGATCTTGCGTTTGACGCCTTCGACTATGGGCGCCCGGGTCTGAGAGTCCAACTTGATCTCCGTGAGTTCCGGGATGTCCTTAAGCAGCACTATCTGCCTCATCCTGTTTCAAGGCGCAAATATCCTTAAAGAGCCATATAGTCTTTGCCTCGGAAAAAATGCTTTAAACCCACGCCCAGATTAGCCAGTTGAAGCGATATGGAGGCGGATAACGTTAAAAAGGTGGCCGTCCTCGGCGCCGGGGTCATGGGGCACGGCATAGCCCAAGTGGCGGCCGTAGCAGGCTACGACGTGGCGGTCAGGGACATCGCCCAGGAGTTCCTCGACAGCGCCGATTCCGGCGTCAAGAACAGCCTGAGCAGGTTCGTGGGCCGGGGTAGGATGAGCCAAGATGATATGGACGCTGCCTTAGCCAGGATCAAGTACACGCTGGACCTCGGTGAGGCGGTGAGGGGTGCCCAGCTGGTCGTTGAGGCGATACCCGAGAGGATGGACATCAAGCATAAGGTGTGGGCGGAGGCGGCGGCGAAGGCGGCCAAGGACGCCATACTGGCGTCTAACACCAGCAGCCTGAGCATAACCATGATAGCCGAGGCGGTGCCGAACCCGGAGAGGTTCATCGGCATGCACTTCTTCAACCCGCCTGCGATGATGAAGCTCGTCGAGGTCAACCAGGGAGAGAAGACCTCGGAGGCGACGGTGGAGGCGGTTCAGGAGCTCGCCAGGAGGATGGGCAAGACCCCTGTCTGGGTGAGGAAGGACGCCCCCGGGTTCATAGTCAACAGGGTGCTCGTCACGTACCTCAACGAGGCGGGGAAGCTCCTTGACAAGTACGGCGTGGAGCAGATCGACGCCGCCATGCAGCACAAGGCAGGGATGCCCCTCGGCCCCTTTATGCTCAGCGACCTCATAGGCACGGACATCGTCTATAACATCCTCAAGGTGTTCGAGGAACACATAGGCCCCGACTATGCGCCATGCGCGAGGATAACGGAGCTATACGAGTCGAAGAAACTTGGACGCAAGACGGGGGAGGGATTCTACAGCTACGAGACCCGGCCCAGCGTGACCGAGGATCAGGCCGAGGGCTTCGACGTGAGGCTCCTCCTGAAGCCCTTCGTCGAGGAGGCCGAGAAGGTGGTGGCTGAAGGGATAGCGTCGGAGGAGGACGTGGACACGGCGATGAAGCTGGGCGCCAACCTGCCTAGGGGCCCCTTCGAGATGAAGTCCATGGGGCTCGGCGAGGAGAAGCCCATCCTCACGGAGAAGAAGGACGGCATACTCATTGTCACCGTTAACCGGCCGGGTAAGCTCAACAGCATGACCACCGAGATGCTGGAGTTGATAGATGAGGCGCTTGACGATGCAGTCGCCGACAAGTCTATCCGTTGCATACTTTTCAAGGGGGCGGGAGACAGGGCGTTCTGCGCGGGCGCCGATATCTCACAGTTCCCCAATCTGGATGTGGATGGCGCCCGAAAGCTGTCCAAGCTGGGTCAAGGAGTCTACAGGAAGATCATGAAGCTACCAAAACCGGTCGTCGCGGCTGTCAACGGCTACTGTCTTGGCGGTGGAAACGAGCTCGCCATACACTGCGACTTCAGGCTCGCGTCGGAGAAGGCCAGCTTCGGACAACCCGAAGTCAATCTTGGGCTCATAACTGGCTGGGGTGCAACATACATGCTGCCGAGGTTGATAGGCAAGAGCCTCGCTGCTGAGATGATGATGACCGGCCGCCGCCTAAATGCGGAGGAGGCACTCAGGGTGGGGCTCGTGAACGCCGTCTACCCGGCAGAGGAGTTCGAGGCAAAGGTACAGGGTTTCGTTAAGGCTCTCGTGGACGGCCCGCCCCTCGCGTTGACGGCGATGAAGAAGCTTGTGAACTTGGAGGATCTTGAGGCCGCGTCAAAAGCTGAGGCCGACGAGTTCTCCGGCCTGTGGAACTACCGTGACCTCATGGAAGGCATAGAGGCCTTCAACGAGAGGAGAAAACCCGAGTTCAAGGGAGAGTAGCTACGCCGACTTGAAGGCGAGGACCACTCCTTCCTCGTTCTTCACGTATGCGGCCTCCACCCTGAAGCCGACTTCCACGTTTTCATCCAGCAGAAGACCGCTAACGCTCACGCCCTCGTCCAGTGTGACTATGACTACGCCGTAGGGGCACCTTTCTTGGAACCTGGTAAGTGGAACAGCTATCACAGTTTTGGCGGCTACGACCCCCCCGCCGTCGTATCGTCTCCACCCGAGGGCCATCGAGCCGCACCTGTTGCAGATGGGCCTCGGTGGCAGCATTAGGTGTCCACAGCTCTTACACTCTACGCCCGCTAGCTCCTCGTTCATCAGGTGGTCTTTGTAAGCCTTCACAGTGTACTCCGTCATCTCAGCCCCTCCTGTATATCTGCACCGTGGCGGTGGCACCCGCCGCCCCCACGTTGTGGGCCAGACCGATCTCCACGTCGGCGACTTGGTGTTCGCCTGCCTGCCCCCTGAGCTGATTGAACATCTCGTACACCATCCCGGCGCCGGTGGCTCCCACGGGGTGGCCTTTGGCCTTGAGTCCACCGTCGGGGTTCACAGGCTTCTCTCCGTCCAGCGCAGTCCGGCCCTCCGAGGCCGCTATCCCTCCCTCACCCTTGGCGAAGAACCCTAGGTCCTCGGTGGCGACGACCTCGGCGATCGTGAAGCAGTCGTGGACGCAGGCCACGTCTACCTGCCTCGCCTCGATCCCCGCCATCTTGTAGGCCTGCCTCGCGGCGACGCTGGTGGCCCTCAGCGACGTGAAGTCGTCTCGGTCATGGAGCGCCATTGTGTCCGACGCTTGGCCGATGCCTGCGATCTTGACCGGAGTGTCACTATACTTCTCGGCCACCTCGTCTGCGGCGAGGATGATGGCGGCCGCCCCATCG
>Ga0209427_10008188_pt1 | contig 11783 bp, 14 predicted proteins | sample DeeMarSWOR136_30_FD_187465 | JGI IMG/M metagenome (GOLD analysis project Ga0209427, IMG submission 187465) | Marine sediment microbial communities from White Oak River estuary, North Carolina - WOR-1-36_30 (SPAdes) (version 2) | ecosystem: Environmental > Aquatic > Marine > Intertidal zone >... | reverse complement strand
TTTTTAAGTAAAGACTAACAATTAGAAATGAACTATTAATAGGAAATTGAAATTAAGGGTTTAAACGTAAAATGGAATTGTTCCAAGTTTTTTGGGACGTGGGGAAAAGACTTTTTTTAGAATTCAAGAAAGACGAAAATGAAAATCAATTTCTTCTCCCAGAAAAAATTAAACGTTTAAACTTGAAATTTGAGATTTCAAAACCACTTAGACAAGAAAAATTTTCGAATCAACCCCCTTATCTTGTTTCTATTAAAAAGCTCTACTATTCAGATAAACATCTCTGTTTTTCAATAGATTTAGACGAGATTTATGGGTATGATGATTTGCAAATAAAAATTTTAAGATTAACAATCTTTATGCATTCTGGGCAGCGTATCGAATATAAATTCGAAGAGAAATTCAACATATCTGATGTATGGGTTAATGAAGATTGTTATGTCGGCTTTCATTTCATCGATTTAGGTGTTCAAAAAAACCAACATAATATGTATACTAGAGAAAAGGTATACCAAGAGGTCAAAACTGATTTCAATAACGTAAAACGAGAAAGTACTGTTATTTATGAAAAGAATAGTGTTAAAAGTATATCTGTGGATGAATCTATCATTTCAATGATTTTTGAAAGCAATAAAACCTTGAAAAACATTGAGAATCATCTAAAGAATTTGAACTTGACACTGCAAAACATGCCAGTTGGAAATATTTCATATAGTTCACCCCCTCGTATTTCTAATAGGAACTCTGAGTCGGGAATTGAAAGAATAAGGGTTCCAACTAAACCAGCATTAATTCAAGATCAAATGTCATCCAACAAATTAATGGTCATCAAAGAAATGAAAACAATTTTCAAGCAAAATGTTGAAGAAAATGAAGAATTTAATGTTAAAGCTATTTTAAAGCCCTTAACAGAAGAGGAACTTAAAGAGTTGACAGTAGATGATGAAATTTTGATGAAAAAAGAAGAAGAGGCAATTAAAAATCAAATAAGAAGGCTTAAAAAACAACAGGAAAAGAAAATCCACTTAGAGGATCTCAAAAAACCTAAATAGAATATAAAATCATATTTTTGACAGTTAATTCTAATGAGCTAGTAGCAAATCTTTAATTATTTTCTAATATTGGATATAAAAGAGGAAATTTATTCAAGAGAGGTTATCTAAAATATTATTAAATTATTTTATAGGAACAGCTGGAAGTGGTAAGACTACTCTCACCGGTCAGTTAAAAGAATATGTTGTAAATCGAGATCCAGAAATTTCAGCAATCACTTTGAATCTTGATCCTGGAGCCCGAATCACACCATATACTCCAGACATTGATATAAGAGATTATATTGTTTTAGAAGAAGTTATGGAAGAGTACAGCTTAGGACCAAATGGCGGTATGATTTTAGCATCTGATTTAATGGTGAATTATTTAGATGATCTTAAGGACGAAATTGATGAATACAACCCAGACTGGATATTTGTGGATACTGCGGGTCAACTTGAGTTATTTGCTTTCCGAGAAACTGGACCTTTAATAGCTAGCGCTTTAGGAATTGGTGATGTTCAAAGAGCTGTGAGTTTTCTCTTTGATTCGAATTTTGTTCTTAGACCTAATGGTTTTATTTCAACTATGCTATTAGCAGCTTCAGTTCAATTTCGATTTAGAAATATATCACAAATCAATATATTATCTAAGGTTGATCTTATAGATGAGGATCAAATCGAAATGATTCTTAATTGGAGTCAAGATTTTCAAGCATTAGAAGATTCTACAAATGAAAGGGAGAAAGGTTTAATAAGAGAATTATCCATGCTTATTTCAGAAGTTTTTATACAAATGGGATCAACCAGTGAATTAATTCCATGTTCAGCAAGGGAAGACCATGGTTTAGACATTCTATTTGGGCACTTACAAAGAGTTTTTGATTCAGATAAATCAAAATTTTATTAAACAAATTTAAATTTCAAATTAGAAATAAAAAATTATTCTTCGAACAATGAAAATTATTGGACCTATAGCAGGCATTGGTTCAAGATTAAAGCCATTTACTTTAAGTAAACCAAAAGCTTTCATAACAATTGCAGGGAAAACTGTTTTAGATCACATTCTTGAGAAATTTAGTTATACATTTGATCCAAGTACGGAATTAATACTTATTGTTGGATACAAAAAGAGACAAATAATTGATTACGTAAAAAAAAATTATGATGATAAATTTAAACTTATCTTTATTGAACAAATTCCGAGAGGTTATTCAAATAATATCCCCTTTTATTGGGGATTAGGTGAAGCCGTATATTTATCAAATATAAGGTTTCAAAAACAGCAATTTGAAACAAAAGAGGAAGATAAAAGAGAAGGTGCTCTTATCTTTTTAGGAGATATGCTTCCTATTGATGAATATTCATATTTCATGTATCGTTATTTTGAATCTGATATAGATGGAATTATTACAGTTATGGAAGTCCCCAACGAAGCTGCAAGTTCTTATGGTGTAGTTACTGTAGATGAAAATTCACTGATCCAACGCCTCGTGGAAAAACCAAAAGAATTTATCTCGAATTTAGCTATTGCTGGTCCATATGCTTTTTCAAATTCAGCTACAATTGCACTTTTTGAAAGCATTAAAAATTATCTAGATCAAAAATCAGACACAACAACGGAGATATATTTAACTCAAAGCTTACAAGATTTAGTAGATAAAGGTTTCAGAATCGCTGCGGTCAAACTTAAAAAGGGAATGCTTGATTTTGGTAAACCCACTGAATTACTTAACGGCAATAGATATCTACTCATGGAAAACTCCGTTAAAAAGGAAGATTTTCCAAAACGAAACATAACTCTCGATAGGTCGTTTTTGAAAAATCCTGTCTTTATTGGAGAGAACACAAAAATTAATAACTGTGTTATCGGACCCTATGTTTCAATAGGAGAAAATTCAATCATAGAAAACTGCATTATAGAAAATAGTGTTATTGAAAAAAGAGCACAACTTAATAACATCATCACTAAAAACTCAATAATAGGTAGTGATGTCATGGTTGAGAATATTAGTAAAGATTATTTAATTATTGGTGATAAAAGCAGAACTTAGTGAAACTTCAATTAGTAATTTCTATATAATATAGTTAAATATTAATTTTAGAAAGATTAAAATAGTAATTAATAATATCAAGATTTTGAATATATAGGAATTTTAAATTATATTTGTGGATAATAATGTCATATCACATAGCCTTTGATGTTGGACATAAACCAAGAGGCCGAATTGATGAAAATTTAACTGAAGTTCGAGATCACTTAAATTCAAATGATTTTGTATGTTATAATTTTCTAGAGCTCCCTATAACAGAAGAGTCACTAATACCTTATGATATTTTAGTATTTGTATGTCCTGACTTTTCAAGAATTGCTGCAAATGAAATTACACAAATAGTTGATTGGGTTAAGAATTCTGGAGGTGGACTCTTATTATTATCACATGCAGGTGGTGATAGGGGTCGTGGGAGCAACTTATCTGAAATTTCAGAACAATTTGGAATCATTTTTGAAAATGATCAAGTTTTAGATGAACGAGTTAATTTAGGATTGGAGAATATACCGCTAATTTCAACATTTAACATTCCTCATCCAATTACGTCTGAAATAGACACTTTATGTTATAGATCAGGGTGCTCTCTTTCAATTGTGGGGAGTGGAGCACTTTCAATAGCTGATTCAAACGAAACATCGGAACCTTTTTCTTGTCCTCTAATTTGTGTATCAGAAATAGGAAAAGGAAGGGTTTGTTGTATAGGTAGTTATGAGATGTTTAGAGATAAAATTGGAGGAGGATTTCAGTGTTCTGATCATCCAAGTTTGTCTTTAAATATTTTTAAATGGCTAGTTTCTGATTATCGTATAGAATTAAGGACAACTCTGGATGCTCCAACTCCAGTTGCTTATCCTGTTGAAGAGAGTTCTCAATTGCAACCACAATCTGATTTATCAGCCACTTCTGCTCCAAGTGAAGGAAGAACAATTAATATAGATTTTTCGATGAAAATTTCCAAGAAAGGTGAATTGATAGAGTTATTAAAGATTTTTCAAAATCAAATAAACACAATTAAAACAACAATCGATAAATTAATAGCAACTGCTTCAAAATCAGATAATGAAATAATTGAACCTGATCAATTTGAAATTTCTGAACTTCAAGATACTCAGCCTAGTATCCAAGAAGCACCTTCTGTCCCAGAAATAACCAGTGAAATAAATATTATTAGCAATAAACAAGAGGATGGTCTTACGGCTTTACCTCCTAAACCTAAAAGTATGGTTGAAGAAGAAATTGATGAAACCGGTTTAAAACCGGTACCTAAACTCAAAACGAAAGATAAGACAAAAAAAGAACTAAAAGATGAAAAAAAAGGACTGGAATCGAAACTTACTTCTGTTGAGGACCTACTGGAATTCATTGATAAAAAACACACATCCGGTACGATTGATGATGAGGAATATTCAAAAAGAACAAAGAAACTACAAAGTGACATTAAGAAAACAAAGAAAAAGATAAATGTTATTGATAAATTACTAGACAAATAAATTAACACGGGATTTTTTAAGAATTATTATTTTTTGGCTTCACTGGGTGACCTTCTGGAATATAAGGTTGAGCATATTTATTGACAATCTCAAAAAAATCTTTATCACTAACACCTTTCGTTACCTTCTTTAGTTCTTCTTTAATAATATGGAATGATTTTCTGAGTTCTTCTTTCGATGTTGTTTCGTGTTTTCTTTTTACTTCTGTAGAGATTTTTTTAATTATTTCTATAGGTATATCTAAATCTAGCACTTTTATTTTTTGCTGCATTGCATGAAATACTGATTTTGTTCCAGAAAATTTTCCTAAATAAAACTTTCTTCTTCTCCCTACCATATGGGGGTTTATCGGTTCATAGGTTAGCGGATGAGCCAGAATTGCTGCAATGTGGAGTCCACTTTCATGAGAAAATGCATAATCTCCTACGATTGGCTTGTATTGAGATAAAGGTTTACAGAAATATTTTTCACAAACTTCACTTAATTCTGGTAGCCTAGTTAGATCTATCCCAGTTTTTATTCCTAATCGTTCTAATATTGTTACTACCTCTTCAAGAGCAGCATTTCCTGCACGTTCGCCATATCCATTTATGCAGGTATGAGGATATTGACATCCTTCTATAACACCTGTTATAGTATTTGAAACAGCTAGACCAAAATCATTGTGAGTGTGTATTCCTATTGGGATTTTCTGCTTTAGTGGTGAAATTACTTCTTCCTTAATACGTTTTATAAGATATGAAGTGGACTGGGGTGTTAATACCCCAACAGTATCTCCTAAGACTATTCGTTCTGCTCCTGCTTGTATGGCGGTTGAAAACACATTTTTTAAATGACTAAAATCACACCTAGTCCCATCTTCTGAAACCCAATTGACTTTAAAACCATTGTCTTTTGCATAATGAATAGATGTTCTAATCTCATCTAATTGTTGCTCCTCACTATGTTTCAGTGTTTTTCGAAAAATAGGTGATATTGGCATAAAAATAACAATTTCTTTAAGGTCTGTCTCTATACAAGCATCGATATCATCCTTTCTCGGTCGAGCTATACCTAAAATTGTTGCATTATTGATATTTTCATTAACGATTGTTTTCACTATATTTTTTTCTGATTCTGAAACTGCTGGAAAACCTACTGCAATCAGCTTAACTCCTATTTCATCCATTAATTTTGCTAAATGAATTTTTTCTTCGAGCGTTAAATAAACTGTTGGACTTTGTTCTCCATCACGCAGAGTTTCATCCCAGATCTCAACACTATCAGGTAATTCATAATTTTCTAATGCAATCTTATTGTAATCAATGAGGAGTTCTCGAAGCTCCTCCTTTGTGAATTTGTACGACATATATTGATCCCTACAAATATTAATGATAATTTAAATTATGGAATACAAATAAATTTCATTTATCGAGATCATTCTAATCTAATTTATTAAGAACCAAGAAAAATACAATTTCTGTTAGAAAAATTGAAGAATATTAGACAAGAGTATAATTTTTATTTAATTACATCAGTGATAAAGCATGTTTCTACTATTTTTACTCCCTTAATTTGTGAGATCTTCTCTTCTATAAGAGGATTAAATTGTTCAATAGAAGGTATTTCAACTTTCATAAATAATCCACAATCTCCTGAAAGTCTCCAAATATTAGTAATTTCTTCAATTTCTAACAATTCTTTTAAAATTCTTTTTATTTCTTTAAAATCTGGTTCAACTTTCACAGTAGCTCGAGTACGAGGTTTATTATCAACAGAGTAATCAATAGTGAATTTTCTAATTACACCATCATCTGTTAACTTTTTTACACGTCTTCGAACAGTTGCTTCAGTTTTACCTACACTTTGAGAAATCTCATTAAAAGACATTCTACTATTATCTTTTAATAACTCTAAAATTTTTAGATCTACAATATCCATAATATCGAAATCACGAATTTTTTATATTCTTTTTAATAAAATAATTTAACCTTATTATTAAATGTGATGAATAATATATATTAAAACTTTAATTGTATTCTCAAATTCAAAAATTTTTTTGCGAATTGAAAAAACTATTGTCTGAAAATGTTTATCAATCTATTAATAAGGAAATAAACAAGTACAAATACAGTAAAAAGACCTAAAATAATGAATTTTTTAATAATTAATAATTAAAAAATATAATTTCATGAATAAATTTTTAAGACATCCTCAAAAAAAATACAGTTATATCCTCAATTATTGTAGTTTTATATTATTTATTCTGGTTTTTATAATTTGAAATCTGAAATTTTTTTAAAAAAATGTAGTACCATTAATATTATTAGAAATGCATTAATTTTTCAATATATCTTATATAGAAAATGGTAAAATAATGTCAAATGAAATTCCAGAAAATGTCAAGGATTCTTTAAGGTCGATAGGACTTACTGATTATGAAATTTCAATTTATCTTACCTTGATCTCAAAAGGACCAATGGATGCTCGAGAGCTATCTGAAGCATCAGGTGTTCCTTACTCCCGAATATATAACATCCTTACTCAGCTGGAAAAGGATAAGATGTGGGTTGTTAAGGAAGAGGAAAGTAGACCCAGTAGATACTTTGCAAAGAGCCCTGATGAGGCTTTAGTAATTGCAAAAAAACAATACAGTGATAATTTCAATGATCATTCAAATAGAATTATCCATACTCTTACACCTATTTACCAATCACACGATACTCCAATCAAGATCTCTCTATATGTACACAGAGGTAGAGATGTATGTATAAACAGAGTTCTCTCATTAATTAATTTAGCAACAACTTCTATTTATTTTACCTTAACAGAATTCGAATTGTTAGACTTGTTCTTTGATGATATTAAAAAAGCTAGAGCAAGAGGCGTTACAGACATAAAACTTTTAGTTGAAGCCAAAGCTTTGGAGGAAAAAGCATTTAAATCACTTCTTAAGAAATATAATTCCCTCTGTGAAATTAGGTGGAGAGATCAGATTTTTGGTAGTTCGATTATTATTGATGAAGGAGAAGATGCTTTTATTATACTCTCTGAAAGTTTATTCAAAGAAAAAATGTCCTATTTCGGGATTGTCACTGATCATGTGGCTTTTGGTCCTTCTTCTTTGTACTATTTTGATTATCTTTATAAAAGTGCTAAAGAAGTAAAATTGGATTAAAATCCTTATATATCTAGATCTTAATTAATTGAAGTTTAGTTTTAGACTCTAATACTGATAGCATTTTCGGGGCATAGTTCCACACATTTAAAACAGAGAGTACAAATGGATGGCCAAATTGCTGTTATTTTCCAATGCTGTGGATCATATATGTTGTCTTCTTTAAATTTTAAATCTTCATGCCTTAAAAACACACAGGGATCACATACTTTAAGACATTTAGCACAATCTCTTGGATCAACTTTACCCTTAGGGCCACATTTCATATAATCTATTTTGATTTTTGTTTTACCCATAAAATCACCTAAAAATGGCCATCAAATCCTTTAAATTCTTGTCTCGGTATAAGCTTCAAAGCATCATGTTTGCAAGCATGACGGCATAGTCCACAGCCAAAACACTTATTATAATCAATAATTACTCTATTAATGGATGGAATATAACGGATAGCATTCCATTGGCACATAGAAACACAGGATTTACATCCTTGGCAATTATCTTGGTTTAAATGGATTATATATTCTGCTTTAGACATAATCATTAAATCAAAATCATTCCTTAAACGTAATGCACCACATTCAGGGCTTTCACAATTACATATCGCATTAATATATGGATATGGCTGATACCAAACAGTAGCAACTAAACCATTTTTATTATGTTGTTCCATCCTTTCCACTGCTTCTTCCCGAGAGATACGATGTGCTCGTTCTTTTGGTATAAACCTTGGGAGTTTTTCTAGTACTTCTGATAAAACTCCAAAATTGATACAACTTTGATAATTTATCCCTCTCTGCATCTTTCGGCACATGCAATAAGTTTCAACAATGGGTTCAGCAGCTAATTCAGAAAGAATGATTTGTGCATCTTCCATAGGAATAACTTGACCAATATGACCATCTGCTCTTATTGGATTCGGACGTCTAACCGTTCCATGAATCATTCGTTCAACAGCCCAGCGAAGAATTTTACCTATAAGTGGCATTTGTAATTTATAACCCAAGCCTTTGGAAGATAATCCCGCAATTTTTCGAATATAAACTGCTTCAAAATTCATCCATTGCTCAGTTAGATATTCACGCAAATTATGTTCATCAGCTAATTGATCTGAATAATTTTTTGCATTCATGTACCATTTTTTACCAATCCCATGTTTCGTACACCATTTACACATAGCATATCCCTAATTTTCAAAATCATTATAATAATTATATAAAATAAAGAATAGGTAATTAAAAGCTTTTAATTTTAAATTTATATTTTCACGTAATTGACTTAAGAGTACGCAAATTTTCCATCATTCCAGAACTGACTTCCCCAATATCTAAATTTTTCTGAAATCTTAACACCTTCCAAAGTCGACTTATTACAACTCTGAGAGATAAGATAATAAAAGAAAAGACTAAAAAAATCATTTTACAAATGTTCTCTTACCTAAATAAATGAAGAGCTCTGATAATTCAAAGAGAGTTAATGGCATTATTAAATTTGCCATATCAGTCCGAAGTTCTTCCTTATCTTTTCCAGCTAGTATTAATGTCCGGATATCTTCAACATAATCATCCATATTCAAGAACAATATTTCTATCTTATCCACTCCAGTTAGTTCTTCAATATCTTTATCTAAGTGATGTTCAACATCGTTAAGTAAGCCCAACTTCAATTTCGGATTAAGATCATATCTTATTATAAGCTTATTCATTTCCTCGATGATAATATTTAAAGATAAATTCCAATCCGCGTTTTCCTTATATTTTGGTATCAAAATCTCGCTAATGATAATTTCAAAAAGTGTTGTTGGTGCCTTTTTGTCAAAATCTACTTCTGTCCCTGTACTTAATTTTATCCTTTTGGTATCTTCACTCATACCCAATCTCAACTTGAATCTAAATTTATTTTAATCCTTAATAATTAATGGATTACGGTTTAATAAATATTTTTAATCAACAATGTATTTAAAAAGATTAAAAGTATATAAAAACCCTAAAAAGTTAGACGATCATTCAAGCAATAAATTATACATAAATAGCTTTAATACGGTATATGGGACTAAATATTTTACTGGTAAATCCTAATAGGTTTCAGAATCCTCCAGTCATCCCAATTAGTTTGGAATATCTAGTAACAGCCTTAGAAAAGCACAATCATAAGGTTGAAATATTAGATTTATGTTTTTCAGATACTCCAAAAAATAATTTGGATAAAATTCTAAATGAAAAAACATTTGATATGGTAGGATTTACTATTCGCAATATTGATTCAGCACTCTATTTTAATAACGAATTTTTTTTACCAGACTTCAAACCTTTAATTCAATGTGTTAAAGAACAAAATATTCCAATAATATTAGGTGGTTCAGGATTCTCCGCTATGCCTAATGAAATTCTCGCCTATCTTGAAGCTGATTTTGGTATAATCGGTCCAGGAGAGAAAATTTTTCCTAAGTTTTTAGAGTTATGGCAATCAAAAAAGATCACAAAAAAAATCTTTGATGGTTGGGAAGCAGGATTAGATAAAGAATTAGTAAATCTAAGAGGAGATAATGTGGATTATTCTAGATATTTAAAGGAAGAAGGTATAGTTGGATTTGAAACCCATTTTGGCTGTAATAATCAATGTCCTTACTGCATTGAAGCTAATACTCGATTACATTTCAGAGATATTTCATGTATTATCGAAGAATTAGCTCATTTGGTTAATCAAGGTTATAATCACTTTCATACATGTGATACTGAATTTAATACTGACTTAAAATTTTCAATAGATTTCTGTACAGCATTAATTAAAAGAAATCTAGACCTTAAATGGGCTCTGTATATGAAACCAACCCCACATAACGAAAAACTTTTTGAACTTCTACATAAATCAAACGCCTATTTAATTACTTTATCTGTTGACAGCGATGAGAGAATTCAGAAATTGAATAGCTATACGTATGATGATTTAATTCAAATTCTGAACTATTGTCAAAAATATGATATTAAGCTAGCAATAGATTTATTACTTGGTTATCCTAATGAGCCACTAGAATCCGTGAAAAAAATGATTAATTTCTTTAAAGTTAATAGACCTTTTACCGTTGGAATAGGTTTTAATTATCGGGTGTACAACCATACTCCATTAGCTAGATTAATAAAGGGAGACTCTTCTTTACAAAGGAAATTAAATAGACCTTATACCAATAGTGAGGATTTCCTAAAACCGATTTTTTATAATCACTTGTCTCAAGAAACATTAGAAGAGTTAATTGAACAAGATGATCTGTTTAAAATTGCTGGAATTACACCCGGTGTTAATTATCAACAAATCTAATTATTTGGGGGCAATAGAGAGAATTGAATAAGTCGAACCTATTTATCCTAATTTATATTATTATTATTGAATAAAAAAAGATTAATTGGGGGGCAAAATGAAAATACATGAAGCGACTGATAAGTTGTTTTCAATATTTAAAGCCCAATCCATTGACCGTATAACGATTCCGAGACAATACCTTCCTGAAATCTTTGATAATGACTTACTTGAACTTTCTGATGAAGATGGATTACCGATCCTCAAGAAGAGGGTTGAATCAGAATTTAAATTAAGTGGAATTCCTACCAAAATTATGGGTACTGTGGTAATTTTTTATAAGGGTGAAAAATCCCTTCTTGATATTTTCCCAAAAGTAAGTGCCGATGATTATATTGTTAAACCGTTTTCAGGTAAAAAAGTTCTGAAAAGTATAGAAGAACTCTTAGATCTACTTAAAAAAGTAAAAGGAAGAACAGATTAAGCTCCATTTTTTAATTGTCAATCACCAATAAATCTAAATATTTAGGTCGTCTAAGAGCAATCTTATTATTTTTACAATTGGAGCTGATCCTTCAAATGATCAAAATTTTTTAAGGTTTATAAGTCAGTTTTCAAAATTGTTTACTTAAAAGGGCATAATCTCCTATATCTTTTACTTTAGAAGAAACATTTTGATTTCGAATAGGTAATTTAGAAAAAGCAAAAAATCGGAAACCATGAATCTTAAAAAATTAAAAAGAGGAGACGTATTTATCTA
>Ga0209427_10008185_pt1 | contig 11784 bp, 15 predicted proteins | sample DeeMarSWOR136_30_FD_187465 | JGI IMG/M metagenome (GOLD analysis project Ga0209427, IMG submission 187465) | Marine sediment microbial communities from White Oak River estuary, North Carolina - WOR-1-36_30 (SPAdes) (version 2) | ecosystem: Environmental > Aquatic > Marine > Intertidal zone >... | reverse complement strand
CATAAAAAGCCAAATGTACTTAAGTCCTTTTATAACAACGAACTACGAACAACGAACTATGAACTACGAAGTAAAAAACGAACCCAAAACGAACCCAAAACGAACCCAAACGAACCCAATTTTAGCCAATAAAACGACTATACGAACCCAATTCAAACCCAATTTATCCTGTCGTAGCCTCCGGCGAAGCAGGAACAAACCCAATTTCAATGGCAAATGTTAATTTACACACTAAATGGCAGCGCTGGGGGTTGTGAGGGAAACGGCGGGAAACGAGGGGGAAATGCGGGAAATCAGCGTAATAATAAGGATTTTCAATGGTGTCAAGACGAAAATAAAACAACGAGTCTAAATGGCACCAAGTGGCTATTTTCGGGTTTTAGTTGCAGCTAAATGGCAGTGCTTATGGGTACATACCCAAAATCTTTAAACTTGTTTAATTCTGCCTGTAAGTGCGTTATATTGCAGCTGTGGGTTTTAAAAAACACTACGTAGAGCTTCGTAATATCAACTTAGCTAAGTTGATAAGTTGATGAAGAAGTTGATGGGTTATTTATAATCACAGCTAATGTACCCAAAAAACGGGGTTAAAATGGGTAAAATAGAGGCAGGACGCGGCAGATTCGGTTTGTAAAAAATAAAAAAATTTTTATTTTTTTAAGTCATTATCGTTACTGTAGTTATAGTCTTATTGACTAAATTACTCTAAATTTTTTCTCCCATAGGTTCCAATGCTTCATTGATAAACTCACGAAGACGATGGCAATTGGTCCTTTCATATTCGATTTTTTCACCAATCTCCTGTAACCTTACGGAATGGTCCTCTCCCTGTGATTGTTTAACCAATAGGTCAGAGCGTTCTTTTTCATACTCCTGTATTTCCATATAACGGTATGCTAAAAATGAAGTTACGTAGGGCCTTAGTCGAACAACAGCTGCCGAAAGTTTACCGGTAATAAGCCAGTGTAGGTCTATATCCAGGAGCTCCGCAATAGCGATCAAGCTACTAATATGGACAGGTGCATTGCCTTTTTCGATGTTGGAGATTGATGTACTTCTCTTGTAACCGCACTTTTCAGACAATTTTTTTTGACTAACACCCCGGTTTTTCCTCAATACGCGTAGTCTCTGGCCGAAGAGGGCCGTATCATTGGAATTATTTTTATTTTTCATTGATATTTTCCATTGACAGAAGTATATTTGCCGATTATTATGGTAGTTACAGTATTTTACATATAAAGGTAAATAGTAATGCCGCGTAAAGTGGAAGTCAACAAAAAAGCAGTTCTTTTGCGTGACGAGGAAGCGGTCCTTCTTGTTAGGAAGAGGGCAGTAAGAGAAAACAGGTCGGCAGCAAACGCTGCTGCCGTAAGTATAATCGAGTGTCTTAAAAAGAGGAATCGAGGTGAAGGTTAGATTTATAAGGCAATGGAGCGGTTCTTATGGAATTTTTACAGAGGGCAGAGAGTGCGAGCTATCGGGTGCGATGCTGGCAGCCGCTCCGAAAGATTCTTACGTTGCTGTTATAGCCGAGGAAGCCAAGCAGCAGGAGACACCGGCTGACAAACAACAGGAAACGCCAGTCAACAAGCAGAGGGGGACATCAAAAGATAAGAAGGCAGGGAAGCCGAAAGATGAAAGTAAAAAGCAAACAAGCAAAAAGGGCTGATCGGATACGGGACCTGGTGTTGTCGGGGATTGCTGTGGAGTGTGGCGAGCTGTGCTCGATGGCCGAAGATTTACAGGACTGCCTGATTCACCCTGGAGAAAACCCGGAAGCAAAAACGGCGGTCCCCCGGATTAGAAAGCTGGCAGCCGAGCAGCTCTCATATATCCGGCAGGCCATCGAGGACCTTCAATCCCTGGATTAAGGTATAGGCCGGGACGATTTGACGCAGCAGGCGGCAAGCTCGTGCGAATTTGAGACGTTAAAAATGGCGAATCATGCAAAAACAAAAAACGAGGCCCTTGGGCTCGATATGAGCGAGGCAAAAAAAAAAGATCGGACGGAACACTCAGGCGAACCGGCTGTATTGAGGTCGAAATGAGACGGACAAAAAAAATATTATTTTTGGGAACGCTCAGCTTGACCGGCATACTCTGGCAGAGTATAATTGCCAATGTGGAACCCATAAGATACAATTCGTTAATCAAAACATTCCGGATATTCCGGCAGAGTTGCGACTCCGCGAGGACCGCAGGGCTTCTTATGGGGCCTCACACCTCTGCCGGTATATCCGGTCTTTTTGTGCGCATGCACAGAAGGGCAGGTGAGTTGTGAAACCCATAGAAGCCAAAACCAAAACAGACAGGACGATGGAGTTGGTCCGGGGGATGAACCAGGCCGGGAAGGAATATGTTTTTGCCGTAAAGAATTACGGTGCGATATGCCTGGCCTCGATGGACATGATGCTGGCGGCGGGCGATGTATTCTGGGGCGATGACTTTTTTAAGATGCTCCAGCAAGAGAAAGAAATCCTCGAACGCGATTTTAACGACTCTACAGATGAGGACAACAGGCACACGCTGGCCTGTATGCGGCTGTCCGATGTGGTTAGTGACTGGCCAGTAGAGCAGATCGATGAGCTAATCAATCGCTTACAGGACGGTATTGCAGAGAGCATACTACAGCCACAGGTAGCATAAAGAAACGAGGCAAACTATGAACAACACGGATGCTGGCAACTCATACAAATCGCTTGTCAAAGGACGGGCAGGCGTGGACCACAAAACGGCGGGGCCGGAGACCAAAGAGTTTCCGGCCTCTCTGCATATTAAAAGTGTCGATCTTAAAAATCGGCGGATCACGGCTTTGGCATCGACAGGCAGAATCGACAGGTACGAAGAAATCATACTGCCGGAAGCGTTCCGGGAAAGCCTGCCGATTTACATGAGCAATTCCGTTGTGCTGGCGGCACACCAACACAAACTTGAAACGGGTCAAAGTCCCGTTGTAGCAAATATCATCAAGGCCGACATTACCACAGAAGGTCTTTTGGTTATTATCGAATTTCATAATATAACCGGGCTTGCTGAGGAGTACTGGCAGCTCTATTCACAGAAAAAACAAAGGGGAATATCTGTCGGTTTTAGGGCACAAGAAGGCAGGTACGAGGATTATGATGGACGGCGGGTATATGTTCATACAAAGATTGAGTTGTTAGAGGTATCTCTTGTTCCGATACCTGCAAACCCGGAAGCACTTAGCAGGTCGAAGCAGCGGAAGATCGCCTGGCTCGATGAGAGAAAGAGGCCGGACGATCTGGATGAGATCGAGCGCGAGCTTCTTGAGATTGTGCCGGATGCCGATATAGAGTATGAGCGGAAAAACGCAGAGGAGCTTGCGAGACTATGGCTTGGTGATGAAAGTGAAACAACTGATAACGGGACCGGCGAGAAAACCGATCTCGATTGTGCAGGAATCATAAAAGGGACCGCGTGCGGAGAGTTCGCGGCGATAGTCAAGAAGCAATAATATGTTTTCGATTTTTTTGGGAGCACGTTCGATTCGTTACTGGCCTGGTGAACCTCGCACTGGCCGGAACCGGCGTTCGTGTTCGCGAGGGCCAAAAATTGTTCGGGTTCATTGTTTAATCTCCCTAATTAAAGAGAGGGGTTAGACTGTCTGCCCCTCTCTTTTTTTATGAATTAAAGGCCGTTTAAACGAGGTGTAATATGCCATTAACTACGGAAGAAAAATCAAGTATCACCGAGGGCTTTACTGCTGCCGGTGAGCGAATGGACGATATTGAAAATACCGTCAAGGAAACAAGCGCGGTCCTTGACGAGATCAACAAAAAGCTGAGAGCGATCAGCCGGGGCTTTTTGACCGGCTATAAAGAGACTGGAGAGGAGTATAACAGGTTTTGGCCAACAGAGGACATGGCCAAAAGTTTTGGCGAGCTTTTCATAAAAGCGGCCCATCAAAAGGCGATGGGCGAAAGCACAAATATCAGCGGGGGTATTCTCGTGCCGGAAGAGCTTCGGCCCTATCTTATTCAGAAGCTCGGCCAGTACGGAAAATTCCGCAAGTATTCGACCGTGCTGCCGATGGGATCGGATAAGCTGACCTGCCCGAAGGTCGATACCGATCTTACCATTTATAACCCGGAAGAAAGCGACAGCATAACCGAAAGTGACATGGCTTTCAGCCAGGTCGGGCTGACTGCTCACAAGCTGGCCTGCCTAACGAAGGTAAGCAGCGAGCTTGAGGAAGATTCGCTTATCGCTGTAGGTGAAATACTCGGTCTTAGCATGGCAAGAAGCATGGCCAAAAAAGAGGACGAAATCGGCTTCATGGGTGACGGTACGAGCACGTATTTCGGCATGACCGGGATTGTAGGGGCGTTGCTCGGAGTCGATGCGGCTATCGGCAATGTCAAGGGCCTTAAGGTCGCAAGCGGCAATGCTTACAGTGAGATCGTCCTTGCGGACTTTGAGGGCACGGTTGCGATCCTGCCGAGTGACGCGGACGATAACGCACGCTGGTACATGTCGAAGAAATTCTTTTACCAGGTCCCTTACGCTTTGGCACGTGCTGCCGGTGTTGCGAATCTTTTTGAGGTCCTCTCGGACCGCAAGGCAAAGTATTTGATGGGCTATCCGGTCGAATTTGTTTCCTCAATGCCGAGCACGGAAGCTAATTCTCAAATCTGTGCGATCCTTGGTGACTTACAGTTAGGGGCTTTCCTGGGTGAAAGAAGGATGCTACAGATCGCACGGAGTGCCGATGTGTATTTTGCGAACGATCAGATCGGTTTTCGTGGGATCGAGCGGATCGACATCAACGCCTTTGGTGTCGGTGACACGAGCGAGGCCGGTCCGATTGTCGGACTGATAACGGCTGCCAGCTAAAGAGCGATCTCTCAGTAAAAGGTTAATACTATATAAAAACTTCAATCAGAAAGGATTGACAATGATACAAGTACAGGAAATGAGATTTGTGAACATGCTGTACCCGCAGCTTAAAGATGACGGCGATCTGGCTGATAACAACTATGTCGATACGAAGGGATGGGCACACCTTCGCGTGCTGATTATCATCGGCAACCTCGATGCTGCTCTCGGCTCTACCGCCGAGGGTAATGCCGTCAAGGTAGAGGAATGCGACACGTCCGGCGGCTCTTATAGTGACGTCACTAATGCCGCCCTGGCCGATGCGATTGCCGCCGATGAGGACGGCAAGCTGTTCGCAATCGATATTAACCTTACCAAAACTCACAAGCGGTTTATGAGGCTCAATGCACCGCACGCAGGAGACGGAACGAACGGCGTAAATGCCTGTGCAGTCGGGATTCTTTCGCGTCCGGCCATAGGGCCGAAGAGCGCGGCGGACGCAGGACTGACAGAGCATATAAAGGCTTAAACGCTCGGTTCAAGGCCGGGGCATTGTAAAGGTCATTTGAATGCCCCGGCCCTTGAAAAAAAACGACAATGGCAAAAGACATCAACATTCATTTAAAGACTCACGGGGCTGCTCAGACAAAACAGCAGATTGACGAGGTGGGTCAATCTGCCAAGGGTCTCGGAACGAAAACAGAAGAAATGGGGGACAAGGCAAAACTCGGCGGCGGCAAGTTCCTCGGTGCTCTTAGGAAGCTGGTGGGGCCGCTCGGCTTTATGGCGATTGCGACTGCGGTTGCGTCGGCGGCGGCGAAGGTAGCTAAATTTTTCGACAACATCAAGCAGCGGAGCGACGAGGCGGTCCGCCAGGTCCAGGAAATACGCAAGGCTTACGATTCACTTTACGAGGCCATGGATGCATTCGATGAAAAAAGCAGGCAGCAGGTCACAAAGACTGCGAACCTTATATTGAAGGAAACCGGAGTCACGCAGGAGCTGGGGCTGCCGGTCATCGACGAATATACCAGGCAGTTCAAGTCCCTGGTGGAAGCGGGACGGATCACACAGCAGCAGTATGACCGGGGTATGAAGGAAATGCTCGGCTACGCGGCCAGGCACGGCGGAGCTGCGACAACGGACCTTATAGCCATAATGCGGGGCTGGGAGATGGTGACACCTGAGCAGCAGGGTGCGTTTCGCAGGCAGATCGCAGCCGGTGCTGCCGTAGCAAGATTAAAGGATGAGGACGTTATCGAGGCCCTGGGCAGGGGTATGCCGACTATTAAGGCGATGGGCTGGACGCCGGAAGAGGCTGTCGAGAAGATAGCGCTCCTTGCGGCAAGCGAGGTCGGTCGGAAAAAGAAGTCAATGCCAGCAACAACGTTGCAGGCTTTAATGGCCCCTCATCTCACCAAGATAGAGGAGTATGGTATAGAAAAGGAAACGGCGGAGGACCCGAGAAAACTTTTAGAGCAGCTACGCAAGAAACAGGCCGACATGGACCGGCAGGCTTTTACACGGATGCTCGTGGAAATATACGGGACCGAGGCGGCTGCCGGTGTATCGAAACTGATAACAGTTCCGAGCCGGGGAATACAGGAAACACTTCGCCAGGCGGCAGGCGAGGCCGAGGCCGAAGCCGAGCGAGCCGAGGAAAAGGCCAATAGGGATACTCTTGAGCGCCGAGACGCAGCAACAAAGGCAAGGGCAAGGGACATAAAGCTCAGGCGAACACTTGAGCAGCAATATATGGAGGACGTTCGGGAGATCGGCAGAGAAGCGTTAAAAGAGCAGCGAATAGATGAACCAAAACGACAATGGCTCAGAGAAGCTCTCACTATAGGAGAGGCGGCGGAGGAGGAAGAAGCCGCTTTCAGAGAATGGGAAAAACGATTAGGAAAAGAACGCAGAAAAAAAATCGAGAGGGTGACCGGAATATCTTTGTATGATATGTGGCAGCAGATGTCGGCAAAGCAAAAATGGGAAGCGCTTCAAAGGACCGGTTACGAATCGCCGGGAACTACAGAACAGCCGATAGTTCCTGAGACCAAATGGGAGAAACCGTTCATACAAAAAATCGGTGAAGGTCTGAAAAACGTCTATTATCCTTTTGGCGAAAAACCGGAATCAGAAGCTCCGAAAGAAGTAAATATCGAGCAGCAGCAGGTTACGGTCCCTGTCGAAGCCGGTGTCGATAAGCAGCAGGTCAATGTCCCTGTCGAAGTCGGTGTCGATAAGCAGCAGGTCGGCGTACCTATCGAGGTTACGGAGTATAAGCAGCGGGTAAGCTTACCTGTCGAAGCTGTAGCAGATAAGCAGCAGGTCGGCGTCCCTGTCGAAGCTGTAGCAATTGGGCTCGCCCGCTTACCAATACAACAGCCATACGAAGAACAAGTCTCACATACAGTGGTTCACAATCATTATAATTATGACTACGGTATAAGATATTATCCGCGTGTCGGAGAAGATGAATCCGGTCCGCGAATAGAGCCGGGGGCCTTTGGATGATAGCTCAAATAATTGAAAGCGAAGCACCAAAAGGCGTGTCTGTTCTTGGGCAAAAGGCTAAAAGATGTTATACGTGCGGACGTATTAAACCGATAGAGGAATTTTACGTAAACAAAAGGAACAAGGATGGCCGGGACTGTTATTGTAAAACATGCAGGAAAATGTATCGCAAAAACCATAAAACGGAAATAACAGTTGAACTTACAGAAAAACAATGTGCAAAGTGCAGGATTGTAAAGCCATGCAGTGATTTTTATCGAAGTAAAGAACGCCATGATGGTTTGCATTCAGATTGTAAAAAATGCCGTAATGCAGCGAAAGTAGAAAATTATGCAAAACGTTTAGCGAGAACGGGCAAAACAAACAGAAACGGTATCATAATCAACACTGACGAACAGGTGGATCATATAATCCGCGAAATGGCAGAGCTACAATTAAATATAAATGTAGAGGTGAACGCTTGCAAAAAGCGAGTCAGTCATTTCATACAAGAGAGTGCAAGAGTACTCGAACCCTTAAGACGCAGGCAACAGAAATTAAGGATAGCTATAGAGTCGTTTTATATGAGAACAAAAACACTATCACAATTTCACAGCCAAAGCTATCGTTTCGGCACGATACGAATTTTTCGTAATGAATTAGAAATCATACTTGATGTAAGGCAAGCAGAAAAATCACAAGGTATGCCATGACTAAATTCAAGACTTTAATTATGGTTGTTTTACAGTATATCGTGGTAACGTTATTGTGGTTGGCGGTAATTATAGAGCACGGCTTAACCCTGTTATTGGAACGCCTGGTTAGACCCCTGCCTGTTATGTCCCCTTTAGCCTTGTCGATTTTGAAGGACGTGGCTGGCAGGCATAAGCAAGCACGCTGTCTTAGAAAAAGTAGTTCTGCCGACACACACGATCCCCCGCTTTGTAATTCGCTCATAGATGAAGACATTAAAGTCATTTTAACTGTTCTTGACAAGCAAGATAGTTATCGTTTAAATAGAGACCGCAAGGTCTTTGAGAATATAGAAACAGGGCGGCAGGTTGTAGCCGATCATCCTGACCGTCATTTATACTCTGTTCTTCGGCCCACAAGACAGGAGAATTTAAGGCGTATAGAAAACGTATTGCGGGCTATGTCCCCGGCGGCTCTACGGCGTGTAGGCGAGAACGCACGCAGGACGATGCGGATTTATAGCTAAATAATCGTGGTTTTAAATACTGTTTAATTTGGGAAAATTAAGCACTTAAACCTCGATATTTTTGTGCGCATAAAAGGGGGTGTCTCGCAATAACCAAGTGTCCAATGCGCTGCCATTTACTGCGAATTGCTGCCAAATAGAGTGCAAATCTACAGCAAAACAACACCGTTTTCAAACAAAAAGCACTAAATGGAACCAAAAAATCCCAAAAAAATTGAGAATATTCTTGCATAATAGTGTATATAGTGATATAATGCTACATATTAAAGAGGATGTTAAATTATGCAATTGATGTCAATAGAAGACTTGGCCGTTTATCTTGGTGATTCGAAACGCACTATCTATAAGTACATCGCCAGCGGTGATTGCCCGCCGTATATCAGGATAAGCGCAAAGAACATCAAATTCGATCGGGCCGACGTCGATGCATGGCTGGAATCCAAAAAGGTATTTCCGAAAACGGGAGGTAAAAAAATGAGCAATCTTACAACGCTGCCCTGGACACCACGTGCAAAGCTTGTAATGGAAGAGTCTGAAAAAGCTGCAAGGCAGTTTAAGGCCGGCCATGTAGGAACGGGGGATATCCTGTTAGGCATTTTAGAAGTTAAGCAGTGCCTCGGAGCAGTGATACTGAAAAACCTCGGTATCGACAAGCAAAAGATTCAAGAGGTTTACGAGCAGTTACAAAAAGACCCGAATATAGAAGTTGAAAATAAGACTACCGGAGATAAACAAAACTTAACGGATATTGCGCAAAAAGCGATTCAGTGTGCAGCTGAGGAAGCGGTTCGGTTAGGGCATGAATACGTCGGAGCTGAGCACTTACTTGCGGCGGTCCTGCTTGCCGGTGATGGCTGGGGCAATCGGATATTAAAAGAGCTTGGCGTAACTCTTGAGCAGGTCCGCAGCGAAACCGCAAAACTGATTGTCAGCCGGCTGGCCCAAAAAGAGTAATTGTTGGATTGATCAGTGCAATAACACTGATATCCAAACGTAAGGAAAGGGATAAAGATGATTAGTAATCTTTTTATCCTGGCAGAAGGAGAAAGAAACACGTTCTTTTCAGGCAGCGGCACAGTTCTACTTCTCATCTACACATTTGTCATAATTCTAATCATCATAGCGGCGGTCATATTTATACGATTTCTGAACAGTGGAATGAAGGAGATGAAGCTGATGCGTATGGAAGTAGGAAAACTGGCCGAGGAACTACGACTGCTGCGTCATGAGTTGAAAGAACACAGAAAAAGTGGCTCATCAACAAAATGATGATAGTTTTTTTGTGTGTAAGTTTCAATGAACAGATAAGAAAATATAGGAAAGGAAAAGAGATGATAAGTAATACATTAGCTTTGTGGGCGCCGGGTGTTTTTGAGATACTCATTATTATGTTTTTTTTCGTGGCCATTCCGGTTGCTTTGGTTGTACTGGTGGTTATATTTGTTAAGAAAGGAAGCGAAGAGAGACAGCAGCTTCATCAGAAAATGACCGAGCTGACCGATGAGTTAAAGCAAACTCAAGAGCAACTGAAAAAAGAGAAGAAAGGCCAATCATAGACCAGGTAATAATGACTCCTTTAAGGCGGTGGCGATACGGTCGTTGTTGTTATAATCTTTTTCGATTTTGATCTCTGCGAAAGCTGCGGTTTTTTCGAGCAGCTCCTTAATCGCCGGCCCTTGTGCGTATCCTATCTCTAATATCAGCGCGCCGTCCGGGCTCAGGAACCGGTCGGCTTTATCAATAATTCTTCGGTATACATCCAGGCCGTCATCTCCTGCGAACAGGGCCAGCCTCGGCTCGTAATCTTTTACGCATTTATCCAGCTTTTCAAATTCAGAAGTGCTTACATAAGGCGGATTGCAGACGATCAAATCAAATTTTTCGACGTCCAGTTGCGGAACAATTGGTTCGAATAAATCGCCGCATAACAGCGTGATCCGGTCCTTTAGGTTGTGGTTTTCGATGTTCTTTGCGGCGATATTCAGGGCGGCATCGCTGATATCCGTAGCGATTATTTTGGCTTCGGGGCGGTTTTTTGCGATTGCGACGGCAATGCAGCCGCAGCCTGTGCACAAATCGCATACGAATTGAGGGCCGGTGCGAGAGCCGTTAGAGATATCTTGCTTCCGCGCTATATTCTGCATTGCAGAATTTTTGCCTGGGCGGGTCCTTAAAAATTCGATTGCATGTTCGACAAGCAATTCGGTTTCCGGGCGGGGAATCATGGTATCCGGGCTGACTTGAAACCGGAGAGAATAGAATTCGGTTTTACCGGTAAGGTAGCTAATAGGTTCATGTCGGCCGGCCCTTTTGACCAAATCGTGCAATGTATCCAGTCGTTCTTTGGTGACGGTTTTGTCGAAACCCGTGTACAATTCGATACGTTCCATTTTCAGGACGTGGCTGAGCAGCAGTTCGGCGTTCAGGCGGGGCGCTTCAATGCCCTTTTCGGTGTAATAATCGGTCATCCAGTTCAACAGGCGTTGTATCGTCCAGGTCTGCATGGGCAGATTATAGCCGGGGCAAAGAAAAGTGAAAAACAAAAAGGAACCACTGAGAGTGCATCTGGTTTGAAATTGGGTTTGTTCCTGCTTCGCCAAGGGGCTACGACAGGATAAATTGGGTTTGAATTGGGTTCGTATTGGGTTCGTTTGGGTTCGTATAGTCGTTTTATTGGCTAAAATTGGGTTCGTATTGGGTTCGTTTGGGTTCGTTTTGGGTTCGTTTTTCCGAATTGACCAAGTGTCCATTTGAACGTATTCCCTTGTAATAAAAGCGGTTACGTTGACTTGACTTTTTCTGAAATTGGGTTCGTTTTGCAAAAAAAGGTTTATTTGTAGTGCGCTCATGACATTTGTAGAGGTATCTCTACAGATGTAGATGGAAAAGATAGTTAAGAGTGAGCTAAAGTGCCTAAAGTGAACTAAAGCTGGATTCTCGATGCTTATGATTGGTAACTTGTTATTGGTTATTAGTAACTTGTTATTGAACATATACTTAGCACCTTTTATAAAAGAATCAAACTGTTTTGGCCTGCTGGCCGGGAGTACTTGCTGTGCAACAGCTTACGACGTGCGGTTCTCCGCTATCTGCCATTTCCCCCCAATTAGGTAGGGGCAAGCCCCCCAAAAAAGGCTGGTAGGGGCAAGCTACTGGCGATTGTAATTATACCAAACATGGAAGAAATGTTCAATGAAAATTAAATATTTTCCAAGAAAATATTTAGAGAATGAGTA
>Ga0209427_10008182_pt1 | contig 11787 bp, 7 predicted proteins | sample DeeMarSWOR136_30_FD_187465 | JGI IMG/M metagenome (GOLD analysis project Ga0209427, IMG submission 187465) | Marine sediment microbial communities from White Oak River estuary, North Carolina - WOR-1-36_30 (SPAdes) (version 2) | ecosystem: Environmental > Aquatic > Marine > Intertidal zone >... | reverse complement strand
ACCTCTAAATTATTACTAAATTAATCTATACTTCCAATTTACAGGAGAAAGTATTGCCATAAATAAGAGAAGCTATATATAAGCATTTAGGAGATTAATAAATAAAGAAAAGAAGATTGACTGAAGAACCAGTTTTGGTATCTTCAGACATTGAATTTAATTTTTTTTTCTTTTTTTAATATCTTTGATGTTGTTTCCAATATTCTCTTAGTTCGTCTAATGATTTGTCAAGAGTAACTGCATCAGATACTTGATATATATATTGGGTTGGTATAGGCATTAATGTATTGTATGGTATGTTCCATGTTTGACATAAATATGGGTCAACGAAACATCCATAGTTTTGAAGTGTACCGCCTTGTTCTGCCCAAGCATATAGTGTTCCGACTCTTGAGTGGTTCCTATCATATATTGGCATGTCTATTAATTGATCTGTTGGCCATGTTGTAGGTCCACAAGGAACAGTCTTGTTCCAATAGCGGGTTAGTTCATCCATTGTTTTGTTAAGTGTAACACGGTCATGTACCTCTCGGATGTAATCACTGCTAACAGGTATAAGCTTATATGTACCTCGGAAATAATTACATCTTGTGTTTTCACTTGGTTTTATTCCAAAGAAATATCCAGGATATTCTTGATTCCAGCTGTTCCATGTTTTATCAATCCAGCCAACAGGTGTTCCATTTGCGTCAAAAACTTCTTTTCCAACTAGTTCATGTGGGTTATCAACTTTCATCTCCCATCTCTCCTTCTAATTTTTTATATTTATAAATTATTTGGATATAAGCTTTTTGGTATTAAAAATTTTTAATATTTCTTTTTTTAAAAAAAATTAAATCTTTATTGTTTTTTACACAAAGCATCAGCATTAAAGGGTGTAATTTCTGAATAATTGTTATATCTACCAATGCTGTAAAATTCATAGTATCCTTCATTTAATGGAAAATTAAAGCTCCAGCTCCATGGGCTATTATAATCTGTTTGAAAGAAATTCCAATTGTTGATTGTATCTACAATTCCTACTCTTACAGAAAATTTGTCTGCCGAGCCAGCATCATGAAAGTTGGAGCCTGTGTATTCCCAAGTAAAGAATCTTATTTGTAATTTTCTTGCTCCAGTAGGTATTGTATAATTGGTTATCCCGTACTGAGCCCAATTATCAAAATTATTTCCACTCCCCTGAGATATAGGATTAGTTCCTCCAGATTGATATCCAAAACCACTTATATATACATCTGATCCATCATAAAATCTAACGTTCATAAAGAATTCATCGTTTAGTGAGACGTTATATTCATCTGAAACAAACCAACCTGTTGCATTTATTTTTGCTCGACCTGCATCAATATAAGTTGCATAGGTCTCTAGATCTACATTCTGATAAGCATAAGAATTTATATTAGCATTGGTCTCCAACCAATAGGCATAATAAATCCCTCCACAAGGAGATTCCTCACCATCTGGGCAATCTGTGCCAACTGACATTGTACCCCCACCACCATTTGACCAACCGGTTGTATCACCAGTTTCAAAGCTAGGATTTGTAAGAAGTTCAGAAGACCATGTTGTAACACCTGATCCCGTATCCCAGCTAGTATTATCAGAACTCCATCTATAATATAATGTTACACTATCTAGTTGAGAATCTCCTGCAGCATTGATAACAATTGGAGAAGATGATAACTCGTAAGGAATTATTTTATTAACTTTTGTAATATTATTTTGTAAAATTGGTATTTCTTCACCATTTATTGTATTTGATTGACAGGTTAGCTCTGCTTTATAGATATAAATTTTATCTGATATTAAGCTATTAATGGTTTTACAGTAAGTACCAGATCCTGATTTAGATTCCCAAGGGGTATTTACCCAGCTGCTGCCTAATTTTTTATAAGAAAATCGTACTGTTCCTGAATAATTTCTAAAATTATAACCTAACCATAATTTTGCTGATTCATTTTCAATATCGGTGGGATTTAATGTTAATACAATATACGGATTTTGGCTTATTAAGCCATCCTGTATAATTTGATTATATACAATTGTATTCTCCTTATTTTCAATAATTGAAAATGTTACTTTCAAATATGATATATTCTCAAGTTTACAAACAATTCTCTCGCCAATATTCCACAAATTATTCTCCTTTGATTCAGAACTAAGGAGATCTTTAACTGAATAATTGTAATAATATCCACCTATATCTACAACACACTTAGAATCTAAACCTAATGAAGGTCCACGACAATGTTCTACTATAAAATTATCACCTACCAGCTTACCAAAGAAAGTTATAGAGGGTTGAATAGATGGCCCAGAATCCTGTAAAATAAGTGAATGTACACCTACAAATACGCCAACTGCAATTGAGATTAAAAGAAGTACTGAAAGAACCTCTGAAACAGCATAATTTTTCCTGCAATTATTTGTCATTTCATACATATTTTGCTCTTATTTCTTTTACATAATTATAAATTTCAATTCCAAACTAATCTATTATGATTGATACAAATACTCTAATTAGCCGGTCCATCCTGGGCCTATTTGAATGTTTATGTCAGTAATAATTAAAGTGAGATCAACTGATAGAGAGTCATTGAAATCTATTGTAATTTTGTTATTATTTTCATTTTCATTTATTACAAAATCGTTACCCGCTCCATAGGTCAAACCTTCAGAAGATAAGGTATCATTAAAGAAATTATGCCATGCTGGCATATATTTTGTAACAATAATAATATTATCAACATTATTTATTATATCTGTATTTTTACTTAAATATTCAAGTTGTATCTGTGTAATACCGTGACCTGTAGTATATTTTTTCCCGGCAATGTCTATAAAATTTACAGCTTCATAGGTTATATCAACGTTTCCTGCATTATCTACAGAAAAATAGGGCATTATATACATTGTATTTCCTAAGTTCTGATTTGTTATAACACCACCTGCTTCATATATATATTCTGTTTCTATATATTGTGAATTTCTTGGGGAATATCTGATACTTCCAAGTTGATATGTAAAAGACGATGGTGTCTTATCAGTAATATTAATCATACACTCATCTGATATTAATCTAAGATAACCATATGATTTTTCTGATTTTAGAAATAATGGTAGTGGAATTTCATTTGTCCCTAAGGTTACTGCTGTTGTGATTTTATTACCGCTCTGCTCAATTGCAGACAAAACATCAACTGCAAATTTTAATTGTGTAAACTGTTCAGCCACTTTTTCCATGTGTTCAGCCTCTCTTTCTCCTGACCAATCTGGAATATAGGTCAATTGGATAACAGATAGAAAGGTGAAGAAAAGGCCTATTAGCATTACTGCAACAATAATACCAGCAGCTCCTTCATTATTATTTTGTAACCTAAGTATTTTTCTGATTTGTTTCTTCCTCATTTATCCACCTTCTTTTTATAATATTTTTAAAATCATGGTTTTAACAGATTATAATTAGTTAGAATTTCTGCATCTGATAATGCAACATTCCATATAGCTACTTCGTCTATTACACAGTTATAATCATATCCCATATATAGATGATTACCATTTGTACTGATTAAACCTGATACATTAATTTCATTTATTAGAACACTATCAATATATAATTTCATCTGGTATTCGCTTAAAGAACTGTTAAAAGTTAACACAACATAGTTAAAATCTGATGAGAGTGGCGCTGTTACTGTATTGCTGTTTATATATCCAAAAACTGATATTCCGTCTGATTTAAGGCCATATGCATTATGTTTATTAACAACTGGTCTAGGCCAAGTAGCGTTTATAGGGGTTATCTCTACTGTCTTGATACATGCATTCGAACCAGCTCCTCTAAATGGTATAGCATATATATTTCCATCAACGTTTATGATTTGAGGTTCATAACCGTTTGAATCATACAATAAATAATCATCATTTGCATCTGAGATATCACCATAATTACCAATTTTAAGAGTTTTTACATAAGCATTGTATTCACCGCGATATACAATACCATATACCCAATCATCAATATGAATTATATGTGGGTCATAGGCATCATCATCCCCGCTTGGTTGATTATTATCAAATCTATAAGTATCTAAAACATCTTGTGTGATTGTTCCATTATCTGCAATTTCAATTGTTGAAATGTATCCACCTGCAGCCTGATATGAATAAACTATGGCAAAGACACTATTATAAACATTTATGATTTCCGGCTCAAAACCATATGAGGGGTCATATTCATAATAATCAACAACGGTATCTATTATATCTCCATTATTTGCGATATCTACTGTTTTAACATATCCATCATCACCAGGGCCTCTATATACAATTGCATAAATTGTACCAGTTATATGAATAATGTCTGGTTCGTAACAATATGAGGATTCAAATTCAAGTGTATCCTTAATAGGATCTGCTGAAATATGACCAGTACTTAATAACTCTACAGTTTTTACATATCCATGGTTACTAGGACCTCTATATGCTATAGCATAAATACCACTTGATATATGGATAATATCTGGTTCATAACCAATTGAGGAATCAAACTCAAGGGTTTCAATAACTTTATCATTTGTTATATCCCCAGTATTCATTATTTCAACTGTTTTTATATATCCATGATCATTAGGACCACGATATATAATAGCAAAAATATTTCCTGCTAAATTTATTATTATATTATCGCGACCATCAACGGTATCAAATTCTAAAACATCAATAATGCTGTTTGAAATAGTTCCAGTATTTGATATTTGTACAGTTCTTAGATATCCATCCCCATTAAGACCTTGGCTTACAATAGCATATACATCATTAAATACATTTATAATGTCTGGTTCATTAAAATCAAATATTGTGTATCGTGAAACATGTAGTTCATAAATATCTGGTAAAGATGTAACATTGATTGTTTTCAGATATCCTTGGTTATTATTGGTATATGCAATGAAAAAAGTATCTCCATTCAAATGGGAAATTGCAGGTCTGTAACAATCTGCTGTGTCAAACTCATAGGATTTTAAAATAGAATATGTTATTGTTCCATCAATTGCAATTTCTACAACTATTGCAAATCCATCATTGTCAACTCCCCTATAAATAATAACATAATAATCACCTGTTAGAGAAATTATTTTAGGGTCATAACAAGATATTGCTTCAAAGTAATATTTATCTACTAATTCCTCTTTGATTATTCCATTAGCATCAATATCTATTGTTACAAGTGCACCTTTTCCATCTCTTCCTCTATAAGAGACTGCATAAATATTTCCGTTTATATGAATTATGTCAGGTCTCCAACCATCATATCCATCATAAACAAATTTATCTACGTAATTGCCATCAAAATGGGCAATAATATTAAAAGTTCCATCATTTTGAATTATTATAGTTCTAACCTCTCCGTCATCATCAGGATTTCTAAAAATAATACCATAGTTATTATTACCAACATGAATGAGTTTTGGTTCAGCTATATAACTTCCTGCTTCTGTATTAAAGAAAATTGATGTATCGACTGATGGATTGAGAATTAAACCTGCGTCTGATATTTCAACTGATTTAACATATCCATCATTATTAAGTCCACGATAGGCGATTGTGTAGAAAGTTCCACTTATATGAATTATATTTGGATCTCTTCCATTAACTCCATCAAATTCTAAGGTGCTTGTGACTATATCATTGATTTGACCATTTGAATCTATCTCTACAGTTTTTAAAAATCCATCAAAATCTGGGCCTTCATAGACAATTGCATATACATTATTTGCAATATGGATAATATCTGGATTATAACAATTCGAGGTATCAAATTCTAAATAATCAATGACATTTTTAATTATTCCATTGGATTTTATAATAAATGTTACAATATAACCATCATCATCATCGCCTCTAAAAGCAATTGCATATACATCTCCTGATATATGTATTACGTCAGAGTCAAGACCATAGTTGGGACCAAACCATGATGCACCAATTACACTGTTAGTTATGTCTCCAATATAACCTTCACTTCTTTCTAAAGGCTTTATCCAAGCCTCTATAGTTAATTGCTCTGAAATATCTAAGCTACTAGAATCATATACTCTTAGATAATCATCTATACCATCAAAACTAAGTGCAGTAGTATTTACACCTGTTACCCACTCTGCGCCATATATGGTTCCATGGTTATCAAGTCCAGATGTATCATAAGCAATTGATCCAGTTCCTTCTGAAAAATGCCATATACCCATTAATATTGACCATGTGATAAATGTCTTAATGTTACCATCTTTTGTAACGACATCATACTGAATTCTAGCTTTGACCTGATAGGTTTTTTTAGGAATTAAATTAATTACCATTTCTGAGTAGATACCTTGTCCAGAGGCAGCAACCCATGGTGTATCAATCCAACTTCCACCATCAGGTTTATATGAAAAACTGATTGAACCTGAGAGACCTTTGAAGTCATATTCTAACCATAATTTAGCGGTTTTGGTTTTTACATCAGTTGCGTCAAGTGTTACAATAGTTGGGAAAAGTGTAGTGAAATATTTTATACCCCCTTCTGTTAGATTACTACCCCACTGAAGTTGTGCTTTATACTCATATTTTGTATTATAAATCAGTCCATTTACAACTAATTCATAATTAGCTTCACCAGACAGAGGAACCCAGGAAGTATAACTCCAAGCTCCAGCTAATACTCTATAGGCAAATCTAACTGTTCCTGTTTTATCCCAAAAATTATATCCCATCATTAATTTGGCGGAATTGGCTGTAATATCGGTTGCATTTAGAGTAAAAGTATAAGGATCTCTAATTAGTAATCCTTCTTGAAGAAGTCCCATCATTATAACTGAGTTAGAATTTTTATCAATAATTTTTACTTCAACCTGAAGATTTCTAATATCATGATTATAAGTTAACTCTTCACCAATATTCCAAAATCCATCTTCTGCATCCTTTGGATCTAATAAATCTCCAATTTTATATTTTATTTCTTTACCTCCAATAGATAAAACTACTACAGAATCAAGAGATATATCATCTCCACCTTGATGTGATATTATTATATCTTTTTCATTAGCAGTCATTCCTACAACATTTACAACTGGTGCCTTGTTTGGTGAAGGCATGGAAAATACAGCAATATAAACTGAAGTAAAAATTACAACAGATATTGCTAAAACTAAAACCGTTCCTAATACTTCAGATACTGCTGAATTATTTAACCTAATATTTTTAAACCTCCTATTACCACCTTGCATAATTTATCTATTCTCCTCTGTTATGTTATATTTTCGTAATGATGCTATATAAAGGTTACGTGCTAAAACGCCAAAAAGGAAAAAATTTTTAATGGTAGATTTTAGGAGATAAATTACAGACATTAGCAACAAAGAAAATGCATAAATATATTTCAATATTTTCTTGTTGGTCAAATTTATTTTCATTATCATGTTTCCTATAGACTTTGCATGTGTTTCATTTATTATGCGTAAAAGATGGATAATCAGTTCTTTTAATCAATATTGATGTATATCTTATAGGAATTAGACAAACTTAGATATACATACAACATCCCATCAATTACGGACATCCCATCTATTTTAAAAATAATAATACTTTATTTACTATTTAAATATGTAGTATTTCATTGGAAAAGTAATATCAAATTTGAAAAAAAATCATGTTAATTTTTTTTAGTATTTTATAATTTAAAGGTAAATATTTTTTTTATTTACCATATATATTTATCAAAATTCTCATTATCTTTTTTAATTTTGTAAAAAGTTTTTTCTGTGACTTCTAATATCTTTCTAAATTTTTCACCATGTAAATTAAACAAAACTTCCTCTAAATCAATTTTTAAGGATTCGTTCATAGAGGAAATCATCAATAAATATCTTACAAGCCATACTGCAAGTTTTTCAGCAAAATTCCTGCTATTTCTTTTTGAAATTTCTTTGAAAATATTAGTTTCTAAAAGATCATCAATAGCATTTTTTATAGATGAGGTTTGCTTTTCATCCATATATTTTACCTCTTTTATTGCAATTACAAGGATTTTATAATCAACCCATTATATATTAGAAATTATAATATATATATCTTTTTATTTTTTTAATAAATTAAAAACATATAGGATTATAATTGATTATTAAATAAATTGAATAAAATACAAAATAAGACCTAATATTAATTTATTATTTATGAATTTTAAATTACAAAAATACACCATGGGAAGCTTAAAAAGCTCCCATGGCTAACTCCCTTCATTTACCCCCGAATTTTTAAATAAAAATAATTATTGGTTTTTTTTATCAATGAGATTTTTTAATATCAAGAATTCTTTTTTTATATTTTCAATCTCTATAACTTTCTCTTTTTCTATTTTTTTTATTATTTCATCTATCGAATAAGCAAGTTTGTAAATTTGTACAGGTCTTCCTCTTCTTTTTTTTCTAAAATCAAATTTTGTTATCCAACCTTTTTTCAAAAGTTTTTGTGTTGCTGCACTTACCTCTGGTTGTCTTTGATTTGTATCATGTTCAATATCTACCGAGCGACATCCACCATTTTTTGAAATATAGACAAGTGTTTTTGCAATATTTCTCGAAAAACCTAGATCTGCAAAAAGTTGGATAACTTTTTTATCATGTGGATTAATATTATCTAAATAATTTTGTATCATATTATCATAGTTTAAATATTATATTAATATATATATAATATATCATAGTTTATAAATATTTTGTTTTAGATTAAAATATTTAATTTTAAACGCGGCTTCTTTTTCTAGTAGTCCAACTATCATCTGTAAGAGAGTCGTAGATGCTTCTATCAGAAATATCCCAAATATGTTTATCTGAAATTACGCTTTTCATACAACTTTTTTTATCTCTTGAATATTTAATAATTGTTTTTTTCTTCAAAACCCAATAATGAGTACGCCATTCCCTGCCATCATAAAGAATGGTATCCTCTTGATCAGTTGTTAACATTCCTTCTTCCTCTAAAAGATAAAATAATTGTCTATCTTCGTTATTTAAAATATTATCAATAACACGATCTGAAAATCCAAATATATCTAACACAAAACTAGCATTTCTACGTGCTTGCTCAATATCTATTCCAACTCTATGAGCTATTGCTTTTGATAAAATATCTAATGTAATAATACCCATATTACCACAATTTTTAGTATCCTTTTTTCTTCACAATATATATTGTGTAACTTATAATTTAAATATTTTTCTATTAATATATTTATAATGGTATTGATATAATTAAAAATGATAAATCTTTAAATAATAAGTTATTTTATTTAATTATATTAAAATTTTTTTAAGTCATATCTAGAAATTCTAAAAAAAGATGAAAAATGCATTTTTTATATTTTCCTCTATTTGCCCTCCCTTTGTCCCGACGTTTGCTTGTCATCTCCTAAATATTATATATCACTTGATTTATTTAAATTTTATGCTTAATATTATAAAATTTTTATTAAAAAATAGATATTAAATAAATTTTTAACCAATAGTTTTTTTCTATAATAACAAAACCTTAATCATTTTTTAAAAATTTTTATTTTTATATGGATTTCTCTATATGTATTGTAAAAAAATAAAAGAGAGTAATTTATTTTATTTTCTTAATATAATCTTATCAAACGATTAAATATAAGACTTGATGTAAGTATTTTTTCAAATATTGGAAATCTTTCAATTAATCTTATAAACAATCGTATTAATAATGAATTTCCAGCAGGTCTACCCTTTAATACAAATACATACATTTTTCCCCAATCGCTCTCAGCGCCATATATATCCTTTGCTTTTACTTGTATTTCATATAGTTTTGTAACTGGTGGCCAAGAATGTGTTTTTGTAGTATTTGCACCTGATTTATATGGTCCAGACCAATCTTCATATGTACCATCTCCCCAGTCAATATAATAGAATACATTATCATCATTTGGGTCAGTAGTTGAAATTTGATATTCATATACTTTATTTGGTACATGTATCACTTGATCTCCTGATATAGTAGGTCTAGTTGGTTCTCTATTTATTTGTTTTTCTGTTGTAAACGTCCAAATAGGTCCTTCACTTTTTGTGTCAAATTCATCATATGATATTATTTTCCAATAGTATTTGGTAGTTAAGTTCATTGTACCTGGTTCATATGTTGTACTTGAATGATTGTTTTTTATTAATGGCGGTGGAGTTGTTGTTCCAAAGTATATATCATAGGTTACTTGGTCTCCATCAGGATCTCCTCCATCCCATTTTAAATCTGTATAGATAGATACATTTACTGAGCCATTTATTGGAATAGGATTTTTAGGGACATATGGTGGACTATTTGTTCTTGTTGTAAAATTCCATACTGGTCCTATTGTTGAATACTCGTATTCATCCCATGCTACAATTTGCCAATAATATTTTGTACCTAGATTTAATTTACCTGGATCATACGTTGTAGCTGATTGATTACTAACTACTTTTGGTGGTGGACTGCTTTCTCCAAAGTAAACATCATAAAATACAGTATCACCATCTGGATCTCCACCAGTCCAACTTAGGGTAATATAAATAGAAACGTCTGTTGCACCATTTGATGGATTAGGATTTCTTGGTGTGTTTGGTGGACTGTTATCTCTAGTTGTAAAGCTCCACACTGGTCCTTTTGTTGAAAGTCCATATTCATCCCATGCTACAATTTGCCAATAATATGTGGTATTTAACTCAAGATTGCCAGGATCATAAGAGTTACTTGACTGGTTATCAGATAACTTTGGTGGTGAACTTGTTGTGCCAAAGTAAACATCATAGGTTACATTATCATTTTCTGGATCTCCTCCCGACCAACTCAGATCAGTATATATAGAAACATCTGTTGCTCCATTATTTGGAACAGGATTACTAGGTTCATATGGCGGTTGATTTGGTTGCACTTCGGTTGTAAATGTCCAAATTGGTCCTGTTGTTGAAGCTCCATTTTCATCCCATGTTACAATTTGCCAGTAAAATGTTGTATCATTTTGAAGCTCACCTGGTGGATCGTATGTTGTTGCCGTTTGATTATCTGTTACTTTTGGTGGAGGACTAGAATCTCCAAAGTAAACGTCATAGGTTACATTGTCACCTTCTGGATCTCCGCCAGTCCAGCTTAGAGTTGCGTAAGTAGAAACATCTGTTGCACCATCTGGTGGATTAGGATTGCTTGGTACATTAGGTGGATCATTTACTGGGTTTATTGTTATAGTTACTGTTGCTGTGTTTGAGTATTCTAGACCATCATAAGCTCTGTATTTGAAGCTGTCTGTTCCAAAATATTCTTCGTCAGGCGTATAATCAAATGCTCCATTTGAGTTAAATATTAGTATTCCGTGTGATACATCGGTTTCTAGTTCTGCTGTTAGTGGGTCGTTATCTGGGTCTATATCGTTTTGTAGAACTCCTGGTGCTGCAACATTAAGAGTTGTGTCCTCATCTACGTTATAATTATCGTCATTTGCTACCGGTGGATCGTTTACGGGTGTAACATTTAAAGATACTGTTGCTGTGTTGGAGACTGCTTGTCCGTCGAAGGCCTTATATATGAAGCTGTCAGAACCAACAAATCCATTATCTGGAGTGTATACAAAAGAACCATTCCCATAAAATATTAGATTGCCATGTGAGACACCACCGGCAAGTACTGCTGTTAGTGGGTCGTTTTCTGGGTCTGTGTCGTTTGTTAGTATTCCTGGTGCTGGTACTTTTAGTGTGGTATCTTCTT
>Ga0209427_10008179_pt1 | contig 11790 bp, 12 predicted proteins | sample DeeMarSWOR136_30_FD_187465 | JGI IMG/M metagenome (GOLD analysis project Ga0209427, IMG submission 187465) | Marine sediment microbial communities from White Oak River estuary, North Carolina - WOR-1-36_30 (SPAdes) (version 2) | ecosystem: Environmental > Aquatic > Marine > Intertidal zone >... | reverse complement strand
TTATCTGCTACCAATTCTTTTTGATAGTTTTCCGAGGCTGTAACTTCTTGTTCTGGAGTCTGAGGTTGTGTTATTATCGGGTAAGCTGGCTGAACAATTAAGGGTGCTGGGTATGCATACCAGCCTCTACCGAAACCTCTGCCAAAGCCTCTTCCCCAGCCTCTGCCAAAGCCTCGACCAAATCCAGGTCCTGGGTTCATGTATCCGGGAACGAGGTAACCGGCGCAGTATCCGGCTGCTCTTCCAGTCATGGGTCCAGCGCCCCAAGGTCCTGTTTTGTCTCCTCTAGGCATTTTTTCTTTCACCTCTATTTTGTGTTTATGCACACAATATATAATTGTGATAGTGCACAAAAATATATAAATGTTGTGAAAAGAAAATAATACAGTTGATTAAAATGCCGTGGAGAAGAAGGTGCAGACGAGGCAGAAGAGGGCGATTCCCAAAGCCAATCATCATACAGAACCCTCCGTCAATCGACACTTTTTCTCCGTTCCCGAAAAAAGATTCACCCCATATCCTAATCGAACTGGCAGAAATAGAAGCTCTTAGACTTGTCGACTTAGAAGGATTATCTCAGGAGGAAGCTGGAAAAAGAATGGGCGTTTCCAGAGGCACCGTATGGCGACTTCTGCAAAGTGCCAGAAGAAAAACAGCTCAAGCCTTAACCGAAGGAAGACCTCTGCGGATTACAAAAGACCAATTAGCCAATGCTGTGGAGACTAGAAAAGGTTTATCCTAATCTGCGGATGTTTTTTCAGAGACCATCACCAAACGCTCTTTTATCGCGCAGCATCATGAGTTGGCGCACCTGACTAAAATTTAATCCCCAACCCCACTTCTTTGTTCTTCATCGTTCAACACGCCCATTTTCAGCTCGCATTTCCCTATTTATTATCACTTTATTTGTCATTCCGTAGCTTTTTCTGATAATTAATCCCTTCACTTCCAGATAATCCAGGATTCGGGTAATCTTTGTTTTTGAAAAACCTGTTACTCTGTGCAAGTCGCTTTGTAGGATCTCGCCTTTAGCTTCCCAGATCTCACCGAATACTTTTCTTTTATCGCCGTCAAGTAGGCGAAGGGCAAAAACCACGTCAATTTCTGAAGAATTGTTGTTCCCAGTGATTAATGAGGCGTTTTTGCCACCGATGGAATTTGCGAACATTAGATAAAATGTGCTGAACGCTAAGATTATGGCGGAAACACTGATTATAACCACATCAAATTGGGTGTATCTGAATATTTCGCCTACAATTATGGGATCTTCTCCTGGGATGATTATGCGAGTTGTGGTGGGCATTAGAACCTTGAGGGCGAATACGAAGGCAGAAACTGCGAACAGCACTGCCATGATTATGGTTTTAGGGTTGGTTTTCACATTGAAGCCTCCAGTCTATACAAAAAAATTGGGGTATCCAAATTGTGTTTAATTTCATAGTAATATATCCTCTTTTCACGTTTTTTCAATTTCCAGAGCATATATTATGTCTGGTACAACAAATTTGCCTGTCACAGTTACTGTGTCGCCGTTTTTGATGGCAGATACGTCAACGGTTGCTTCTTCATGTACATAAAACACTGTCACTGTTTTATCAAGCTCGAACAAGGAGCCAAAAACTTCGCCTAGCAAGCTCACTTTGCCAGACACTGTCACCACTACCCCATCGTAATCTGAAGAGTTTTCCAAGAGTTCATTTAGGGAGACTAATTTTTCAATGATTTTTGATTTAATGATCTCCGGCTTCACTTCGGTGCTGGTTACCTCCATTTGCTCTATGTCGACGGTAACTTTTACGAGTTGGATGCCAAACTTTTCACCATAATCCTTGTTAATTTCTAAGGTGACAAGTGCAACTCCAGGTTTTGGAACAAGATTGACGCCTTCGTTAGTTTCGTGTATGTCAAAGATTTCGGAGGCTTCTACAGTGTAGTTATCTGCGGTTTTTAACACATCTTCTATTATGGGTGCTATGAGTGCAAGATTAATGGCTGACTCTCGTTCTTCTGGAGTAAGTAGAAGGCTTACGGATGCTAAATCAATGTTGATTTCAGATTCTTCGACGTTACCATAGCTTTGCAGAATGTTTGCTGCATGCACGATAACTGCGGAGCAAAACGACAATAGTAATAGAAAACCCAGTATCGCTATCTTTTTGGTTTTTTCCATTTTTCTTCACCTATTTTTTCGCTAAGCCTATAAATGTCTGAAACAACCCTAATGCCTTGTGCGAAATGCATTTCATTCAACAGCAACTACGGCGTATTTTCCTCTTTTTGGCTATTTATTATGGCTCACACATTTAGTTTTTGGGTTTGGGATTAAAATTTAATCTTCTCTCTCTGATATTTTCTAATGTTAACTTACGTTGTGTTGTGTTATCTTGTCTTATCTTATATGTCCCTGCTCTCTCCGCTCTCCGTTCTACTCCGCTCTCCGCTCTATATCCCACTCCTCTAAGGTAAGAAAATTTTCAAGTATTTCCTGCTTAGCGCTTGCGTTTCTTTAAGTAAACAAGCAGAACTACGCTGACAACTGCAATTATAATTACGGACGCAATGGCTAGCGTTGTTGGGAATGGCTCTTCAATGGTGAAACTGATTGTTTCAGAGGCACCCATATTTCCAGAGGTATCGTTTGCGTAAACCTTTAATTCGTGTAAACCCGAAGACAAGCCAGAAATAGTCGAGTTTTCCACTAAAGTTGCGTTGGCTTGTCCGTCTAAACTATAGCCTATCCATGATGTTGATTCATCCACTGTGAAGTTCAAAGGAATGTTGCGTGTATTGTTTTCTATCGGAAAAAGCGTAACTTGGGGGGGTTGAGTGTCAACTTCAAAGTGGATGATGTCAGAAACATAATTTGTGTCAAATATTGAAGTTCCGTAAAGGATTAGGCTGTGTAATCCGTCAGAAACTCCTTTCAAAGAGGTGTTTTCAGAGATGGAAACGGGTTGATGTCCATCGAGAACGTAACGTAGATTTGATGGTTCGGGCGTTTCAAACGATAATGGAATTTCTGGGGTGGTGTAGGTTTTGTTTTTAGGCTCTAAAAGTGTTATGTACGGAGAAGTCTCATCTACCGCAAAGGCGACGTTGGCGTGGACTGTTTTGCCAAAAAAGGATGCTTCAGCGGAGACTAAATGCAAGCCAGGAGATAGGTAAAGCCATATGGTTTCTCGATGATTTAGCGCTTCTAAATCTATCCAAGGGTCTGAATCCAGTTTATAACGAAAGTAATCTATTGTCCCAGAATGGATTCCAGCCTCAACTGTGAAGTTAACTGGGTTAGTAACGTAGGCATGGTCTTCTGGTGAAGATATTCGTATGATAAGTGTACCGAAAGATGGTATTTGAACCTCATCGTAAGGGTCAGCCTTTCCTATTTCAAATAACAGTGCTGTACATAGAACTGAGGACAGTAGTATGGCAATGAGCTTTAGCACTAGCGTTCTTTTCATGCATACCACACCTAATTATACCGTGGTAACTAAATTGAAAAAAAGGTTTCTCTAAAGATTCTTTGACGCAAAAAACTTTGCATTACCCGTTTCAACTCAACTTTTCTTGTCGTGGTAGCTAACTTGAATTTATGCGTGCGTATAGAAGCTGGGTTTGAGTTCATTTGCGGTTTTTCTCTGATTTGCTCTCTACGACTGCCTCTTTTTCCTCTTCCAACATTGTTCCTTCCTAATTGTGAAAAATTAAGTTGCGAATTTCCCTTTTATCTCCCAAAAACCTTTCATATTCTTTAAAATTCCTGAAAGCGCGCAAAAAAATTATTCGCATTTTCCTGTCGACGCAATAGACCATGTGTAAACCCTCTTTCTTGGCTCTAAAGACCATATTTCCATCTATGTGTTCTTCAAACTTATGCAGTTCATGGAAGTCTGCTCCTGAACAGTTCAGCACATCTCTCACTATAGATTGTACTTCTTCAACGTCTTTGAGGTCTTTATAGAAATGCTTTGTGATAACTACGCTTTTTATGTGTGACCTGACACTCATGAAATGGCTATGGCAGTTAATGCAAAAGTCTTTCCGAGCACCACAAGGAGTCTTCAAAGCCTCGCTGAAATCATACTCCATGACTAACGTCACTCCATATTACGGATCTCAAATTAATGAGATAAACTATTTCAATTTACCTTTGCTTATAGTTCTAGAGTAGCGCGCGTAATAGAACTATTTCGGACACAACAGCAGAGAAATTAACTGTAGATAATATCAGAAGGAGAAGATTGAAATTTAACTTAACCAACATATTTTCCTGGAATGTATTCAAAGCCAACCTGAACTAACTCGCATGCTTCTGTTGCGTTTTTAATTACTAGCGTTTTCAGTCGTCATTGGCAAATTCATGAAGAGCATAGATGCTGGAGTTTACTCAAGCTATATTTTTGTGAATATTAAAGTAATCATTCAAATACGGCAAGAATTCTTTTTGATATAGGAAAGTGTTGATATATCAGACATGAAAGACCTCGCTTTTGGTCCCGTGCCGTCAAGACGTCTTGGAAGAAGTTTAGGAATAAACAATATTCCACCAAAAGAGTGCTCATATTCATGCGTCTACTGTCAAGTGGGAAAAACTTATAATACCACCATTAAAAGAAAAGCCTTCTGTAAGCAGGAAGACCTTTTAGAAGTAGTTAGAAAGAAAGTAGAGGCTGCAACTGCAGCAAACAAAAAAATTGATTTTCTAACTTTCGTGCCAGATGGAGAACCAACATTGGACCTTAATATCTCCAAGGAAATATCGTTTTTGAAGCAAATAGGTTTGCCAATAGCTGTCATAACCAATGCTTCATTGCTTTGGAGGGATGATGTGAGAGAAGATTTGGAGAAAGTGGACTTTGTCTCTTTGAAGATTGACACTGTCAGTGAAGATTTATGGAGGAAAGTAAACAGACCTAATAAAAGCTTAAGATTGAATACAGTTTTAGAAGGCATACGAGATTTTGCCAAGGAGTTTCAAGGAGAATTTGTCAGCGAGACTATGCTCTTAAGAAGCATAGATTATGAAGGCGAGTTTGAAAGAATAGTTGAGTTCCTAACAGAGCTGAAAAAACTGAAGAAGGCGTATATAGCAATTCCTACAAGGCCGCCAACAGAAAAATGGGTTAAAAGTGCCAAGGAAGAAGTAATCAACTTTGCTGTTCAAACTTTTTCCAGCAAGCTTGGCGCTAACAGAGTTGAGTGTCTGGTTGGTTATGAGGGAAATGCTTTTGCCTCTACTGGGGACTTTGTGGAGGATATTCTGAGTATAACAGCAGTTCACCCTATGCGCGAGGAAGCCATTAGAACGCTTCTAAAAAAAACTAATTTAGATTGGCAAGTTGTCGAGAAATTACTATGTGTAAACAAATTGGTTCAGCTTGAATATGAAGGAAAAAACTACTATATGAGAAAATTGCCAAATCAATAATTCAACTTCAATAAAAAGGCAGATACCAGTTTATTCTTATAATTTTCTACATTTATTCGAAGAATAGGCAAATTTTCAGTCGATGATGTGTGAAAAAACAAATAATATGAATTTAGCGTCACATGCAAATCTGCCATTATCGCTAGTTATTGGGCTTCATGTAACTTTGTTTTTCAAACATCTTATTCTTGTTGTCTTTCTTTGGTCAAATTCTGGAACGTAAGGTTTGATGTCCAAGAGCTATGTGCCATCTATGATATCTGCATCCTTGATGAATAATATGTTATCTTACAACCTTTGTAAGGCGTACAATTGATAGTCCGATAGGATTGGGTCTTGAAGGGGCACGTGTAGAAAACACTCCATGGAGGTTTTTGTTCAAATATGGTTTTGCAAGTAAAGAATTTGGTCTTGATAAGTGAAAGTGACAAACTAGAATAATATGTGAAAATCCCTCGATGTCTTTCAAGCCTTTAACGTATTCGCGAGCCACCTCAACGCTTCCCTTGATGCCTTTTGAAGCTACTGATTGTATAGGAACATTTTGCGGTTTCTTAAATGGTGAATGTACAATTCTAATAGGTTTGCATCTAACTTCATTCATTAGATTCATCCCAGAATTCCTATGGAGCGCCTATGATTAATTTTTTAGGTTTGGGATAAAATTTCAAGAAAAAATTGAATAAAAGCGGATATTTTATCTGTTCTTTTTTTTGGAAAAAGAGGGTTCTTCTTGGAGAGCTAAATATGAGTTTAAGTATTTTAGATTATTGATGGATTGCTTCTCTGTTTGAGGATAAGAAAACTTTTAGCGAGTGGGATTAACCAAGATGAAAAAGACAACTGCAGTAGCAGCGTTATTAGTGGTCCTCGTCTTAGCCGCCGCTATCACATGGTTTTTCTTCAATCAAATTAATACTCTCAATCAAATCAACAAGGTACAGATTACTGCTTTTTCAATAGACCCCAAAGGCTGGGAAAATCTTGGCGGTCTGTTGCTTGCCTGCTCTTTCAATATCACTCTTCAGAATATGGGAATAAATTATGTGCAAGAAGTGAAATTGAGAGTTGCGATGTTTGTTAATGACAGTGAAATTAATGTTGAAAATAATATTTTTGGCTGCGACGAAGGTTGGGTTAATGAAACTTTTTCTCCAGGAGAAGTTAGGATCTTTGAGGGAGAATTGCTGTATAGTTTGCATCAGGGGGGAGTCATTGATACTATTGGCGGTCATCCTGTTGGAGCCTCTTATATGGCTCAAGTAATATTAGGCAGTAATGATGTTCTGGATGAAGCAGAATTAACGGGTTTATTTTCCTTCGAATTAGCCTCTACAATAGTTTTGGAAAGACACGGTGGTTACTATGGCGTAGCTTATGATTCTGGCAAAGGAGAAATCTACTTAACTAATGTGGATTTTCATTTGGTCTATGTCATATCAGACAGAACTAACACTGTAGTAGCAACCATACCTGTAGGAATAATGCCTTCGGGAATAGCCTATGATTCCGCCGAGGGTAGACTATTTGTTACTAACTTTGGTTCCGATTCTGTGTCAATAATATCAGACAGTAACTATGACGTTGTTGCAACTATAACTGTCGGAAGTCAACCCATGGGAATAGCTTATGATTCTGGTAAAGAGGAAATCTTTGTAGCTAACTATGGGTCGAATACGGTTACGGTCATATCCGGTGGCGATTATGAGGTAGTTGCGACTATACCTGTGGGACGCCAACCCAGTGCTTTAGCTTACGATTCTGCTAACGGCCTTATCTTCGTAGCGAACTATAATTCAAACTCGATTTCAGTGATATCAGACAACAGCAATATTGTAATTGCAAGCATACCTCTGGAAGGCCCGCCTCAAGCTATAGGTTATGATTTTGGCAAAAGAGAAATTTTTATAGCTTTTTCTGAAAGCCGTAGAGTCTCAGTAGTATCAGTTGTGGTATCAGTTGCCTCTCCTCAAAAGTGATGTACCGCACTTTTAGTTCTAACACATATGCGTGCATTTTTTCACGATGACTCCTCTCAGCCGATTTTCCAGTATATGTTCTTATGCACCTCATTTTCAGCGGACAGTTCAGGTTCCATTGAAATAGTGACGATTAGCGTTTGCGTTTCTTGAAGAAAAGCAGTACACTGAAGCCAACGACGGTAGCTGAAGCACCAGAAGCGGTAGCGATTAAGGTTGTTGGGAAAGGATCAGGTTGTAGGTCTGGAATTGAAGTTGATTCTTGTAGGGGCGTGGGATTTGGTGATGAATCGATTGTTGATTGTGGTTTTGGAGTTGATTTTGGATATGTTTTAGGAGTTGGGGTTGGTTGCGGAGTTGGTGATGGCGTAGGAGAAGGCGTTGAGGAGGGTGGAGTGGGTGAGGGCAATGGAGGTGGCGTAGGAGTTGGCGTTGGGGGTGGAATCGGATTTGATGTCGTGACTTCAACCTTTACAACAGAACTGTTGCATGAAGCTAAAGTTTCGTCTCCGTCCCATGATGCTTTGAAATAATGGGTTCCGATTGACGAAAGTTCCAGTTCTGTGCTTGCGTAGCCTTCGGTCAGAGCGGCAAAGGCAAAAGGCGCCCAATCTACCAAATTCTCCGAATGATAAATCGTCATATTTCCAGATGGAACTTTTGGGTTTGTGAATATCTTCAGTGGGGCTGAGGTATCTGGATTTATAGCTTGAGTGAGAGGCCAGACTATTGTTCTTGATTCATTGAGGAATACGGCAATTTGGGTCAAAGGAATATTCGGATGTGCGATAATATTTTCAAAAAAATATGTGTATGTTTTGTTATTCCACGTTATGTTGGCTTCAATATTGTTGCCGTCTCGCCATCTCAAGAATCCGTCATCAATTGCACCTACATTCGATTCACCATTTCCCTCAGTGTAGCCATCGCTATTCAAAAAGAAAACAAGTTTGTCTCCCATTGGATTGGATCGTTTAGCAACATATGCTGTGGCAGTTAGGTTTTCTCCTCCAGCAAAATAAGCAATTATATCAAACCTAAGCAGATCTCTGAGTGGAATTGCATTCCCACCACTGTTGGTAAAGAAAATGTCCCCATTATCCATTGCTGGATAATTTGGATTGGAATACAATATTTCTCGGGTTTGTGCATCACTGATTGTAATGCTATAATTCGAAATTGAAACTCGCACTGCTGCCCCGTTGGGGAGTCTTTCCATCGCTACTGCCTCAAATTGCACTGTTGGTCCCAAATCTCTCCTTTCATTAATTCCTCTCCACATCAGAATAATCGACCCTATGGGGATGTCGTTGATCGAATTGAAGAAAGAGAAACCATTCAGCCAATCCTCAGCCGATAAGCCATCAAATCCGTAATCATAATATCTATCAAACAAAGCCTTTCTTATAGCATCTCTGAGCCTTACTGGAGTAGAGATAGGCAAAGAGGCAATGTAGCTGTTCAGCTTCTTGAAGGCTTGTTGATCGTAAAACCATATTTTCTCCCATCCCCTCGATAGGTGATAGCTATGGACAACATGTGCCCAGAGGTACTGGGATATGCCACACTCCAATGGCCAAATAAGCTGGCCGCTGTCACGTTCGCCTATGATTTCGTATTCTTTAATGCCCCATCCAAGAGTCTCGTAGATAAGGGCAGCTGAGAAGGCATCGGCTACTGCCTCGACGTGACGGCCGACTACGGTGAAGTAATTTGGTGTCCAAAACTGGAAAAGATGAGTCCACTCATGGAGCAGAACCCTGAGCCATCCTCTAACGTTTGCGGGCGGCAATATTGATATGGTTCCATTATAGGAAACTATGTTTCCCTGTTGGTCTCTAGCTATTGATCCAATTGCCCAGTTAGACGATCCACTCTGACCAATGACACTGCGCTTCATGGTTACGTAGCCACTATGATTGATGCTCCAGAACTCGCTCCAAAACCTTGGCAAATAATCTGTTAAGTAACTGTTTATCATGGACTTCTCATATGCTGTCCAATCAGCATCATAACTCACATAAACGTGAGAACCGCTTGGAAGGGGCGCATCTAAGCCATATGTGTCAGCGGCAGAGCTTTTCACTTCAAGCGTAACAAAAACTGAGGCTAGCAAAGTCACAATGAAAAAAATGGGTACCAAACCCCTTTTTTCTGACACAACTTTTCTGCTTGACAATATTCTTTTTTTAAACTTTGCAGAAAACTGCAGCGAAGTGTTCACTGCATTTCACTTCCCATACATGTCAAGTAATTAATACTGGTTTATTCTGCTGTAAAAGCGTTTTTATCAAGGTTTCTTGACTCAAAAAACTTTTAGCGAAGGTTTTTAGTCAAGATTTCTTGACAAAGCCAAACCCAAACTTTCATACTTACACCTCTTCACGCTTGCCTATTCTTGCTTTCTCTATCTTTCTCTTAACTACTTACATATCTCACATATCACACAAAAGAAGAACACACACAAAAAGAAATGGTAATATTCAAATAAAGTTTACAGATAGACTTCGTTAGAGCCAAACATGGTTTGAATACCTCTTGATGCTTGAGTGGAGGAGACAGAGAAATTGCAGGATAGTATTGAAAACAAACTATTCGCTCTAAGGAAAAATGTGGACCAGTGGTTAAACACCTATCATCATGGCAGAGCGAAATTCTTTGACCCAAATGATGTGGAAGATTTGTTTGATAGATACGACTCTTGTAGCCGTTTTCTCAGGTCTAAATATCCGTCCTATTTCGCAGACCTACCTGTTCATGATGTTGAAAACAGCGGAACGAGAGATTTTCAAGGACGCGGATACATTCACCGAAATTTCCTTGAGATACTGCTTAGGGACATTGATTATTGTCTTTCTATTCTGTCAAAAATGACAAAGGACAAAAAATCAGATAAGCTCGAGGAAAATGCAAAAGAAAACTTGAATGAAAAGGATTCAGCCAACAGATTATTTAACAATCTCATTACTCACCCAAAGATTAAACAGGCTTCTCAAAGCCAGTTCAGGAATGAACAGTACAGGCTCGCTGTTCTAGATGCAATGATTAGTTTAGAAGTAATGATAAAAGAAAAAGCGAAATATCCCGCAGATAATAGGGGCAAAGAATTGTCAGGTGTGTCTCTCATGCATAAAGTCTTCGACTCTGATAATCCAATCCTGATTTAGTGTAAAGACACACGTCAAATTGATAGAGATGAACTCGAAGGATACAAACATATTTTTGCGGGAGCAATGCAAGGAATAAGAGACCCGAAAGCTCATGCAATATTTCAAATAAGGCCTATGCGTGCTTTGAAACTACTGACCTTGGCAACGTTACTGGCTGAACTTGTAGATGCATCAGAATACGTCGAGCAAGAGAAATAATGCAACCAAACCAAAGGAAGTAAAGAAACACAACAAAGACAGTTAAGAAAGTTCGACAACTCTAGGAACCCAATTTGATTGTTCGCCTCTAAGATACATAGCGAATAACAGAGTTTCCTCATTTATCAGTGTCTCAACTTTTTGTTTATTTCCGACTTTTATTCGTGGAATCTCAAAAGTTGTTTTAAAATAATTGTCCAACTTGATGGTGAAACCGTTCATTTCACAATCATTGAGATACTCTCGTTTTCCCTTTTTCTGAGCTGACAATTTCTCGGTTTTGAAAGTGAAATCTCGCATAGCCAATCCTTGACAATACTGAATAACGAAATCATCAATCAGAAAGCGATATAAATCATACGCATGTAAGGACAATGTTGCGCCCACAAAACACTGCTACTTTTGAAGTTTGTAATGGTGACTAGAAAAAGGGGGAAGGAAAGTTTCTTATTGTTTTACCTAGGTCCCTTACCTTCACCAATTGTCTCAACGACCCAGGTGGGGATTACATCTCTTGCTGGAATTGGCTTTCCTAATGGTGTCGTTTCTGGTGGAATTTTTTCTGTTGGTCCTGGAGTTTCGACCTGTGCGCAGACCAACCCGCAACAGAAACTGCAGACTATTAGTGCAGCTAAAACAACGATTACGTACTTTTTCAAACTCTTTCACCTCCTCCAAAATGAGCGGTAAATCAAACTTAGTATTGTCCATACTTTGTCTTATAATTTATGGAGAATAGTTCTATTGAAAACGTGCACTTCAGCTTTTTGATGGGGGTAAGCGAGTAAAATTAAGTTTTCAACTAAATACCTTGCTTCCTTTTTGCTAATTAACGGTCTCATTTTTTCTTTTTTCCCTCCTAATCTCTTTTACTTAATGTGAATGTGGCAATTTCGCCAAGTGTGCCTAACCCCATGCCGACAGCAATAGCTAAAACGAACGGAAGCACAGGAGCTAAACAGTTAGCTAATCCAACCATGAAAATAAACACGACAGCGACAGAAAACATTACAAT
>Ga0209427_10008175_pt1 | contig 11794 bp, 10 predicted proteins | sample DeeMarSWOR136_30_FD_187465 | JGI IMG/M metagenome (GOLD analysis project Ga0209427, IMG submission 187465) | Marine sediment microbial communities from White Oak River estuary, North Carolina - WOR-1-36_30 (SPAdes) (version 2) | ecosystem: Environmental > Aquatic > Marine > Intertidal zone >... | reverse complement strand
TGCTGTAGGCCATTCGAGCGGCAATACCCTCGATTCCGGCTGGCGTCATAAAGGTGACCGAATTACCGCCGCCGGGGAAGTAAAACTCATCTGCCAGAGGCATTGCAACGCCCTTCATAATTTCTTTGACGGATGCTCCGGGCCTGGCTGCCCAGTCAAATGCTGCACTGCCGGAGTTGTCGCCGTCAACCAAACCCTTGTCGTACCAGTCCGCTTTTTTGTTCAGTCCTTTAACGCCGATTTTTTTGGCCAGTTCCTTGATTTCCCACCCTTCCCATACCTTTCTGAAGTCCATAAATAGAGGGGGATTTCCACCACTCAGGTAGGTCATAAAAAGCATCGTCAAAAGTCCCTGGACATCGGCTTCGGTGGCATAAGGCAGGGGGGCCTTGCGACCGTTATGGTCGAATGTGCTGTTGAAGAATGACTCCATAACATCAGCCACCGGCAGCGGTATACCTCTGCGGTCACTGCCCCATTCCAACTGGCTCATAAAGCCCCCACCGACTGCATTTAACTCAGCCATCAGGTCGCGGATGATTAAGTACATTGCCAGACTCATGTTAAATCGCTCACTATCCGCTTCGCCCTTGAGTTCGAGGCGTTTTCCCACATATCTGTCAATCCACCCTCGCAGCGACTTGAGCTCTTTTTCGGTATAGGCTTTTTTACTCAGCATATCGGCCAGTAGCTTCATATCCAGACGCGTGATTTCGAGGCCGAAGGCGTTCCTCGTCGGCAGTATGTGAGCAAGGGCTGTTTCCATCCCCATCGAATCGTGGCCTAAAATCACAACTCTCCGCCCGCGTAAAGCCACGGCCGTTACCGCCGCGTAACACCAGTCAATCAGGTTTTTGGCAGTTTGTTTGCTCATCACAGGATTCATCCCTATATCCGGCCAGTTGCCGACATTTAAAGCAACCATCCGCCCGTACTGGCTGATGGCGCCATTGAGTGCGTGTGCATAAACCACACCCGGCTTTGGGCCGCTGTTGCCGCAGGTAATATTTATGGGCGTGTTTGTTGGAAATTGCTGTAGTAGTGAGATGGCGGTAAGCTGTGGGAAGGCCCAAGTATCCGGCACACACACTAAAATATCCGCACCTGCTTTGCGGAACTGCTGAGCAACGCTGTCAGCTTGTGCCTCGCCATCTATCAAAACCGTAGAATATACCACTGCTACAGGTGTTTTATCAGGCAAAACCACCGAGCCGCTTATCGTATCGGCGGCCATTTGCACAATGTTTTCACACCGAATTCGACTCGCTTGGTCAATACGGGGGTCACTGGCCGCAAAAACACCAATAACGGGAATCTTCGGCGTCGCTTTCCTTACATTTGGCAGGCGCACTGCCTCAATTTTCTTTGCCATCACGAATACTCCATCATTCTAACCTTTAGCTTTACTAATAAGCACCTTATTGTTTGTGGTGCCAATATGCCGCAACCCTAACTGATTATACAAATGCGGAGGTATCTTCGAGTTGTTTCCGTACGAAATCCAGGAACTGACCTGCATACGCGCCGTTGGCGACTTTATGGTCCACTGAAAGCGTCAGGCTGACTAATTTGCGAACGGCAATGTTGCCGTTGTCCGGCACGCACGTGTCCGTAATCCTGCCGACACCTAAGATGCTGCACTGGCCCGGAATCACTATCGGAATAAAAGACCCTACGCCGAAGCCGCCAAGATTGCTGACCGTAATGCAGGCGCCTTCCAAATCGCTGAGATGTAATTTTTCATTCCGGGTCTTCTCGATAAGGGCCTGCGTTTCTGCGGCGATTTGTTTTACGTCCTTTTTGTTGGCGTCTTTTACCACCGGCACGATAAGTCCCTTTGGAGTCGAGACTGCAAGGCCGACGTTAATTGCGTCAGCCAGTCGTATCGCGTCACCGGCCAGTTGCCCGCTCATAAGGGGAAACTTCTCCACTCCTGTCGCAACCGCACGAATAATAAAATCGTTGTAGGATACTTTCGCTTGGCCCGCCTCGTTCAACTTGGCTCGCAGTTCGACAAGTTCGGTGAAATCAACTCTTACATTCAGATAGTAGCACGGTATCTCACGCTTCGACTGAAGCATTTTTTGAGCGGTTATTTTCTGCAGTTTGTTGACTCGCATCGTCGCTCCCAGTCTCGCCTCTTCTGCCGCTATCACTTCTTCAGATGGTTTCGCAGCAGCTTCTTTGATATCCTGCTCAGTGATTTTGCCCGCCGGGCCTGTGCCGGTCACCGTCGCCAGGTCAACGCCTAAGTCTTTAGCTAACTTCTTTGCCCTCGGTGAAGCCTTTGCCTTAGCCGCTACTCCGGCTGGTTCCGTCACGGCTGCGGCAGCTTCAGCCGGCGCTTCGGCAGCGGCTACAGGGGCGGTAGCAACATGGCCTTTAATTGAATCGATAAAGCTCTGCGGGACCTCTTCATTTTTGTCGCCGAGGACTATAATCGGCTCACCGACTGGTACAGTCTGGCCGACCTCAACAAGAATACGTTTCACAAAACCCTCAGCCGGTGATTCAACCTCAAGCGTTGCCTTGTCGGTCTCCACCTCAAAAATCACGTCGCCTTTTTTTACCTCACCGTCAATCTTGACCGAAGAGCCAACGATAGTACCTTCTTCCATTGTCTGGCCAAGCTGTGGTAATCTTACTTCTTTTGCCATTCTAAAATCCTCGTATAGCAATATTTACTTATTGTCATTCATTATTTCGACTTCATCGCCCTAACCTTTTTCAAAACAAGAGGCCGCAGTATACCAAAAAAAGGCAAAAATGAAACCGCTTTTCCTAAGGAAACCGGCAACCACATGCAGTCGAACGCTTCTACAAACGGAAAACGCACCTTTGCACGCTTGCAGAGGGAGGATGACAACGCTATTATGTTACCCCGGCCCTGAAGACCAGTTTATAAGATTAACATTAACCAAGAATGAAAGAGGCGTCTTTGGATAATCCGGTGAAGAAACATATCCCGCGGACCAGAATCCAGAAGCTCATCGGCGAAAGGATGTTAAAAGCCAAGCAGAGCAAGCCCTGTTTTTACATCGAGTTAAAAGCGGATGTAACTGAACTGATGGGCATGCGTCCGAAGCTGAAGAAACAAGAGGGTGTCAAAATAACTACAAACGCTTTTTATATTCGTGCCCTGGCAATGGCCGTTAAAGAGCACCCTCTTATGATAGGAAGGCTCGATGGCGGCAGCATCAGGATTGCCGACTGCATCAATGTCGGTTTTGCGGTCAACGCTCCTCAGGGGCTTGTTGTGCCTGTGATAAAGGATGCTGATGAGAAGACGTTGATCGAAGTTGCCCGGCTGGAAAAATTACTGACTGAAAAGGCGCGCAGTAACAAATTGACCCTCGAAGACGTGGAAGGAGAGACGATAGCGTTAAGCAATCTTGGTTCTTATGGCGTTGATTCTTTCGTTGGGATTGTGCCGCTGCCCGCCAGCACTATCTTGGCTGTCGGCAACGTAATTAACGAAATCGTCCCAAAAGACGGCAAAGCGACTGTGCGGAAAATGGTAAGTTTAACCCTAGCCGTCGACCGGACGGTCGTAGACGAGGTCTATGCAGCAAGATTTCTAAACCTCATCAAAGAACAACTCCAAAACCCGCATCGGCTGGTTTGACAAAAAGAAACCTCTGTCCACCCACTCATTTTCAATAAGATTCTTATGTCATCGTGGTCAGGGACCGTCATGCGACTTAGTTATCTGTTCGGTCTCAGGTACCGGTATTTGTGAGTGGGGGAGCGATGCCGGTCTAATCTCTATGGGAGGGCGGTCCGAATCCTCATCAGCTTCGGCACCGGAAGTATCGGGCTTCGTAGCCGGTTGGTGTTGGATGTGGAGGAATTCAGCGACTTTCTTGTAATCTTCGGCACCGTGGCAGTTTGGTTCGTATTCAAATATTGTCTTGCCGTAGCTGGGTGCCTCGGCGAGTTTGATGTTTCTTCGGATGTAAACGGGCAAAATCTGTGCCTGTGACCATGCGCAGTTGGTCCCCCGCGCATTGTTGAGGAATTTTTCGATATCGGCCCTGACCTCACTTGGCAGCGACGCCCTGCTGTCGAACATGCAGAGCAAAACCCCTTTGACTTTTAGGTTCGGGTTGATCCTTTTGTTAACAAGCTCGACGGTTTGCAGCAGTTTTCCAAAGCCCTGCAGAGCCAGAAAATGGGGCTGCAGCGGTATCAAGGCTTCTTCGGCGGCGGCCAGCGCATTTAGCGTCAGTAGTCCAAGCGACGGCGGGCAGTCGATAAGACAATAATCGAATTTATCCTCAACTGCCTGAAAGGCTTCCCGCAGAATGGTTTCCCTGCCGACGACACTGACCAGTTCGCTTTCGGCACCCACAAGGTTTATATTTGCCGGCAGCAGCCAGAGGTTTGGACGCACAAGCAGAAGCTCTTCTTCAAGTTTGCCTTCCTTAATCAGAACTTTATATGAACCGGACTCGAGGGTTTCGGGTTCTGCACCGAGATGTATTGTCAGGTGCGCCTGCGGGTCCATGTCGAGAGCGACAACCTTCAAACCCATAGCGGCAAGGGCTGCGGCCGTGTTGACCACAGTCGTTGTTTTGCCCACTCCTCCTTTTTGGTTTAATACAGCTATTTTTCTCAATCCGTTACTCTCAAAAACATAAGTTTTTTGCTTTAGGTTCTTAGTTTTTTTAGAACAGCATCAAGCACACCGTTAATGAACGCCGGTGATTTATCTGTGCTGAATTTTTTGGCAAGCTCTATTGCCTCATTTATCACGACTTTGCCCGGCATGTCCGGAGAGAATTTCAACTGGTATACCGCCAATCTCAAAATGCTTTTGTCAACGGGTGAAAGTCGGGATAATTGCCATTTTATTGTTGAACTAGCTATTAGTTCATCACACTGTGCCAGATTTTCCCACGTTCCTCTTGTCCATTCTGAGGCGAGCTTGCGGACTAAATCATCGCTGGTGTTTTCTATGAAGAACCCATATAAACGCTCAAGCAGGTCCGAGCCTTGTACGTCGAGCTGATACAGTCCCTGCATAGCCAGTTCTCTGGCCCTTGTTCTCTTGTCCACCTTCTGGCCTCTTGCCAATTGACTACCGATTACTGTTGAATTGTCAATGATCAGTTTATATCTGCCCCATTACGTTGACGGTTTCCATAGCGGTCAGAGCCGCATCCGCGCCGGCGTTGCCCATCTTGGTGCCAGCTCTTTCGACAGCCTGTTCGAGTGTTTCACATGTTAAAACCCCGAACGTTGCCGGCACCGTTGAATCATAGTTAATTTGGCCGATACCTCGGGCTACCTGCTGGCATACATAATCGTAATGAGGGGTTTGACCGCGTATGACCGCACCAAGACAGATGACCGCAACATATTTGCCGCTTTGTGCGATTTTTTTTGCGGCTATGGTAATTTCACACGCGCCCGGCACCCAGACCACGGTTATCTGTTCATCAGCGGCACCGTGGCGCCTCAGACAATCAATTGCACCGGCAAGCAGCTTAGCAGTTATAAATTCGTTGAATCTGCTAACTACAATGGCGTAATTGCCCTTGCCGGCTGTTACTTGACCCTTTATTTCTTTAATCATAGTTTAGCTTCTCCAAATAATATCCCTATCTGGCAAGTTACGGTTCCCACGGGCGTGGGTAGCCTCACATTATAAGACCAACGGAGACGGCTTTCCAGAAAAAGACCACTTGTCACTTCATCGGGCGCCTGAAACTATTCGCCGTCGTTCAGCTAACTTATGGAATTGTAAGAGTTTATATGCAGGATTTCCAGCAAAATTTTAGTGCAGACAAAAAGCGGTAAAGACGGTGAAAAAGCCCTAACCCAGTGCCGGCTTATCGCCGAAACGGTTTGGGGTGATTCACTAATTGTCGCGCGGTAAACTGAGCAACGGGGCTACTATGCTTTTTGACGACATGGAATTTGGCTTGTACGACAAAGCCGAGCACAAGGCCAGGAAGGCCTTTGAGCTCTATGAAGAGGGCAAAATACCCCAGGCTCTTACAGAACTGGAGGCGGCTCTCGATATAAATCCGTCCAACAGCTCGTGGCATTTTGACAGGGCCCTGGCTCTGGACACTATGAATCGCTTTGATGACGCAATAGGCGAATACGAAACAGCCCTGCAGCTGAATCCTGGTGATTTGGAGATATTAAATGCGTTAGCCGTCGATTATACCCGGACCGGCCAATACGATTTGGCTATCGACACTTTTGAGCATATCGAGCAGTTAGACCCGGCGTTTGAACCCTGCTACTGCAATCGCATAATCACGTATACTGAGATGGGACAGCACGATTTGGCTGAACAGATGTTCTATCTTGCCCAGCAGATAAATACGAACTGTGCTTTGTGCTATTATAACGTCGGCAACAGCCTTTTTGTTAGGGGCCAGTACAAGAAAGCGATGTGCTGCTGGCAGAAAACCGCTGAACTTGAGGCGAGCCATCCACAGATTAATTATCGAATTGCCCAGGCATGCTGGGCGGAGGGTGATTGTGAGCGCGCACGCGAGCATTTTCTGGCTGAACTTCGTGCTAACCCGGGTGACGTTGATGTTATCCTTGATTTTGGTTTGTTTTTGCTTGAGGTCGGAGATATCGAAGCGGCGAAGGAAAAATTTAACAGAGCACTTGAACTCCGAGACGATTTTGCAGCCGCTTTGTTCTGTTTGGGAGAGATTGCTTTTAACAGTGCCGAATATGAACAGGCGGTCCCGCTGTTTAATCGGGCTATAAAAAATGATAATACACTCACAGGACCACGATGCCGGTTGGCTCAGTGTGCCTTTAGGAAAGGGGAAATGCAAGAAGCGAGAAATCATCTGGTTTCGGAGGTGGAACTGGAGCCGGAAGACACCGATGCATTGGTTTCTATGGCGTCGATGCTTCTGGAAATTGGTGATATTGATTTGGCGACACATTGTCTGCTTAGGGCAGTTGACCTTGATTGTGCCAATGCAGATGCCTACTACTATCTTGGTCTTATAACCGCTATGAAGGGCCAATTCACCGATGCCGCGGAGTTTTTCGCCCATACACTTGATATGAGGCCGGAGGACGTTTGTGCCCTGCGAGATTCTGCTGTTGTTTATCTGGCAACGGGCAGATTGGGCGACGCTGTGGAGAGAATTAAAAAGGCACGTTCGTTAGCAAACGAGGACTTGCAGTTAAGAACGCTCGAGCACAGGGTGCGAGCCGGTCAGGCGATGGAGCGTATCAAGGATTTTCTTTGTCGTTTGCGGCCCCGGTTTGCCTTTAGAAAATCGCATCGCTAATCTTCTCGCGCTCATCATTACAACCGTCGCTTGCTAAAAGCCAACCCAATTCGCGGTAACCTCTCCTCCCTCGGGACCTTGGCAATCCCCAGCGAATATTAGAGTTTAAGAAACAGTTTGCAAAATTTCACGAAATCCGTTAGCCTATTTGCTCGGGCCGAGTGGCGGAATGGCAGACGCTGGGGACTTAAAATCCCCTGCCCATAGTCGGGCGTGTGGGTTCGAATCCCACCTCGGCTACTGTTAGTAAATGCTGATACCTGATGTTTACCTCGTTCGAGGTATGAAATAGTTGACTGAACCGCCAACAATATATGAGAGATAAACATGGCTAAAAAGACCCCTAAACTTGTGGATGCCAAAGAACCCAACTTGTATCGCGAGACGTTTCCATATACCGAATTTCCCAAAGTAATACTTGATAACCGGCCCGTCGAGTATGATATTCCTAATGAAATTTGGATAACTGATACGACCTTTCGCGACGGTCAGCAGGCCCGGCCTCCTTATAAACCTGAGCAAATCCTGAAGATTTACGATTTACTGCACGAGATAGACGGCGAGACCGGCCTGATTCGACAGAGCGAGTTCTTTTTATACTCGGAGCGAGATAGAAAGGCCGTCCAATTGTGCAAGGAACGGGGTTACAAGTTTCCTGAGGTTACCGGCTGGATAAGGGCTGTGGCGGCTGATTTTAAGTTGGTCTCGCAAATGGGGCTTAGCGAAACCGGAATCTTGACCTCCGCAAGTGACTATCACATATTCCTTAAGCTGCGAAAGACACGCGTGCAGGCCGTGGATGCCTATTGCGATATTGTCAGAGCCGCACTGGATAATGGTGTCACCCCCCGTTGTCACTTCGAGGATGCAACACGGGCTGACTACGACGGTTTTGTATTACCTTTTGCCGCAGAGTTGATGAAGCTGGCCGATGAGTATAAAAGGCCGGTTAAGATTCGCCTCTGCGATACTCTCGGATTCGGCCTGCCGTGGGCTAACGTGGCCCTGCCCCGTAGTGTTCCTAAGCTTATTCATGGGCTTCGACAAATTGGCGTGCCGTCTGAATGGATGGAATGGCACGGCCATAACGACCTGCACAAGGTCCAGGTCAATGCCTCTACCGCCTGGTTATACGGGTGCGCCGCAGCAAATACATCTATTTTTGGTGTGGGTGAACGGACCGGCAATCCGCCGCTGGAGGCAATGGTCGTCGAGCACGCCCAATTAAGGGGAATGACAGACGGTGTTAATTACGCGGCGATAACCGAACTTGCCGAGTATGCTCAAAAAGAGCTTGGTTTTGATTTGCCTTCGAACTATCCTCTTGTGGGCGAAGGGTTCAATGTCACCCGAGCGGGAATTCATGCCGATGGTTTGCTGAAGAATGAGGAGATTTACAACTGCTTTGATACTTTGAAGCTGCTCAACAAACCTGTGAAGGTCGCTATTACGGATAAAAGTGGATTGGCAGGCATCAAGCACTGGATAGAAGCGAGGTATGAAATCGAAATCCCCAAGCATGACCCGCATATCGCCAAAATAAAAAACAAAATTGACGCTGAGTATTCAGCCAACCGGGCATCGGCGATTTCCGAAGAAGAGATGTTCAAGTGGGTGCGGGAGGCCTTTGGTGAGAATATACCGCCGTTGAGGTAACGTAATTGCCGGACAGAAAAATCAAAGCGGTACTGTTCGACCTCGGTGAGACTTTGCTTAACTTCGGCGAAGTCGATACTACTCGCCTGTTTCAAAAAGGCGCCAAATTGTCATACGATTTTCTTAAAGGCTGTGGACAGCCGGTTGGCAGTTTCAAATACTACTGCTGGCGAAACCTGATAGCCCTGCGTCTGCGGCAATGGCTTTCCAACATAACGAGAAGGGACTTTAACTCGCTTGTTTTGCTAAGGGGTGTGGGCACAAAAAGAGGTATTAAGCTCGACAGACAACAGTGGCGGCATTTTGCATGGCTTTGGTATGAGCCTCTGAGTCAGGTCAGTCAGGTCGAGCCGGATATTGCCGAGACTTTAGCTGCACTTAAGAACTTGGGCCTTAAGCTCGGTATAGTTTCAAACACTTTTGTGACGGCCAGTTCGCTGGATAAGAACCTGGAGCGGTTCGGCATATTGGACTTTTTCCCCGTGAGGGTTTATTCGTATGAATTTAATTTTCGAAAGCCCGATGCTCGAATCTTTAAAGCAGCTGCGGAGAGAATGGGCGAGATGCCGCAAAATGTAATGTTCGTGGGGGACCGCATCGACAAGGATGTAAAACCCGCGGTGAAGACCGGTATGTGGCCCGTCTTGAAAGCCGCTTACACCAACATCGGTAAGAAGGTCCCTGAGGGAATATGGAAAGTAAATCAGCTTGCTGAACTACCGACGCTAATAAAAAAAATCAACACGAATTTGGTGAATACTGATTAGCAAACAGCATTTCGCGACCGATGATAGCGTACCCCGAAGAATTGTCAAGTCATTCACAAAGCATAAAATAGAAATTTATCTGTCAAAAAACCCTTAGCTTTCGATCAATCCATAGTAATGAAGCACAAAAACGCTGTGCACCGGAAACAACTTACTTCTCTGTGGGCTGTGATAGCAGCTATAGCGTTTTTTAGCTTTGTAGCAAGGGTCCTGCTCCCTGTTTATCGCGATGTTTTTCACGGTATAATTGTCCTGTTGATTCTGCTGACCCTGCTGACCTGCGATTCCACGTCACCTCCAGAAACAAAAAATACAAGTGACCAAAGGGTTATGACAGAGGCCCAGCGTAAAGCCGGCGTTGGTATAGCGGTAAAAAGTCACCAAAAAAGAGCACGAAAACGCCCCGCCATCGGTAGGCCGCGAAAAAGGAAAAAGAGAACCAGGTAGACCAACAGCTAAAGAAAGTGAAAAAACGCGCCACAGGAGAATGAGCACGCGAAATCGCGATTAAGGCCTTATTTCTGTATCGCCATCTCCATCTTTAGTTTATAATTGCCGCAAAATCAAAACGGAGTTTATAAATGACTAAGCTGACAAACGCTGATGCGGCATATCAGAGGTGCATAAATCCGGATTGCGGAGCCGAGTTCGACTGTGGGCAGGCCATATTCAAGTGCCCCGCCTGCGGCGAGCTGCTCGATGCACTGTATAACTGGGATAAGATTAAAGTTCCTGACAAACTGGGCAACTTTAGCAAGCGATGGGCAAACAGAGACAACCCCCTGAATTTCTCAGGCGTGTGGCGATTTCGTGAACTGTTGGACTTCTGCCCGGATAAATACAAAGTAACGATAGGCGAGGGCCAGACGGTTCTGCAAAGGAATGATTCCGTTGCAGAGTACGTCGCTGTGCAGCCGGGCCGTTTATATCTGCAGTATGAGGGGCTTAATCCCTCCGGCTCGTTCAAAGACAACGGCATGGCGGCGGCGTTCAGTCACGCGATGATGGTTGGGGCGAAGTCCTGCGCTTGTGCATCAACGGGCAACACTTCCGCTTCAGTCGCGCTGTACGCGCACAGTTGCGGCCTGAAATGCACCGTCTTTATAGGCTCTGGCCGAATCGCTTTCGGAAAACTCAGCCAGGCTATGGACTATGGTGCGCAAACCATTCAGATACAAGGTGATTTCGACGACTGTATGCGACAGGTTCAGGATGTCTGCACGAAGCTTGGGCTGTATCTGCTAAATTCACTAAACCCATTCCGGCTCGAAGGCCAAAAGGCCATAATGTATCGGATAATCGAGCAGTTGGGCTGGGAGGTGCCGGACTGGATAATAGTCCCCGGCGGAAATCTCGGCAACTCAAGTGCGTTTGGCAAGGCATTTTACGAGTTAAAGCAACTCGGATTGATTGAGCGGATACCACGGATGGCTATTATTAACGCAACGGGCGCTGATACCTTGAACGATTTGGTCAATAATAAAAAGCTGGTCTGGAACGACGGCAGGGTTGACCAGAAAATCATCGACGACTATTACGCCGATTTGACTGCTCGTAATTTCTCGCCACATACGTGTGCCTCGGCGATAGAAATCTCTCGGCCGGTTAATCTGAAGAAATGTTTGCGCACCATTGATATATGCGACGGCATCGTGCGTGCCGTAACTGATGAAGAAATCTGCGATGCAAAGGCGATTGTAGGCAAATACGGCCTGGGCTGTGAGCCGGCCTCGGCGGCGACAATCGCAGGTTTACGGCACTTAAGAACTGAGGGTATCATCGACGCCGATGAGCGGGTTGCCTGTGTCCTCACGGGCCATCCGTTAAAAGACCCCAACGTAACGGTCAGCTACCACAAGGAAAAACAGGGCAAGTTCAGCAATGCCCCCACAGAAGCTCCGAATGACCTCGAAGAAATAATCAAGCTGATAAAATAACGAGGCTCGTAAACTGTGTCCTGATTTCTCCGGCAAAGCAATTATTCCTGCAGCCGGGTTTGGTCTTTATAGAGAAGTTCGGCAGTGTAGCTGAGCAGAGCTTATCAGGCAAATATAGTCTATAATGGAAAGGCCGATTCTATGCCGGCCCAGAGAG
>Ga0209427_10008174_pt1 | contig 11794 bp, 8 predicted proteins | sample DeeMarSWOR136_30_FD_187465 | JGI IMG/M metagenome (GOLD analysis project Ga0209427, IMG submission 187465) | Marine sediment microbial communities from White Oak River estuary, North Carolina - WOR-1-36_30 (SPAdes) (version 2) | ecosystem: Environmental > Aquatic > Marine > Intertidal zone >... | reverse complement strand
TTACAACACATAACCACCTGCTTTCAATTTAATATAAAATTATAGACTTATCCAACTTATTTATTATTTATTAAATCCTACAATCAAATTAATGTGTAAAAATTACATGAATCATGAAGCTGCTAACAACTTATGATTTTTTTAATTGTTGGGAGTAGCTACTGTTTTTATTGATGTTGGCATATAATCAAAAAAGTAGTTATAAATTTGGCACTTCATTTGCATAAAAGCTAAAACAGATGCCAAATTCAATAATATTGCCTCAGTTATAAGTCGGTAATAAAAATGATTTCGGCTCAGATAAGTATTCCAAACTTGTAACTGAGGTGATGTACTAAGTATTAATTAACCGGAGGAATTACCATGAAAAAATTTTTTATTATTGTATTCGTCATTGCTCTTTTAATCGTAGGCTATGCTTATGACCAATTTGGATGGTGCAAAAAATTGATCTTCGGCGAACCAACAACTCACGTTATTCAAAGGGGTGAATATCTAAGCAAAATTGCCAAGAAATATTATGGCAGAGCCGATTATTGGCGGGAATTAGCGCTTATCAACCGTGCGCCAGATTCCGATGTTGTGTTTCCAGGTGAAGAGATTGTTATTCCATCTCTTGATGTGATCAAGGAAATTCGTCGCACTCGATGGTTGTCTAAAGTCAACAACTATGTAAAAAACCAGGAGGACATTATTGCACGATTGAAGATGGGAGAGGAGCCGGTTCTGGCTGAAAATGCACCTATAACAACGACCGAACCTAAAACAACACCCGAGAAGATACTTGAGGAAGATCAGACTGTTATAACTCCAGTGATAGAAGATGCCGATGCTATAACTGCAACAGCTCAACAACCACCTGAATCAGATAAGGTTGAGGGTCAATCAACTGCATCTCTCGGTTTGATTCTGGCGATTATAGGTGTCCTTTTTGTCGCTTCTTTAACAGCTATTATTCTAATTCGTAAAAGAAAGCGAACCCAACAGATTACAATAGTCGATGATGACGAGTTAAATATTTTAGACGAAGACGAAGAATCCGAACCGGACTATCAGGAGTACTTAAGTGATAAGTCTAAGCATGAAAAAGATGTCCTGGTAAGCTAACGGTAAAAAGTGAGACGGCAGGCGTGAGACGAAAAAGAATTTTCACTTTTCACGTCTGACGTTTCACTTATTCCAGACACAGTTGGATTTTTATTAAAAATTATTTAATTAATGAATGACATCAATTTAAATATTCCTTACGCACGAATTATCCCGGAAAAAACGTTAAAAAGATTTACAACCAGACTATTGGATTCGGATAAATGCGAATTCAATCATTCAACAGATAAGTTCATTGATAATCGATTTCAGATAATTAAGGCACTCCCCCATGTCGGGCTATTAAAATGTTATACAGTTATCGATCATACAACTACCAGTCGCTGTGGTACTTGTGGTGCAATAAATAATCCTGATTCAACTATCTTTTGTGACCAATGTGGGTACCAGCTTTCGGATAGCAGGTTTGTAATATTAGAGGGCAGCAAAGAACAAATAATTGGATTTGAACCGTTGATAAGGAATAATCTTCGTCACAAAGGTATCCTTCGATTTTTTGAATTATTTTATTGGCAGGAAAGATATTATATCGTTGCTCAAAATTTAGAAGATAAAAAATTATCTGACAGAGCTTTCAACTTTCATTTTTCTCAGTTGCTGGATTTTACAACACAAATAATACAGTCACTTGACTTTCTACACCAGCATAATATTTTTAATGTTGATGTTTCGCCGACAGTCATTTTTATTGGTCCCGAAGGACCCAGATTAGTCAATTTCTCAGACTCGATTATCGCAAAGTCAGATGTTGCTCGTTGGATAAAATCAGATCTAACAAAATTAGCGAAAACATTTTTATTGTTCCTATCAAGAATAACATCAAAGGATAAAAATATGCCTTTTTTGAAAAGCATATTCACGAAAGCAATTCAAGGCGGTTATTACAGTGCAAGAGATTTCCTCGATGAAATAGCTGGAATAAATCAGATAATTGATAATACAGAACCGTTATACCCTGAGAAAAAAACTGTGCTACTGACAAATAAAGGTGTGAGCATATCCGTTGGAATGGCATCTGATGTCGGAATGGTACGTACTTTAAACGAAGATAGTGTCAGTGCTTTTGAATTGACAAACATTTTACAATCAATTTCTACTCCTTATGGCTTTTATATGGTCGCAGACGGTATGGGCGGTCATCAAGCTGGTGAAGAAGCAAGCAAAATCGCGGTTGAATATGTCACCCGAAAAATTATTGATTCTTTCAACGACACCTTTGAACCATCTGAAAAAAATGCACGACAAATTTTAGAACATGCTGTTTTTTCTGCTAATAGTGAGATTTATAAAATTGCAAAATTAAAAAATAATGATATGGGCACTACAGTTACTATCGCATATCTTGTAAATAATAACGCGTTTATTTTAAATATTGGTGACGCCAGGGCATACTTATATTCAAATCAAAAATTGAAGTTGATCACTCAAGATCATTCATTAGTCTATCGCCTTTACAAAATTGGACAGTTAAATTATGAAGAAATTTACCATCATCCACAAAGCAATCAAATTCTATGTGCACTTGGTGAGCCAAATTTGCAACAAAGTCTAATCAATTTAGAAAAACAAGCCAATCATCCATATTTTTTCAATATTACTTTGGAAAGAGACGATGGACTTTTGCTATGTACTGATGGACTATGGCAGATGATTGAAGATTTAGAAATTGAAGAAATCCTGAATAGGCATTCGCAACCACAGGCCGCGGTGGATGAGTTAGTTAATATCGCAAATGATTATGGCGGAGATGACAATATAAGTCTCATTTTTGTTAAAACTCAATAACTTGAAGGAGGATAAAATTATGGCAAATAAAGTCACGTTAAATTATGAACTGAATAAAAATTACTTTCATGTTTCTGGTGAATCACAATTAGCCTATCTGTTACTCGATATTAAACCAGAAATCGGGCAGGTTTCAAATACGGCGCCGTTAAATTTATGCCTGGTCATGGATCGCAGCGCATCGATGAAAGGATTGAAAATTGAAAATGTGAAGCAGGCGATCAATAATATAATCGATCGAATGGATGGAAATGATTATCTTTCGTTAGTAATTTTCAATGAAGAATCAGAAGTCCTGGTTCCCAGCCAACCTGTGAAAGATAAAGAGGAGTTAAAAAATCTTGTCGATCAATTAGTTCCCAGAAATGGCACTGCTATTTCCACTGGTATGAAATCCGGTCTGGAAGAATTGTATAAAAATCTTGCCGATGATCGAATCAATCGAATGATCTTGCTAACGGATGGGCAAACTTATGGTGATGAGGATGAGTGTTTTGAATTGGCTTCGGAAGCGGCGGAAAATGGGATACTGATTACTGCGTTGGGAGTTGGCGATGAGTGGTATGAAGAAGTACTGGATACCATTGCGGAAAAAAGCTATGGAAAATCCGATTACATTGCAACCCCGGATGATATCATTCCAATATTTGGTGAAGAAATGACAAACCTGGAAAATATCCTTGCTCAAAGCGCGATGATAACACTTCGGCTGAGCGAGGAAGTTAAACTACGTAAGATCTATCGTGTGCTTCCCAGTATTTCAGAACTTGAAATTATCCAGATTTCAGAGAGGGATGTTTCGATAAATCTGGGTGAACTGGATAACGACCAGGGACAAAGTTTATTGGCAGAGATTATTTTCACGCCAAGACAGTCAGGAAAATTAAGGATCTCACAAGCGGAATTGGTTTATGACTTACCCGGTGAAAACTTGTTTCAACAAAAAGTCAGAACGGATATAGTTGTCGAATTTTCTGATGACGAGTCTTTATGTAAAAAAATTAATCCGAGGGTCATGAACATGGCTGAAAGAGCCAGTGCTTATGATTTACAAACAAGAGCTATCGAGCAAGCTGGTAGTGGAGATATTTCAGGAGCAACGAAAAAACTCAGAACTGCTGCTACAAGGCTGTTGAATATGAATGAAAAAGAACTTGCTGAAACAGCCCTGAGCGAGGCTTTAAATTTAACTCAAAAAGGATCCATGTCTTCCACAGGGACAAAAAAGCTTCGTTATGAAACGAGGAAGCTTACACGAAGGTTGGTTTCTTAAAACTTTATGGGAAGATTTCAAAATAAATAATAGCTACGGAGTGTTGAATGTAAAAAATTCCAAATAACAAAATCCAAATTACAAACAAATTCCAATAACTAAATTTCAAAGCCAACACAATTTCACTGTTATTATCTGGAATTTGAAGATTGGAATTTTGGCTATCAATCAAAGCTATTACTTATCGAAGTATATTAATATAATCAAATTGAGGAGGTTTAAAATGATTACTTGTGTAGAATGCAATGCAGAAAATTTTGACGGCGCGATCTATTGTGAAAATTGTGGCGCTGACCTGGAAGGAATCTTGACAGCAGATAATCCACCGGAGCAGGATTTCATTCCAGTTGGGGGACCCAGTCTAAAGTTGGTCTTAGAGGATACAGGGGAAGAAATTAGTTTACCTGAAAAGGAAGAAGTGTTTTTAGGTCGTGAAGACCCGGTCAGTGCAGTTTTCCCGGATATCGATACCACGCCTTACAATGGTGAGGAAGATGGTGTCAGCCGAAAACATGCCAGAATCTTTCAACAGGGGGATGCTTATTATGTTGAGGATTTAGAATCTGTTAACTCGACCTTTTTAAATAAAGCAAAATTGGAACCAAGAACTCCCAGCCCCATTGTTAATGGCGATGAACTGATGTTGGGAAAATTGAAGTTCAGAGTCTCACTTAGTTAGCAGAAAAGCTAATTGATTTTATATTCAGGTTAATATAATAAAAAATTACTAAATATAAAATCGTAACTAGTTAGTGTCTGTCTGGGAAATAACTTTGTGTCATTTCGACCGAAGAGAGAAATCTGTAAGTCCAATATTTTAGTAAAAATCAGATTCCTCACTTCGTTCGAAATGACAGCTTTTAAGAATAATTGATACTCTTCAGACAGACACTAGTTAGTGAAATGAAGAAATTCATTTATGTCTATTTTGACAGGATTCACAGGATACTTTGAATTCACTGGATATTATCGTTTAATATTTAACAATAAGCTTTTTGTCAGAAAATAAAATCAATCTCTTTTTTTATCCTGTTGATCAATTTATCTTGTTAATCCTGTCTTTTAGATTGATAGTTTACTGGATTTTTCATTTGACCAAACAATCATAAATTAAGCGAGTAAAATTCAGAATAAATATTCGTTTTATTTACTAATCAAAAGGCTTGAACCAGGAATTTCTATGCCCAAAGACTTATTCAAATGTCCACAATGTGGAACACGAGCGACAAAAAAGAGAATCATTGCAAACAATTATGCCTGTTCGAATCCGAAGTGTATGTTGAATGTCCGTTTGGTGGTTCATGGCGAGATCACCAATACCGGGCAAGTTAGCAAACTGTATGGATGGGTTTTAGAACCTGGCACAGTGCTAAAAAAGAAATATGAAATCATTAAAATGATTGGCAAAGGAGGATTTGGGGCTACCTACCTCGCTCGTGATAAATCTATGTTCAACCAACTTCGGGCAATTAAGGAAATTCCGAAGCAGTATTGTGATGACAAGGAAGATGAATTCTTAACTCTGTTAAGTCATCCGGCGATTCCCAAACTCTATGAACGATTTAACCTGGGGAAGTTCCATTATAGTGTAATGGAATTCATTGAAGGCGAAAGTCTGGAAGAAAAAGTTAAGCTTAACTCAAATGGTCTTCCTGAAACAGAAGTTATCAAATTAGCAGACCAGCTTTGCGCAGTGTTAAAATATATCCATTCTCAAAATGTTGTTCATCGCGATTTAAAACCGGACAATGTGCTAATTCAAAAAAATGGGAGAATTTTCCTGATTGATTTTGGAATCGCGAAAAAATTTCACTCGGGTTTTGGTACCAGGCATTTAGCCCGGGCGGCATCCAGCTTCTATTCTTCCCCGGAACAATATCGTCCGGGAAAAGGCTTTACCGACTTCAAATCAGATATTTATTCATTTGGGGCGATCTTATATTTTATATCCACGGGTGTCGAACCAACCGACTCGCTTTCTCGTGATCCAGCTAAAAATATTACACCTTTGCCACGTAATTTAAATTCAAAAATATCGAAAAATTTAGAATCTGTGATCATTAAAGCCACGAAGATGAGAAAGGGCGAGAGATTCAAGACAATTGGTGAGATGAAAAAAGCATTATTGAGCAATGGGAAAACAACATCCACAAAAATTTGTCCCAAATGCCAGGCGATTCTCAACCCGGTCGACAAATTTTGTCGCAATTGTGGTTCTTCAACACATCCAGTAAAACAAGGATCACCTTCAAGTTTTGTGTTTAATTCCAGGAACAAAGCGACTAATATCCAACAACTCGTTCAAATCTGTTATGACAACTGGAATGAAGCGATCCAGCATTTGTATAACGGAAAATTTGAAACCTGGCTAAAATCATTACCTGGCGGCAATTCTTTAGCTAAAAAAGCTTCAACAATTCGACGGAAGCAGTCAGATAAACATCTTGGGCTGAATGAATTTTTAACATCCAGCAATTTCGGAATGCCGCCGCAACTTGAAATACATCCAGCAGAAATCAACGTGGGTAAACTTGCACGTGGAATGCGAAAACGTGTTATGCTCACGATTACAAATAAAGGACGTGGCTATCTTAAGGGAACAATCACCATCGGTGCAAAATGGATTCATATCAACCAAAAATCTTTTTCCTGCCTGACCAATATGACCAATCGAGCAATTTTAAATGTGGATACCAGCCTGCTTAGTGCATACAAAAAATACCAGGCAAAAATTGTGATCACTTCCAACGGCGGTAATAAAACGATTCCAATTTCGGTTTCCGTTGCATCCATGTTAGCTCAACCACAGTCAAATTCCGGTATTGAAAATAAATATTCAAAAACCAATTCCTATTTAAGTCCAATTCTTATATTTCTCGCAATTGCGTTACTCATCCGTTTTCTGGGCCCAACAGCAACTATTTCGATTTCAAAACCCTGGATTATCATTCTGCTGGGGCTACTTGTTGGAATTTCGAATGTTAAATTCGGTAAAATTGGTTTTGTACTGGGCTGTGTAATGGGAGCCAGTTTGGGTGCAGCTTTGAATATTATTTCATATTATACTTATTTCTTTGTTGATGAAAAAATTGTTGTTCCAATCTTTAAATACCTGAAAGCATCTTACACGGCTCAATTGAGTTATGCGGGTTGGGGAGTGATGGGGATTTACCTGGGCAGTACTTTTGCATTTTTTAAAAGAAGAGGGAGCAGGAGAAATAGCTAATGGAAAATGATTTGAACAAAAACAAATGATTTTCGCCAACAAACTTGTCGATGTCGTGCGATAAACTCCCAATCATCCATTTTTAAACTGTTCAATCAATTCTTTGCTGACAGCATACGGTGATCTTTTCTTGTTCAAAATCTGTTCGATTTGAACTGAAAGTTTTTCTACCTGGGCAGGCTGCCAGAAAGATTTGAGTATATTGTCTGTTATAATCTGCCGGACATAATTTTCAATTCTTTTTTTCTGTTTTTCTATTCTGATTTGATGACGATTTTGAAAAGCAAGATGGTTTTCTAAAGATTGTCGTAAACTATCAATGCCCTTGCCGGTATTGGCAATCGTCTGAACAATAGGTGGTTTCCAGGGTCGCGAGTTCGTACTAAATTCCAATACGTATTGAACTTCCAACACCACACGATCAGCGCCTTCCCGATCTGATTTATTGATGGCAAAAATATCCGCGATCTCCATCAATCCGGCTTTCATCGCCTGAATCGAATCACCAGATTCGGGAACCAAAACAACCACTGTAGAATCAGCCGCTTCGACCACATCCAGCTCCGATTGGCCCACGCCAACGGTTTCAAAAATCACAATATCAAAACCGAATGCATCCAGCAGGTCGGCAACTTCGTGAGTTCGCTGGGCAAGTCCCCCGAGACTACCCCGTGTCGCCATACTACGAATAAATACACCGGGATCAGTGGCAAGATCACCCATCCGAATTCGATCCCCCAACAGTGCTCCGCCAGTAAACGGACTGGTTGGATCGACAGCAATGATGCCGACTGTTTTCTCCTGCTTTCGATATAACTTGGTTAGTTGGTCAACAATAGTACTTTTTCCGGCTCCTGGAGGACCAGTAATTCCAATTCGATAGGCATTTCCGGTTCGATAGTAAACCTGATCCAATAATTCTGAAACATGATTTACCTCATCTTCAACATAAGAAATAAAACGAGATAAAGCACGATGGTCGCCGGAGAGGTAGCGTTTGATTAGGTCATTCATTTTTTAACTTAACATTTCCATTTGAATGGGATTTTGAAAGTATGAATTTTCGAATTTCTATTGTACCTTTTTCTTCTATGAAATATTTTATCCACGCAAATGTATCCATAAATATAATCATAATGCCCAACCTGAAAATAATATCATACTTGATTTATGACAACTGCATTTCAATAACCTTCTCCTTCAGCCACAAATTTACGAGAGTTTCAGGTAACACACCTTTTAGCTGGGCTAACTTATTGATACTATCAGATAAATCCTTTTCAACAGCAAAATAATTTTTTTCGGTTTTCAATTCAACTTCAAAATCTACCTCTTTTTGTAAATCTTCATAATCAGCTAAACTATGGGTATCCCAAAACTCTGCTGCTTCTTCTATACTATTGAATTCCTCAGGTAGAGATTTTTTTTTATTTTATTTGTTGCCATATTTATAAGCGACAAGCATCAGTTGCCGAAACCCTGCGACGCACTGAACGTTAGGATTTATAATTAACTGCCTGCGGGCATCCAGACAATCCAATTTGCACAGAGCAGTTTCGGTCAACTGAATCAAATGGCTAGCCGCTTATTTACAACTACTTAATGTTCTCCTTATTTTTTCCCCACCATTTTAGAAATTCATTAACAGCGAGAGGCTTGTATTTTAAACCGGAAGCTTCATTAAAAAAACGACCAGCATACTCCACAACTTTGAGACTATTTTCGTTTTTTAAAACGTTTACTAAAAATGCCATTCTTTCTTTTTTTGAAATATCTTTTCTTGTCCAAATATATTCTAATAATGGCAATCTTAAATATTGTGGTGCTGATTTGTACATTTTTTCTAAATCTGTAAAAGACAATTTTGACGGATCAATATTTTCTGCCCAAGGAATTTTAAAACCTGAAGAAAAAAATGGTTGTGCATGATCATCTAGAATTTTTATCCATACACTTTTTGCCATATCAGAAAAAGGGAACAATTTATCGTTAGACCATTCAGCTAATTTATCAAAAGATTTACGATCATCATTTTGTGCAGCTAATACAGTCATAGTAAATTCAGATATTAAATTTACACTTTTTATATTTTTATTTAATTCTATTTCCATCTTCTTTAGGTTTAATTCAGCACTAGTTAACTTGGGTAGAAAATTTTCATTAAGCTCCTTTTTTATAAGCGGAGTAGCCATTTTGTCTATTCTTTCTTTCGCTTTATCTTGAACTAATTTATGAATATTCTCTTTTTTAAATTCTTCATCAATACGTGATTCAACTTGATTTTGGAGTTCTAAGAATTGTTTATCTAAATCTGATTTCATGCGAGATTCCAATTCTGTTACTTCTTTGGTCAGTTTATTCTTAACATCTTCAGTTTCTTTTCTAATTTCAGATTTAAAATCACTAGCAGATTTATATGAAAAATATAAACCCACCAAAATTACAATTCCAACTATTGAAATTAACCATTTATACGCTGTACGTACCCAATTAATTTCTGAATGAGCACGATCAACAATATCTTGATAATGATGAAAGTCAGGAATATTTTTTCCCATATTTTCTTCATTAGTTATCTTATTTTTCATCACTTCGATCCTAATCTATAAACCATTACGGCTAAACTAGTATTAACTTATCTGTAGACCACTTATTATTGTTCCTATATATAGGAATATAACTGCTAAGGGCTACGGATTTTTATATTCCTATATTTAGACATTTTTTTAGGTACTTAATCAATAAACCAATTTGTTAATCCAGGTTCAATAACTTCCTTATATGGCAATTGCCAAACTTGCCTTTTGGGAGTCTATTTTCCACCGGCAGTTTTTACACGTTTTTGCATCTTTATTTTATTTACCTGAATGCGGAGACTCATTGTTTTTCCAACTTACTACAATTTTGTGCCGACGGGAAAATAGACGAGGAAGTTTGAGGAGATTTATGACGTTGTTGAAAAATCCCTTGTTATGATAATTTTAAGTCCATAAGTTCAATATTTATATCACAAAATTCTTCAAAAACAGATTAAATCAACCACGTCATTTATATTGTTCCATAACCAGATCAGTTTGAGAGTTGTCCCATCAGCAACAAAATTTAATTATTGACCATATCTTTCTACTAAAATATGAATAATTTTATAAAATGTCAATAAGAAATTTTGAAAATTAAACCACTTCTACCGATACTCAGAAAACATATTTTAAATAGTGCCTGAACGAAAAATCCCGGTTTTTGTCATTTCGATCATTGCCAACAGGTGGATCCGCTCGGAAATCGGGACAGCCATTAAAATTCAACAAATATTTCATTGTTTCATAACCCGCTTTTTTATTAAATCCATGATTGTAACTGATATCCGGCTGATCGAAAAAATCACTGCTGACAACATAACGATCATCAACAGCAATATTATGTTTTGATAAAGCATTTCTAAATCCCTCGAGTCGATTTATTGCCGGCAGGCTGTTGTGATGCACATTAATCATTCCAATTTTTTATAATCCAATTTAATCAAATGTTCGGTCGCAATAAACGCCCCTTGTTTGTTTTCAATTGAAATTGAGTCCAGCTCGCTATGATGACTATCGAGAAGTACTATCGTAAAATTGGGGTGTTTAAATTTATGACCGTATTCATCTGAAATCGTCAACTGCTATGTTCTCTTTTCCAACTTGCGCTAAAATATTTTCATCATGATTTTTCTGGCAATAGGAGAATGTGAAAAGGAAGATTGTAATGAGTAGTATGAGCGAATAACGGAAATATTGTTCAAAGATTTCACGCATGGTGCTATTTTAACCTGGAAAAGAGTGCGTCCAATTCTTGCTCCGCTTCTTCAATGCATTGCTGAACACAGCTATTAATTCCTTTTACCACTTCGGCTGGAGTTTTTTTGATTACTTTATTTTTTTTCTCAATGGTCTTTTGCCAGACCAGATCATAACCCGTTGTTTCGACGAGATTGAATTCAAGTCGCACCCTGGCATACCAGGCATTATTTTCATCCCATTCTTCCAGGGTTTTGATTGTCCCTCTCAGGATATAATCCACGTTTGAAAACCTGGGAAAAGCAACTACCTGGTCAAACAGGTTTGAGCTATTCAATTGCTCGATCATCTTATTAGTGATCATTCGCTCTGGCGTTGTAATCCAGCGATGATAATTATAATACTTTCCTTCATAAGGAGAATCCCGATAAACGAGTCGTTCATCATTATACAAAGGCATTGCGCGAAATCTTTCAACTCCAATAGTTTTATGATGTGCAGGTTCAATTTGTTGAGATTTCGGGTCAAGGGGATAATCGATTAAATAGTAATGAGTTTCGGGAACTCGGCTGCCGCAGCCATCTAATAATATTATTATTAAAAAAATTAGGGGAATTATTTTCTTTG
>Ga0209427_10008173_pt1 | contig 11794 bp, 10 predicted proteins | sample DeeMarSWOR136_30_FD_187465 | JGI IMG/M metagenome (GOLD analysis project Ga0209427, IMG submission 187465) | Marine sediment microbial communities from White Oak River estuary, North Carolina - WOR-1-36_30 (SPAdes) (version 2) | ecosystem: Environmental > Aquatic > Marine > Intertidal zone >... | reverse complement strand
TACCTCGGTATCGGCTGTACTGGGTATGGCTATTGCCCGCGACCTCGCTAATGAGGACTATAATGTGGTGGCTGTTATCGGCGATGGCGCTGCAACCGGGGGAATGGCATTCGAGGGGCTAAACCAGGTAGGGCATTTGGGCTCCAGGCTAATTGTTGTTTTGAACGATAACGGCATGTCAATATCACCCACTGTCGGCGCTCTGGCTAAATTACTGGCCAAGGTACGTGTTGACCACCGCTACCATCGGGCAAAGGAACGAAGCAGAAGGTTACTTAATGCTCTCCCTCTGGGTAAAAGGCTATGGCAGGCAGGCCAGCAGGTTGAGAGTGGCGTCAAAGGGTTGGTTATGCAAACAACACTCTGGGAGGAACTTGGCTTTGCCTATGTGGGACCTTTTGACGGTCATAACATTCACGAACTTGAAACCGCTCTTGCTCAGGCACGAGATTATCGTATGGGGCCGGTCTTTGTCCATGTTGTTACCACCAAGGGTAAAGGATATAGCCCTGCCGAAGGTGACGCTGTTTACTTCCACGGCGTACCAGCTAAGAAAACAGGCAATAAAGTAATACCAACCTATAGTGAGGTATTTGCCCAGACTGTGCTTCGCCTGGCTCGTGAAAATCCCAGGCTGGTGGCGATCACACCCGCTATGCCGGAGGGAAACTGCTTGAGTATTGTTGAGGCTGAGTTCCCGGAACGGATGTTTGATGTTGGAATCTGCGAACAGCACGCCGTTACGTTCGCCGCTGGATTGGCTACCCAGGGTTATATGCCTGTCGTCGCCATATACTCAACTTTCCTGCAACGCGCCTTCGACCAGATAATACACGATATTTGTCTGCAGGATTTACCGGTTGTTTTTGCCATTGACCGCGGTGGTATTGTCGGTGATGACGGTAAGACCCATCAGGGTACTTTTGATATCTCATATCTGACTCTAATACCTAATCTGATTGTGTCCGCTCCTAAGGATGAGAACGAACTGCAACACTTGCTCTATACAGCAACCAAATCAACACATCCCATGGCAGTTCGCTACCCGCGTAATGCCGGCTTGGGGGTAAAATTAGACCAGGAGCTACACCTTATTCCAATAGGTAAGAGTGAAGTGTTAAGGCAGGGAGATGATGTAGTCATTTTCGCTATCGGAGCTACTGTAGCTCCCGCCCTTGAAGCTTCCCGGGAATTGGCCTTACATGGTATTGAAGCTACGGTGGTTAATGCTCGTTTTGCTAAACCCTTGGACTTGGAGCTTATTCTGGATTTGGCAAACCGCGTTAAGCGTATAGTCACAGTTGAAGAAAACACGCTAAAAGGTGGTTTTGGTAATAGCATCATTGACTTTCTTCAGGAATCAGAAATCAGCGACATTCAAGTAAAAAGTATTGGTCTCCCCGACGAGTTTGTAGAGCATGGTACTCAAGCTATCCTCCGCTCAAAGTATGGCCTCGATGTCAAGGGAATAACTCGACAGGTCCTGAATTTGTTCCCGGCGCTTGACCAGGCGAAAGCTATCCAATAATGAATAACGGAATATTTTATCAGGATAAGGGTTGTGGGACTAGTCAGTTAACGCCTGAGGGGTGAGGTAAGTCAATAATCTCAAATACCTGGAGGGCATCACCGATGGACAAGCTGACGATTAAGGATGTCGAAGTCACTGACAAGAGGGTCCTTGTCCGAGTTGACTTTAATGTTCCTTTAGATGAAAAAACAGGAGCAATCACCGATGATAGCCGTATCCGCGCCACACTACCTACTATCAAATACCTGCTTGACAAGGGAGCCAGGGTTATTCTGTGCTCCCATCTGGGCCGTCCTGATGGTAAGGTAATCGACCAGCTACGACTGACTGTTGTTGCCCAGCGCTTATCACAAATACTTGGCCAGCAGGTCGGCGTTACTAAAAACTGTATCGGTGCCGAAACAGAGAAGTCCGTAGAGAATTTGAAGAGCGGAGATGTTCTGCTTCTCGAAAACCTCCGTTTCCATTCCGCCGAGGAAATGGGCAGTGCTGTTTTTGCTCGTGCTCTCGCCAGATTGGCTGACATCTATGTTAATGATGCTTTCGGTACCTCCCATCGAAGCCACAGCTCAATAGTAAAGGTTGCCGAATATCTCCCTTCAGTGGCTGGTTTGCTACTGGAGAAAGAACTTAATACCCTGGGCGGAATCCTGGAAAACCCAGCCCACCCGTTCGCCGCCCTCCTTGGTGGAGCCAAGGTAAGCGATAAGGTTGGCATGGTAGAAAACATTATGAGTAAGGTGGACTATCTCCTAATTGGTGGTGGTATGGCGGCTACATTCTTGAAAGCTAAGTCCTTCGAGGTAGGCTTGTCCTTGGTCGAGGAAGACAGATTGGACACCGCCGCCCAGTTAATGCAAAAAGCAGCAGAAAATGGCGTGCGTCTGGAGCTCCCAATTGATGTAGTTGTGGCCGAAGAAATTAATGAAGAGGCTAAAGGAACCACCGTATCTATCGATAATATACCTGCAAACCAGAGGATTGTTGACATTGGTGCCCAGACCATTAAGAATTTCTACGAAGAATTGCGTAGATGCCGGACGATTTTCTGGAATGGCCCCATGGGTGTATACGAAATTCCTCAATTCGCCGAAGGAACACGCTCTATGGCTAAGCTCTTGGCTAGCCTTCAAGCGGCTACTATTCTTGGGGGAGGTTCTACCGCTGAGGTGGTAACCAATATGGGGCTGGCAGACCAGATGTCCTTTGTATCTACCGGTGGTGGTGCTTCGTTAAGTTTCTTGGGTGGTGAGACACTACCCGGAATAGAGGCCTTACTTGATAAGGACTCATTACTGATACCACATTGAAAGTGAATGTTGATTGGTATTTGAGAAGGGCATAGCTACTCTCAAATAGGTTTACTTCTACCCAGAAAGATTTTTATATGAATACCCTCGAATTGATGAAGCAAATCTCCAGACCTTCACCCAGCAAAATCGTATTGCTTGTTCTGGACGGCTTGGGGGGTCTTCCCAGTCCGGAAACAGGAAAGACAGAGCTTGAAACAGCCAGGACGCCAAACCTTGATAATCTGGCATCTCTAGGTATATGTGGGCTTTGTGACCCGGTGGCTCCCGGTATAACCCCTGGTAGTGCCCCTGGTCACGCCGCCCTGTTTGGCTATGACCCCCTTACTTCTGATTTCGGCCGCGGTGTGCTTGAGGCGGTCGGTATAGATTTTGAGCTTCAACCTGAAGATGTTGCCGCCCGTGGCAACTTCTGTACCGTTGACAAAGCCGGTTTAATTACTGACCGACGGGCAGGTCGTATCCCCACTGAGAAGTCTACGGAGCTATGCCAGTTACTGGACAAACAGGTGATAGAGGACGTCGAAATTATTGTCCGGCCGGTTAGAGAACACCGCTTTGCCGTCGTATTTCGTGGAGACGGCCTTTCTCCTGAACTTCCTGATTCTGACCCCCAGCAGGTTGGAGCTGCTCCATTGACTATTACTCCCTTGGAATCCGCAGCCGGGAAAATGGCTCACGTCGCCAGTCAATTTGTTGATAAAGCAAAATCAATCCTGGATGGACGGAAACCGGCTAACATGATTCTCCTCCGTGGTTTCTCACAAAGACCTCAGTTCCCCACCATGAGCGAGATTTACAAATTAAAACCAGCCGCTATCGCTACCTATCCCATGTATCGGGGACTTGCCAGGCTGGTTGGCATGGATGTCCTTGAAACGGGTACCAGCATCGAAGACGAATTCACAACGCTGGCTAAAAACTACGGCGATTACGATTTCTTCTTCCTGCATGTTAAGGCAACCGATTCCTCTGGCGAAGACGGCGACTTTGACAGGAAAGTAAGGATTATCGAGCAGGTCGATAATGTTCTACCTCAGCTAACAGGTCTGCAGCCTGACGTTATCGTAGTCACCAGCGACCATTCAACCCCGGCTATGCTTAAAGGCCACAGCTGGCACCCGGCGCCGGTACTTCTATACTCCAGATGGTGTCGTACTGATAAAGTAACCGAATTCTCTGAATCGGCTTGCATTCTCGGCGGACTTGGGCGAATCCCCTCGATGCAAATTATGCCTCTGGCAATGGCCAACGCTCTCAAGCTCACCAAATTTGGCGCCTAAGCAGATAGCTGGATATATTGTATTAGGAGATAAAAATGCGTCTGCCGATGATTTCCGGAAACTGGAAAATGAATACCACGGTGGAAGAAGCCAGATCACTAGTAACGGAAATGCTCCCCTTACTTGACCAGATTGATGGTGTAGAGAAGGTGGTTTGCCCGCCCTTTGTTTCACTGACTGCCGTAGGAGAGCTAATCAGGGAAAGCTTAGTAAAACTGGGAGCGCAGAACCTCTATTTTGAAGAAAAAGGGGCTTATACCGGTGAAATATCACCCTTAATGCTAGCTGATATATGTGAATTCGTTATCATCGGCCACTCTGAGCGTCGGCAGTATTTCAACGAAACCAATGAAGTTGTCAATCGTAAAATTCAATCGGCGCTAAAGGTTAATCTCAAACCCATCTTGTGTGTTGGTGAAAGGCTGGAGGAGTACGACGCTGGAAAGACGGAAGAAGTGGTCATCGGGCAATTGAAGGCGTCTTTAAACGGAATAGCCGCCCCTCAGGACTTAACAATAGCCTATGAACCAGTTTGGGCTATAGGCACCGGCAGAGCAGCTACCGGTGAACAGGCAAACAGGGTAATCGGTCTTATTCGACATAATGTTGGTGAACTCTATACCGATAGCTTCGCTCAGGGCTTACGAATTCTCTACGGCGGCAGTGTTACTCCTGACAATACCACCGAATTCATGCAGCAACCCGAGATAGATGGTGCCCTTGTCGGTGGGGCAAGTCTCAAAGCAGAGCAGTTTGTGAGCATTGTTAGGCTAACTTCAGAGATAAGAAGATAGCATGGCTCGCCTCGTAGCTATAGTTGGTCCTACAGGTGTAGGCAAGAGCCGACTTGCCCTTCATCTCGGTCAGACGTTTGATGGAGAGATAGTCAGCGCCGATAGTCGGCAGGTATACCGCTACATGGACATCGGCACCGCTAAACCCGCCCGCCAGGATTTGGCTCTCGTCCCCCATCACCTTATTGACATAATAAATCCTGATGAGGACTTTAGCCTCACTCAGTACCAGCCCCTGGCTTACAAAGCTATTAACGACATCGAACGGCGTAACAAGTTACCGTTATTAGTAGGCGGCAGTGGACTTTATGTGTGGTCAGTGTTAGAAGGCTGGCAGGTGCCGGAGGTTCCCCCTGATGCCCAATACAGAGAAAGTATGGAGAACAAAGCCGCTGAGCTTGGTAGGGAAGCCCTATATACAGACCTTATGAAAGTCGACCCGGCCGCAGCACAGAATATTGACCCCCGCAATATACGTCGGGTAATAAGAGCCCTCGAAGTACATAAACATACCGGAACCCCGTATTCCCAGCTTCAACAGAAGCAGGCACCACCCTATGAGATATCTATATACGGTCTGACCACCGAAAGAGCCGAATTGTACCGCCGTATTGACTCAAGGGTTGACGGGATGATAGAGCATGGCTTAATTGATGAAGTGCAAAAGTTGGTGGATATAGGCTATAACCTTGGTTTGCCGTCAATGTCCGGCATAGGCTATAAACAGATCGGTATGTACCTGAAAGGAGAGTTATCTTTAGAAAAAGCTATACAGAAGATAAAAACTGAGACCCATCGTTTTGTCCGCCATCAGTATAACTGGTTCCGTCTCAAGGACGATAGGATTCGGTGGTTTGATATAAAAGGCGAAATAGAGCCTGAAATCACATCTGCGGTAGCTGAGTTCATGACAGTATAGCTACTCCAGTACTACATTATCAATAAGCCTTGTCTTGCCAAACCTCACCGCCAGGGATGCTAGCGCCGGTGGAATTACCTTTTCTAGTTCTTCAAGGGTCTTCGGGTCAGCTATGCTTACATAATCAATATTCGCTAGTGGTTGTTTCTGTATAAGTCCTGTCATCTGTTGTCGTATTCTCTTAGCATCCCTTTCACCCTTCACCCATAATTTCTGGGCGAGCTTTAACGCCTGGTAGAGCACCAGTGCTGCTTGGCGTTCATCTGGATTGAGATAGATATTACGACTGCTCATCGCCAGGCCATCAGCTTCACGTATAGTCGGGCAGGTAACTACCTCAGGGTTCATATTCAGGTCAGCCACCATTTTATTGATGACTATCGCCTGCTGGGCGTCTTTCTGCCCGAAGTAAGCTTTAGTTGGCTCGACAATATTGAAAAGTTTGGCCACAACTGTGGTAACGCCCTTGAAGTGACCGGGACGGGAAGTACCTTCCAGTCGCTCCGTAAGCTTGCTGACCTCGACCCAGCCACTGAACCCGGCCGGGTACATTTCAGTCTCCGAAGGCATAAAGACCACGTCGGTTTCCTCTTCCTCAAGCAGAGCCAGGTCACGCTGAGTATCACGAGGATAGGTACGGAAGTCCTCCTGAGGACCAAACTGCGTTGGATTGACAAATATGCTCACCACCACCGATGCATTTTCCACCCTGGCTCGTTTTACCAGGGACAGGTGGCCTTCATGGAGGTAACCCATGGTGGGAACAAAGCCCACCGGCTCGGCAAACTCTCGCCTCAACCGCCTCAGTTCATCTATGGTCTCAATAACTCTCATGTGGAGTCTTATCTACCTCTAATTAATTTATCATTGGTAAGAAGTTTGGCACTTAGTATCTAATTCTCCTGGAGCCGAGCATTATGGGACGCTCCTTCTCCATTTCGTGTGATTATAGGCTCGTTTTATTGATAATGATAGTGAATCCAGCCGTTTCCACTATTGGCTGATGGCTTACTTAGTCTTCAGTTCGGCTAGGATGCTCTCATCCATGGAGAAGCTGTGTTTCTTTGTCGGAAAGGTACCGGCCTTTACTTCCCCGTAGTATTCGGCAACGGCATCGTGGATAATATCAGCCAGCTTGGCATACTGCTTTGCATGTCTCGGGACAAAGTCAGTAAACGAACCCAGTATATCATTGATAATCTGCACTTGCCCATTACAGTTTGGCCCGGAGGCAATACCAATAGTGGGTACGCTTACCTTTTCTGTTATAAGCCCTGCCAATGGTGCGGGTACTGATTCAAGAACCATAGAAAAAACGCCTGCTTCCTCCAGCGCCCTTGCGTCTTCCAAAATCCGAATCGCCGCCTCGGATGACCTCCCCTGCACCCGGTGACCACCAAGCTGGTGGACCGACTGTGGAGTAAGCCCGATATGCCCCATAACCGGTATGCCACATTCAACAACCCGTCTTACCTTCTCCGCCACAGTAACCCCACCCTCGAGTTTTACTGCCTGGCAACCTGCCTCCTGTATAAAGCGCGCTGCATTTCTCAGGGCATCCTCAACGCTCGTATGGTAGGTCATAAATGGCATGTCGCCAACAATCAGTGCATTCTGTGTACCCCTGACCACTGCCTTGCTGTGATGCAACATGACATCTATGGTTACTGGAATGGTTGTTTCATATCCCAGCATTACCATGCCCAGACTGTCTCCGACCAGTATCAATGGTATCCCTACCTGGTCAATTATTTTGGCTGTCGAGTAATCGTAGGCGGTGAGCATGGTGATTTTCTCACCCTTCTCCTTCATTTCTCTGATCTGGTTGATGGTTACGCGCATTGGTTACCTCCTTTGAATGGTATTGTTACTGCTAATCCTCTGGTTTCAGTGATAGCATTAGTGGTATCGACATATACCAGCTTGGGTATGAAGGTATGTGCTTCTTCATCCTCAACATGGCAGTAGGCTAGGATAATAATGGTGTCTCCTATAACAGCTAACCTGGCCGCCGCCCCGTTGAGGCAAATTTCACTTTTTTCACCTTCGATAGCATATGTAACAAAACGAGCACCATTGTCTATATTGAGTACGTGTACCTGTTCAAAGGGGAGAATACCCGCCGCCTCCATGAGCTCCCTGTCAATGGTAATACTGCCTTCATAGTCAATGTTAACATTAGTAACATTGGCCCGATGAATTTTACTTTTTAGCATTATTCTCATTGACTCACCTGTCTCGACAGGATCCAGCTATGTCATTCTTATCGTGACTTTCTAATCGGCAGTTAGATTGCCTTCCAGTGTTTTCTTTATGGTTTCAGCCGATTGATAGGGGAACCAGCCACTCCCTATCACGGACTCATTTTTTAGAAATATCAGGTAATATTCCGAGGCTATATCTTCAGGTTCAAAAATTATGGCAAGGCATGGTGCATCTGTATCTACAGTTATGCCACCCTCTTGGCCGGTAAATCCCCAGCTACCGTCCGCCTTCTGCACAATATCTATTGCCTTGTATTCTATTCTTGTGTCTTTGAGTTCGGGACTCATTAGGGCATAGACTTGACTGAGTGTCATATCATTTTCCACCAGTTGTGCCAGGTCCTCTGCTGTGCCTACCGGCGGCACTGGTATGCTCTCACAACCAGTTAATGACAGGCACAAAATCGACACAATCAATAACCCCATTAATCCTTTCGTTTTCATTTCGGCATCTCCTTTCAGGCGTTTCCTATGTTTCTCAAATAGTATCACACTTTAATGCTGCCTGCATATCCTCCGCCTGCTCTTCATTCACTCTTCCCTTGGCTAAAGCAATAGGAATCGCCTGACGGCCAAGCTCACAATAGGTCGTGAGCACGCCGGGAGCTGCCTTCTGTAAAGCACTGATGTGTTTTTTAATGGTCCCCGTATCACCACGGGCAATTGGTCCGGTTAGGCATTTCGGTATACCAATAGTTTCAATATTGTGAATCGTTCCTCGTAGCAATGGAAGTAATGCTCGGGTAGCCTGATCCTGAGGGACGTCAAATGTTTGCCACAGGTCTGTGGCAAGTTTTACCAGAGTAACCAGATAGTTGCAGGCAATAACGGCTGCCGCGTGATAAATCACCTTGTCACTTGCTTTTAACTCTATCCATTCACCATCAAGGGCTGTAGCCATTTCCTTAAGTGTGCTCAGTAGTGGCTCTTCCGCCTCAACGGCAAATGTTGAGCCCGCTATATTGTCTATCGCTTGTCTTACACTAGCAAAGGTCTGAAGGGGATGAAAAGCCCCCACATCGGCCCCCATCTTTCTGGCCGCTTCCAGGGTTTCGGTTGAGTCGGCACCGCTGCAGTGTACGACACTTTTCCCGTCGCGCCACTGTATTCCTGATACTACCGCCCCTATGGCATCATCGGGAGTGGTGATGAAAATAAGCTCGGTAATGTCAGCCACCTCTTGGCTGCTGTCTACGGCACGGCAACTGTTAACTGCCTGTGCCAGTTTCTCTGCTGAGGTTTGCCTCCTGCTGTATACAGCTACCACCTGGTAGCCTCTTTCGCTCAATCTGATAGCCAGCGCGGTTCCGACTGTCCCGGCTCCGATGAATCCTATTTTCTGCATTTTACTCCTCACCTCGGTAATATCTACTAAAAAATGCCCTCTTCGACACAGCCGAAGAGGGCATTAAATCAACTTCAATTCTCTTGCCGTCTCGGTCGTGCCCGATCCAAGCGACTATTTTGTTAAAGTAGTGTTTTACTGCAGGCTTACCACTTAATAAGTTGGTTGCCAATATCTCAGCAGCATGAAAATTCTATCAACTATCTACTAATTTGTCAATACCACGAACTATTTTATTGTTGATATTCCCAGCTATATTTTGGCTTGTAAAACAAAAAATTTTATGCTAACATTTGTTGGGAATGGAGATAGAGACTAAAATCCATCAGGGTAGCGATATAGCGCGCTTTGAGGGCTATCGTAATAGCCCTATTTTTTTCTCTTAGCGAGAATCGGCGTAGATTAATTGATAGAGAGGGGTGATTCAATGGTAGTAACTCCATCATTAGAAGCAGCCGACATTATCAAAGAGGAAGGTGGCGAAATCCTCAAATTGTGCTACCAGTGCGGTCTGTGCACCAGCACATGTCCGTGGAACATGGTAAGAAGCTTTCTTGTCCGCCAGGTAATTCACCAGGCACAGTTAGGCGTGCCCGACTTCGAAGCCGATGAATCTTGGCTTTGTGTGACCTGTAAGGCCTGTGTTGACCGTTGCCCGAGGAATGTGGAAATCATAGACGTTTGGCGAGCCCTACGTAGGGTTATCATGGAAGTAGGTGTAGGCAGAGTACCTGACTCGCTTCGACTTGCCGTCAAGAACATCTCCGGCGTGGGCAATCCGCAGGGAGAAGAACGGGAGCAGCGAGGAGATTGGGCAAGAGACCTTGATGCCAAGGCTCATACTAAAGGAACTGAACTGTTATATTTCCCCTGCTGTTACAATGCCTACGACCCCTCCCCGCAGAGGGCGGCTCGGGCCATGATCAATATCCTGAAGAAGGTTGATGCCGATTTTGGCATCCTCGGCGCTGAAACTTCCTGCTGCGGCGAGAGTGTTCGTAAGGCAGGTAGTGAAAGCCTTTTCCAGAGCTTGGCTCAGAGTAACATCAATGTATTCAATGAAACCGGTGTTACCAGTATTATTACCGCCTCACCACACTGCTTTCACACATTTAAGACCGAGTACGCCGATTTAGGCGGTAAGTTTGAAGTAGTCCATTACACTCAGTATTTAGCTGAGCTTATTAAAGATGGGAAATTAAAATTCACTAAAGAACTGAAAAAGAAGATAACCTACCACGACTCCTGTTATCTGGGACGTCACAATGATGTTTACGACGAGCCCAGAGAAATCCTGCAAAGTATCCCTGGCGTCGAGTTGGTTGAGATGCGTAATAACCGTGAAAACAGCCTGTGTTGTGGTGGCGGTGGCGGCAGAATCTGGGAGGAGACCAGGAAGGGTGAAAGGTTCTCTGACCTAAGAGTAGAGCAGGCACTTGAAGCTGGAGCCAATGTTCTGGCTGCTGCCTGCCCCTACTGCATGGTCAACTTTGAAGATAGTGTCTTAACCATCGGGGATAGTGACTCTATTGAAGTCAAAGATATCGCTGAATTGGTTCAGGAAGCAATTTAGAAAGGAGTCCTAAATATGGAGGATGAAGTCAGAATTGGAGTGTTTATCTGCCACTGCGGGACTAATATCGCCGGGAAAGTGGATGTTGAGGCAGTCGCCGAGTTTGCTCAGGGATTACCTTCGGTGGTAATGGCTAAGACCTACATATACATGTGCTCAGACCCTGGCCAGAACATGATCAAGGAAGATATTAAGCAACTCGGACTCAATCGCGTAGTGGTTGCTTCCTGCTCACCGGGACTGCACGAGCACACCTTCCGCCAGGCTGTCCAGGATGCCGGATTAAATCCCTACATGTTCCAGATGGCAAATATTCGCGAGCACTGCTCTTGGGTAACTGAAGATTCCACGTTTGCTACCGACAAGGCAAAGGCATTGGTCAGCGCTGCTGTAAGGCGTGTGTATTATCAACAGCCGCTGGATGTCAGGGAAGTCCCCATGACTCCCAGTGTCCTGGTTGTCGGAGGTGGCATCGCCGGTATTCAGGCGTCTCTCGAGGTAGCCAATGCCGGATACAAGGTCTATCTCGTGGAGAGAGAGCCCAGTATCGGCGGACATATGGCGCAGTTTGACAAGACCTTCCCCACACTGGACTGTGCTAGCTGTATCTTCACGCCGCTACTGAGTGCTGTCGGGCAGAATCCCAACATTGAATTGATGACTTATAGCGAAGTGCAGGAAGTATCCGGTTACGTCGGTAATTTCAAGGCTAAAATCAAGCGGAAGGCCAGGCACGTTGATGAAGACAAGTGTAACGGATGTCTGGTATGTGTCG
>Ga0209427_10008170_pt1 | contig 11797 bp, 13 predicted proteins | sample DeeMarSWOR136_30_FD_187465 | JGI IMG/M metagenome (GOLD analysis project Ga0209427, IMG submission 187465) | Marine sediment microbial communities from White Oak River estuary, North Carolina - WOR-1-36_30 (SPAdes) (version 2) | ecosystem: Environmental > Aquatic > Marine > Intertidal zone >... | reverse complement strand
AAATTCCAAGGGAGAAAGTCTCCCAACTGCTTCAATTGATTGACTATTTGGTAGAGAGCAAGCTTCAAATACCACCTACAATTGTGTGCGAAACTTGAGATATGTATTTCGTTTTGAAATTTATCCCCTAGCGTGATTTCCGCAAACTGAACTGCAGCCTTATGTTGTCCCTCACCCGTGGCTGGTCGAAACCCCTCAGCAAACATCAAGGCTCGTGTAGCCTGTAAAATAGCATTGTAAGCAATACTAAAGGCCCAATCTCTGTCATGGGCCATAGTTTTCCTTGCTACCGTAATATCCCTTTTGGCAAGGTCAATCCTACTTCTTATCTGAGACTGAGATGCCCTAAATGGCTTTATTAATCCGCTATTGAACAATTTTTCGTAGTTCGTGTTCATCGCCTGCCAATAAAATCCTGGGACCGTTCAGCACCTGTGTGATAAATGGATCATTTTCTTTTAACCGCTTTTTTATTTCAGAAGAATCATAAAGCGAGGGATTTATATCCCGTGCGAGGACACGTTCTGGTTCCCTCAATAAAGTCAAAAGGTCTTCCAGCGGGATCTTGCCTATGACCATCAAATCAATGTCACTCTTGGCCCTATTTTCTCCCGACGCAAGAGAGCCATATATGAATGCAAAGTCTATATCTTTTTGTCGTAATAAAACTTCTTTGAGAGCTGGAGCGGCACCTCTTGTTTTGGCGATGATCGATTTTAGCTCCTCGTACAATAAGAACTCCTTATTTAAACCATAATATTTTAGATTTCCTTCTTTTCGGCTGCGTAGAAGTCCAATGCCCTCTAGATTGCTGAGTTCAAGAGTGATATTCTTATAATCTTCACCTGTTATTCTTTCGAGTTCCCTAACGTAGAAGTCCCTTTCATCGTGCAAAAAGAAGGTACTGAGCAGTTCAATCCTTACTTTTGATGTAAGTAGTGCCTGGAGCATAAAATCCCCTATTGATGGTTTTGCTACATCATTTGATGGTCAATTTACATCAAAAAGCCCTTTAAGTCAAATTAAACCTCCCGGGATTTCTACAATCTTAGTTGTTGGATTTGAAAGTACCTACGGAGTATTGGAATGTTGGAAGGGTAAAGTATTTGGTGATAAGAGCCGAAAATTCGTTTCATATTTGCATGCGTCATAACCATAATTCCAATGTTCCAGTATACCAGAGTCCCGGGTGTGGAATGGATGAACCAATGTAGCTAAGTCTTTCGATTCATAAGTTGGAGGACGAACTTATTTACTCAGGACTTGGTGCTGCTTTCGGCCATGAGCTCAAGCCGAATGGAGTGAGCAAAATCTCATAATCAAGCCGGCAAAATACGTCACCGTATTTGCGAATCGAAGCGCTAAGCGCCTGACAATGGCGCCCGAACTCTTATTACCGTACCCTGCCCTTGTTTAGACTGAATAGAAAAATCACCCTGGATGAGGCGCACCCGTTCCTCCATGCTGGCGAGGCCTAGACTTGTTTTTTTCTTTGCCTGTAGGGGATCGAATCCGATACCGGTATCCTTAATGGAAAGATGGAGTGCGTCGTTTTTGCCGATGAGCGATACATGGGCTTCTGTTGCCTGGGCATGCTTGGCGATGTTTCTCAGGCCTTCTTGGATGATCCGGTAGATACACAGGGCAATATCTCTGGGAATCCTGGGCGGTAAGCGCACCGGTTTATAGTTTACCACAATCCCTTCCCGCTGCGTGAAGTTGTTACACTCTGATTTAATCGCGTCGACTAACCCCAGGTCATCGAGGATCGAGGGATGAAGCTGGCGAGAGATTGCGTGGACATCAGAGGACAGCTTGACCATCTGTTGTCTCATTTCCCCCAGTTTGGCAGAAGCTGGACTCCGAGAAGATTGCAACTGCTGCTCAAGCTTCCCGGCTTCGATGGACAAAACTGCCAGCCGCTGAGTCAGATCGTCGTGCATTTCGCGGGCCAGCAGGCTACGTTCGGCTTCCTGAGCTGTCAGCAGCCTCCCTGCAAGCGTTCGGAACTCCTCCTTGCTCTCCCGGAGTGCCTCCTCCGTTCGCTTGCGCGTTTCTATTTCACCGCCCAGCTGCTTATTCGCTTTGACCAGTTCTTCAGTACGATCCTTCACGCGTTGTTCAAGCTCATCATGGGCCTTTCGCAGCGCCTTTTCGCTTCGCTTCAGATCTCTAAACAGCAGGGCATACGGCCTCACCAGACCCGTCTCGATGACGGCCTTATAGATGAGATAGAAGGAAATGATCTTGAGATAGTGCCCGATCAGATTGAAAAGGCCGTAAACGTGAACGTAGAACGTGAAGGACAATTCCGAGCCTATGGTTAGGATGATGGAGGCGATCAGTAACCGTAATACGCCCTCATCAAACTCACGGCGCTTCTTAAACAGCATGGCAATTGAGGCAAGCAGAATAAGAGAGATAATATACTCACTGATCTTTTTGAAAGCGGTCAACCCCATCCCTTCAACAAAACAGAGAGGGAAAAGATTCCAGGAGAAAATAGACCCGAGCAAAAGAAACATGGCCGAGATATAGCTGAGAAAAACGAGATTTGTTTTCAGCTTTCGGCCTATAAAAAAACAGGCAATCAAAAGAGAGAGACTTTCGACATATCGCGCTGCAACCCACAACTGGGTAGACAAATTTGCGTCGTACCCTGGAAAGACGCCCATCCCCTTGTAGGCAAGTGTGTGAATCAGATCAAGACCACCGATGAAGAGATACGCGATGCCGATAAACAGGAGATATGTGTTATCCAGGAAACGGCGGGAGTTCCAGGCAAGCATGAAAATGCCGCAGGCAATGACGATGCTGAATAACTCAGCAAGGCCGTGAAAAAGGAGGTAACTGTATAGACTCGTCAGGTAAAGCCCGAACAGAAGTGCTATGCCAAACAGGATTGCTAAATAGGTCTTCTTTCTCATACAAAAAGGGACGTCCATAAATAAGTAAATAACTTAGTCACCCAGACTATATTTCATCCTTTTCACGATATCTTCGCCCCTGCTGACCGCATAACCCACTCCAGGTTGGGTCATCCCAAGCCGTTTTGCCATCTCCGTAGCGCTCAAACCCAATTCACGGGCCGCCCAGTAACATAAGACGCTCCTGGCCTCCACTTGCAAGTTTCGCCGCCCCTTTGAATATAGGGTTTCCCTCTCAATGCCGAAGATTTCCATGACCCTATTTTCAACTCGGTTTAAGTCAAAGCCCCGACTCTTCAGCTCATAATGGCGATTCATTTTTTCATTCGCCTCAGCCAGAATCGACGTGACAAAATCATTGTCACCCAGGATCCGCTCATCACTCTTGATACGTTCATGACCCTTCAAACGTCCCTTTTTCACCTCATCCCAGCCCCCAAGACTCCTTATCAAGCCTCCTCCGGTCAACTCTGGTCTTCTGCCTTGGTCTAGCGCCTCTTGGACGTAAGCGATATATCGCTTCCTGGCCGCAGAAAGCTTCTTTCCAAAATAGGAAAGCACATATCGTGTTTCCTGCCACGGTCTCTGCTTATGACCCGTCAAAGCGCTGTGGCCACCGTAAGGGTAGCCGTTTAGCCCATTGAGGTCCTCAACGATCTCACCACGGATTGGGTTGAGATGGATATATCGCACAAGCTCCCTGAGATAAGCATCCTCCTGGCAAATGATGGATTTGTATCGATTCTGAAAAAGTTGGCCGTGCCTGGTGTGTCTGCGGTTGAAATAGACCGCATAACCCGTCAAAAGCCTTTGCATGAGTTGGGAGATGCCAGCCTCACCGCTCCGAAGAAGAAAGTGGGCGTGATTGGGCATGAGCACCCATGCGTAACAGATCGTTTTAGTTTCTGGAAGCAAGACAGAAAGCCGCTCAAGGAAATTCTCCCGGTCTCTATCATCTTTGAAGAGATAGCGACGTTCTATTCCTCTAATAATGATATGGTGCAATACACCTGGGGCGTCTAGTCGAGCTGATCTTGGCATCCTTCATAGATAGAATAGGAACGGGGAGAATGTCAAGTTATTTACTTACTTATGGACGTCCCCCTTCTTTATAAGCAGAAAGGAATTTCTTGGGTATAGGATCGGCGACGTAGATTCTATCCGTTGCCTTCTCAATCCTTATCCCTTCGCTTACCGCTTCTCCTGCATCAATTTTCAGGATCACCGGATGCTCTGTCCTCCTTTTCCCCACCTCGACGGCATCTTCAACCGTCTTTGAGAGATGCACCTTTTTTCTCCTCATTGGCTTCAGTCCCTCTTTGAGGATCTCCTTTGCTAAATGCCCTGAGGTCCCATGGTAGAGGGTTTCCAAATCAGCAAGGGGGAGATCAATCGCAACATCAATGCTGTGGCCATACCGTGCCCTAATGCTGTTGCCCTTCAACTCATACCTTCCCTTTTCATCCTCCCTGACTGTCTCCTCAAGGCATTTCCTATCGAGCCATGGATACCTCTTTTGCAGTAAGCTGAGCAGATCCTCGAGAGTCACAAAACCGTCGTGGGAGATTCTGAGGCCCATGGGATTGTGCCTCAGGATATAGCTCATGAACTTGCTTATTTTTACCCTTCCCCTCATAATACAGAGCATATCATAATCTCATAAGACAGTAAGACATCGGATAAAGAGGTGGACTCGCCAAAACCCATCATCTATACCTTGGGGACCAGCACGCACACCAAGGAAGAGTTCATTGAGCTTCTCCGTCACTACCGCATTGAAACGGTGGTGGATGTGAGGAGTTTTCCTCAGAGCAGATTCGAGCATTTCAAAAAGGAGAATCTGGCAAAGATACTACACGAGGGAGGTTTCAACTACGTCTATTTAGGCAAGGAGCTAGGTGGACTCCGCAGGGGTGGGTATTTGTCCTACAGCGAGACCTCACCCTATCAGGCAGGCATCTCACACCTCGCGCGGATCGGCAAGGAGCATACCACTGCCTTTGTGTGTGCCGAGCGATTTCCATGGAAGTGCCACCGCCGGTTTATTGCATCGAGCTTGGAACGGAGGGGATGGCATGTGGTACATATCATAGAAAAGAATAGGGTATGGAGGCCGAAGACCGATTATATACGGCAGGGGCTATCTTGAATGAGACGGTGTCTTGGAACAGACGGTTGTCGTCCATTATTTGTGTTGATTTTATTGGTAATGTGGCTTATTAGGTAAGAAATTTTTCCATAGGTGTGGGTAAGCGGATGATCGAACGCTATACTCTCCCAAAGATGGGCAGGATATGGGAACCCTCTAATCGCTTTGCCAAGTGGCTTCAGGTTGAAATACTCGTGTGCGAGGCAATGGCCAAGGAGGGCATGGTCCCGCCAAAGTCCCTTGAGAATATTAAGAAAAAGGCAGATTTCTCCATTGATAGGATCAAGGAGATCGAGGAAGAGGTAAAACACGATGTTATCGCCTTTTTGACAAACGTGGAGGAGTATGTGGGCCCTGACGCCCGCTTCATCCACATGGGTCTCACTTCGTCTGATATCTTGGATACGGCCCTTGCCGTGCAGCTTAAGGAGGCAATGGAGATAATCATCGAGGATATTCGCGATCTCCTCGCTGTCCTCAAAGAGAGGGCCTTTGAGCATAGGAATACCGTCATGATTGGGCGCTCACATGGCATCCATGCCGAACCTATCACATTTGGCCTTAAGTTGGCAGTTTGGTACATGGAGATGAAAAGGAACCTGAGAAGGCTTGAGCAGGCACTGGAGGTAATAAGCTATGGGAAGATATCCGGTGCTGTTGGCACATTTGCCAACATCCCTCCTCAGGTTGAGAAATATGTCTGCGATAAGTTAGGTCTCAAGCCGGCTGAGATCTCAACGCAGATTATTCAAAGGGACAGGCATGCGCAATACTTCACTGCCCTGGCTATCCTTGCTGGCTCAATTGAGAAGATAGCAGTTGAGCTAAGACATCTGCAGAGGACGGAGGTTGGAGAGGTGGAAGAGGCCTTCACCCCTGGACAAAAGGGCTCATCTGCTATGCCCCATAAGAAGAACCCCATTGGATCGGAGAATCTCACGGGACTGGCTCGGCTCGTGAGATCTTACTGCATTGCTGCCATGGAGGACATGCCACTGTGGCATGAACGGGATATCAGTCATTCATCTGCGGAAAGGGTCATAGCGCCGGACAGCACTATACTCATAGATTTCATGCTCAATCGATTGACGCGGATGATGAAGAACCTCGTGGTGAACAAGGATAATATGGCCAGAAACCTTGAAACACTAAAGGGCCTAATCTATTCGCAGCAGGTATTGCTGGCCTTGGTAGCCAAAGGGTGCTCTCGTCAGGATGCCTATTCGTTAACGCAACGGATCTCTCTACAGGCCTGGGACACTGGTAAGGGTTTCAAAGAACTCCTCTTACGAGACCCGGATGTTGAGAAGTATCTCGATGCGGAGGCAATAGAAGAGGTATTTTCGCTCAATTACCATCTGAAACACGTGGAGGAGATCTTTGCCAGGGTGTTCAACTAATAGAGTGATTCCTGCTGTACGTCACGCTCTTCTAGGCATCAAACTCGTTTTACTCGTCATTATCTATCCTCAGATAACCGGGGCCGCTCTCACAAAGCCGGCCACTATCGGTCCAAAGCACAAGATCCTCGTGCCGGATTCCCTGCTCTGTTTCCCCCCTCAAGATCCCGGATATGTACTCTTGGTGGAGAAATCTACCCAGAGGGTTTACCTGTATCAGACCGACTACCTAGACCATCCCTTAAAGGTCTACCCCTGCTCTACTGGCGAGAACAAAGGGCCTAAGACCGAAAGAGATGATAAGAGGACACCTGAAGGTGTCTATTTTACCACCAATTCATTTAAGGAGAAGGATCTTTCCTCCATTTATGGGGCTTGCGCTTTTCCAATTGACTATCCCAATCCAAAGGACCGCAAATTGGGGAGAAAGGGATATGGGATATGGATTCATGGAACCAACCAGCCCCTCAAGCCATGGGACACCAATGGCTGCGTCGTTTTTAGGAACGAGGACATAATTGAGCTTTCTCGGTATTTAAGCAGAGGGCATACGCCGATCATAATAACTAAGAAGATCGAGTTCATTGAGAAGGAGCAGCTTCAAAAGGAAAGCGCAGAGCTCAGGAGATTGGTCATGGACTGGCGAGAGGCCTGGAGTCAGGGCCACATAGATCTCTATATGTCCTTCTATGACGAGGAGTTCACGGTGGGAGGGAAAAACTGGCGCCAGTGGTGGGCCTACAAGAGGCGTTTAAGTGAGAAATATGGCGAGATAGAGATAGATAATCTGCAGATACTGAGGGAAAATGGAATTGTCTTGGCCAAATTTGATCAGACCTACCGGGCCAACGGGTTTTTTAGCGTGGGGGAGAGGAGACTCTACCTACAGAGAAAGAGCCCTGAATGGAAGATAGTCGGTGAATTCTTCAACAAGAAGATCGAGCTTACCCAGAAGGGGGCCCCAAGCCTATGGAGAGATAAGGAATTGCCGGCCATCAAACGTCTGATATCCGACTGGCAGCAGGCCTGGCAGGAGAAGGATCTCCAAAGATACATGGCAAGCTATTCAGATGATTTTTTTTCTGAGGGGCTCGACCGAGAGGGTTGGAAGAGGTACAAATCCGAACTCAATAAGAGATACGGTCAGATAAGGGTTACCGTTAGCAATCTGAAGATAAACCAGCTGTCATCTACAGGGGCGACAGCGTACTTCGATCAAGTGTACAGTTCTGATAGATACTATGACAGGGGGAAGAAGACGATTCAACTGATTAAGAGGGATGGGAGATGGAAGATCAAGAGAGAGATGTGGATCCCCACAGGAAGGGGAAAGACGAGATAGAGAGGCGCTCTAAGGACAGAGGCTTTCTGACAATCATGATCTTTAGAGAGTTAGGTAGTGTCAGGAGATTCACAATCTCCTCCAGGCTCTTATTGTGCGCATCCGTGTTCATGGTCTTCTATATTGTGGCCACCATCTATTTCACCAACAAATACTTTGATGCCCGCAGAATACACAAGATGCAGGCGTATAAAATAGCCAATCTCAGCAAAGAGCTTATCAAGGCAACGAGAGAGCTCGAGAGGTCAAGACAACATACTGCGCTCCTCGATGACTACATTAGTGAGAGCAGAGACCAGGGTGCAGGGCCAGAGTCCTCAGGTGACTATACTGAATCACCTTTGCCAAGGATTGTGGACATTGAGGATCTCAAGATAAGAAGAGATGGCCCCACCGTGAATGTGATCTTCAGGATTGTAAACAGGCAGTTAGATGAGGAACCTATAGGGGGATATATCTTCGTGCTCGCCAGTGTAGAAGATTCAGATCAATCCGAGGTTTGGGTCTATCCCAGGTCACCTCTCAAAGATGGGTTCCCGGTAGACTACAGGAAGGGCCACCGCTTCTTAATCCAGAGGTTCAAGACGGTTGAAAGTAAATACACGCTGAGCAAATCGGTCAGTAAGCCACTGGTCTTAAAGATACTGGTCTATGATAGAGATGGCAGCCTCATCCTTAAGAAGGTTGTTGAGGTATAGAATAGATCTTGCCCATTTGAGCTCTATGAGGAGGGTCACTCTCTTCCCCTTGATTCTCACCCAGTCCCTTCTCTTGATCAACCCGGGGGGAGGCCCAAAGTAGAAGGGAGAACCTCGTTTACTTCCCCAATACGCCCTATGAACTAAACGTATACAAGATTTACGGCAAGGAACCCGGAAGGACCCTGATGCTGATTGGTGGGATTGAGGGTAACGAACCGGGCGGGTTTCTCTCAGCTGATCTCTCCGCAGATATGAGTCAATTGAAAGGCAATCTGAGTGTCTTTCCAAGGGCCTGATTGCGGCGAGCGACTATCTGCGCCTCTCTGGGTGACTATCTGACGGTAGAGGCTAGTAAGAGCAATATAGGTGAAGAAAGCGAAATCGGCATAAGGGCCGATGGCGATCTCCTCATACCAGGTGAGGCAAAGAGGAAAGGAGATATAACCGGGACTAGCAGTAGTATACTGAGGATTGATATAACCAGGCAACAGCTCCCCCCTGGAGCGATATATATTAAAATCGTATGAATATGAATTAGTCTAACACTTGAAACATATGAGGGCCTACCGGAAGGAGGTCTCATTCTCCACCAGGCCATAGACCAATAATTGCTTCTCGGCTCTCAAGGGTAAGTCGGCTTGACATGGCTTGCCCCTTCTGATACAAGCAATGTCTCAGAGGTTCCTTAAGGAGCTTAATGTTGAGACCGGGGAATTTAAGATATTGCTATTTCCTCTCTATCTTAGTATTGACAACTACCATATACCTGACCCTTCCAAAGAAAGTTGCCTATCCGCATGCCTTACCGGGAACTTATTCATATCTTGATGTCTATTCCCATCACATCCACTATCGCCTCATTATCTCCGGAGTTGATATGTGCCGGCTGACAGGATGGGACTGTGAGGATCTTACCCCTGAGGATCTTCCGCGCCTCATGGAGATCCAGGACAAATTGACCAATACCTTGGCGCGGGGAATCCGGATCTCTCAGGAAGGCAGCATATTGCCAGTGACAATTGTAACAATGAAGGCCTTACCAATTGGTTTTGAACTGATCATGGAGCTGCACAGTTCCAGGCCCTTGAAATCATTCACTGTTCACTACACACTGCTTGCGGATAAGAATGAACTGTTCCAGTCATTTTTCAGTATCTCGACCTCGGGTGATCCCAGTGACTGGAACCAGTATGACCTGCTGGATAAGGATCATGCGGAGATCTCCTGGGATCTCTCAGGGAGAAAGCAGATCTATGCCAGAAACATGACCCGGGAGCTGATATTCAACCTACGAACGTATGTGGAGCGAGATCTAACCTGGCCCTGGTTAATTCTGGGTTTTGGCATTGCCACTCTATTGGGTATTGGCCATGCCTTTACCCCCGGCCATGGCAAATCGATCATGGCCGCTTATCTGGTTGGAAGCCACGGACATATCAAGGATGCCGTCGTTATGGGCCTCACTACCACTGCAACGCACACCTTCAGCGTGGTTTTGCTGGGCCTTATTATTATGTTCTTTTCCCAATACATCCTCCCGTCGACTCTGTACCCATTGATGGCTAGGGTTTCTGCCGTTTTGATTGTCATTACTGGGGCGTATGTCTTTTATCGGCGTATCCTTGAAAGGTTACATGCTCACCCCAAAAGCCATGGGGTGAATAGCGATCACATCAGTGATCATACCCACGGCCATTCTCACCATTACCATCCTAAGGGGACGACAGGCCAGGCATTCTGGTTGGCATTTTCTGGGGGGTTAATTCCCTGCCCTTCAGCACTAGCCGTTCTTCTAGCAGGTGTCTCCATCGGTAAGGTCGGACATGGGATCATAATGATCTTAGTCTTTTCAGTTGGCCTAGGAGGGGCCTTGGTCATACTGGGGGTAGGGGTCTTGACATCTCGATCCCTTCTCAATCGACTGGGAAGTGCCCGGACCTACCTAAGGCATTTGGATCTGGTTGGTCCGGCGTTTATCGTTATGGTAGGGATACTCTTTTTGATCCATGGGCCCTTTGGGTCCCTAAGCCTAGCGTAGAAAGGGGGGATGGAGCTACGTAATGTGGTCTCAGCATGTCACTTAAAAACTTAGAAAGGAGGAAGGCCATGAAAAAGCTTGGGCTAATGTTTTTGATTACGGGTATGGCACTCATAGTAGGCACATCAGCGGTCACGGCAGGCAAGTGGGCAGTCGTCGTGGTGGACGTCCAGGGCGACTTCACTATATGGAAGAAGGGGTCCTTAGGGGTAGCAGGTTCTGATAAGGCCTACGTGAAACAGGTAGAGGCAGCCGTAAGGGGCTTGAAGAAAATGGGCCTCGACATCTATGCTACCCAAGATTGGCACCCCAAGAATCACCTTTCCTTTTACATCAATCACCCCGGGAAAAAGCCGTTTGAGGTTATCAAGCTCCACGGACAAGATCAGGTCCTGTGGCCCCCTCACTGCGTCCAGTGTACTGAGAATGCGAAAATCCTGATTGATGAGTCCGTGTTCACGCTGGTAGCTCAAAAGGGAATGCTCATGGACTGGGACAGTTATTCTGGCTTTTATGTCGGTGGTGGAACGAAGACTGTCTTGGAGAGTGCCTTAAAAAAGGAGGGCGTCGATAAGCTGTTGATGTTTGGGATCGCCACCGATTACTGCGTAAAAAGCACAGCCGTTGATGGAGCTAAGTTGGGGTTCGAAGTCACCGTCGTTGAGGATCTTTGCCGGGGCGTTGACCCGAAGACAATCAAGAAGGCAATTGAAGAGATGCCCGCTGCAGGAGTCAGGGTAGTAGAAAAACTGGATGATGTTCGAATACGGTAGGTGCCCCTGCGAGAGGGAAATCATAAGGCCGGGCCTGATAAGGCCCGGCCTTATTTATTGATTCGATCGGCCAGCTCAAGGATAAGCACGTCCTCCCAGGGATCTGACTTTCTGACAACTACTGCTATCTCTTCCGCTTCTGACAACTCAAGACCACCTCTTGTTTGGAGGTCAGCAACGAAAAGAAAGTCAGTGAGTATTATCAAATACTTGTACCTCACCTTTTGGAAGACAATGGCATTGAAGCTCTCATTTATCCTTCCTGCAAGATATTTGAGTATCCAATACCTGACCTGGTTCCTCTTCATCAGATCGATACCCTTTAATGTCTGCTGTATGACCATGTTCAGTTCTCGAAGCCTTGATTCTGTATAAACAGGCCCTTCCTTGAGCAGGGCAGAATGCATTTGCCTTTGCACAAGCAGGTCCAAATACCTTCTCAACGGGGAGGTTGCGTTGGTGTACAC
>Ga0209427_10008168_pt1 | contig 11800 bp, 19 predicted proteins | sample DeeMarSWOR136_30_FD_187465 | JGI IMG/M metagenome (GOLD analysis project Ga0209427, IMG submission 187465) | Marine sediment microbial communities from White Oak River estuary, North Carolina - WOR-1-36_30 (SPAdes) (version 2) | ecosystem: Environmental > Aquatic > Marine > Intertidal zone >... | reverse complement strand
CTTTAGCTGCTTCTGGTTCAGCCAGGGAAACACGCTGATGACCACGACAGGCTATAGCTTTAAGATTCTTGGAGCCCATAACCGCTCCCATACCCGTCCTGCCGGCAGCGGCATCAAGGTCTATCTCTGCCCCAAGCCGACCCCCACCCCGGTGGTAAGCTACGGGGTTCTGGCTCAGAAGGCGGGCGGGGCGATTATTATCACCGCCAGCCACAATGCGGGCAACTGGAACGGCTTTAAATACAAGGATGAACAGGGCTCCAGCGCCCCCGATGAGGTCACCGCCCAGATGGAAGCCCATACTAATCAAGCCCTGGACACTGGAAAGATAGCCCGCCTGTTGCTGGCGGAAGCCCTTTCTCAGGGGCTGGTGGAATACTGTGACTTGGACGCGGTCTACTTTGCCCAGGTACGCCGGCTCATTAATCTTGATGAGCTACGCCGGGCCAAATTGAAGGTGGCGGTTGACCCCATGTATGGCGCCGGAATGGGCTATCTCAGGACATTGCTCGGTGGGGGCAACATGGAGGTGGTGGAGATAAATGGCGAGCGCAACCCCATCTTCCCCGGGATTCGCCCCGAGCCGATTGCGGTTAATTTGGGCAAGCTCTCGGCGACGATTAAAGAGCAGGGGGCGGGCGTCGGCCTGGCGACGGATGGTGATGCCGACCGGGTCGGGGTGGTTGATGAGAAGGGGGTATTTCTAACCCAGCTCCAGGTCTTTGCCCTGCTCTGTCTCTATTTCCTGGAGGTGCGCGGGGAGCGCGGCCCGATTGTAAAGACGATTACTTCTTCCACCATGCTCAATCGGCTGGGGGAGATGTTCGGTGTGCCGGTGTATGAAACTGCGGTGGGCTTCAAGTATATTGCCCCCATAATGCTCGCCCGGAAGGCGGTTATCGGTGGGGAGGAGAGCGGTGGCTACGGCTTCCGGGGGCATGTGCTGGAGCGTGATGGCATTCTGGCTAGCCTCTATTTCCTCGACCTGGTGCTCAAGACGGAGAAAACCCCCTCCCAGCTTCTGGACTATCTCTATAGTAAGGTGGGTCCTCACTATTATGAGCGGGTGGATGTGGATTTTCCCGCCGAGCAGCGGGAGGCGATAACCAATCGGGTTAAAAAGAGCTCACCCCGGGCGATTGACGGGGTTAAAGTAGCCAAAATAGATACTACTGATGGCTTTCGCTTTGTCCTTGATGATGGTTCCTGGCTACTGGTCAGGTTCTCGGGGACCGAGCCACTGCTGCGCATCTACTCGGAAACCGATTCCGCTGACCGTGCCCAGAGACTCCTCAGGATAGGCCGAGAACTGGCTGGAGTCTAGCCTCTTACCGCTTGGTGTACTGCGGGGCTTTGCGAGCTCGTCTCAGCCCGGCTTTCTTTCTTTCTTTAACTCTGGGGTCGCGGGTAAGCAGCCCGTTCTCGCGTAGCGTCGGCTTGAAGCGTTCGTTGGCTCTGACCAGGGCGCGGGCAATGCCGAGAGCAATGGCGCCGTCCTGTCCCGAGATGCCGCCGCCGGCTACTTTAACGATGGCGTTGTACTTGGTCAGGGTCTCGGTAACCTGAAGGGGTTTCAGTATGTTCTGGCGGTGCTCGGGGCGGGGGAACCGTTCCTCATAGGGCATGCCATTGACAATGATTTCCCCCTTGCCCGATATCAGTCTGACCTGAGCTACCGCTTCCTTGCGTCTGCCCGTGCCGTGAAAATAGCTTTGTTTATCCATTTAACCCCTTTAATCCTCTTTCGTTTCCGTGCTGCCGGTGCCTACCTGAGCCAGGTGAGGGTGGGTATCACCGGTATAGACCCTGAGCTTCTTTATCATTCTAGCCCCCAACCGGTTGTGAGGCAACATGCCCTTGACGGCATGCTCAATCACCCGGGTGGAGTCGGTCTGCATCATTTCTTCCAGAGTGATGCTTTTCAGAGCCCCGGGGTATCCGGAATGCCGGTAGTACATTTTCTGCTTGGTTTTATTACCGGTAACTTGTACCTTATCGGCATTGATAACCACCACAAAGTCGCCGGTATCCAGATTGCGGCTGAATATCGGCTTGTGCTTGCCCATAAGTAGGCCGGCGGCCTGGGTAGCCAGCTTGCCTAGGATTTTACCCGAGGCATCAATCACATGCCACTCTCGCTTGATTTCAGATTCCTTGCTAACATATGTTTTCATTATTATTTACCTTCAAAACTATGCGGATAGTTCACCCGCATCAGACACAGCCCGCGGGCGGGAGCGGTTGGCCCGGCCAGACCGGGCTTGCCTGATTCAATTATACTATGAAATTCTTCCTGGCTCATCCGGCCCAGCCCAATCCTGATGAGGCAGCCCACTATGTTGCGCACCTGGTGGGGCAGGAATGAGTTGGCCTCGATGTGAAATATGACCAGCTCCCCATCTCGCTTTACTCCGGCCTGATATACCTGCCGTACCGTATTTTTGAGACTGTCCCCGATACTGCTGGCAAAGGAGATAAAGTCGTGCCGGCCGACAAGGGCCTGGCTGGCTTGGTTCATGGCATCGGTGTCTAGCTGTCCGCTGACCAGATGGGCGAAGCTGCTCTGGAGCGGGGAGCGGGTGGGGCTATTCAGGATATAGTAATTATATTCCCGGCTGAGGGCACCACCCCTAACCCGGAAAGAGTCGTCGGCTCTATGGGCTTCCCGCACCGCAATATCCGGCGGCAGATAGTAGTTGAGCCCGCTGGTAAACTTGGACGGGGGGAGGGTTGACCTGGTGCGGAAGCTGACTACCTGGCCCCTGGCATGAACGCCGGCATCAGTCCGGCTAGACGCTATCACCCTGATACTATCTCCGGTAAGCTTCTTTAGGGCGGTTTCGAGCTCCTTTTGGATAGTGGGCAGCCCCGCCTGCCACTGCAGGCCGTGATAGCGTGTGCCATCATATTCCACAATCAGTACTATTTTAGTGGTGGCGACACGGGAGGCTTTGTTTGTCTCCGGGTTGACTGCTGTCGATACCATCATTCTATCAACTCAAGCTGGACCATAGGGGCGCCATCGCCCAGTCTGGGTCCTAGTTTAGTAATACGGGTATATCCGCCAGAACGCTCGGCATATTTGGTGGCCAGCTCGCTGAACACCTTCTCGGTCACCCCTTCGTCCAGAATGAAAGAAAGTGCCTGGCGACGGGCGTGAAGGCTGCCTTCTTTGCCCAGGGTAACCATCTTCTCCGCCAGGCCGCGCACCTCTTTGGCCTTGGCTTCGGTAGTGGTAATCTTACCGTGGTTTAACAGGTCGGTTACCAGATTCCGAAACAGCGACCGGCGGTGGCTGGAAGACCGGCTTAATTTTCTGCCGGCTATCTTATGTCTCATCTGTCTCCTCTTCGGGCGGGGTGGGTTCTTCTTCAGCACCCGGCTCAGTAGGCTCAATAGCCTGTGCGCTAAGGGAGAGGCCCAGAGACTCCATGCGCTCCTTTATCTCTTCCAGGGATTTCTGCCCGAAATTCCTGAGCCGGAGCAGGTCTTTTTCCTCTCGGCTGATGAGCTCCCCTACGGTGGCGATGTTAGCTCGCCTTAAGCAATTAATGGTGCGCACTGATAAATCGAGCTGTTCCACGGGCATGTTGTATTTCTCTTCGGGGATGGACAGCCGAAAGGCCTCTTTTTCCATCTCCAACTGGGAAACCTCGGCGTATTCGGCAAACGGGGTAAGCTGCTTCATCAGGATGTCGGCGGCTTGGCTGAGCGCATCTACTGGCGAGACGGTGCCGTCAGTCCATATCTCCAGAAACAGGCGCTCGCGGCTGAACTCCTGCCCGATGTGGGTCGGTTCAACGGTGAAGTTGACCTTCTGCATCGGGGTGAAGACGCTGTCTATGGGGATAGTATCTATGGGGAGGTTATCACTGGAGACTGCTTCTTGGTAGCCGGTACCCAGTTCCACATCCAGCTCGACATAAAGCCTGGCTTCCGCTGAGTCCAGGGTAGCCAGATAGAGCTCAGGGTTGGCAATTTCAAAGTCCACCGAGGGCTTGATGTCAGCGGCGGTAATCTGTCCGGCCCCTTCCACCTCTAGGGTTAGCTTGCCCGGTTGGCCGGAGAGTGATTTCAGCCTCAGTGATTTCACATTGAGCAGAAACTCGGTGGTATCCTCTTTCATATGAGGGATGGTGGAGAACTCGTGGTGAATTCCCTCAATCTTAACCCGCGTTACCGCTGCCCCGGGGAGATAACCAAGCAGCACCCGGCGCAAGGCGTTACCGAGGGTATTGCCGAAGCCCTTTTCCACTGGCTCGACTAGAAAGCGGCCCGAGTTCGGGCTACTTTCCACACACTCAATTCTGGCTATTATCAGGGAGGACAAAACATTACCTCCTTTTAGCCCATTATCAAGACTCATTTATTTTTGCCTAAATACCCTTTCTTCAGCCTAGCGCGAGTAGTATTCCACGATTGCCTTAGCGTCAATTTTAGCTTCAATCTGGTCCGGAGTGGGCAGGGATAAAACCTGACCCACCAGCTTCTTTTTATCCAGGCTGACCCAGTCAGGGACGGTCTTGCCCTTGATGCTCTCCACCAGCTGTTTATAATACTCGGTCTTGGTACTGGACTCGGGCCAGCTGATATTGTCGCCCTCTTTGACCAGACATGAGGGGATATTGGTCTTGCGTTCATTTAACATAATGTGCCCATGCTCGACCAGCTGGCGGGCCTGGCGGCGGGAGTCGGCAAATCCGAGGCGGTAGACCACATTGTCCAGCCGCCTTTCCAGGAGCACCAGCATATTTTCTCCGGTGATACCAGGCTGTCTTGATGCTTCAGCGAATAGGCGGCGGAATTGCCTCTCCATAATGGAATAAGTATAGCGGGCTTTCTGCTTCTCTCTTAGCTGCAGTCCCCGGTCCGAGATTCGACGCCGCGAGGCGGCATGTTGCCCCGGGGGCGCACTCCGCTTGTCCAGAATGCAATTGGTAATACACTTCTCGCCCTTAAGCATCAATTTATCACTGCTTCGGCGACATAATCGACAGGATGGTCCAGTATACTTTGCCATTAACTACCTCTAAACCCTTCTTCGCTTTGGGGGACGGCAACCGTTGTGCGGCACCGGGGTCACATCCCTGATGCCGGTGATGTAAAGCCCCGCCCCCTGTAGAGCCCGAATCGCTGCCTCACGACCGCTACCCGGACCCTTAACAAAAACCTCTATCTGGCGCAGTCCGTGTTCCATACCTTTGCGGGCGGCATCGCGAGCCGCCAGCTGCGCCGCATAGGGGGTGCCTTTGCGTGAGCCCTTAAAGCCAGCTGTTCCTGAGCTTCCCCAGGCGATAACATTCCCCTCCGGGTCGGTGAGTGTCACTATGGTGTTATTAAAGGTAGCCTGGACATAGGCTTTCCCGGTAGGAACTGACTTTCGTTCCCGTCTTCTTCTGGCTTTAGTTCTTTTCTTGGGCGACATTTTACTCCTCTAAATAATTAGCTCTTTACTTCTTGGTCATGCCCCGTCTCTGTCCTCTACCGGCGACTGTCTTGCGCGGGCCGCGCTTGGTGCGGGCATTGGTCCGGGTGCGTTGTCCTCTCGCCGGCAGGCTGTGGCGGTGCCTGACACCGCGGTAACTGCCAATCTCAATAAGGCGCTTGATATTGAGGGTAACCTCTTTTCTCAGCTTGCCTTCGGTATTATACTCCCGGTCAATAATCTCACGCAGACGGTTAACTTCTTCCTCGGTAAGCTGGTCTGCCTTGGTATCATAGCTGACGCCAGCCTGGTCCAGAACCATCCGGCTTGAGGTAGAACCAATGCCGTGGATGTACTGCAGTGAAATCCAGATCGGCTTATTCTTCGGTATATCGACTCCAGCGATACGTGGCATTAAATACCCTCCTGTTTAGCCTTGCCGCTGTTTATGTCTGGGATTGGAACAGATAACCCGGACCACGCCGCGGCGCTTTATTATCTTGCATTTATCACACCTGACTTTAACTGAAGCTTTAACTTTCATCATAAATCCCAGTTATTTAAAGCGATAGGTTATTCTACCCCGATTCAGGTCGTAGGGAGAGAGCTCAATCAATACCCGGTCACCAGACAGGATTTTAATGTAGTGCATTCTTATCTTACCCGAGATGTGAGCCAGGACCCGATGTCCGTTGGGCAAATCAACTCGAAACATACCATTGGGTAGCGGCTCCACTACGGTTCCCTCAACCTGAATCGCTTCCTTCTTAGCCATGGATTATGCTCGTCTAGCTCGAGACTCCTCCCGGATAACCGCCATTATTCTCCGGCTGACTTTATCTATACCCCCCTCCCCATCTATCTCAGCCAACTTAGCGGCGGCGGTATAATAGTCGATAAGTGGGGCCGTCTCGCTAAAATAGACCTCCAGGCGTTTTTTTACCGCTTGCGGGGTATCGTCGGGTCGCTGGTAAAGTTCACCGCCACACTTATCGCATTTCCCCTCACTCTCAGAGGGAGAGTTTACCATGTTATACGGAGCCTGACAATTTCGGCAGACCCAGCGCTGGCTGAGCCGGCGCAGTAGCTCCGCTTCGGTGACCTTAATATATATTACCCGGTCTATGGCCTTAAACCGTCCGGCTAGGGCCTTGTCCAGTGCCTTAGCCTGGGCTAGAGTCCGCGGGAAGCCGTCCAGAATTGCTCCCCGCTCACAGTCCGGGGCGGCCAGGCGCTCCAGTACGACACTGATGGTCAGCTCATCGGGAACCAGTGTTCCCCTGGCCACATGAGAGCTAACCTGTGTGCCTAATTCAGTTTCCGCTTCCATTGCCTGCCGGAACAGGTCACCGGTAGCAATGTGGGCCAGATTCACTTCCCTGGCTACATTGGCCGCTTGTGTTCCCTTGCCGGCTCCGGGAGCGCCTAAAAATATAATATACACCTTTTAGCCTATTTAATAAAACCTTCGTAGCGCCGCATTACCAGCTGCGCTTCTAATTGCTTCATGGTGTCTAAAGCGACACCAACCATAATAAGTAGTCCCATACTGGACAGCTGTATCACCTGAATATTGGTAAACTCGCGCGCCGCAAAGGGCATGATGGCGACCACGGACAGAAAGAGGGCACCGCCCCAGGTAATACGCTTGATGACGTTATTCAAAAAATTGGTGGTCTGGCGTCCCGGTCTGATGCCGGGGATAAATCCCCCCTGCCGCTGTAGGACACCGGGCAGGTCCTGTTGCTGAAATACTATCATTGTCCAGAAGAAGGTAAAACCGATCACCATAAAGAAATAGAGACCCCAGTAGAATAGCCCCAGCGGCAGTGGCGCCAGCGGGTCAAATAACTTCATAATCCAGTTGGCAAAGTTAGGGTCAGCCCCGGTGGGATTGGCGAAGTAGCTGGCGACAATGCTGGGGAAGATTACCACCGACATGGCGAAGATGAGGGGAATCATGCCGGCGGTGTTTACCCGCAGTGGCAGATGGGTAGCCCCGGCCTGTCTCAGCATGCGGCTCCCCCGGATGACGGTACGGGCATATTGAATCGGGATACGGCGGTGAGCCTCAGTGAAGATAACAATCAGGGCAATAGTGGCTACGGCAATGACAATATACATTGCCAGACCGAAGAAGTTCTCCCGGGCCAGGAAACCCTGGCCAATCATCTGCGGTAAGCCAGCCACAATGCCGGCAAAGATTATCATGGAAATACCGTTGCCAATGCCATATTCAGTGATAAGTTCGCCCAGCCAGACACAGAACATAGTGCCGGCAATCAGCGATAGCACTATGGCGGCGGTGGGCAGCAAACCGGTAGCGCTGACCACGCCTTCTCGCTGGAGAAAGACGAGCTGCCCGTAGCCCTGTATGCCGGCTAAGGGCACGGTGAGCCAGTGGGTAATCAGGTTAATCTTATGCTGTCCCGCTTCTCCCTCGGCGGCAATCGCCTGCAGGCGGGGGATAACCGGCACCAGCAGCATCATAATAATAGAGGCGGTGATGTAAGGGAAAACCCCCATTGCCGCCACACTGAAGTTCCTCAGGGCACCGCCGCTGAACATGTCCAGCATGCCCAGCATGGCGTTGCGCTCAAAGAGCTGTTGCAGGGCAGTCGGCTCAACACCGGGCAGAGTGACGTGAGCTACCAAGCGGAAGATTATCAGCAGGCTTACGGTGATAATAATCCGCCGTCTCAAGTCAGGCAGACTGAAGGCGTCAACCATCGCCTGCAGTAGTTTCGGTCTACCCTGTCTTGGCCGCATGGCCTATCTCCTCCACTTTACCCCCGGCGGCTTCAATCTTGGCTTTAGCCGACGCCGAGAACTTGTTTGCCTTCACCGAGAGGGGGTGTTTCAGCTCACCCTCGCCCAGTATCTTGACCGGCTGGCGTAGCGATTTTATTACCCCGGCGGCGACCAGCTTTTCCGGGGTTACCTTGCTCCCCGTCTTGAATTGGTTCAGCCGGTCGATATTGACCAGGTTATACTCGGTCCGAAAGGGGTTGGTGAAGCCTCGTTTCTGCGGCAGGCGCTTGATTAAAGGCAGCTGCCCGCCCTCAAAACCGGGGCGCATTTTGTAGCCGGAACGGGACTTCTGCCCCTTCGAGCCTCGCCCGCTGTAGGTGCCGTGACCGCTACCATCCCCCCGCCCGACTCGTTTTCGGTCCTTCTTGGCGCCGGGGACCGGGGCTAGTTCATCCTGCCTCATCGCCTGCCTCCTCCACTCTAACCAGGTGCTTCACCTTCTCAATCATGCCCCGAATTGACCGGGAGTCATTATGGGTAACGCTCTGATTCAGCCGACGAAAACCGAGTGCCTTCAGCGTCCTCTTTTGAGGCTCTTTGGCACCGATACCGCTCTTTATCTGGGTGATGCGAAGCTTAGTCACCACTTTCTCCCGGTTCTTCTTCCTTATCTTCAATATCTTCAACATTAGCTATGTCTTTATCTTTAGCCTTCTCTGCCGAAGGCGATTTCTCACTGGTTTTAGTCACGGTTGGTTTCCGTTTGCTTATTTCTTCTTTCGGCTCTTTCAGCTGGTCTAAGGCGATTATGGTCGCCTTGGCGACGTTAATTCGGTTCGGGCTCCCCAGAGATTTGGTCAGGATATCCTTGACGCCGGCGGCCTCCATGATGGGCCGGATGCTGCTGCCGGCAATGATACCGGTGCCTGGTGCCGCCGGTCTTAGCAGGACCTTGGCGGCGCCAAATTTAACCACCGTCTCGTAGGGGATGGTAGAGCCGGCCAGGGGGACTTTAATCAGACTCTTCTTGGCATTGGCGCTGGCCTTGTTAATGGCTGAGGGCACCTCGTTGGCTTTACCCATGCCCACGCCGACATAACCGTTGCTATCTCCGGTTACCACCAGGGCACTGAAGCTGAGCCGTTTGCCCCCTTTTACCACTTTGGCAACACGGTTAATGTGAACCAGCTTATCGCTCAGTGCCAGTTCGTTGGGGTCTATGTCAACACCAGTTTTTGGATTCATCTTACCAATCCCTTTGCTTAGAATTTCAAGCCCTCCTGTCGGGCTGCCTCGGCGAGAGCTTTAACTCTGCCGTGATATTTATAGCCACCGCGGTCAAAGACCACCCCGCTTATTTTCTTCCCTAAGGCTCGCTTGGCGATTAGTGCGCCAACCAGTTTGGCTTTTTCGCTCTTGGCCTTGCCATTGGCCTCAGTTTTTATTTCCCGGTCAAGGGTTGAGGCAACGGCGAGGGCGTTTCCGCTTGAATCATCAATAACCTGAGCATAAATATGGTTCAGGCTGCGGTAAACGCACAGGCGGGGCCGGGCGCTAGTGCCCTTTACCTTAGCCCTGACTCGGGCATGTCTTCGCTTACGGGCTAGTTGCTTGGTCTCGCTGGCTATCATTGCTTCTTACCTATCGTCTTACCCGCTTTCAGGTGGACTTTCTCGCCCAGATACCGGATTCCCTTGCCCTTGTAGGCATCGGGGGGACGGATCACCCTGATTTCGGCGGCCATCTCACCGACTGTTTCTCTATTTGACCCGCTGACCTTGATGCGGTTGGCGCCTTCTACCTCCAGGGAGACGCCGGGCAGGGGAGATACCTCTATCGAGTGGGAATAGCCGACATTGATTACCAGCTTGTCCCCGACTTTTTGGGCGCGGTAACCCACCCCGACTATTTCCAGCGTCTTTTCAAAGCCTTTAGATACTCCCTGTACCATATTATCCAGGAGAGTCCGGGTCAGTCCGTGCAGGGAGCGGTGTTTTCGGTTATCGCTCGGTCGTGATACTGATATGACATCGTTGTTCAGGGTAATGGACATATCGGGGTGAAACTGACGGCGAAGCTCTCCTTTTGGTCCGCTTACGGTAACCTCGCTGTCCTTTATCTTCACGCTCACTCCCTGGGGAATGGCTATTGGCATCTGGCCTATGCGGGACATATTCTATCCTTAAACCTCCTTACCACACGTAACAGAGCAATTCACCGCCAATCCCCTGATGCCAGGCTTGATAGCCGGTCATCACCCCTTTGGAAGTAGACAGGATAGCGATGCCCAAACCCCCGTAAACGCGGGGGATTTCCTTCTGCTGGACATATATTCTCAGCCCCGGCTTACTGGCCCGTTCTAACCCGGAGATAACCGACTGGTTTTTATCGGTATATCTAATGTGAATCTTAATCACCCGGTGCGACTTGCCCCGGACTACTTCGTAATCGCTGATGAAGCCCTCCTCCTTCAGGATTCTGGCGACGGCCAGTTTCATCTTAGAGGCGGGCACCAGTACCGAGTCGTGTCGCGCCATAATGGCGTTTCTTATTCGGGTTAGCATATCAGCTATCGGGTCAGTAACCGTCACTTTATCTCCTCCGCCAATTTCTGGTTATTACCAGCTTGATTTTCTCACCCCGGGAATCTGCCCGGCTAGAGCCAGCTTACGGAAGCAGATGCGGCACAAGCCGAAGGTACGAATATAGGCACGGGGTCGGCCGCACAGAAAACACCGGTTACGTTGCTGCACCCTGTATCTTGGTGGGCGCTGTGATTTTATCACCATTGATTTCTTGGCCATTTATCCTCAATCCTTACTAAAGGGCATACCTAATGCTTCCAGTAGGTGTTTGCCTTCTTCGTTGGTATCAGCCGTGGTAATAATGGACACTTCCAGTCCTCTGACTTTGTCTATCTTATCATAGTCCACTTCGGGGAAGATAATTTGCTCCTTCACCCCCAGGGTATAGTTACCCCGACCGTCAAAGCCGTCGGGGGAGACCCCCTGAAACTCACGGATTCGGGGCAGAGCCGCATTTACCAGCTTTTCAAAGAAGTCATACATTCGCTCCCCGCGCAGGGTCACTTTCATCCCGATGGGCATCCCTGCCCTCAGTCTGAACGAGGCGATGGACTTCTTGGCCCGGGTAATTACCGGGTGCTGTCCTGAAATCGTGGTCAGGTCGCCTTCGGCGGCTTCCAGCGCCTTGGCATCACGGACGGCTTCACCCAGGCCAATATTAAGCACTACCTTGCTCAGTCGGGGCACCTGCATTACATTCTGGTACTTATAGAGCTCCATCAGCCTGGGGACAGTCTCGTTTCTATATCTTTCTTTGAGCTGTGACATCTTCAGTCAATTACCTCACCGCAGGAGCGGCAGAAACGAACCTTTCTGCCGTCTTTTAGAGTGCGAAAGCCCACCCGGGTAGGGTGGTTACACTTACTGCACAGCAGCATAACATTGGATACGTTAAGTGGCGCCTCCAGCTCAATTATGCCGGCCTGTCGGGCGGCACGTCTGGCTCTGGAGTGCCTTTTGATGAAGTTGATACCTTCCACCACTACCCGTTCGTGCTTGGGGTGGGAAAAGCGCACCTTGCCCTTCTTGCCTTTATCCT
>Ga0209427_10008167_pt1 | contig 11800 bp, 15 predicted proteins | sample DeeMarSWOR136_30_FD_187465 | JGI IMG/M metagenome (GOLD analysis project Ga0209427, IMG submission 187465) | Marine sediment microbial communities from White Oak River estuary, North Carolina - WOR-1-36_30 (SPAdes) (version 2) | ecosystem: Environmental > Aquatic > Marine > Intertidal zone >... | reverse complement strand
TGAGGCGCGGTATGTCTCCTTTCAATGCTTTTCCTCATTAGAGATCGCCTCATTCTTCATGACAGGAAGGCTAGCGTAACCGCCTTATTAGCGGGGGCCAACAATCAATTATCATGGAGATTATCGAGAACGCGAATCTGGCAAAACGACTAATTTTGGGTCACATGCCCTTCATTGGGGTCTCCTACAAGAGCAAAGAAAAAGATGAAGAGTACTCCAAACGATTTTCCGCAGAAAGAGCGGTAAGGAACGTTGTCGAGGCAGCTGCCAAAATTGGGATATACCGATTCGCATCAGCCACTCCTGGCTCTTCGTCTCTTTCGTCAGCTCATCTGAGAATCCTGCGGGCAATGGCCGCTGAGGGTCAAAAGATTGAGCTTCTTCCATGCATTGAAATCCCGATAAAGCTTGGAGACGGCGACGTCAGCGCATTTAGACGATGGGCAACTTACGCGAATCTAGACCGGAAAACACACTCAAAGGTGAAGCAACGAATGGTCAATGACCCTATTCTGAATTTCAGAGAAGGGTGGAAAGCCCAGTTTCGCAGGAGCAAGCCCTACGCGGAAAAGGATTTCTGGAAACTGACAGTTGATCGAGCGCTGATAGCAGATTCATTAGAGTATCTTGCGGACCTCCCGATTAGCAGCGTCGAACTTGGATCCGAAACTGACTTTCTAGCAATCTCTAGTCGGCTTGATCTTCTGGGCGAGCTGATAGACATGGTGAGAAATCGTGGCTTCAAGAGAGTTCTCCTAGGGGTTCATCATGCAGGCGTGACAATCCCCATGCTTAATGATCATCTTGATGGATTTCACGGCTATGTGACACCTCTAAATCCTCTGGGTGTGATGATGTTTCCGTCTAGGGTGTCAGCTGAGAGGGCTGTGAGAGGGACTGAAAAAGCTGTTTATGCAATCAAACCGTTAGCAGGAGGAAGAGTGGATCCAAAGACTGCTTTCACCTACGCTTTCAGTTTCGATGTTGAGAGTTGCATGCTGGGAGTCAGCTCTATTTCCGAATTGAAGGAAGACGCTAGGGCGGCCGTTGAAGTCTTGGAGGGTAATGAGCGCAGAGAGGCAAGGTGTCAACGCAAGTGAGGGCTACTGTAGCAAGCCTGGCATTCTAATAAAGAAGAACATTCGCAAAGTCACCAGCGTCATAAGACTCAGGCCTAGGAGGACTCATGCGCTTCAGCAAAGCATTTTAGCCACAGAAAGCTGTTGTGTTGACGTTCGAAGCCAATTGGGGCGACGCGCGACGAATAGTGGCTGGAGGTATGTGATTGGATTTGAGGCTAAGCCTAAGCAGGATTGTTGGGATTCTTAAATCATGTTTTCTGCGGAATAAGATCCTGATCAAAGTAGTGACAATCGTGTTTTTTCTAATATTGTTGCTGTCGATTGTCGTTACCTCTTTGGCTTTCAATCTAGCGCCGAATCTATCGTCAATCTTCGAGTCCTTCGCTCAGTCTGAAAGGAGCTACGTAGCCCTCCCGCCTCCTTTCACTGAGGAGCTCTTCTCGTACATCTTGCTGAATAACATTGGTCATTTCTGGAACCCGCTAAAATCACTGGTTTGGGTTCCATTGCTTGGAGCTTTTGTTTTGGGTTTGGAGCTTTTCTTGAATGCGAGCATAATAGGAGCAGTCATTGTATTTGCAGCGAGAACACATGGTATACTTTATCCGATATTGGGGTTAACGCCTCACGGGCTATTTGAAATCCCCGCATTCGTTCTGGAATTCTCTTCCATAATCAGGTGGCAGATTACAATCATCGAAACACTCTTGGCTAAAATAACGGGAGAACCAGTGAGAGGCGAGATTGTCAAGCGAGGCCTTAAAGATGCACTTCTGTTAGCCCTGATCTCCGTCTTGCTTTTTGTGATTGCTGCCGCCATAGAGACCTACATCACTCCCGGCGTTCTCGGAATAGAGTGAAGCATACTCCGCCGAATTAGAAGAATATCAAAACGAAAGCAAGAAAAAAGGAGATTCTAGATTGCGGACTCCAAAGATCCCAGAAGCTGGTCTTCTACTTTGATATGGTATTTGAAATGCTCGTTTGGATCCTTCAGCAGAACATAGAGCCAATAGATGCCGAATAGACCAAGTGTTATTATTGTCAGGATTAGATACAGAACAAAGCTTCTGTCAGGAATAGGTTCGATCCGTCTTTCCATGGAAATCGTGATGCCTAGCTTGTCCAGAATCCTGCCAAGATCTTCCCAGAAGCCATCTTCTCTCCTTTCATGCTTATAGAAGTCTTTCATCAGAAAGTAGTTGACGTACCATGACGCCAACGGAATTATCGCTGATAGGATAGCCCAGAGAAAGGCTCCCTTTTCAGTTTCCTCAGCTTTGGCGTCTCTGATGGTTCTTTCACCAGACGAGATGACCGTCTCCGCGTCAACTCCTTTCTTGGCCGCTATTGCTTTGGCGGCTTTCAGAAGGTCTTCAAGCAAGAACGCCTGCCTCTTGAAGTGCGTATTGCGTCTTTGAATGAGTTTGTAGGTAAGTATCAGCGACAACACGAAGGAAAGCACCAGCAGTAGTGCTACAAGAGCTATTCCCCCTGCAATGAATCCAAAGGCTAGTGCGTCACCTGCATATGGATCGTAGGGAAAGGTCGCCATTGCCGCAATTACCGACAAGACTACTGCTGTCACGAGTATGCCTGCAATAATCACGGGTAGGACGTAGACAATAAGCCAAACGTTTGACATCATTGAATCCATTTCAGCGCGTAATCGAATGTCTTTTCTTATATCCTCAACTGTGCTGCTCATGTTTGTCCCAGCAATTCTCCAACCAGCTGGTTTTATTGAAAGATGCTATTAATACTTGCGGCATGCGGGCGTGTTCCATAGGAACTAGCGCCAAATCGTAGAGACCACTACTTACCCTTATTGGGGAAGGAACGATTAGTGGAAGCCAAACATGGCTTGAAACTCCTGTTGTTTGAGTTTACGAAAAAACTGTGATTCTGACACGGTTCTTAACTAGCATGATGAGTGTACGCTCGTGCTTTCATGTAGCATGGGTTCATTGAAGAAGTATGGATTCTGCATTATGTTTCCAAGTTCGCAAACCTTGTATTGTCTTGAAAGAACATTGTCATGAGAGAAAGAATCGAAAGATCTGCATTGAGGTTGGTAAATGAAGCAATGTTCAAAGTCTGAAACCTTTCTAGCCGTTGGGCTATGCGCTGATAGAGTTCCCAGTGGTATAAAGGGCTTGGATGAACTGATCGAGGGAGGTTTCCCCAGATCAAGTCTGGTCCTCTTGGCCGGATCCCCTGGTAGCGGCAAGACGATTGCTTCAGCTCAGTTCCTCTACCACGGTGTTGCAGAGTGCGGTGAGAACGGCGTCTATGTCTCTTTTGCCGAGCGAAAGGATGTCTTCATTAAGAATATGCGAAGGTTTGGAATGGATTTCGCTGAGCTCGAGAAGAAAGGCAGTTTCAGATTCCTAGATATGGCGACGACTAAGGAAGCCGGAATATCCTCAGCTCTTAATGAATTGCTGAAGGAGGCTTTCTCAGTTGAAGCTAAAAGGTTAGTTGTGGATTCGTTCTCGGCAATGGCTCTAGCTTTCGAGAAGACCGTTGACGCTAGAGTTGTACTCCACGCATTCGAGAAACTAATGCGGCAAGCCGGCTGCACTACTCTAATGCTAGTGGAGGTTCCAACCGGTAGCCGTCACTTGGGCCTTGGGTTTGAAGAGTTTGTGGCAGACGGGTTGATTCTGTTTGAAACGATTGAAGATGAGGTCGGCATCAAGAAAAGAGCGATAATACGCAAGATGAGAGGAACGGATCACAACCAAAACTACAGCAACATCGTAATTTCCAATGAAGGGATTTCACTGATCCCATACGTTACCTGACGACGAGATTGCGGTGAAAACTAGTGAAAAACCCTCACAGACTGAATGCGATACTCATCGAAGCTGTCAATGAAGGCTTATCAGTCATGTGCAGCTCAGCTGCCTCTTCCGTTTTCTTCTTCCTGAGAAAGAATGGCTCAATAGAATCTGAGACGAACATTAAAAACCTTGAGAGCTTCTCAGAAGGCCTAGAACATATTTTCGGTTTCGGCTCAAAAGTAATTGAAAAGAAAATACTGGAGGTTTTGTACATAAAACTTCGAATGCCCCTGCCTCATACCGATCACGACAGATTTGATTTCGCAGAAGAGGTTGAAAAGGTCTTTGAACTCTACGAATCCCTCGCGGGTCGGCACATAGGGAGAAACCGGCAAAGCATAACAATCGACCACTAACCTCCATGCCTGAAAAAACCAAGAGGAACGCTTGATGCCGTTAGTATCAAAGGCTGGGATGGTGATTGCATAGAAAAGACGGGCGAAGATGCCTAATTAGGAAGGACGAAGCGTTGCTGTGGACAAAGGCTCTGGCATTACTGGCGATTCTTGGCGTACAACTATTTCTTGTGGAGCCTGCCAATGCACAGGACTGGAACACCTACTGCCCAACAACTTACAGACTAGTTGGAGCAACATCTCATGTTTCAGGTCAATTAAATGATCTCCAGTCTGACGATGGCACGTACATGAGTTTTGGCAGTTATTCTTCTGTGAGAGATACACTGGAGTTCGTTTCCAGTAACGCATCAGATGCTGACTTCTCCCCCAGCAAGGGAACGCACAGCAATTTCTCAGCTCAGCAATACGGCCCAGACTCCTTCTATGACAAGTTAACAGAAGAGAATACTGGGGGGGGAGCAGAGAACTACGAACTGGATCTGGAAGTCGAATGGACTAGCATTGACCATGAGGAGAAGAACGAAGAGTTAGCTATTTACGTTCACAAGGGGAACAACACACACAGCGTAGAGGCAGCAGGTGGATACATGGTAATCGGGGATGGATCCCCTGACTGGGGATCCCCTACGGGCACTATATCATTCTGGATTCGATGGGATACGGTTGCCAACAGACCGTGGGGGCAGCACAGAGAAATGGAAATCAGATTTTTCGGCGCAAACCTAATTCTCGACTGGGGTGGAACTTCATCCCTTACCAGCAGCACAAGCTTCATGACCGGGCAATGGTATTTCGTAGCTATAACATGGAATGAGCAAACGGATAACTTGCACCTATACGTTGGAGATCAACTTAACCCTCCTAGTTTAGACGCGCAGAACAATAGATGGGTATCCCAGGTATCAACTTTGGGTGTTGACAATCAAAACAACTTCATGGCATCGAGAGGCGGAGTGGACCCTACAGATGGAAACGGAGATGATCTTCGCTATTGGAGCCTCGAGAGGAACCTAACAGAAATCCAAAGCGACTATGACACAGAACTCACGGGCTCTGAAGCCAGCTTGAGATCCTACTTCAAACTCAACAATGGCTTCAGCGACATAGGAACTGATGGCAATGATGGTTCCACGTTCGGGAATTGCTTTCTCTCTTCTGCAGCACCTTTTGAGGCGCGGCCCACTGAAAACATAAGAGTAGAGGTCTGGTTTGAGGGTACATGGCGCAGAGTTATCACCGACCTTGAGAACGGGTGGAACAACGTTTCAGTTTCCTCCTACTTGGACTCCTCAACACTCACAATTCGATTCAAAGGAGCAATAGAAGCCGGAGACATCACACCAGACAGTTGGAGCATAGACGTCACCCTTCTTCATGTTTGGTCCGACGAGCAAACAGCCGAGGTTGAGTTCATAGGCTTAAGTGATGGCGAAGACTGGCTTAAATTAACATGGACTATTGTCAGTGCCTGGACAGCAAATTCTGTGAATGTCACTATGCAGCTCTACGACTACACGCTTGGCAATTACTCCTCGCATGGAAACGGCTCTACAAGTTACACTTCCAGCGTCATACCCGACGAAGACAAGACAGTAAATCAGACCATAACCGTGGGCCCATCTAATTATAGAAACTCCTCCGGCTACTGGCGTGTAAAGATTAGCGGGATCAATCCCTCCCACTCACCGTTCGAATTGAAAGTCGACAAGATCGAAGTCGAAGTGGCTTCTACAGTATCGAAGCCATTCGATTGGGCTGTAATAATCTATCCGCTGGCAGTTTTCGGTCTTCTTATTCCTTTAGCCCTGAGATTGAAACGCAGAGACAGAGCCCAACCGTCAACAGAAGACTCAAATACTGTCTATGAGCGGTTTGACATGGCCTCCGAGCAGATGATAGGGGCTAAAATCCTCCTGGAAGTTGACCCAACTTCAAACTATCACAAAGCTGTATCGGGCTTTGCTTCTGAGGCGCTAGCCAACGACAAATCTCTTTTCATATTCACCAGCAAGAACAGCCCACTACACTCAGAGTTTTCGAACGCCAAAGTCAGATTCTTTCTTCCGAGTTCCAAAATTTCATCTAGCAAGCGGACTGGCAAGAGAGAGATATTCGTTCCTATGAGCGACCTTTCAGTGTTGCTTGACACTTTTTCGAAAATACCGAACAAGAGCGCGAAGAAACCCAAGGCAATTGTTTTTGACAATCTGTCAGACACGATACTTATGTGCGGATTCGAAAAGACGTACAAATTCCTACGCTTTCTCCTCGAGATTATATCTTCACCAGGAGTGACCGCTCTATTCATATTCAACCCAACAGCACATGACCCAGCGATCTCATCGTCCATCAGAGGACTTTTCAAAACACAGCTGATCTATTCTCAAAGGGGCCTGATTGTTCGAACTCTGTAGAACAGGTGGCGGGCTCTCCTACTATTGGTTGGGAAGCAACAATGAGGCTAAGTTGCCCATTCATGCGTGGTTTTCTCCGTTGGCCCAGATCGTAGTAGCAGTAAAAGAGACTATGTGATCGCTTTCGGTCTAGACTACATAGTATTGGACGACCTTTTGCATGCGTTTCGGGGCCATCTGCTTGCTTAGTTTCTTGAGGATACGGATCATCTGAGGCTGAAATCGGGCGAGATCTGAGAGTGTCACTAGCCCTTTTAGCTGCCCGCTCTCAACGACAGGAAGCTTCTTGATTTTCAGTTTGAACATTAGTTTCGCGGCCTCTTCAAGATCCATGTCTGGTTCCACAACAATAATCGGCCTAGACATCACCACCGAAACCTTGGTCCTTCTCGAGTTCTTCGCCTGGCTTATAACTCTCTTCAACAAGTCTCGCTCGGTTATTATGCCAACCGCCTTGCCGTTGTCGGTAACTATCAGGCAGCCGATCTCAAACCGGTTCATTACATCAGCTGCCTCCTTTACCGTGGAGCCCTCATCAATCGTAATGACTTCTTTCACCATTATGTCTTCAATCTTCAGTGACACGTATTTCACAACGTTCCTGGTGCTTCTCGAGTGTTTAAACTAACACGAATGCACGTTTTCTTTTTAGTTTTTGTCTTGGCTGAGAAAGACAGACACAGGATTCAACGTGATTTTCTCGTCGAATCTCCAAACGAATCTCCTACATGCACGCCTGTGACCTCTCACGTTCATGTGCTTATGCCCTCTCCTTTGACTTCTTCTGTTGCCTTTGCCTCCTTGACTACTTTCTCGAATAGTCTCACGAGGATTGGATTTGCCTCCGTTTCACCCATTGTCTTAAGGTACACAGACACAAGGCCTATTTTGCCGGCTTTCGTTGCTAGGCGCTCGGCTAGCATGCGCGCTGTTATCGTATGCCTGTCTCCCAGAAGAACTGAAGAGAGTAATGGCGGAACTCGGATTTCCGTCGAGGGAGGAACAGATGCTGCCAAGGTGCCCAGCTGATCCTCTGCTTCACTGAGTAGGACCAGAGCTGAATTCTTTGTCTCCAAGTAGATAGCCAGAAACCGGATGCCTCTCTCTACCACCTCTTCCTTCACTATCGTAGCTCGAGTCATTCCGCGTCACGATGCCGTAATTAGCTTTGGGTTCTAGTATTTAGTGTTTGGCTACGATTTCTGGAAGGAGGAGCTCCGAAAACCCGCAGCGCCCAATGAATCATTCCAGTCTCTTTATTACGTGGTATCCGAACTTCGTTTTCACAGCAGCTGAAATCTGTCCTTTTTGCAGGCTAAAGGCGGCCGCTTCAAACTCTTTTACCATTTTGCCCCTACCGAAGAATCCCAGATCTCCCCCTCGTTTCCCTGAGGGGCATTGTGAAACCTCCTTGGCGATGTTCGCGAATTTCTCTCCCTTTTTCAGTCGTTCAAGAACATCTTCTGCCTCTTTCTCTGCTTTCACGAGAATGTGGGCACAATGGACTCTGTTTGCCATGAAGAGTGATTGCTTAAGATGGTTTATAATCCTTATCTCGCCAAGGCGTCGAAAGGCAGACGTTAATTGATGCGGAAGCTGACTACGAGACGTACCGGAGCCGGTCCGTCAAGAAGCGGGGTCTTCTGTTTGACCCCATTAGTCACCGTCCTTTCCTTCTCGATAGAACTCTACCTTGCCTTTGGCCGATTCTAATGGCTGAACTGACATCTCGTTTTCCTCTCCTGTTTGAGGTTTTTCCGAGAGGTCGACTTGTTCCTTCTTCCCTTACGCTTTCAACAATAACATTACTTGGAAGAACCTCGTCGAGGCACTTCCAAAGCTCTTCAGCATAAGAGGGTGCCCCGTTCCCGATTCTGATGACAGTGTGCGTCGCTGGGATGCGGCCCAAGATGTCATTTATTGCGTCCACAGTTTCATCTGGACTTGTGCAGTTCTTGGCTTCAAGGAGGCCGCCATCTCCAAGAACGGCAACACCGAAATTCAGCCCTGGATCCACTCCTACCACGAGCCTTTCGTATTCCTTTTTCCCCTTAGTTATCCTAACAGCTTCATCAACGATGCCCGCCGGATTGCTGCCTTCGACGTACTCAAGCACATTTTGGTGTGTTATCTTGGATCTTTCCTGTTTTGTAGTAATGACAACTTTAACGTCCATAGGAATGCTGTCGGCCGGAGTTAGGCTCAGAAAAAGAACTTTCCTCTTTTTCAACTCATTGACTAGGAAGTAGTAAGCTTTTCCAGAGACAGTCACTACAGCGATTTTCGCTTTCATAGCGCATCCTTCAGGCCGATGGTCGACGTGAGCAAAGTTATTAGTTTTAGCAGTTATTAATCCCTTTTGAAACGTGAATTCCTTGCTGAGAATAGTGCCGACGGGCTGCGGTTCTCTCGATGAGCAACTGAAAGGCGGGTTGCTAGAAGGAAGTATGGCTCTAGTTTACGGAGAAGCTGAAACTGGAAAGACGACTCTAGCCATTCAGTGTGCTGTAAACTGTGCAAGAATGGGCTACAAAACCATTTTCGTAGACTGCGATGGCACATTCTTCGGAGCACGTATGGAACACGTAGCCGGAAACGACTTCGGCGATCTTGGACCCCGGATTATCTTGATGAAACCCGAAGATTTCGAACAGCAGACCTTTATCATCGACAGACTTGGTGATTACATAAGCAGGACAACCGGGCTAATCGTAGTAGACACCATCACAGGGCTATATCGTGAGAAATTCGGAGACGGCGCAGAAAAGGCCTTCACTCTCAATAGGGAGCTGAACCGTCAGATGGCATCCCTGGCTGAGATCACTAAAACCAGGAAGGTTGTAAGTCTGATCACAAGCCAAGTGCGAAGCGTTTTCCATGGACAACAGAATGAACTGGTTCAGCCTGTCGCCACGCGAGTTCTGAAATTTTGGGCAGACACAGTAATAAGCTTGAGGCCAACAGCGAGAGCCACCGTAATTCGAGCTACAGTTGAAAGAAACAAAGATAAAAAGCCAACAAAACCAGTATTTCTGAAAATCCAGAAAAATGGGCTACACAACGGCAAGAGGTAAGTCCCACAAAAAGGAGGATCAAGACAAGCATGTGGCTGGAACTAATTGCAGAATCCCTCCTCTACATTTTTCCCGCCTACAGTGCAAACGCCGTTCCAGTGGTCTTCGGCGGAGGACAGCCTCTAGACTTCGGAAGAACCCTGAAAGACAGCCGCCCGGTCTTTGGATCCCATAAGACTTTCAGAGGGTTCGCAGCAGGGCTACTCATTGGGACGCTAGTCGGTGTCGGGGAAAGCCTTGTATTCAGCAAACACAGCCCACTGCTAGGATTTGTGCTATCAATAGGCGCTCTACTAGGAGATCTGACTGGTGCCTTTATTAAGAGACGATTGGGGCTTGCTCCGGGCGCACTCATGCCAATTCTCGACCAGATAGACTTTGTTCTTTCCGCTCTGCTCTTCTCGCTCCTCGTTTCCCCCCCAACCCTCACCATGGCGTTCACAATTATAACCCTAACAATACCAATACATGTTCTGACAAACTTCGTGGCATATTCGCTGCATGTGAAAAAGAAGCCGTGGTAGCTTTCTCCAATCGCAAATTTCCTAGGATTGCTCAAATGGCTTTATCGTACCTGGGAACAGAAAATACTCCACAAGTATCCAACCAACCAATAGAAGGGAAAGACCAATCAGAAGTGTGGTATAGGCTTGTCTTGGATTATAGGCATACCTCGTGCTTTGATAGACCAATATCAATCCCACAATACCAAGCGAATACAGAACCATAGAAGCAATACTTTCGGCCAACAGCTGCTCGTTCAAAGCCTGAGGATAATAGGGTATTATTCTTCCGCCGCTGACAAACGCCACTATTGGCTGCTCAAGAATATCGTATATTCCCCCACCTAGCAGGAACACAGAAGCTCCTATGGCTAAGGCTGCCAATAGAATCGTGGAAGGCTTAAGCGTGACCAATCTCCAATATGTCTTCTGGAGGTAATAGGAAAGCGATGAGGCACCTTTCCTTGCTTTTCGAGACAATACTCCTTCGCCTAAAGCAAATCGCGCTTTCAGCTCTATAAGCATTCGCGCAATCTACTTAAACATTCTTGTTCAATTGTAGAAGCATGCTGAATGAATCGTCAATAGTCACATGCACAATATCAAGCCTTGATGATTCAACGAAGGTTGAATGAAAATGGTTAGCACAGATGAAATTATGGAAATGGCCTTGGAGCTAGTAGGCTTCGAATCAATCCCCTCCGACAGTGCTGTATACGTTGAAGGTAAGAACATCAAGAGAGTTCTCTTTGGAATAGACGCTGAAATCCCAGAGCTCCTGATCGCAGAAAGAATGGGCTACGACGCAGTGATCTCTCATCATCCTAAGGGTGGACTTGCTGTGGTCAATTACCATCAAGTTTTCAGCCGCCATATCCAACTTATGGCAGACGCCGGCGTGCCAAAAGATGAAGCTGAAAAAGCGGTTCGCAGGAAATCGGCGTCGTTGGAAGTAGAGATGCACGCTAGGAATTATGCTCATGCAGTGGACGTGGCAAAGATCTTGAAAATACCCTACATGAATATCCACACGCCACTAGACGAGTTGGGAAGGAGAATAATGGCTCGTACGATTAGTCGTGAAACCAAGGCAGATGCTACCGTAGGAGACGTCGTTTCAACTCTGAAGGCACTACCTGAGTTCGCCAAGGCCACAACAGACGTAAAGATTCGTCTTGGAAACGCCACAAATCCTGCCGGAAAAACAGTAGTATCTCACGGAGCTGGAACAAATGGAGGCTACGAAATTGCTAAGACGTACTACAAATATGGAGTAGACACCCTAATCTACATTCATATCAGCCCTTCAGACCTTGAGAGATTGAGGGGCGACGCCGCAGGAAACTTGATAGTCACTGGCCATATCGCGAGCGACTCTGTAGGAATAAACCCGCTGATCGAGAAGATGGAAGGCGAAGGCATATCAGTGACCCGATTAGGAATCATTCCACCCTGAAGCAAGAGGAAAACCCAAATCAGGAGAAATAGATGAAGCTCGTAAGTTTCTCAGACACAAGAACCT
>Ga0209427_10008165_pt1 | contig 11801 bp, 10 predicted proteins | sample DeeMarSWOR136_30_FD_187465 | JGI IMG/M metagenome (GOLD analysis project Ga0209427, IMG submission 187465) | Marine sediment microbial communities from White Oak River estuary, North Carolina - WOR-1-36_30 (SPAdes) (version 2) | ecosystem: Environmental > Aquatic > Marine > Intertidal zone >... | reverse complement strand
AGGTCTTCAAGACTGATTTCCTCCCCAGTAATGCGAAAAGCTCTTCTCTCAGTCGGTGAGATCACCACAACCGCTATGGGTGTCTTGGAGCCACGGAACAGGACTTTCCGCCCACTCTGCTCTCCGATGCAGGTGGTCTCAGATAACGGGAGCAAAGTGAAGGCGCCCACAGAGATGGGGCCCTCCGTCATCAGCTTTTTCTTTTCCATCTCGATGTGATCACTAGCTTCACGGCACCGAAGGTAGGCATTGAGAAGAGGAACCGAACTGTCGCCGGGAGCACTCTCACAGGGAAAACACGAACAGTGATTGTCCCCTTCCCTTCAAATACTGCCCCTCCGAAAGATGGTCTGATTGTAAAGGGCCTTCCGGTTAACTGGCTCAATGCGATGCCGGCGGGGATCAATACTCCGACCAGGACTCCGGTGTCGGCCGGATCACCGAGGCCAATTGTCACCTCTCCTTCGAGATCGCGAACTTCAAGGCGGCGTAGGATGGTCCTGAAGAGCTTGGCAACACCACGTCCCATTCCCTTGACGCGAAGGATACGAAATGCCGACGACATATCCAGCTTTTGAGGTCCGCGTGGGCGTTTACGCGGTTGGAATCTGAAAAGGCCGAACAGCCATGTCAGTCTTAGACTAGGTCCCCTTCCGCTAGTCGTGTCTATGCTCATAGAGATATCCAGCGGCGAGAATAAAACTACAGATACAAAGCATAGTAACCCGCTTAAGCCAATGAATACCCACAAAGGTAATCCCACTCCTTATTGTTTCGTCTCAGGTGGCTTTTGCTTTTTTTCCGACCTTTTCACCAAGTATCTCTATGACCTTTTCGGAGAACTTTTCAACAGCATCAGGTATTCTCGTTCCGATCGACTCGATGACGCTGCTCATGCCGCTCTTGATAGGTTCCACCCGGACACCCGTCTTATCGATGATGAGCATGGCGACCGGTTTCACCCCACCACCTCCAGCGCCTCCACTCCCCGAACCTTCTCCCTCGACTTTTTCCTTAGCCCCACCTTTGCCCCCTCCCGCTCCAGCACCGAAGGCAAAACCAACGCTGATCAAAGGAATGACGGTAAAACCCTCGATGATCACTGACTGGCCAACCACTGTTTTGGCGCTGAGCATGCGCTCGATCTCTTCAACGGTTGCTTTGATCAATTCCTTGCTATCGGGCATATCATTACCTCCCTTCTCTTTTTAAGGATGAAAACCCCATTTCTATATTATTGACGCTCCGTGAGTTAAGGACAGACACTTAGTCCCAACTTTAATTATTTTACCAAAACCTGGGGATGTAGACCAATAATTTCTTATGAGTTGAAGTCGAATCTCACTCCTCTACAAGGAACAAGGAAGAAATCAACGGTCCAAACCTTGAGCTATCCAGAAGTTGAACATATCTTGGCAAAATCCACAGTTCCCAAAACGGTGTGATATGGAAGAACTATCAAAACCCCAGTTCGATCATGAAGTAAAATACTTATCTACAAGGTTTTCTAATATAGTCAACAACCCTCCCATCTCATGGCCCATCTAGCGGAATGAGACCCTGGCACGAAGTGACGAACGGGAGCGAATCAATGAAATCGGGGTGGCCTTCTGAAGGCAATCTTAAACTGGATACAGTCTTAAAAGATTCGAACGAGAAGAAGGATCGTGAACCCAATCAGCACAAGGGTGGTTACCCAAGCGATGGCATTAAAGAGAAGGCCGTTCGTATGCTCCCCCATCAACTTCTTGTCGTTGATGAGCAAGAGCATGAAGATAAGGACAAAAGGCAGAACCATTCCATTGATGACCTGCGAGAAGTACATGATCCGGATGAGAGGAAGATTGGGATAGAGGATAATACCTGCCCCTAGAAAAATCATCAAGGAGTAGAACCCATAGAACTGAGGAGCTTCCACAAATTTCTTATCGATTCCCACTTCCCACCCCAAGCCTTCACAGATGAGATAGGTTGTGGAAAGTGGAAGAACCGAGGTAGCCAAGAGGGACGCGTTGACCAGCCCAAAGGCAAAAAGGTAAGTACAATATTTTCCGGCCAAGGGTTTAAGGGCGAGGGCTGCTTCCTTGGCCGTCTCAATTCTGATTCCGCTTTTAAAAAGGGTCTCTGCACAGACCAGAATGATGAAAAAGGCGACGATCTGGGCGATGACCGATCCCATGATGATATCGAATCGAGAGAACTTATACTCCTCTACCTTGACCCCTTTTTCGACCATCGTTGCCTGGAGGTAAAATTGTGTCCAGGGAGCAACGGTCGTCCCAACTAGACCAATCACCATGGCCATCTCCGAAGGTTGAAGGCTCAGTTTGGGATATAGAAATTGTTCGGCGACATGACCCCAATCCGGTTTCACAATAACGCCTGTCACGATGTACGAGAGGTAAAACACGCAGGCGGCCAGAAAGACTTTCTCTAAAGATTTATAGGTTCCCTTTACCACCATCCACCACATGAAAAAAGCGCTGATCGGAACGGAGATGAGTTTATTAACTTCGAAGATCTCCATTCCAGCTGCCACTCCTGCAAATTGGGCGATGACGTTTCCCATGTTGGTGAAGAACATAGCGATCATCAGGTAGAAAGTGATCTTGGCACCAAATTTTTCGCGGATCAGATCGGAGAGCCCCTTGCCTGTTATAACCCCCATGCGAGCGCTCATCTCCTGGATCACGATTAGGGCGATCATAATTGGAACCAAAGTCCAGATGAGTTTGAGTCCGAATTCCGAGCCTGCTAAAGAATAAGTGGTGATACCGCTCGCATCGTTCGCTACATTTGAGGTGATAACGCCTGGCCCCATCAGAACGAGAAAGAGGCCAATCATCCTCAAAGGGGATTGCCTTGAACCGGAAACTAATTTCTTGTAATCTGCCATACTGAATCCTTCCGCGGGTCAAAGATAAATACCCAATAACCAAGCACCCCCGCACCAAAACGGTGCGGGGCAGACAATCACCAAATAATGACCAATCATCAAATTCCAATCACCAAAACTGTTTGATTATTTGGTCATTGGATATTGGAGCTTATTTGGAGCTTGCCTGCCTGCCGGTAGGCAGGGAATTTGGTTATTGGGATTTGAGATTACCCAGCATCTGGTGCCAGGACATCCAGAACGCTTCGGAATCCAATGACCCCCTTGAGGCGGCCCTCCTCGTCCACAACGGGAAGGGCTCTGAATCCGTATTTTGCAAATGCCTCAACCACCTCATTCTGGTCTTCATCCGGTTTGACACTGACCAACCTTGGGACGAGAATTTCAGAGAGGGGTTGATGGGATTGGGCTGTGAGCAGATCTCGAATGCTCACTACCCCCATGAGTATTTCCTCTTCGTTCGCAACATAGACATAGTCAATGATATCCAAATGTTCTGCCTCTGCCTTCAATCGAACAATCGCTGTCTCCACCGTCACCCCTGGGGTGAGGCTGAGATAAGCAGTGGTCATCAACCCCCCTGCCGTCTCATCGGCATGGACGAGGAGTTCCCGCAAGTCCTCCGCCTTCTCCTGTTCCATTCCTTCAAGGATCTCTTCAGCCCTCTCCTCGGGGAGGTCGGCAAGAAGATCGGCCGCTTCACTGGGTGACATTTCCTCTACAATATCAGAGGCCTTCTCTAAAGAGATCATCTCCATCAGGGCTTTCTGAATCTTCGGGTCTATCTCCTCAAGGGCGTCAGCAGCCGTCTCGGTATCCAATGCATGGAAGATGGCTGATCGTTCCCGGCTACTCAGGTCCTCAATGATATCGGCTAAATCAGCTGGGTGGAGGTGAGAGAGTTTTTTCTGGGAGACGCTGAGTTGGAGGAGGTCGGAACCAGAAAGGAGTTGGACATATTTCCAGGAGATGAATTGGTTGGGGAGGTTATAGGAGAAGAGCCATTGGAGGGCTTGATCGACCGCCCTCTCCCATCCTACCCTCCTCATGAGTCCTCGAAATCCCACATCCACATGGACCAGCCGGAGGCGGGAGTCTACTCGAAGGAAATGAAGGTCGTTGACCCTTACCACCTTTGCACCAAAGGTATCGACGATCTGTTTATCCATCACCTCCTCCTGAAGAAGAAAGAGGTCCTGCGAGGGAAGGGAGGGTTTCGGAAGTATGAGTTCGTCTTCGGAAAGGGTAATTGTGGGTTCGATTTGAAGGATCTTCTCCCAGGCGAGGTAGAACTTTTTTCCTTTCCTTCGGATGACCATGCCAATGATCATGGGATAGGGGTCTGCCCTCTCGGCCACCAGATCGGAGATCTTCCCTAGCTTCTGGCCGGAGGGATTAAAGACCCTTCGGTTCAAAAAGTCACTGAAAAAATAGAACTCTTTGATGTTCTGATTCATCCCCTTGCCATAGTGTAAAAGCTCCTCTCCGCCGGAGAGGAGCCCGGCGCTTATTGTCCGAATCGTTAAGTTATTTTTTATTCTATATAACGACTTTGCAGAAGGGTGTCAAAGGGAAACTATGAGAGCACTGAAAAACTACTTTTCGCTCTCTGATTACGCACCTGCCTACCGCAGGCAGGGATTTCAAAAAATGATTCCACAGATTTTTCTCTATTTTTTAATGCATCTGTAATCCGTCTAATCGTTTCATAATCGGTGTAATCAAAAGAGCCTTTCGTAGTCTCTGAGAGCTCTCTGTATCGCCCCCTATGGGGTCTTCCTTAAAACGATCCCCTCGAGGGTTCATTCTTATGGCCCATCCGGGCTAACCGTTCCTTCTCCATCTTTTTCTTCGCCTCCATCTCCTTAAGCGTAAATTCAAATTTGGAGTAGGCGTTCTTGGAGATGAATTCAAATTCAGTGATCTCTTTGTCGCGCACGGGGTCCCGGTGATAGAACTGCCGATATTTAGCCTGGAGAAGTTGCTGGATGGACCTGACCTCTGTCAGTCGGTCACGAATCCCTTTAAAAGAGTGACGGATCTCGTTAATGATATCTGGTGGGACGGTCCGTCCTGGAGAAACTCTGAGACACTTCTCCTGAAATTCTGCGACGGCCACCTTCAAGTGGTGATGATGGTTCTGAATGGTTTTTGCTAAACTGAGTGCATACTTCTGCCGCTGGATCTGGTCTCTTTCCATGTTTCACCTCCAAACCCATTTTACTTCAAAACCAACCAAATCTCCAACAGCCAAAATCCTCAGAGGAGGTCAGGTTGAACAGGAGAGCAAAGTTGCTTGCGAATCGAGTCATCGGCTGGAGGCATGGCCAATCCCTCTAGGTCATGAAGAGACACCCACTGGAGATCAGCACACCCGAGGGGTTTGAGAAGGCCTTTCATCCTCTGACAGCGAAAGACTAACAAAAGGAGGGGATCCTTGGGATGGAATTTGAAGACAGCGTCAACGATCCTTCCTACCTCCACCTCAATATCCAGTTCCTCTTTCAACTCTCTCCGCAAGGCCTCCCTTGGTTCTTCTCCTTCCATTACCTTCCCTCCTGGAAATTCCCAGAGCAATCCATGAGGAGAATCCTCTTTGCGCTGGGTGACGAGAACTTTCCCCTCTTCCATCATCACACCCGCAACGACGATAAGGGTCTTCAACTCACCCCTCGACTCTGTTCCGTCCTGCTCTTTTGGCTCGGTAGAGGGCATTGTCTGCTTCGCGGATCAGATCGGTCACCGTATCGACGGTAGAGGAGTAGGTAGCTAGCCCAATACTCACTGTCAAATCTCCATTCGGTTGGGCAGTCTCGTTGGGGAAGCGGGTCTGAGCAACATGTTCCCTTATCCTTTCCGCAATGGCAAGCGCCTCCCCCCTTCCTGCATTGACTAATATCGCGCAGAATTCCTCCCCTCCATATCGGGCGACGAAGTCGGATTGCCTGACGCCATGTTGAATAATCAGTGAGATAGCCCTCAATATCTGGTCACCCGCCAGATGTCCATTGGTATCGTTGTAATCCTTAAAATAGTCAATATCGATCATGAGAAGTGAGAGTTGGGTGGGATAACGTTTTTGGCGATTGACCTCCGTGGTCAATTGTTGAATAAAAAAACGATGATTAAAAATCTCTGTCAGGTCATCCATGTAAGAAAGGGCGATGGCGTCCTCCCTCATCTTTTCGATCTCCTTCAATTTCTCCTTGTAGAGATCCTTCATGGCCTGAAGATCTCGAGCATATTCATCCCTTTCCCGGATTTTTTCAACGAGCTCCTTCCTCGATCTCTCCCACGCCTCCTCATTTTTCAGTTGTTCTCTCAAATCCCTCAGGGTAATGAGAAATACCTTTTCACGGGGGATACCGATCAATTTCACAGGAATTTGATCTCCCTGTTGACTGACGATCAGGGACTTGAGTAGTATATCCCGTCCCTGTTCCATCTCCTCACATCCATGGAGAATGGCCGGACGCTCTTCCTGTGCCACGACATCGAGGAGAGTCATCTTCTGGAGTTCCTCCCACGGATATCCTAGCAATTCGAGACCCTTCGGATTGGTTTTGATAAATTCCCCCTTTTGACTGAGGATCACGAATGGATCCTGGATCGCCTCCAGGATAGAAGTCTGGGGAGGGGCTTTCTTCTCCAGGCCCCGTACTTTCATCCGGATCTCTTTAAGGGACGGGGATTTCATAGCTTTCGAAAGGGCCATCATATCATTCCTTGGACTTCTCTTTCAATAGCCTTCAACACCTTGGGATCGTAGGGAGGGATATTTCGCAGGGAAGGGTCCAAAGGGTTTTCTGAATTGAAGTTTTGGAGGATGAATCGTCGGCCAGCCCGAAGTTGTTCGCCAAGCCTCTTGATGTCTTCTTCTGTGTGAAGCCCGGGAACAACGGTCATCCTGAATTCGTACTCCACGTCTCCCCGCTTCAATAGTTCAATCGACTCCAAAATGAGACCCAGGTCAATGGGCCTCCCAATCGAGCGTCTGTAGCTGAAAGGGTCTAGGGGAGCCTTCACATCCATGGAGACAAAATCGATGGCTGTAGCTTCCATCAAGGTCTCTAACACGTGGGGATTCGATCCATTGGTATCCAGTTTGACCGAAAAACCCTGTCCCTTCAGCTCTCGGATCAATTGGGGAAGGTCCCGTTCCAAAGTGGGTTCTCCCCCCGTGATGCAAATCCCATCGATCCAGTCCCGAAAGGAATGAAGCCGCTTTATCACGTCTTCCAATGGGATGGAGGAGAAATGCTCAGGATGGAAGACAAGGGGGTGATTATGGCAGTAAGGACAGCGGAAGTTGCAGTGAGGTAGGAAGAGGACGGCACAGAGTTTTCCTGGCCAATCCAAGAAGGAAGTTTCCAAGAATCCCTTGATCTCGGTCATCGCTATTACCTGTTGGCCGACAGGGAGAGGGGATCAGAGGGGGAGGAGGGTTCGGGTCAGATAAGGTTCCCGGAGAAATGTTGCTTTACCTCCTGGAGCGTCGGAACCACGCCTCTCCAACTCTTCACCTCTCTTTCCTCCTCATCTTCAATGATAAGGGAAGGAGTAGAGAGGACGCTATAAAAGGAGGCTTCAGCCAGGCCTTCGATCGTATCCAGATCGTAATGATAAACCGGCACGCCTTCCTTTCTTAACTCGACCCCAATCTCCTTGACGGCAGGACATTTCGGACATTTGGCCTTGGTAAAGATTTTAAGCGATCCCATAGTGCCTCCCAATTGAAAATTTCAAATTTCAGAATCCAAAGTTGAAATTTTAAAACCAAAATTTTGATGTTTGAAATTTGACGCCGGCGTCCAAAGCCAGGGTCCTTGAACCATCGTGAACCACAAACAGAGTCTCTAGCTTGCAAGGACATCTTCAGCTTCAAAAGCAAGGACTTCGGCGTCGTACGAATTTTGGTGTTTAGCATCCTATCGATGTCTTATCCTGATGCCAGCCGGGTCTCTTCTTCCTTTTTTTCCAGGAAGCCTTGGTTCCGATACCGGTTCTTCAATTCTCCGAGTTTCCCTTTATTCCAGCTCGAGACCTTGGTGAAGTACCCTGTAATCCGGGTGATACCGTCCACATCCCCAGACCCGCAGTAAGCACAGTTAGACCGAAGCCCTCGACTCGTCCGATGACAGAGGTTGCACGTGGTGAACTCAGGAGAGAAGGCGATCTGATCATTTTGAGTCCATTGAAATGTTTTGGTCACAAAATTAGCGAGGGACGACTTCGAAGGTTTCGCCTCACCTAGCCAGATATGGGTCAACGCACCTGCCTCGATGAGAGGGTGGAAGAGCCCTTCCTGTCTCACCCGCTCAATGGGGTTGAGGACGGCGGAGTTATTCAGATAGGTAGAGTTCGTATAATAGACTTCACCTTTTGAGATATCTCCCTTGACGATATGCCCCGATTTCGGGGAATGGTATTTGAGATCCAATTTAGCAAAACGATAAGCCGTTGATTCAGCGGGTGTCTGCTCAAGAACAAAATGCATTCCATAGCGCTCGCTTAATTTTTCCACTATCAGCTTCATATGGGCGATCACCTTCAGTCCGAATTTGAAGGCCTGTTTAGATTGATGCAATTCTTGACCGGTGTGAAATTGAACCATTTCGTTGAGCCCCACCATTCCGATCAAAAAACTGGCACGGGGCATCCTCAGATAAGGAGATCCATCCCGGTCCATGGCCAAGAGGGCGAGGGGTCCACTCTCTCCCAGGGAAAGGAGCTTTCCAATAAAATGTTTCTTTTCGAGATGGGCCCTGACCGCCATTTCAACGGATTCAGTAATTTTTGAAAAGAGCTGAGTATCGTCTCCCTTGGAGAGGTAGGCGATTCTTGGAAGGTTGAGCGTCACATTCTGGAGGGCGCAATAACGCATCTTCCAGGGTTGTTTCGCATCCTCTAAATCGGTCTGGTCCAGCTTGAAACTGAGACGGCAACATTCTGAGATTTTCGCGGTTTCCCCACGGTCGAAGACGAAATAGGTATTGCCCTTTTCTGAGGCAACATCACAGATGTGATTTAGAAAATCCATGTGTCCAGGAGTTTTAAAGAATTTCTCTGTGATGTGGACCATCGGTTTGGGGAAGAAGAAGGGTCTTCCGGACCCATCTCCATGCAGATAGACATCGAAGAGGGCCCAGGCAAAGCGTTGCGCTTCCTTCATATAGTCGCTGTAGGTTTTTCCCGTCATCTCGCCTCCTGGTCCGATGGCAGGGACATCTTCAAAATGCTTAGGGATCTCCCAGTAGAGATTGAGGTCGGTGAAGATGGCCTGACCTCCTCTCGCCACAGCCTGCTGGGAGAATTCAAAGATCATCATCTGAGCCAGTTGTTCAAGGTCGCGATCCGACATCCCCACCAAGTAGGGAGCAAAGAAGAGATTGACAGAATCCCAGCCAATGGCTCCGGCGAAATGGCTTTGAAGGGCTGCAGCAAACTTCACCATATGAGCGAGAAGGACTTCAGGATGTTTGGCGGGCTTGGCCATAGCGATCGAATTGGGGAGGCTGAGGCCAAATCGTTTGATATATTCGAGCGATTGCCCGCTACAGTAAGGCCGATCGACAAAGCCAAGGTCATGAAGATGGAGGTCTCCACGCATATGGGCATCGGCGACCTCCTCAGAAAAAACGGAGAGCAGGGCATATTCCTTCTTGATCCTCTCAGCCAGAGTGAGATTGGTCGCTTCCGGACCATGAGGGACATTGGCATTCTCTTTGTTGGGATGCAGAATGAGTTGGTCCACATCGTAGAGGGGCATTCCAAGACGGGTGTGCATTTTGCGGGCCTGTTCTAATCCCCTCTCGATCAGTTTGGTATCGACCAATTCACGGATGAGAGGTGCAGTGATCATTTTGATTTTGGAAGTGGCGATCAATTCTTCCACCTCCAGAGCGATTTCCTTTGCCGTATCAAGGTCGACAAAGGTTTCGCGGATCAGGGCATCGACGATCCTCTGGCGCTCCCAGCCATGCATGGACTCATCCGAGGTGCGGACAAAGAGCGCCATATCGGTTGTTTCAAATTCTTCCCTGAGGGTCTGACGATCTTCTTTCATCTCAATCACGGTTGACATCTTAGCTCACCTTTCCGTACAAAATAGAGCTGATTAAAATTATCCTCAATTTTTCCACTGAAGCGCCTAAAGAGTAGGCAGCCCTTTCGAAGAGTTCGTGAACTACATTTTATCCTTAGAATTTTAAAAGCCCATACATTTCGGATTGTTACTAAGCTAAAGGTCTATGGAAAGCATTTAATGAAGGGCAATATTTAGTATGATAAGAGATGTTTACAACAAGATATTGTTGCATGTCAAGAAAAAAAATAGTTTGTGAAAAAAATCTTTTATTTCCTGTTGTTATTGCTCGATGGGGCTTTCTGGAAAGGTCTTATGGGTGTCTCAAGAAGGCGTCGGATAATTCCCAAGAAGTTTTCTCCCAGCCCTTTAAAAGGCACAGCCTCGATTTCTGGATCACCCAAATCTCCTTTTACTTCATAGAGATAGGAAAGGAAAGCCTTGTCGTTTCCGGTAAGAATATATCCAGCAACGGGGACATTACTCAGGACCATATCGACGGTCACCAGGGGATGAACCCCTATCGTTGCTTCGGTCCGGCGTTTGCCCAAATCGATTCTGCCCAAAAGGGTGATCCGTAGGGAATCGCTCTCCAAAACGAAATCCTCAGTATAAGCGACCCCCTCCTCGAGAAGAATATGGGCGAGGATCTTGCGATAAGGAAGTCCCTTTGACTTTAAATCTGGAAGTCTTCCCCAGAATAGCTGAGACACATTGATGACGGAGAAAATTCTTGAAAGGGTTTTCCACCTCTCAATTATCCCGTTCTCTATTTCCAGCCTTAGCCTTCCATCAAGAGACTCTACGAGTTTTTTGAAATTCTCTCCCTCCCCTCGTAATTCCACCCTATCGATAAAAACCCTTCCGGTGATAATGATTTTTTCTTCCTCCCCTTTTCCTAAAAGGGTTCGGAGAAAGGGCTTGGCTTCCACATTGGAGAGACGGGGAGTGAACTCAAATCGTATCCCTTTTTCAGCGGGCTCGATCCATCCTCCCCCCCAAAGGTCTCCTCCCAATCCGCTAAATTGAAAGGGACGGAGGATCAGTTTCCCATCCACTGTCTTCATCTCCAGTTTCAGGTCTTGAAAAGTGAGACCCCGAAACTCACCCTTTTCTATCTCTACCTTGCCATGAAGGGACCAGGTTGAAAGCCAATCCCTGAGCGTTTCAAAAGAGAGGGAGCCGCCTTCTTCTCTTTTCGGGAATAGAGGGTCGAGATCAAGTAAAGGCGAGGTAAGTTGAAAGGCGAGGAACTTTCCCTGCGTTTTGGAGTCCTTCTCCGTTCCTGTCTCTGGAATTTGAGAAGAAGAGAATCGGGAGAGGGTCCCCGAAAAGGAGATTGGAGAATTCCCGACTCTTCCCTTCAACCCCGCGAATCGGATCTGTTCGGGAGAGAAGAAGAAGGAGCCTTCCACATTGGATAAAGGAACAGGGACTTTTCGATGCCGAAGGGAGAACCCTTTCATGCGAATCTCCCCTTCTTTCAACAGAGCCATCCCCTCCTCCTTTTTCCCAACCCATCTCAGGTGGCCATCTGTTCTTCCTGAGATATCCTGAATCTCCTTCAACTGGGATCGTATCTGATCGAAAGAGAGAGAGGATTGAAGCAAGGGGAGGAGGTCTTTCCAATCGATTGAGCCCCGCGTCGTGAGGTTCACAACACTCTCCCTGATCCCTCCATCCACTGTCAGAGAGGAATGGTTGGAATAGATCTTCAATTTTGAAAAATGAACCCCGGAAGGGGAGAAGGAGAATGTTCCCTCTCTGAAGATGAGTGGAGAGAAGATTCCTTTTGGACGAAGGTGAACCTCTCTAGGGGAG
>Ga0209427_10008163_pt1 | contig 11802 bp, 8 predicted proteins | sample DeeMarSWOR136_30_FD_187465 | JGI IMG/M metagenome (GOLD analysis project Ga0209427, IMG submission 187465) | Marine sediment microbial communities from White Oak River estuary, North Carolina - WOR-1-36_30 (SPAdes) (version 2) | ecosystem: Environmental > Aquatic > Marine > Intertidal zone >... | reverse complement strand
TCCCCGACCATGATCACCTTCACATTGGCCTCGATGGGCTCGGGTTTCAGGGCAGAGGTGGCAAAGAGGTAAAAGGGATCGTAGGTCTGCATTTCCACGGCCCCGTTCTTCAGGGTCCTCTTCAGGGTCTGCCAGACCCCGGGTTCGATCAAGGCATCCAGGGCATCGATGATGAGATACCCCCCCTTAGCCCGGAGGAGAGATCCCGCCTTTATCCGGCTGAAGTCCGTCCTCCAAATCCCCGATCGATCAACGACTCTCTCCATGGTTCCAAAGAGGTTTCGGTAGTTTGGGGCCGTCTCCACGATAATGGGGGCTCCCTTTGTATCCGAATTGTCTATCAATACGTTGACCTGGTATTCGGTGAATTGATCGGCGGGTTGGGGGATATTCAGCCCCGGTATTATCTGCGGTTGCTCCTCCTTCTCCATAAACCTCGAAAGGTTTTCCATGATGCTCTCTTGAACCTCATCGAGGTAACTATTGATCTTCTCGTTACCGTACTTCTCCCGGATATCAATGAGGGAATCACGGACCACGGGGGAGATGATCTCCCTGTCAAGGTCCGAGAGGGATTGTCTGATCTCCTTTTCGGTCTTTCGGGTCTCCTTGAAAATATCCTCCAGTTCAGAAGCCAATTCCCTCTGTTTCTCCCTTAACCTTCCCACCTCTTCTTCGGAGAGCTTCCCCTCCTGGACCAGGCCCTCCAATTGATCGAAGCTCATGGGGTTTCCATCGATAACCGGAAAGATACCCGGCCTGGAGTACGAGCCCATTTGGACCTGTACCAGGGAGAATTTCTCCTGGGTCACCTTTTTCTCGAATTCCTTGAAATAACCCGCTTGCTGCTCCCTGAATTTTTCCAAGATCTCCTTCTTTTTGTTGAGGTATCTCTCATCCTCGAATATCAGGGGAATCTTCTTCTTCAGGGTCTCTATGAGGTTCTCCATATCCCCTCTGAACTCATTTCCCCTGCCCGCCGAAAGGGAGATCATCTTGGGCATATCGGGATTCTTGAAATTATTTACGTAACAGATATCGCTGGGGATCTTGCCTACCGTATCGATCTCCTCCAGCAACCCCTTGATGGCCGTCTTTTTCCCCGTACCCACGAGGCCCGTTACGAAGATATTGTAGCCAAATCCATCAATATCCAAGCCGAGGCGAATGGCCTCCAGGGCCCGCTCTTGGCCAATTATCTCCTTGATAGACGGGAGTTCGTCAGTTGATTGGAATTTCAACCTTTCCGGGTCGCACCTCCATCTCAGCTTTTCAACGGGGACCTCTTCAAATGTCATTTCTTGAGCCATTTCATCTTACCTCCTGAAGGATGAAAAGCCATCTCCTTGGATCCATTGATTCATGGGTATTCTCCACAATAACCCCCTAAATGTCAATACCCACCGGGCTGGAGGTTCTAGACTTTTATTAGGGTGACTCCGCTATTTCTGAGCGTAATCTGCTGGGGAAGTGGGGGTACCCTTTGAGGATGAGCAGAGCTTATGCTGAACGCAGTCGAAGGAAAGGGAAAGCCGGCCCTTTAGGGGCCGGAAGGGGTAAGTAGTCCCCGCCTGCAAACCCAGAAAAGGTCACTTCGGAGGTATTGAAGCGAAGAAAAACGGAGTCACGTACCAAAATATTTTTCCCATATAAAATCAACTAATGACAACAATATGCTTATGAAAACTCAGAACATTCCGGCCTCCGGGGTTGTCCTATTTCAAGCCTAAACCTATCTTTCCTGTGGCAGCCCGTTGGGAATGACAGGAATCGATTCTCAAAGAAGTAGGTTACACGGAAACATGGGAAAGATTGGTATACTGCAACGAGATGATAAAAGAGGGGGGCCGGCATGAGGGGGTTTATAACCCTTCTTTGGATAACTCCTCAAGCAATTTCCTCTGACCTTGGGTAAGGCCCTTGGGGGTTCTTATGATAATCCTGACGAACCCATCGCCCCGACCATTTCCCCTGAAATGCGGAAATCCATGATTTTTCAACCTCAATTTGGTATGGCTCTGGGTCCCTTGCGGCACCTTGACTTTTCGCTTCCCATCCAAGGTGGGAACTTCAAGCTCTGCCCCCAGTGCAGTTTGACTAAAGGTAACCTCCTTTTCGATAATGAGATCATCCCCCTCCCTTTGAAAGAGAGAATGGGGTTGCATATGGATCCTAAAGAAAAGGTCCCCCCTGGGGCCCCCGTTTTTCCCCATCGATCCCTTTCCACCAACCCTGAGCTTCTTTCCCGAGCTGATTCCTGGGGGGATTTTCAGGGTGATCTGTTCTAAGTTTCCATCACTTCGATAGGAAACCTTCTTCTCGGCCCCAAATGCCGCTTCCTCCAGGGTGATGGAAAGATCATAGGTAACATTACCGCCCGTTTGGGGCATATGGCTTTCCCTCTGAAAACCCTTGCCCCAAGGGGAGCCATAATCAAAGCGTTGGCCATCTTGGGCCCCGAAGTTTCCGAAGCGAAATTTCCGTTTAGAACCCCTTCCGAAAAGGGTGCTGAAGATATCATCGGAGCTAACCCCCAAATCCTTCAACATATCCCCGATGTCGAAGCCCCTGAAGATGTCTTCTTGGGAGAACCTTTGATGAAATCCCGCTGAACCGAAGGTGTCATATTGCCTCCGTTTCTCCTTATCGCTCAATACGGCATAGGCCTCGTTGATCAGTTTAAACTGCTCCTCCGCCTTCTTGTCGTCGCGGTTCCGATCGGGATGATACTTCAAGGCGAGCTTCCGATATGCCCTCTTGATCTCCTTCTCACTGGCGTTCTTGTCAACTCCCAGTATTTTGTAATAATCCCTATCCTTCATCTTTTGCCGTGCGTCTCGTCAAAAGCGGGGTATTCTCGCTGTAGGTCTCCTTGATCAGCTTATTCAGATAGCCTTCGGGATCCCCAACGGCTTCAGCGTTGAGGACAAACCTGAGCTGTTTACTACGATCCCGAATGAGCTTGAACCCATGTTCGAAATTCTCCGTCAACCTTTGGAAAATAAGTGACGCGCTGTTCCCTTCCTCCAGGGCCAACTCCGTCAATTTCACAACGGCTCCTTCATCGAATTCAATCTCGATCCCGTGTTTCTTATAAAAGGACCGCTCGAAATCCCTAATCTCTCGGTCTAAAGAAAGGATCTCCTCGTAGGCGGTGTCAATATCGAAGCCCCCATCAACGACCCTATCGGCGATGAGATCAACCCTTTTGTCGTGGACCACCATGCCGTACTTCCCGAGAAATTCCCCCTCCCTTCGGTTGATTATCCCCTTTATTATGTCCTTTTCTTCATTGGCCAGCACCTCGAATCGAGCCAATATTGCCTCATCTTGGGGCATAGTAAGGAGTTTTTCCAACTCCCCCTGCGGGTTTTCCACCACTGTAGGAGTAACGACCAACTCCCCAATGTCGGTTGAGGGAAGTTTCTTTTCGAATTTTATCAAGACCTTCTCCACCGCACTCACCAGCCCCCTTGCACCAGTCTTTTCCTCGGATGCCCGCTCAGCCAATTTGTAGAGGGCTCCATCCTCGAATTGAATATCGATCCCGTAAGACTTAAAATCCCGTTTTTTCCCAGTGATAATGGGGTTATTGTAATTCCTTAAGATGTGATAAAGGTCCTCGACATCCAACTTCTCAAATAACACGATAACCGGTAATCTGCCGATGAATTCCGATTCAAACCCATATTCGATCAAATCCTCAGCTTTTACGTGCTTAAGATATTCGGCCCTCTCATCCCTCGAACGAATTTGTGCGCCGAATCCAATGCCTTCTTTCCTCATCCTTTTCTTTATGATCTCATCCAGACCGGTAAAAGCCCCGCTGACGATGAAGAGGATGTTCCTGGTATTGACAACCTTCTTTTCCCTCTTCCCCGTCTTTCGATATTGTTCGATGGCCTCCAATTGGGAGATGGGGTCATGGGGAACCTTCAGATCGACCTCCGTCTCCTCCATGGGCTTGAGAAGAGCTCTCTGAACACCGGTCCTCGACACATCAGGGCCGATGAGGTTGATACTGGATGCGATCTTGTCGATTTCGTCGATGTAGATTATCCCATACTGAGCCCATTGGATATCCCCCTTGGCTTCATAAACCAGATCTCTCACCAAGTCCTCAACATCACCCCCAACATAGCCGGTCTCGCTAAATTTTGTCGCATCCCCCTTCACAAAGGGAACCCCGATCTTTTTGGCGATCAATTTGATCAAGTAGGTTTTTCCAACCCCTGTGGGCCCGATCATGATGATGTTGTTCTTTATATGCCCCACCTCTTCAAAACGGCCGGACTTCTTGAATTTTTCCAGGAAATTGACCCGATTGAAATGGGTACAGATTTTTGTGGCCAACACCGCCTTAGCCTCATCCTGCTTGATGACGTACTCGTTGAGGTAGGCCTCCAGTTCCTCCGGTTTCATATCAAAGTGGGGCTTCTTCAATCCTTTGGATTCCCTCTTCCCTTTACCTCCCGCCTCCCCCGCTCCGGCCTTCGGGAAGAGCATTGGTACGACCAACCTGATTCGATCGCCATATTTCTTGCCCAGATATTCGTTTAATTCCTTTTCCAACTCCTTTTGGTCGGGAATCTTAGAATCGGAACCCCATTCTTTTCCCATTTCCGAAAGCCCTCTCGTATGAATTTAAAACCAGTTTGAGCGACGTTTAATTATAGTCATTATTCCTTGCTTTTTCAAGGATCGCACATCCCAACCAGTTCCACATCCTAACATCCTAACCCTCCCGATGGAATCGGCGGACTCGCGTTTCCCTTCTCATATTGAAGGGAGGGATGTTTATGCGGATCCCATAATGTAGAACATCCAGGGTTTTCCCCGAAAGCCGCCGTTCCACCAATTCCCTCGGATCTTCTCCTGACCGCTCAACATCCTTCAAAAAGTCTATCATCCTCTTCAAGTCCTCGCCCTGTACGTGGTAAAGCCTCTTGAAGAGTTCGAACCCCCCGATGTATTGCCAGTAGGAAAGGAGGATGGCATTGTTGAGCCCTTCATTCTCAAAGCCGAGATAGAGCGGGGTTTTCAAATTCACCTTGAGGCGTCGAAAGCCCTCCTTGGCTTTCTGGAAGGTCCTCTCCCTCAATTCAAGCTTTTCCCCCTTCGATAAGCCCCTTGAATATAACTCTCGGAGATCGACGCAGATACCCTCGATGAATTTGCCAAAAATGAGTTCATCCTCCAGTATATTTTTGGCGTCCCGATAGTCCGGTGAATCCCTTCCATACCGTTCCGAGAAGAAGTCAATTGCCCCTTGATCGCCTATAAAGGTGGCCATCTGCTCGTTGAAATCCAAGTGATCCTCGATGAAGAGGGTGGTATGGGTAAGTTCGTGAATGACGATTTGGGCGATAATGGCCCTTTTCCGATCCAACATCGATGAAAAGATGGGATCTTTAAACCATCCCAGAGTGCTGTATGCCAAGGCCCCTCGCAAGCAGGTATCAAAGCCCGCCCTTTCCAGTTTATCCCTCTCCTCTTGGGCCTCCCTCAAACTGAAGAATCCCTTATAGGACATCCTGCCAACAATGGGAAAGGTCCATTGGTAGGGGTTGAGGCTATCCTTGGGGCATGCTGAAATCACATAGAGTAATCCTTGCTTGTCAACTTTGAAATACCTCGAATAATTTCCCGTTTTTTCCAAGCCAATCCGCTCCTCGGCATATTGTTTAACTTCCAATACGAATTTTATGCGATCTTTCGTCTCCTGGCTGATCGAGGGATCCTTGAAGACCTCTTCATTTGATCGGCTATACAGGAGCACCTTGGCCTGCCCAAACCCCAATCGAGTTACATAGGCCGCCGTGGAACACCCGGAGAAAAGGACCAATAGAAAGATCCCGATACCGATGGCTCGCTGGTCAATCCTTCTCAATGCTTTCATGGTCTCCTGTTTTGGGGCGAGAGAACCGGGTGAGGGTTATCTTCTCTTATCACCATTCCTCGAGGGATTCCAGTTCGAATCGGACCATCCCGATAGGAAGGTCGAGGCCGATTCGAACAGGGACTTTCCTCCGATCCCGCGTACACCAGATCTTTATTATTCCTTCCCTCTCTCCAAGGGACGAGAAGGGAACCTTCGATTCCAGGCAAACCACCTCCACCTGGCCACACCATTGGGTATCAATGGATTCCCCCTTGGTTTTGAAGATGACCTGTCTCAGCTTAATCCCATCGTAAATGGTCATCCGGATCGCCTCACCTGGCTTGATCTCCTCTCCTATGTAGTATTTGACGAAGAAGGAGAGCGGATCCTGAGTGCCGGGGGGGACGGCTATTATCTTCGACCCATCGACCATGACCCGGTTATCCCCTTGGTTGAACGTGAGCACGGACGTGTACTGTTTCTCCCCTGAAAAGATTCCCTTCTGATTGATTTCCTTCACGTATCGTAGGGGGCTGAGATTCAGAGCATCGACCCGGGAATGAAACCGGTTGTGCATGCGAAAAAACCAATTGGTCACCCCCGTTGTTTCCACCCGTGCCTGGACGAGATAACCCTCCTTCCCCTCTTCGGATTGAGCCTTCTCCAAGGTGATGACTGCCTCTAGAATTCGAAGCCCAAATTTTTCCGCGCCGTAAGTGAATTGCTTCTTCCGAAATAAGGCCCTTTCGGGAGAGGCTGTCTCCCTTTTTTGCCCCAATGCCGGGGACCATCCAATAAAGATCAAGGCGACCCCGGTGGCGATGCAAATACAGGATTTCGTCATGTACTCTTTACGGTATGCCATGCTGCTATCCACTGGTTCGATTCTCGGATCTTCCTTCGCGGTCCCTTCCTATTTTCCTGAGTTTCAGGAGAAGACCTTTGTCCATGAGCTCAGATACATCCCAATTTCTTTAAGTTGACTATCAGTACGGAGATGGCTGCTGGCGTAATGCCTGAAATCCTGGAGGCCTGTCCGATGGAGATGGGCCTCATTTTGCTTAATTTTTCCTTTACCTCGGTCGAAAGCCCGATAATCGAGTGGAAGTTCATGTCCTCAGGAATCTTCAAATTTTCGAACCTCTTGAACCTCTCGATCTGCTCCTGTTGTCTCATCAAATATCCCTCATATTTGACCTGGATCTCTACTTGATCCCGCACCTCACGATCAAAATGCGAGAGGCCGGCATCGAATCGAATGAGGTCCGAAAAGCTTAGCTCAGGCCTTTTGAGGATTTCCCTCAGGGATGTCGCCTGCTTCACCGGGGATGTCCCCATCGCCCGAAGCCGGTCGTTAATTCCCTTGGTGGGATTGGCGATCCACCGGGAGACCCTCTCATTCAGGCCCTCCATAGTCTCCTTCTTCTTCAAGAAGAGCTCATACTCCTCTTCCTGGACAAGGCCAACGCGGTATCCTTTCTCCCTCAACCTGATATCCGCGTTATCCTCCCTCAGGAAAAGCCGGTACTCGGCCCTGGAGGTAAACATACGGTAGGGTTCATTGGTTCCCTTGGTGACCAAGTCATCAATCAGGACGCCTATATAGGCCTCGGATCTATCCAGAATCAAGGCAGGCTTTCCCTCCAGTTTGAGGGAGGCATTGATGCCGGCGATGAGCCCTTGAGCAGCTGCCTCTTCATAACCCGAGGTCCCGTTGATCTGTCCAGCATGAAACAGCCCTGCTATCCTCTTTGTTTCCAAGGATGGGCTCAGCTCCGTCGGATCCACATAATCGTACTCGATGCCGTAGCCCGGCCTGACTATCTCCACGTCCTCCAATCCCTCGATACTCCTTAACATTCGGTATTGGATATCCAACGGGAGGCTTGTGGCCAACCCATTGGGATAAACCTCGTTAGTATCAATGCCCTCTGGCTCGATGAATATTTGATGGCGCTCTTTTCCGGCGAATCGGACCACCTTATCCTCAATGGAAGGACAATATCTGGCCCCAATACCCTTAATGACACCGCTGTAGAGCGGGGACCGATCAAGGCCACTCTTAATGACCTCGTGGGTATTGAGATTGGTGTGGGTAATATAACAGGGTACTTGCCTTCTCTTTATTTCCCTCGTGGAGAAAGAAAAGGGAACGGGGGGATCATCGCCCAATTGAGGAATCATCTTGCGGTAATCGACTGTCTTCCCATTCAGCCGGGGCGTGGTACCGGTCTTTAGTCTCCCCATGCTGAACCCAAGCTTCTTCAGGCATTCCGATAGCCCAATAGCTGGAAAATCTCCCATCCTCCCGGCGGGGAAATGCTTCAACCCGATATGGATAAGCCCATTGAGAAAGGTTCCCGTTGCCAATATGACCGTGGTACCCAGAATTGTCTCTCCAAAGCCCGTCGTAATACCATCGACGGAACCGTCCTTAACCAAAATACTCTCCACCGTGGCCATTCTAATATCCAAATTTCCCTCTTCCTCAACGGCCTTCTTCATCCTCATCCTGTACAGGTGCCTGTCCACTTGGGCCCTTGATGACCTTACCGCGGGTCCCTTTCTCGTATTCAATTGACGGAATTGTATTCCCGTGTCATCGGTAGCCCTCGCCATCTCTCCGCCTAACGCGTCTATCTCCCTCACCAGATGACCCTTGGCCAACCCTCCGACAGCTGGATTACAGGACATGAAACCGATGGAATCGATATCCATCGTCACCATCAACGTTGGGTGTCCCAAACGCGCTGCCGCGAGGGCCGCTTCGATCCCGGCATGACCACCGCCTACGACGATAACATCATAGCGATTGTTACGACAACGAGCCATAAGAGATAAACCATATGATCGGTCAAGGCCTTTCCATGCCCGGGCAGGCCTTAATGCATATGCCACAAATATGGTGCCTGATGTTGCGTTTCTTACAAACGTCCTTTATCCACTCATAGCAACCGATATGATCGAAGTCCAGGGGGTTTTCACGGATAGCACTGGTTGGACAAACGGGGATACAGGTCTGGCAGGTACCACAGTCCCTCTGCATGGGCTCGTCAACTCTCAGGGGAAAGTTGGTAAGAATGCTAACCAACCTGATTCTTGCGCCGAATTTCGGGGTGACCAAGAGATTATTTCTTCCAATCCAACCTAACCCTGCCTCCTTGGCTACGTGTTTATGGGATAGATGGCCAAGCTGTTTTTTCCAATCGATAACCTGAGAGGCGGGAATGGGCAGTGCTTCGAACCCTTGATTTTGGATATGGGAGGTGATCCTGAGGGCCATTTCATCGAGAAGGATATTTACCCTCTGATAATGGAAGAAATATAACGGAGTTGGCCCGTCTTCGATATCCTCGAGGATCCTATCCGAAAGGTGAAACCCCAACGAGATGGCACAGGGCAGGCTATCAATCCCCTGAGGGGATAGGGGAAAAAAACTTTCCCTCAGGGATGCAACCCGAGCAACGCCGAATAGAGAAGCCCCAAGATCAAGGGAAAGCCCCTTCAGGTTATCGTAATGTTCAGTATCTACCACGTCACCGTTCCTCGAATAGCTGAAGCTGGGTTTCCCCCATCCTCGAGGGAAACTTGATGGGGTAACCTCCGCTGAAACAGGCGTAGCAGAAACTGCCGTTATCATCCCCCACGCATCGCTTCAATCCCTCCAAGCTGAGGTACCCGAGGGTATCCGAAGTGATGTACCGGTTTATCTCCTCGATGGAGTGGGAGGAGGCGATGAGCTCGGACCTCATGGGGGTATCGATGCCGAAGAAACAGGGGTAGGTAATGGGAGGAGAACTGATTCGAACGTGGAGCTGTTCAGCTCCGGCCTTTCGGATCATCTTCATGATTTTCCTGCTCGTGGTGGCCCTCACGATGGAGTCATCGATGACCGCAACTGCCTTCCCACGAATGAGGTCCTTGACCGGGTTTAGCTTGATCTTGACACCGAAATGCCTGATGGATTGCTTGGGTTCTATGAATGTCCGGCCGACATAGTGGTTCCTGATGAGGCCCAACTCCATGGGAATCTTGGTCTCATGTCCATAGCCGATGGCAGCGGCAAACCCCGAGTCGGGAGTGGGGATGACGATGTCCGCCTCCGCGGGATGCTCCCTGCCCAGCTGAACCCCGAGCTCCCTCCTCACTCCGTAAACATTTCGTCCGAAGATGAAGCTGTCAGGACGGGCGAAATAGATGAATTCGAATACACAATGGGAAGGGCTCACCGGGATGAAGGGATAGAAGGAGTGGAGTCCATCCCGGTTAATGATTACCATTTCCCCGGGTTCGATCTCCCTCTCGAATTCGGCGCCAATGAGATCGAAGGCACAGGTCTCCGAGGCGACGAGATAGGCGTTTTTCTGGCGTCCCAAGACCAGGGGCCTGAACCCATGGGGATCACGCACCGCTATCATCTCCTCCTCACTCAAAAAGAGCAGGCAATAAGCTCCCTCCACCTGCTTTAGAGCCCTGATAATCCTGTCGGCCAATTCCTGTTCATGGGAGAGGGCGATCAGATGAATGATGGTTTCCGTGTCCATGGTCGACTGAAAGATGGATCCACGTGTCTCCAGTTCATCCCGGAGGATATGAGCATTAGTCAGATTTCCATTGTGGGCAATGGCCAATCCTCCTCGGGCATAGTGGACCGTGAAGGGCTGGGAGTTCTTCAAATCGCTTGTCCCGGCTGTGGAGTATCGCACATGGCCGATGGCACTTTCTCCGGGAAGCCTCTTCAGGACATCTCCTGTGAAGACCTCGGAGACCAACCCCATGTTGCGATAGGAGTGCAGGACTTGGGTATCGGAGGAGACAATTCCCGCACTCTCCTGACCCCTGTGCTGCAGGGCGTAGAGGCCCAAATAGGTTAAGTTGGCCGCCTCTGGGTGGCCATATACCCCGAATAAACCACAATGCTCTCCCCATCCGCCATTCATGCCCTATAGCCTCACGTTGACTCCCCGTCCCTTGAGGTAGGCCTTAACATCGCCAACCGTAAATTCGTTGTAGTGAAAGATGGAGGCGGCCAAAACGGCATCGGCCCGCCCATCGGTTAACCCCTCATAGAGATGCTCCAAGGTTCCCACTCCACCGGAGGCGATCACCGGGACATTTACCAAATCCGAAATGGTTCGGGTTAATCGGAGGTCATAACCCTCCTTGGTTCCATCCCGATCCATGCTGGTCAGCATGAATTCTCCCGCACCTAATCCCTCCATCTTCTTGGCCCAATCAACAACATCCAGACCCGCAGGGGTCCGCCCTCCGTGGATGAATACCTCCCATGAAGAACCCTTCGCCTTGGCATCAATGGCCACCACGATGCATTGGGACCCGAACCGATCGGCAGCCTTACTAACGAGTTCCGGGCTCTCCACCGCAGCCGTATTCATGGAAACCTTGTCGGCCCCCGCCCTCAATATCCTCCGGATGTCATCTAGGTTCCTCATTCCTCCCCCGACGGTAAGGGGCACAAAGACTCGTTCGGCGGTTTTCTCCACTACATCAATGATGATGTCCCTCCGGTCACTGGTAGCGGTTATATCAAGAAAGATAATCTCATCGGCCCCCTGCTTATTGTAGATCTCCGCGATCTCAACGGGGTCGCCCGCGTCCCGGATATTGACGAAGTTGACGCCCTTTACGACCCTTCCCCCATCAACATCCAAACAGGGAATAATCCTTTTGGCAAGCATTTTCCCCCTCTGTGCGATGTAACATCATTGCGCAACTGCCCCTCTGCAGAACAGCTAGTAAGGAAATATTAACATAGTAATTATATCATTTTCGGCCGTAATAAGCTTTTACCTTTCTGCCCTTTCTCCCTTCTCAAAGGACAGGGAGGAATTTATCGATCTCATAGGGGTGAATCTTCATCCGGTAGTCATCCCACTCCACCTTTTTGCTCATGATAAAGT